>Ga0182744_1001139_pt1 | contig 23789 bp, 22 predicted proteins | sample eDN3rd30CKraftMG_FD_128525 | JGI IMG/M metagenome (GOLD analysis project Ga0182744, IMG submission 128525) | Enriched Miracle-Growth compost microbial communities from Emeryville, California, USA - eDNA 3rd pass 30_C Kraft MG (version 2) (version 2) ... | reverse complement strand
GCTCCTGAGTACTTTACTGAAGGAATCAAAATCCGCAGTGTTTGCCCTGGTCCAAGTAAAACAAAATTAACGAAGGGAAAAGGAATGCCAAGCTATATGATTCCTATAAGGAATCTTATTTTTTCTCATCCAAGTAAAGGTGCCTCCCGCTTATACGAAGCTGTGTTTAATTTCAGTGATGAAGTAACAGGCATTTTCATCAATGAAGGTAAAGAATCGGAAATAAAGTTTTCAGGCCATGAAGAAATGATATTAACTCAAATAAACGATATTTACCAAGATGAATATATTGTTTAGATTATTTTTGTTAAATTAGAATAGACTCTGAGCCGAAAGTTCCTTTTTAAATAAAAAATGAATATCAATGTTAGTAGGTGATTATATGATTCAAACCTATTCCATAAAACAAATATCCGAAAAATCCGGATTGACTGAAGATGCTATCCGTTATTATGAAAAAATCGGCTTGCTCCCATACGCAAAGAGGAAAGAAAATGGACACCGATTCTATAACGACGAAGATACTGAGCGAATGGAAATCATTATCTGTTTAAAGAAAACCGGGATGTCTTTAAGCGAAATGAAACATGTAATACAGCATCCCCTTAAAGAAAATATTAGCTCTGTTCCGGAATTAAAAAAATTTCTTCTTGAATATAAACAAAATATTATTACTCAAATACATGACCTTCAACGCATCTTGGAGTTCATTGATTTAAAATTAGATAATGATACTACCTTATTTCCTCCTAGAAAGATGGTAAATAAAGATAGTGAGTGAATAACTGATAAACCTTCATATGCTTATGAGGGTTTTATGCATAATACTTTGTACATACAATCAACCAAAAATAAAGACTTATATTTACCTGCAAATTTTCCTATAGTAACGTAAGAAGATTCTATACAAAGATCGAGAGGGAATGCTATGAAAATTGATTCGCCTACCATACAACATGATTTACCCTTAAAAAATTTCAATGATATTTTTTATGAAGAAGATCCTGAATTAGAATTATGCCAGATACAAGATGCTGTATTTGATAATGAAGTATTGCCTAGAGTTCGTTTCTATAAGATGATTTTGAAAAATTGCAAGTTCCAAAACACTGACTTTTCAGGTGCGGATTTTACAGATGTGGTTTTTGATAACTGTGATTTCTCGAATGCCAAATTAAATCGTTCTTCGATACATAGAGTGGAATTTGTAAATTGCAAATTACTTGGAACAGATTTAACAGAGTCAAGTCTTGGAAATGTCTCTTTCAAAAATTCTTTACTTAATCTATCTGCCTTTGGTAATTCAAAATTAGAAAAAGTTCAATTTCACGATACAGCCCTGGAAAATTCTGATTTTTATGAGTGTAAATTTAAAAAAGTTGAATTTACTTCATGCAACATCAATCTTGCTAACTTTGAAAGAACTCCACTTAAAGGGATAGACATTAGTACATCTACTTTCGGAACCTTAACTGTTTCTATATCAGACCTGAAGGGATGCAAAGTGTCCTCTTTTCAAGCTATTCAATTTTCTGCCATGTTAGGGTTGGTGATTGTTGATTAATGGCTTGTGAACTTTCAAAACATGGTAACAAAGGTTACCAAAATTGGTAACCTTTGTTTTCTATATTTGAACCTTTTGTTTCCTAACAAAAAATGCTATAAAACCTCCAACTAACAGTATGATGATTCCTGTTATGATTAAGTTGTAATTTCCTGTTGCGGTTTCAGGTAGTTTTTCGCCGACTTTTCCTTGGATGTTTTCCGGTTTAGTTTTATTGTTATTATTTACGGTTGTTACGTAATTTTCTTCTTCATTTGTTTCTTTGTTTCCATCTTCAGTATCCGTTATACCCTCTCCTTTACCAGGCTTGTCCTTTTCATTTCCTTCAGGGGTTTCTGACTTATCATCATTATTTTCATTTTCGTCAGGAGTACCGGACTCATTATCGTTATTGTCCTCTGGCGTTTCTGGCTCATGATCTTCTTCTGGTAATGTTGATTTTATTGATTTACCAACTACCTGTTCTCCATCTTTTGTTACTGTATATTTTACCGTTTCACCACCCCAGAAATGGAAGGTTAACTCCACCTCGCGTTGATCATTTATTTCTTTGAAAAAGCGGTCGTTTCCATATGGAAATGTTAAAAGGTTATCCTCATAATTAGGCGCAAACACATAACCGAATTGTTTGAACGCCGTCCAGTTTTGCGGACCAGCAGGGCTTCCGTCATCCACATATGTAGCTTCCATTGTTTTAAGGAGATTTCCATTATATTGTAAAGGTATCTTAAAATCACTGAGTGTTCCTTGAGAGTCTGAAAGTACTGGTGAATCGTAATGATAGACAGTAAAGGTCCAATCCGCCCCAGTAGTAAATGTTGCTGTTAATACAGACATTTCTCCTAGTTCTGTTGAAATCAATTGAGATAGCAAACTTGCTTTTAGTGTTAAATGATTACCTACTAAAACATAGTCTTCTCCCTCAACCAGATTTTTTTCTCCTAGTTTTAGAGAAACGAATTCATTTCCGTTTAAGTTCAAAATCCTTGTGACATCAGTAATTTCTTCACCCTTTTTCAAAAATACAAAATCAGTATCTGCTGTTGAAGAGCGTCCTTCCCAACTAGCTGCCATCATGTTATATAGCTGTGGATCATTCCATTCCAACGTTGACCTATTGAAGTGTTGTCCATTATCCCATAGCATATGAATAAGGCCCTTTTCTTCTGCATAGTTAATCATATACTCGAAAAATTTTAGTTTCTCCCCCTGTTGAATTGTATCGGTATTTTCGTCAAAGCCCAATAGCCCGTACTCACCAATGACAACAGGGATGTCATTCTTAACAAACTTATTATATACGCGATCAAAATTTTCAGAAATATGGTTCATCGATGTTTCTTCAAACGTCGTATATCCGTCTAAATTTACACTAAACGGCCAAAAGCTATAATAATGAACTGTAGAAATTATATAAGGATCATTTGTTTTTTGAGTGATCCATTCATACAGGTTATCTACATGTCTTTGTTCTTCAAAATTAGTGTGCAAAGTTGGAATAACAAGTGGACGAATGTCATTTAACCCTTCAGACCCTCGTACGATTTGATAAAATGAATCATTAAGTTCATTTAAAAATTTTTGGCTTTCAACATCACCACCAGAACCCCAAAATTGTGGTTCATTAAGACTTTCAAACATTAAATTTGTTGAATAATCTTTATAATGTTCCGCAAGCTGTGTCCATATCGCATTAAATTTTGCTCCTGTATTTTCATGATCTGATGGCATACCCTCTGCCACCCAACTCCAGGAATCATGGTGAATATTAATCATCACTTTTAAATTAGCATCCAGCGACCACTTGATAACCTGATCTACTCTGCTTAAAAATTCCGAATTGATTGTATATTCCGGAGCTTGTCCTAATCTGGTATCAAATGTAATCGGGATCCTGATGCTGTTAAAGCCTTGATCCTTAATTTCTGTTATCAGCTCTTTTGTTACACGCGGATTACCCCAAGCCGTTTCATCGAGGACAACTTTGCCTGTATCAAATCCGTCAAACGTATTCCCTAAGTTCCATCCCGGCTGCATCTCATTAGCATATTGCATAATATCATAGTCTGGCGTTGATTTATTATCTTCGGCAAATCCTATGGTAGGCATTACGAATCCTACAAGTAAAATAAGCGACAACACCATCCATTTCCTTGTTTTCCACAATGTAAATTCTCCTCCACTCATGATCTATTCATAGACGAACAGTTTCTACCTTTTCACCATTCCCTCAAAATAATTTGTAAACGTTTACAAACGACATATTAACAAAAGAAGGTGAGTGAAAGTAATGGGGAAATTAGTTATATTTTCATGTGAAAATTAGCTTTATTCAAAATTCATTATATTGGTAAAGAAACCTCGAAAGGCGACATGCCAATCAAGGTTTTATCAAAAAAGAAATGTTGATGATTTAAAGATATGTATCATTTCAGCATGATGAGCCAAAAGATTTACCGAATAAATGCCTTCTCTGAATTTTCTAGAGCATCCTCTAACCACATTGGATGCATGTTTAACAAGTCATGAGGCAGGTTTTGATAGTCAAAAAACTTGAATTCCAACGATTCCTCCTCGTTACACCTAAGTTCTCCCCCTATCACTTCAGCCAGAAAACAAGTTGTGATAAAATGGACAACTTGACCATTTGGATAAGAAAAGACCTGTGAATGCGGGTCAGAATAAACACCGATCAGCTTTTTAACTTTTATCGTTAAATTTGTTTCTTCTTTTATTTCTCTAATAGCTGCTTCAGTAACAGTTTCCCCTATCTCTATATGACCTGAAGGAATTCCCCATAACTTCACATCTGCTCTTTTCTGTAATAAAACCTGCTTTTTCTCATTGAAAATAATGACCGCTACACCTGCTTTTACTTCATCAATCTTTTTCATAACATATAAACCTCCTTAAAATTAGAGAAATTTTCCTTCTGATCGTATAAAAAAGTCCGAGCAGGAAAGATTACAGCGCATCACAAAAACGCTGAACCTTTCCCCTCGGACCTTTTATGTCAATAGGTGCCTTTTACATATGTAAAAGATGTAGCCCTCGGTCACAGACCTATATACATAGCGGAACCCTAGCTACAATTTTCCAGTTCAAATGAACTCTATTCTATTAGTTGTACACACATTATTCTACAATCATAGTGACTCCATTTCAACATGAATGATATGCTTAATCTGCTTTAACGTATAATACACTTCTGTTATATACAATTTTTCATTCACAACAAGCACCAAATCTAGCTGTTGAAGATCTCCTTGTTTGATGTCTTTTACTCTTACTTTCTTTGCCTTCATATCTTTTTGCTTCAGTTCCTTCAAAATATCGGTCATTTTCTCTTCATCATCAACCGTAATTTTTACCTTTAACTCCCGCTCTCTTAATGTTTTTGGGCCTATAAATTTAAAGATAAATGGAATGATTTCTACACTGACTAATATGAGAACTGTAGCTATGGTAGCTTCGAACCAAAACCCCGCACCACATGAGATCCCGATTCCTCCGGCTCCCCATACCATTGCGGCTGTTGTTAAACCTGATATCATATCATTGTTTCGTCTTAAGATCACCCCGGCACCTAAGAAACCGATCCCTGAGACAATCTGGGCAGCTAAACGTAAAGGATCCATCGGTCTTATATAGGCCTCAGCGAATTTTTCCGATGACTCAATGGAAACTGTTGTGAGCAGACAGCTAACGATCCCTATAACTAAACACGTTTTTAAACCCAATGGTTTTTTCTTTAATTGGCGTTCTAACCCAATAATGATCGATAAAATGGCTGCCATTCCAATATTGAATATAAATGTATTTGGTTGAATGATCATTTGTTTTTCTCCTATGTACTTTTTTATTTCCGCAAAAGGACAACCTTCTACTTGCTCATGTGATTTATCAATTCACTTATTAAGTGTAAGGTATTTTTAAAAAAGGTACTACTAAAATACACAATAAGTTATAAGGAGAGTTTATGCAAACATCATTTGTTGTGGGTCTCTTATCTCTAATATCATAACCTATTCTTTATTAGCCATCCATACCTGGAAACCTTGGGTTGCATGGATTTTAGCTATTATTTTTATGTTTTCATTGTGGAATATCTTTGATCCTCCGCTTCCTCAATAGAAAGGAAACATTGGGACAGGATGGGCCGATAAGGAGAGGCTTAAAGCTGGTAGTTGAAGATTACGTATCAATTAAATCACTAAGGACGATTATTTCTTCATAAATTTGCTCTTTGATCTTTAGATCATGACATTTATTATATTCACTAATTAGCAGTTTGATTTGTTTCATAAAAATAATCATTTCTTCATTTGAGATCATGTTCTATCATGCTCCTACCTGTGTACTATCTATTAGTTTATTTTAGGTAAATACTCCTGGTTATTCAAGCCTAAAGGTAGGATTATTTAGAAAAACACGACTTGCCGCAAAGAATGGCGGAAGTCGATGTCTTTTTCTTATACTTTAATCCTTTAGTATAGTTACACTTTCTTAAAGTACAAAAAAAGCGCATTCTTATTCGAATACACTTTGTACGTTATAAGCAGGACAACATTCACTTATTCTTCTCCCACTCTTCTGCTAATATGCCATATACAACATGGTCAACATAGTGATCATATAACCATTCCGCCTGTCTGATACATCCTTCATTAACAAAATTTAATCTTTCAGGAATGCTTCTGCTTTTCTTATTTCCTACTGCGGCCCTAATTTCAACTTTATTAAGGTTTAATTCGTTAAAAGCATAATCAGTCAATGCCTTAGCCACCTCTGTCATTATTCCATTACCTTGAAACTCTTCTCCTAGCCAATACCCAATATACGCTGTTTTATTGGACCAATTGATCTGATTATAACCTGCGATTCCAACCATTTTACCTTTAAATAAAATAGCCGTGTTAAGGCTTCTATTTTCAGCAAAACCTGTTAAACTGCTTTTAATAAACGAAATTGTATCTTCGAGTTTTGTCGTTGTATCCAACCAAGGGAGCCATTCTCTTAGGTAGGTTCTTGAATTATTTGTTAATTCAAAGACATCCTCTGCATCTCTTACTTCGACTAATTTCAAAGATAACTCATCATTCATTTTATATGTAAACATTTTATCTCCTCCGAATCTATCATTTTATCTTTATTTAACAATCATCTTTTTGTAGGCCAAAGGTGTCATATTCATTACCTTCCTGAATTTATCAATGAAATAACTTGTGCTATTAAATCCTACTTGATAGGCAACTTCTGTGACAGTGAGATCTGATTGTTGCAGTAATAGTAAACTTTTTTGAATTCGATAATCCGTGACATATTCTAAGGGCGTTTTCTTTACCAATCGTTTGAAATATCGACAGCATTCAGAACGACTTAATTGACCGGCACGTGCTATATCATTCAAAAAAATTTTTTCAGCATAATGGTGATGGATCCAGTTTAACATTTGCTTCATTCGTTGATTCTTTCTCATTTCCGTTTGTTCATATTCTAATGTAACTCCATTTATAATGAGGTTTTTCCAAATTAACGTTAAATGGATGCTGATATCTATTTCATAGTAAGGTGATTGTTGTTTTATTATTTGATTGATCTCAATAGTCGAGTTTACTATATTTTCCGCCCAACCTTCAGTTGTGACCAAGTGTAAATAAGGGATATTCGTTGCCTGGATAAATGGGGCTACAAGGGTTGGATAAAGTTCCTGCGATAAAACAAAACGTGGGGAAACATTTAAACAGATATAGACACAACCTGATTGCGTTAAATCTTTTGCCATATGAACGCATCCGCTGTTTATAAATAGCCCTTCCCTTTCTCGAATAACAACACGTTCATCATTTATTTGGAAAGTTGCTTCACCTTTTATCACGACAACAAACTGGAATTCGTCGTGCCAATGAAGAGGGATAAATCCGTTTATATTTTTGGATATTGTTGTTTCATAACATGCAATAGGTAACAAAACTGTGCGATGTTCAGTTAATTCTTTTAAACGATGATCAATTCTGAAATCTTTTATTTGCATATTAACACCTCAATATCCTTATATTTTTTCATTCAATCTATGTATTCTTATTGGAATTTCCCCTTTATTATATAAACATTATCACACAATTTTTATATATTAGGGAGAAAGATGTTTATGAATAGAAAAAAGGGGATTGTCCTTGTATTAACAGGTGGAGTATTTTGGGGAATTGGCGGCACAGTCTCTAAGAAGCTTTTCGATTCGTATGAAATTGACGTAGATTGGCTTGTAACAACACGATTACTTCTTGCTGGTTTTTTACTATTAAGCATTCAATTTTTCACAAAAGATCGATCACAAGTATTGAGGGTTTGGAAAACAAAAAGGATTGCTGTTCAATTATTGATTTTCGGGATACTCGGTATGCTTGCGGTTCAATACACATACATGGCATCCATTCAACATGGAAATGCTGCAGTAGCAACATTATTGCAGTATTTAGCACCGGTCATGATCATCATCTACTCGATTTTCCGCAAACATATGGTCCTGACACGAAATGATTTATTGACCGTATCACTAGCCCTTGTAGGATGCTTTTTCTTATTAACAAACGGCTCCATCTCACAACTCTCTGTACCAACACCAGCTATTGTGTGGGGTGTTTTGTCTGGAGTAGCTTTAGCCTTTTACACGCTTTATGCTGTTCCACTGTTGAAACAATACGATTCACTTGTCATTGTTGGGTGGGCTATGATCATTGGCGGTCTTGCCTTAAGTTTTATCCACCCGCCCTGGCAAATAGAACTAAAACTATTACCGGTTGAGGCGTATCTCTATTTGGTCTTTGTGATTATCTTTGGTACGATGATTGCCTTTTGGTTTTATATAGAAAGTCTGCAAAGTTTAGTTCCTAAAGAATCAAGTCTGCTCGGAAGTATAGAACCACTTGCAGCCGTTTTTACTACAGTTTTTTGGCTGAAAGAACCCTTTGGTCTATTCCAATGGGTTGGCACAGTTTTTATTTTAATTATGATCGTCGTTTTGGCTTTAAATACGTCTTCTACTTCAAAAGCAGGGTTAAAGGATAATTAGCAGAAGCCGGAAGCTAATTATCCTCTATCCGCTGCTGTTGGCGGGATTTCCATCCAGCCCTTTTCAATCATAATATCTGCTGCGGATTCAACAAATTTTCCGATTTTCAAAAATGACCTCGTATATATCAGACCTACATCATGCCTTCCGTTTACAGCCACAGAATTTCCAAAAGATCTTATCTTCATAGAAAACATATCCATTTTATGAAATAGCATGAGCTTGTCTGAGAAAGGAGCATAAGTAGAGGTAGTGACCAAATCATCAAGAAAAGACGGAGCTGGCAAATTTTCTTGATAAAGCTTTTTCATATAATTTTCTACATTAGCTGCGGTCATATCTCTGCCCCATTCAAACAATTTCCGAATCTTTTCATCCTTGGCAACTTGAGCAAAAGCCATAATTAACGCTTTACTTGTTACATTATTTTCAATATTATCATAGAAATGAGCAATTTCCAGGGCATGTAATGGTCGTCTTTGCCCAAAAAAACCTGTTAGAAAATGATCATCACCAAACAATGGTTTTTCCGGAATTGGTATGACAGGTGGTTTCATAATTAATGATTTATCCATTAAAACATTTTTAATTTGGTCGATTAAATCCATGGTAGAATCTATGCAATATCTGAAAAATTCTTTTACATCCTTCCTAAACACGAGAGGAATTCCTACATTATAAATACTCATCCCTGCTTTTGATGCATATTTCAAATAATGAACATAGTATTCATCTTGAAATAATCGTGGTGCACCTAAATTGACGTCCTCTTCAGTAAAACCTACCGGAATCGGAAAATTCTCTTTTTCCATTATCTCTTTTGTTGTTTTTATGAATTCTTCACATAATGCCAATGCATTTTCTAATAACATTTTAATTTCCTTATCTTCAACATGATGAAGATAATAAGTTAAAATGCACTTTGACATGCTGTTCCCCATGTATGTAGCCCAAAGCTTCCCTATTTCAGCTGATGTTAATCTATCATTTGTGCTTGTTTTATTTGTACCCACTTTAATCGGTTTAATTTTCATAGGAGATCCTTTCAGTGAAATTTCTATATAGTATTTTACTCAATTGAAATTCTTATACTTTATTCAGTATAAAAGCTGATCAATTATCAGTTACTTCTTTTCATAACACAAATCAATGTTTAAAGCAGGTTAAACCGGGGCATTGAATAGGGAAATCAAAGACTATTGAAAGGAGAGATTTTTAATGGCTTTTGAATCACATCATAATGAAGAAGACAAAGTGGAAGAGAAATTGCAGTCTATGGGAGAAGAAAAAAAGGACGAGGTTCTTACGAGTTTTGAAACATTTAAAGGTTACTTAGGTGACAAAGTGTCAAAAGGGGAAAAACTTGGAATGAACGAAGAGCAACTGGCTAAAACAGCCCAAAAAGTTGCCGATTACCTTGCTGACCATGAATCAGCTCGTAACCGTGAAGAAAAGTTGCTTCAGGAATTATGGAAGGTTGGAAATGAGGAAGAACAGCACAAGCTTGCTCATATGCTTGTTAAGTTGGTTCAATAATGATGGAATGATGGAAGAGACCGCCTCGTTAGCGGTCTCTCTTTTTTGCCTTGAAGCTAAATATCCACTTTATAATTCAATGTTAACTCATCGGCAGGCAATCCTCTTATTCCCCAATGATGCTTCGGTGTTTCGAATATTGTTATTTCAATATCTTGCGGAGATATATTCAAGTCTCTATTAATTCGGTCAAATAATAAATTGATTAACTGCTTTTTAGCCTCAATCGTTCGACCTTCAAACATACTAACTTCAATGACTGTATATGCTTCGGTCCTTCCACTTGCATAATAAAAATCTTCTTTATCCATTGGAAAAAAACGATGGAATTTCTTTTCTGTAGGAAATTGTAGTGCGTCCACCATACACGAATGAATGACCTCGGACAGTTTCTCCTTTATTGGATTTAAATTGTCTTTGACCCCATAAATTTTAATTTGTCCCATCCTCATCTCACCTTTCTATCCTCAACTAAACTCATGCTTACTACAATCTATTCTATAAAGAGAATAATATTTCCTTCTTAACGAATTCTGTTTTCAAAAATGATTTCTACTAGGTTCTTTCTCCTAATATTTTTCAAATATGTTTTATAGCAACCTTTCCGGGTATAGTTATGCAAGGCTTACTATATCTATCCATTTAAAATCATAGGAGGAGATTCGTTTGTTTCGACATCAAAAAGAATTGCAATTCGAAGTAAAAGTTGATCGACCTGATCCCATGCTTGCCCGACAGGTACAAGAAGTACTAGGTGGACAGTTTGGAGAAATGACTGTGATGATGCAGTATCTCTTCCAAGGATTTAATTGCCGCGGGGAAGAAAAATATAAGGACATGCTTATGGATATTGGAACAGAAGAAATTGGCCATGTGGAAATGCTTTGTTCTCTCATCTCACAATTGCTGGATGGTGCATCTCCCGAGGATCAAGCAGAAGCAGCAAAGGACCCTGTAACAGCGTCTATTATGGGAGGAATCAATCCCCAGCACCTGCTTGTCAGTGGTTTAGGCGGATTACCAACCAACTCAAATGGTGTTCCATGGAACGGTTCTTATATCGTTGCAAGTGGAAATTTATTAGCAGATATGCGTTCAAACCTCCACGCTGAATCCCAAGGACGCCTTCAAGTGGCAAGGCTATACCATATGACCAATGATGAAGGTGTACGTAAAACATTCCGAAAAATGCTGGCTCGAGATCGTTACCACCAATATCAGTGGATGGCTGCAATTGAAGAGCTTGAAGGTAAAAACGGTGTGGTTGTACCAGCTTCATTCCCACCAGAAGCAGAAGAAGAAGCCCAGGAAGAAGCATATAAATTCTGGGATTTATCAGAAGGTGAAGCATCAAGTGAAGGACTTTGGGCAACAGGAGAAGCTCCGGATGGAACAGGTCATTTTGAATATGTAGCTAACCCAGTTGCAAAAGGGCAAATTCCAAATCCGAAAATCCCTGCAACCGAAGTTCATCATGATCTTGATTATCAAAAAGTAAATGAGGGTCATCAGAAGCTAAAATAGGGGAAAAAGGCTGGTATAAGACCATACTAAGGTTTATGCCAGCTTATTTGTGTAATTATTCCATACTTAAGGTCGAAGATTTCGAGACTTATTTTCGATTATGATCCTTTATTTTCTATTTCGGCTAGTTTATTTTCGATTCTCAGATTTTATTTTCGATTATTGAAATTTATTTTCTATTAGACAAAATTCGACACCGTTTCAAGCACTCGAAAATAACTCAGAAGCCCCGCACAACTTCCGGGTTTTATTTTTCTCTACGAGACCATATCACCACTGGAATAAGTAATAAAGAGAAAATCCCTCCAATAAATGATAATGTGAGATAACTTGAACCTGCCACGATCATGCCGGACATTGCTCCGCCAGCCGCTCCTGATAATGCAATCAAAACATCCACTTTACCTTGAGTCTTAGCCCTTGTGGAAGTTTTCGTTGAATCAACAATAAGCGCTGTCCCACTTATTAAACCAAAATTCCATCCTAATCCTAGTAAAGAAAGAGCAATGACTAGAAGAACCATAGAATCCCCTGGTGCAAAAGCTGATAGTAATCCTGCAAAAAGCAACGTAACTCCGGAAGCAATCGCCATCACAGTACGACCCAACTTATCAACAAGGACACCTGTAACAAGGGATGGGAGATACATGGCACCTATATGAAAACCAATTACTAGACCGACAGACCCCAAGTCATGTCCATGATGTCTCATATGAACGGGTGTCATTGTCATAATCGCTACCATGACAATTTGAGTCAGAACCATAATTGTAGCACCAACGACTATACCTCGTTTGCTTTCAGTTTGTTCAGTTGTTGCCAAATGATCCCTTGATTTGATGTTGGTCGATTCTATCATTCTTGCGATCACGAGTGGATCTGGACGAAGCATGGTGAAAAGAACAACACCTGCTAAGATATAAGCTGCCGCTGCTAAAATGAAAGGGCCTGCTAGTGATGGAACACCGATAGAAAGAGCAAAATTCCCCATCACATTCACTAAGTTTGGTCCTGCAACTGCACCAAATGTAGTAAAAACCATTGTCATACTAATAGCCGTTGCTCGTTGTTTAGGATTTGCCAGGTCTGTACCCGCATAGCGAGCTTGTAAATTTGTTGCTGTTCCCGCACCATAAACCAGCAGAGAAGCAAATAACAGGAAAATACTATTTATAATTGCTGCAATTATGACTCCAATCGCTCCAAGTCCACCGATCATAAAACCAGCTGTTAAACCTGTGCGACGACCAAAACGTTGAGAAAGTCTTCCCACAAATAAAGCTGCTCCTGCTGACCCTAAAGTAAATAATGCTGAAGGAAGTCCAGCAAACGCATTAGTACCAAGCATTTGCTGTGCAAGAAGGGCCCCCACAGTGACTCCAGCTGCTAATCCTGCACCACCAAATATTTGTGAAATACTGACAACGAAAAGTGTACGTTTGTATAACGCTTTTTGTTTTTCAGAAGAATCCATGTAACTTTGTGACAAAGCAGGTCGAACATCTAACACTTTTACACTTTCTTTCTGCAACATCTTCTAACCTCCCTTTCTAGAAACCATATTAAACCTCCAACTAGATTTGACTTATCATAACATGCATAAAAAAGACCATACAATATAATAATTGTATGGCAAACAATTTTATGTAAGCTCATCTAGCAAACGTTTAAGAACCATTAATCCCTGTTCAAGCTCTTCAATTGTTTTAGGGGCACATACAGAAATCCTTACAGCCCTATCAGGACAACTATTTCCAACAACAAAACGTTCAGCTGCATACACTTGTACTCCCTGCTGTGCGGCTAACTTCTCAAATTCAGCACCTGTTATCTTGCTCTTGCCTGGTAGTAACAACCAACGAAAGATTCCTGTTTCAACACCTAAACATGTATAGTCTGTAAAATATTTATTAACGATTTCGTTCCTGCGAATCGTTTGTTCCTGATGCCCCGCAATTAAAAGTTCAAATTGGTTCGAAACAATTGTACGTGCTGTAAGTTCTGCTAATAACGGGGATACGGTTATATTTAAATTATAAAGTGCCTTGGAAATTGGCTCCTTAAATTGACTTGGCACTGCTACATAGGCAAGCCTTAATCCTGGTGCTAATGCCTTAGATAAACTCGCAATATAGATTACCTGTTCCGGGGCAAATGATGCGATTGCCGGCAGAGGTTTTTTGCCCAAAAGATGGTATGAAGCATCTTCAATAACGAACTGTTTATACTTTATAGCAATTTCCGCAATCATTTTGCGATTTTTTACAGACATAAAGGAAGCTGTTGGATTATGATAATCCGGGATCAAGTATATGCCTTTAATATTTTCATTTTTACATGCATCTTCAAATGACGTTGGACTCATTTCATCATTCTCTGATTTTATCGGTACTAATTGTACACTAAGCATGGAGGCAACCGTTTTTAAACCGGGGTATGTATGCTGGTCAACACCAATGCGATCTCCTGGCTTGCAAAGACTTGCCAATGTAGCAGCAATCGCATTTTGACCCCCATTTGCAAATAAAATGTGATCAACGGTTGTTACAAATCCGCCTCTTCGGATTAGCTTTATCGCTGCATCTTTTTGCCAAAGACTTTCTCCTGCGCGGCCATACCCAAACCATCTTTCATAATCTGTCTCCTGCAGCATACTTTTTAGCTGGAGTACCAACGGCTCATATGAAGCATTATCCGGCAGTGTTGCTCCCATTTCAATTAAATGCTTTGGTTTTGTATCTTCAAGTAAATACGCATTTGATAACGCATCATATGATACAAATGTGCCACTTCCTACAGAAGCACTTAACAACCCCTTTAACTCACAAACTTTAAAAGCTTTGGAAATCGTACTTACATTTAAATCCAAATAATCAGCCAGTTCTCTCTGCGGAGGAAGCTTTGTTCCAGGCAATAAAACTTCGTTTACTATATCTTGTTCCAATTGCCGTGCGAGTACTTTATAAATAGGCTTCTCCATTTTATCAATCGACGGCTTCCAGCTCATCGGGTAGTTTTCAAACGAATTAATAGGCATGATATGCATCCTTTTTCTCACAATTATAGGATGATGCCGTAGATAAAACAATCTTTACTAACTATCTTTTAGTATAGGCTTCTTTAAAGCTGTTCCAAGTGTAACTACCCTCTATCTTTCGCTTGTGGAGGTGATTCCAGCCAGCCTTTATCAATTAAGATATTCATACCATCGTCAACAAATAAGCCAATGTTTACAAGAGTTCTAGCATACAACAAATTTAGATCTCTTCTTGCCGTTACTGCCAGTGAGTTTCCGAATGATCTTATCTTCATTGCGAACATGTCCACTTTATGAAACAGCATGATTTTATCGGAAAAAGGAGGGTATGTAGATGTCGTTACCAAATGGTCTAGATACGCCGGTGATTGAATATGTCCAATGTGCAGTTTTTCCTTATATTGCTTTACAGATTTTTCAGTCATATCTAAACCTCTGTTAAACAACGCCTTTATTTTTTCATCTTTCACGACCTGACAGAATCCCAATAATAATGCCTTACTTGTTGTGTTATTCTCAATGTTATCCCAAAGATGAATGATTTCTAGTGCCTGTAATGGTCTGACATCTCCCAAAAATCCATTTAAGTAGCTCTGTTTACCGATTCTATCAATTCCATCTGGTGATGGAATGATAGGAGGGTTTGCAATAAATTTCTTTTCCATTAAAACAGTATTAATTTGACCTAAAAAGACGGTCGCACATTGATTACAATAAATAAAAAACTCCCTTATATCCTCCCTCATGACCAATGGAACGGCTACTGAGTAAAGACTCATACCTGCTTTAGAAGCATATTTTAAATAATGAGGGTAAAATTCATCAGCATATAAACGAGCTGCACCAAGATTAACATCATCTTCAGTAAATCCTATAGGTATGGGGAAGTTATCTTTCTTAAAAAATTCTTCTATCCTCTGCTTGAAATCCTTTGATAAGGCTATACCATTTTCCAAGAGCAACCTTATATCTCCATCATCACAGTGTTGAAGAAAATAACGTAAAATTTGAGTGGACATACTGTTTCCCATATAAGTAGCCCAAAGTTTCCCCATTTCAAAAGTTGTTAATGGTTGGGTCCCACCTGTTATTTTCGGGTTTATTTTTAATGGTTTCATCACTTTCATTGGATTTAAATCTTTATCCCTGGTCATACCTAATCTCCTTTTCCCATGTTTTTGCTTAGGATTACCAGTTTATAATCATTTAATTCTAAAAAATACCATCATTAAATGACTAAAGTCTCCGCTGCTTAAGAGTAGAGCAATTTGAGTATTAGGGAAAAAAAATAAGAATAACTATCAATTGAAAGATACTGCTCTTTTTAATATCCTTTTAGCTCTTCTATTTTTCTTTTTCGACACTCTCCTTAACTCCTTTTCATTTTTCAAGTACTCTATTTATCTATTTCTGTTTTTAGTAAAGGGAATTAGTAAAATAGAAATTGCATGGGGAGGAAGTTGACCAGAACATCCAGCTATTTTTTACGTTTCAACATATCATCATTCTAAAAATTTGTTATTTAATAGTAGAATTAAATCAAATTACTCCAAAATATAATGAAGATAGTTGTATGGAGTGGCTGAATATACTATAATAAAAACAGAACAAATGTTCTTAACACCATTTAATATGGCGGTGAAACATATGGAAGCTTGGGAGGTAGCATATTTAGCTGGTATTATTGATGGAGAGGGATCAATTACATTAACTAGAATACATAAAAACGAACATCGGAGGCCTTGTATTACAATTGCATCAACGGATATAGAACTCTTAAATTACATCAAATCTTTGACTGGTGGGATTATTAGTAATAAAAAGAATTATAATCCAGAAAAGCATAAGGATTCTTTTACTTTAAATATAAAGAAAAAGGAAAAGGTTATAGACATACTTGTACAAGTTTTACCGTATTTAAGAGTGCCCACAAAAAGGAAACGTGCATTATGGGTTATTGAACACTACGACAAAGTTACAATCAGAAACGGTAAGTATAGTAAGGACCGTTTAGAGCAAAAGTTAGCTTTTGAAAAAGCCTTTTTTGAAATTTAAATTTATTAAAGACAAAAATAAAAACCACCAAATATGTATTTGGTGGAGACGGTGGGACGTGCTATTCCATGCTTTCGTCATGGCACTGACTATATCTTGAACCTTTAATAGGTCCTTCGGCGTCTTATACGAAAAGTAGTTTTTGCCTTAAAGTTCAAGGCAGGTTTTCGTATCCTAGTACTACCAAGTTGGCAGCCTATAAGTCGATACACGGCTGTTGGATTGCTCCACATACCGCTCGGCATTGCCTTATCACCACTTTGTGTGACTTAGGTTTCACCGATAAAGCCGAATTTTCACTTATGTGTTACCACATAAGGCGACTAATAATTAATCGAACCCACGTCCAGACATAACGGCACTTAAGCGTCTACGAGCGTAGTCGATATATTTGCGGTTTCGCTAACTCCTATGCCTATCGACAGGCGTCAGAGCAGCTAGTCTGATTGGTCTCTTCCATCATCCCCAGACGGAGGAATCAGGCGTAGTCCACTAAGAGTGAGTCCCTTACCCTACCACATGGACGATGGAGGGAGGAACAGCTAAGCAGTTATTAAGCTGCTAAAGCTAAGTTATTGTTAGATTTGCCAGTTATTATTGGCGTTGACGTTTTAACGAAGACGATCCCTTCGGCCCGCAACCTAAGCTCGAACTATCCCTGTCGAATCCGTAACGTCCCCATGATAAGCCGTATATACCAGCTAGGGAATACGGGAAGTATAGAAAGATCAAGCTTATTTGCTTATGAAGTTGTTAAAGTAAGTTGACTGCCTTACAAAACCTATTATATCAGACTGGCATGAAAATGCAATTGTAAGGTTTTGCCACTACATCTTCTGGCGCTCTCTAAAGGCACGTTCAATATCACGTTTTGCTTCCTTCTTCTTCAGATCTTCACGTTTATCGTATTTCTTTTTACCTTTACCGAGACCAATCAACACTTTTGCATAGCCATTTTTGATATACATCTTTAATGGTACAAGTGCATAGCCTTCTTCTTTTGTAGCTCCGATTAATTTGGCGATTTCACGTTTCTTTAATAATAGTTTTCTTGTTCTTAATGGATCATGGTTGTATCTGTTTCCTTGTTCATACGGACTAACATGCATATTCAGCAGAAAGACTTCACCGCGTTCAATACGTGCGTAAGAATCCTTTAAGTTAACACGACCATTACGAATTGATTTAATTTCCGTACCTTGAAGGACAATGCCGGCTTCAAATGTTTCTTCAATGGCGTAATCATGATTAGCTTTCTTATTTTGTGCTAATGCTTTTCCCATTCCTTTAGGCATTGTATTCCCTCCCCTCTCTTGCGATACGTACTATTTTAGCAAATAATGGACAGTAACTCAATAAAGTGAAACTTCCAACAGTATATTTTCAATTTAACTGATGATTAGTTAAACATATAGGACCTTTACGGACAGTTATCTTTACCTACCCCTCTTAGTAACCTTTGAAACAAATAATTAAAAAGATGACAAAGGGGCAAGCTCTATGTCAGCAAGCCCCTTTCCTTTTTAGCGTTTTTTCTTTTTCCGCTTAGCTTTAGGTGCATTTTCAAAATGCTTTTTCTTCTTTTTGCGTGGCGGACGGGTTGACCATTCACCATCTTTGTCACTTTCACGTTTATTTCCATTGCCTCCGCGTGAACCAGAGTCTTTTCTTTTACCTGCTACAATCACTTTTGGTGTTTCTTTAGCAGGTCGTCTTCTTGTACCCTTCATTCCTACAATTTCAAAATCAATGGAGCGTTCGTCTTTGTTCACATTTACAACACGTACAGTGATTTCATCACCGATGCGATAAACAGTTCCCGTGCGTTCACCAATCATGGCATAATGGCGCTCATCATAACGGTAATAATCATCTGTTAAATAACTAACATGAACTAAACCTTCAATTGTGTTCGGAAGCTCCACAAACATCCCAAAGTTTGTGACAGAGCTGATGATACCGTCGTATTCTTCACCAATTTTATCAAGCATGTATTCCGCTTTTTTCAGTTCATCTGTTTCACGCTCTGCTTCAACCGCTCTTCTTTCCATATTGGAAGAATGTTCAGCGATGACAGGTAGACTTTCTCCCCAGCTTGAACGTGTTTCTTCATCGACTTTTCCTTCTATTAAATATGTCCGGATCAAACGATGAACAATTAAGTCAGGATAACGGCGAATTGGTGATGTAAAGTGTGTATAATACTCTGTTGCCAGTCCAAAGTGCCCAAGGCTTTCCGGGTCATATTTTGCCTGCTTCATGGAACGCAGCATCACCGTTGAAATCACCGTTTCTTCAGGTGTACCTGCTACTTCCTCTAAAATATTTTGCAACGCTCTTGGGTGGATATCGTTACCGGAACCTCTCACAGTATAGCCGAAGTTTGTAATAAACTCTAAGAAACGCTGTAATTTTTCAGCATTAGGATCTTCGTGAATACGGTAAACGAACGGTACATTCATCCAATGGAAGTGCTCGGCTACCGTTTCATTTGCTAAAAGCATGAACTCCTCAATTAAACGCTCGGCTACAGAACGCTCACGCAATACAACTTCTGTTGGAGTACCCTCTTTATCAACAAGTACTTTTGCTTCTTTAAAATCAAAGTCAATGGCACCGCGCGTCATTCGTTTTGTTCGTAACACTTGTGCAAGCTCACCCATCAGTTCAAACATCGGTACCAATGACTCGTATTTTTGGAGAAGCTGTTCATCACGATCTTCAAGGATCTTATTTACATCTGTGTATGTCATTCGTTCTGTTGTTTTAATGACACTTTGGAAAATTTCATGATTGACAACAGCACCATTTTCATCAACTTCCATTTCACATGATAATGTGAGACGATCCACCTTCGGATTTAAGGAACAAATTCCATTTGAAAGGCGGTGAGGAATCATCGGAATCACCCGGTCAACCAAGTATACACTTGTTCCGCGGTCAGAAGCCTCGCGATCAATTGGTGATTGTTCTGTCACATAATGACTTACATCGGCAATATGAACTCCCAGCTTATAGTTACCGTTTTCGAGCTTTTTAACCGTTACCGCATCATCCAAATCCTTCGCATCTGCTCCATCAATGGTGACGATTGTTTCATTCCGAAGATCACGACGATCCTTTAGATCTTCTTCTTTTATCGTTTCCGGTACGTCATTTGCTTGTTCCAATGCTTCAACCGGGAATGGACCTGGAAGTCCGTGCTTGTGAATGATGGATAAAATATCAACACCAGGATCATTTTTATGACCTAAGATCTCAATGATTTCTCCTTCAGCACTCATGCGTCCTTCAGGATATGTTGTGAGTTTGACAACAACTTTGTGCCCCTCAACCGCTCCATTTGATGCTTGTTTCGGAATGAAAATATCATTGGCGATTTTTTTATCATCCGGAATAACAAACCCGAAGTTTTTGCTTTCTGTATACGTTCCGACAACCTCTTTTACACCACGCTCGATTATGCGGATAATCGTTCCTTCTTGTCTTGTTCCACCTGTTTTTGGGCTAACTCTTACAAGAACGATATCACCATGCATCGCCGTTTTTAGCTCAGTAGGCGGGATAAAGATATCATCTAAACTTGTATCTTCCGGATCGACAAAAGCAAATCCTTTTGCATGACCGATTAATTTCCCTTTTATGAGATTCATTTTTTCCGGTAAGCCGTAGCGATTGCTTCTCGTACGAACAACAAGTCCTTCGTCTTCCATAACTACCAATGCTTTGACAAAGTCTTTAAACACAGTTGAATCTTCAATACCAAACGCTTCTTCAAGCTCCTGAACCGTTAATGGCTTATATGCTTCTTCTTTCATAAAAGAAAGCAATTTTTCAATATGTATTTGGATGTCTTGTTCCATTTGATCATCCTCCTTATTATAGTTTACCAATCAAGGCTTTCTAAAAATTGATATACATCCTCATGTACCTGATCCCGCTCTTTATCAAGAGTAATCACATGTCCGGATTCCTCGTACCATTTTAATTGTTTATGATCATTTTCCACTTCATTATAAATAATGTTTGCACTATCTGTGTTGATCATATGATCATGTCTAGCCTGTACAACAAAGGTCGGCGAGTAAATCATATCTACATTATTTCGCACATCTGAGATTAACTCCTGCAACGCTTTTAGTGTATTCATTGGTGTTTTTGCGAAATCCTTCATCTCTTCTTCAATTTCCTCGGGAGATTTCCCTTCAAACTTCTTATAATTTCTAGCATACTCAAGTATACCTTGATACATGACTTCTTCACTTTTAATATACATTGGGGCACACATTGGGATAATACCCTTTACCGGCATCGTATAACCTAATTTAAGAGAGAACACACCGCCAAGAGACAAGCCGCCAACCGCAATGTCTTCAAATCCCATTTGTTTCAAATGCTCATACCCTGCTTCAACATCCTTCCACCAATCCTCAGGACCCGTGTGGACAAGCTCCTCCGGCGGTACTCCGTGGCCTTTATATTGCGGAGCATGACAAGTGTACCCACGCTCACTTAGGAATCGCGCAAGCATCCTTACATCTGCTGTATTCCCTGTGAATCCGTGTAATAACAATACGGCTTTGTCTCCACCTTCAAAAGTAAATGGTTTCGGTAAAACTCTTTTCATTTCTTTGTAACTCCTTTTACTACTTTTATTTAGTTTAACCCAATGGGGCTGTGAGTATTACTTCCTGTATGTATACTATTTTAAACAAACTGCCTTGATGTGACTAATAAAAAAAAGAGCCTGCTTCTACAGACCCTTACTCTTTATCATTATTGTACGATATACGCCACTAAAACTGTCAAAACAAAGAATAATACGGATAATACAATCGTTGCGCGGTGTAAAACTAAATCCAAACCACGAGCCTTTTGCTTACCAAAAAGCTGCTCGGCACCACCAGAGATCGCACCTGATAACCCTGCGCTTTTACCAGATTGTAATAACACAACTGTAATCAAAGCAATCGATACAAGAACAAGTAGAATAATTAATGCTGTATGCATGAATTGACACCTCCTGAGAATGCGCACAAATAGATAGTTTAAATGTACCATAAGTGGGGGTGGGATACAATATTAAGTTGGGATTATGAAATTAGTTGGGGCTTAGATCCTGAAACTGCTGCTTATTTTCGATTTTGTGATTTTAATTACTATTTTTGAGGATTTTTTTTCGATTTTACGATTATATTTTCGATTATGGGAATTTATTTACTATTAGAGCTTTTTCGACAAGATCCACCCTTTGCTTTCTTCTACAAGTAATACATCCTTCCCTTCTTTTCTCCATCATACTTTAGGTTCATTGACTGAAGTAACCTATTAGCTGTTGCGATAGATTTTACCTCTAGAAAATTTCTTACTTCACTATTCGTTATTGTTGGTTTAATAAGCAATTTATAGTCATCAAGAGCACGTAAATGGGCTAGCTTATCTTTGCTATTACATGTGGTACATAACCAATTGGCCTTAATTCTTATAAGCGGGAGTGAGCCGCAATTCTTGCAGATTGCTCCTTTTACTAGCTCCTTTTGATCGACTTGATATTGTTCCAATATGGAAGAATCTCTTTCAGTATGTTGTTTAAGTAAAAGACGAGATATCTTTTTAAGCTCTTTTTCTTCAAGTGGTTGGTTCTGTTGGGAATTGACTAACTTAGGGATTTTGGTAGGTAACTCTTCTTTATGGATTATTTTTTGATGGAGGGATTTCTCTTCTGGAGAAGTGCTGATGATCGTATAAGAGTTGCTAATGACAACAAGTGAAGTAATGTTGATTTCCCTTAATTTTTGTTGCTGAAGCCACTCTTTCAGCTGTAACTCATGTCGTTCTAGTTGTGTTAGAGGATAGGGATACCCTTTTTCAATTCCATCTTTTGTTTGGATAAGCTGTTTAAACCCGGTTTCAAAGTGGATCTTGCCTGAATAATTTTTCACCTCCAGTATGATTGCCACTTTCGGGTTTAAAATCAGGGTATCTAATTGAAAATAATGTTTTTTCGTTTTTAATCGTAAATCGTGAAAAATAGAGTAGTCTTTTTCGTTGAGGAAACTAAGTGGATAATCTATTGCTAGCTCACCTCTGAAACCTGCATTTCTGATGTTTAAATCTTCAATAATTTGCGGGATTTTCGGATGGTTTTGAGGCAGTCTTTTGATTAGGGCCTCTAACTGAAGAATAATAGGGGGAACTTCGTGGGTTTTTACGATCATATTCTCACTCCATATTTGGTTTTACTTGATATGTTCTCTGTTTTTCTTTGTAGTCCTGCCTGAAAGTGAAATTTATTTACTATTTTTAAAGTGATATTTTCGATTCTGGTAACTTATTTTCGATTATATAAATATATTTACGATTTTCAGCAACTTATTTACTATTAGACAATTTCCGCCAAAATTCGCCCCTCCCTCCTCCACAACCAAAAAAGAAGAACTGCCGCATACAGCGGCAGTTCCCACACTCAACTTATTTCTTTAAGTTGTAGAAAGTTTTGATTCCATCGTATCTTGAAGCGTCTTGTAATTGATCTTCGATACGTAGAAGTTGGTTGTACTTCGCAACACGGTCTGTACGTGATGGAGCACCTGTTTTGATTTGGCCAGCGTTAGTTGCAACTGCGATGTCAGCAATTGTTGTATCTTCCGTTTCACCAGAACGGTGAGAGATAACTGCTGTGTAGCCAGCGCGTTTAGCCATTTCGATTGCTTCGAATGTTTCAGTAAGTGTACCGATTTGGTTAACTTTGATAAGGATTGAGTTACCGATTCCTTTTTCGATACCTTCAGCAAGTTTTTTCGTGTTTGTAACGAATAGGTCATCACCAACAAGCTGAACTTTTCCGCCAAGGCGCTCAGTTAATAGTTTGTGACCTTCCCAGTCATTTTCATCTAAACCGTCTTCGATAGAGATGATTGGGTATTTAGAAGCCATTTCTTCGTACCAGTCAACCATTTCAGCAGAAGTTTTTACAACACCTTCTCCTGAAAGATGGTATT
>Ga0182744_1001138_pt1 | contig 23790 bp, 19 predicted proteins | sample eDN3rd30CKraftMG_FD_128525 | JGI IMG/M metagenome (GOLD analysis project Ga0182744, IMG submission 128525) | Enriched Miracle-Growth compost microbial communities from Emeryville, California, USA - eDNA 3rd pass 30_C Kraft MG (version 2) (version 2) ... | reverse complement strand
GCCGAGCGCGGACCACAAGTCATGCAGCCTGCCTGCATCGCTGCGCGCCAGGACCGCCATACGGTCTCGTCGTCCCATCGGGATGGTTTCAACGCTCATGCTGACTCCAAATTTGTCTATTGATCTAGACAAGTAGATAAGTTACTTTCTTCTTACCGAGTCTCGGTGACGCTTAGATGACGCCGTGCGGGCAATGGAGTTGAAATTTGCAGAAAGCAGGCTTGCAGCGTGGCGTTGGCGTGGCCCTTTGGCGCCAGATCGCGGATGGCATCCGGGCCGGTCTCGCCAATAACCTTGCCGATGAGACCGGCCGGCTGCCGCCGGAAAGCGAGCTTGCGCTGCGCTTCGGCGTCAATCGCCACACGGTGCGGGCGGCGATTTCAGCCCTGGCCCATGAAGGCGTGCTGCAGTCGGAGCAGGGGCGCGGCACGTTCGTGCGTCGCCGCAAGCGTCTGGTCTACCCCATCGGCGCGCGCACGCGTTTTTCCGCCGGGTTTGGCGGACAGGCGCGTGACCGCCAGACCGAGCTTCTGGATCATGGCCGCGAACCGGCGTCCTCCCAGGTAGCGGAAGCGCTTGGCATCGCAGCCGGCGACGAGGTTGCGCGGCTCGAAACGCTCGGCACGGCCGACGGCATGCCGGTTTCGCGCGCCACGTCCTGGTTCAGCGCGGCGCGCTTCCCGACGATCGTCGAGACCTACGGCGAAACGAAATCGATCACGGCCTCGCTCGCGCTTCTCGGCGTCAGCGACTATCTGCGCGCATCGACCGGCGTAGAGGCGCGGCACGCCGATGAAGCGGATGCGAATGAGCTGCAGCTATCGCCCGGTGCCATTGTTCTTGTCACCCGTGCGCTGAATGTCGATACGGATGGCAATCCCATCCAGTTTTCATTCACGCGTTTTTCCGCCGATCGGGTGGAGCTTGTGATCGATACGGTGCGAACCACCGGCTAAGCTGCCGCGGTCTTCACATAAATATGATTTCAACATCAAACGCGCTCACGCTGGCGAGTGCGTTTGACGTCAAGTCGTGTTTTGACACAACGCGCGTCTGCGGCGATCCTTCCGGGATATTCCCTAGAACATCGGGAGAGAGATATGTCGACATCGCAGGACCATTCGAGAGACCTCACCCGGCGGTTTGCCAACTGGGCCATCTTCGGCGCCGGTGTTCTGCTGCTTGGCGCCGTCGGCATGACGGCATCCCGCTCGTCCGCCGATGAAGGCAAGCAGATCCAGGCTCCGGCGCTCGATGAAAAGCCGGGCCAGACGACAGCCGTCGCCGTACTTGCCGGCGGATGTTTCTGGGGCGTGCAGGGCGTGTTCCAGCACGTCGAAGGCGTGACGAGCGCGGTGTCGGGCTATGCCGGCGGTGACAAGTCCACCGCCGAATATCGCCGGGTTGGATCGGGCACCACGGGCCATGCGGAATCCGTGCGGATCACTTATGACCCCCGCAAGATATCCTACGGCCGTATTCTGCAGATCTACTTTTCGGTGGCGCACGACCCGACCGAGCTCAACCGCCAGGGGCCGGACGTCGGCACGCAATATCGCTCGACCATCTTCCCGACGAATGCCGAACAGGCCAGCGTGGCGAAGGCCTATATCGCCCAGCTCAACCAGTCGCGTGCCTTCAACGCGGCGATCGTCACCACGATTGAACCGAACCGCCCATTCTATCCCGCCGAGGACTATCATCAGGATTACCTGACGCAGAATCCGATGAACCCCTACATCGTTATCAACGATCTGCCGAAGATCGAGAATCTCAAGCGCATCCTGCCGGATGTGTATCGTCCGACGCCGGTGCTTGTGGCGGCGACGGGCAAAGGTGGGTAGTCCCGGTCTGCTTGTAAAGGAGCCCTCATTCTGAGGAGCCTGCGTAGCAGGCGTCTCGAAGGCAAGGCTATTGTCTTAAGAACTGGGCGTCACGCCAGCACCTTGCCGTCATGGCCGGCCTTGTGCCGGCCATCCACGCCGTGGCGTGCTTCGCGGTGGAAAGAAAAACCTCCGCCGTCGGCTTCTTTGTAACGATGAGGCGGTTTGATCGCGTGGATACCCGCGACAAGCGCGGGCATGACGCGGTTGGTTGACTGCGGCCTGTCGCCCAGTTCTTAAGACAATAGCCTTGCCTTCGAGACGGCGCTTCGCGCCTCCTCAGGATGAAGGCTTCTGGCAGGTTCTTGCTTAGTCGCTCTGACGTTTCCCGTTCTGCGCCAGATACAACAACACCATGTCGATCGTCATCTTCCGCCGTCTTTCAACGGTGGCGGGGTCCGTAAGATCGGTGCCGAAGATCGCAAATACGGTGTGCTGGTTGGAGACGGGGAAAAACGCCAGAGCGGCAATCGTCATCGACAGTTCGAACGCCGTCACGTCGCCGCGAAATTCACCTGTCTCCTGGCCGCGCTTGAGCGCGCGTTCCAGATTTGTAATCAGCGGATCGCAGAGCTCGGCGATCCGCTGCGATTCCTTCATATGCCTTGCGCGATAGACATTCTCGATCTTCACGAACTCGATATATTGCGGGTAGGTAATGAAATGGTCGAACTTGGCGGAGATGAGCGCGGCAATCGCCTGCGTCGGACTCAAGGCATCGACATCCACTGACTCTTCGGCCTGCGCCAGCTGAAGATAGGCCTCTTCAAGTGCCGCGAGATAGAGACCTTCCTTGCTGCCGAAATAATAATAGGCCATGCGCCGGTTCGCGTTGGCCATGTCGGCAATGTCTTCTATGCGGGCCTCCAGCCCCTTGGCGGCAAACTCCGAGATCGCCGCTTCGAGAATCTTGGCGCGTGTCGCATCGGCATTGCGCGGTTTGCCTGCTGTCGTCCTGACTTCAACGGCTTTGCGGGCGCGGGCCTGGCTCACAGCCTTGCCTGCCGGCTCTGCCGGGAGCGGTTTGGGTCGTCGCTTCAATTGCTGATCAGCCACGGGACATCCGATTTATTGACATTAACTCTCGCGTGAGTTAATAAACGATCAAGTCCGGAATGTAAGCCCGGACATCAAGAGAGGTTAAACGCAGGAGGGGAAAAGCCCAATCGCAAAAGGCCTGTTCAGCGCCGTGTCGCGCGGCCTTTTGCTTGCGATCCCCAAACATCTGTCTGCATCGCTCCCGGCCTGGGAGCGCAAGGTCGTATTGCACCCGAGAGGATGTCAGCTCCCATGGAACCCATTCGTTCAGTCGGTATCGTCGGTCTCGGCAAAATGGGCGCGCCGATCGCCCGCCACCTCGCAGCCGCCGGTTTCGAGACACACGGCCTCGATATCGATCAGGCGGCCATGGCCGCGGCGCAGAAGCACGGCGTCAGGATCGCCGCGAACGCTGCCGAACTTGCGCGGCTCAGCCATCTCGTCATCGTGCTGACGGCCTTCGAGGAGCAGGTCGAAGAGGTCATCTTTGGCGCCGAAGGTGTGGCCGCCGGCGCCAGTCCTGGAACCATCGTCGCCGTTGCCGCCACCATCAATCCCAACAGCATGCGCGACATTGCCGAGAGGCTCGCGTCGCGTGGTCTAGTGGCCCTGGATATTCCGATCTGCCGTGGCGAGGGCCCGGCGGAAGCCGGCGAGCTTCTGATCACTGCCGGCGGCGATGCGCAAGCGTTCGAAGCCTGCCGTCCGGCCTTTGCGACCTTCGCCAACTCCATCCATCTGCTGGGCGGCCCCGGCGCGGGACAGGCCGGCAAGATGGTCAACAATCTCATTTTATGGGCCTGCATCTCGGCCAATACGGAAGGCTTCAAGCTCGGCAACAAATACGGCGTCACCAAAGAGGCGATGCGCAAGATGCTGCTGGAATCGAGCGCGCAGAACTGGGCCATGTCGACGGACGTCGATCCAAGCTACATGCCCTGGGCCGAGAAGGACATGATGATTGTCCTGAGCGAAGCCGATCGTGTGCGCCTCAGCATGCCGATGGCCGGCGTCGTCAAGGAAGTCATCAAGGGCATCAAGATCGAACACGGGCACTGAGCGCGGGAGGCGGTGATGGCAGCTATTCCTATGGAGCGCACCCAGACACGCATGTTCAACGACAACAAGTTCAAGCTCGGCCTGTTCGGCATGAACTGCAACGGCGGCCTCACCATGACCAAGGCGCCGGAGCGTTGGGACCAGTCCTGGCGCAACAACGTCGTCGCCGCGCAACTGGCGGAACAGGCCGGGCTCGAGTTCCTGCTGCCGATCGGCCGCTGGCATGGCTACCGCGGCGAGACCGACACGGAAGGCACGACCTGGGAGACGCTGACCTGGGCGGCGGGGCTTCTCGGCGCGACGCGCGAGATCTCCGCCTTCGGCACCTTGCATGTCTCCTTCGCCAATCCGGTCTTCGCCGCCAAGCAGATGGTGACGGCTGACCATATCGGCGAAGGCCGCTTCGGCATCAACATCGTATCTGGATGGAACGAGGGCGAGTTCGCCATGTTCGGCATCGACCTGCTCGAACATGATGAGCGCTATGCCTATTCGGAGGAATGGGTTGCCATCGTCAAACGCATCTGGAGCGATCCCGAACCCTTCGATTTCGACGGCAAATATTTCAAGCTCAGGCAGGTGCTGGGAAAGCCGAAGCCCTGGGGTGACAACCGTCCGCTGCTGATGAGCGCCGGGTCGTCATCGGAGGGACGCACCTTTGCCGCGCGTCACGCCGATTGCCTGTTCATGGTTGTGTTTGATCTCGATGCCCTGCCGAGGGATGTCGCCGCCCTGCGCAATGCGGTGCCGGATCGCTCGCCAGGCGTATACGCCAGTGGCCACATCATCAGCCGCAGGACGGAAAAAGAGACGCGTGAGTTCTACCATTATATAGTGCACGAACAGGGAGATTGGGAGGCGGCCGAACACATCGTCTCGATCCGGATCGGTGGCGGCGGCCGGTCGATGCCGGCGGACGTGGTCCGCAAGATGGTGGAACGGCATGTCAGCGGCATCGGCACCATGCCGATTATTGGGACCTACGATCAGGTTGCAGACATGTTCAAGCGGCTCAGCGACGCTGGGCTTGATGGCATGGCCATCGGTCTGGTCAATTACATTGACGAGTTCCCGATCTTGCGGGATGAGATTCTGCCGCGTATGGAAAGATTGGGTCTGCGGAAACCGGTAAAAAACTGAGGGCAAAGCCCTGTCTGTGGAGGAAACGATGAGCAAGACCAAAATCATTACGCCATCGCGCCGCGCTGTCCTGCAGGGCACGGCCGCCGCTGCCGCGTTGTCGTTTGATGCAAGCCTGGCGCGTGTCTTTGCGCAAACCTCGGGACCCATCAAGATCGGTGTCTTGAACACCTTCACCAAATCGGTCGGCCTGTTCGGCGAGACGACCTGGCGCGGGATCGAGACCTACCTGGAGGAGCATGGCAACAAGATCGCCGGACGACCGGTCCAGCTCATCAAGGAGGATGACGAGTTCAATCCGCAGGTTGGGTTGCAGAAGCTGCGCAAGCTGGTCGAGAGCGACAAGGTCCATGTGGTTCTGGGGCCTCTCGGCAGCCACATCGCGACGGCGATGATCGGCTACATGAAGCAGAGCGGCACGCCCTGGATCGTCACCGGCGCCGGCTCCACGGCGCTGACGAAGGAGCGCATGCCCAATATGTACCGGGCCACCTTGAGCAATTGGCAGGTGGCCAATCCGATGGGCACATGGGAAGCCAGGAACGGCATCAAGGATGTCGTCGTCGTGGCGTCCGATTTCCTGGCCGGCCACGATGTCGCCGAAGCTTTCGCGGAGGCGTACGAGAAGGGCGGCGGCAAGATCGCCAAGCAGGTCTTCCCGCCCGTCGGTACCAATGATTTCAGCGCCTATATCACCGATTTGAGGTCGATCAATCCTGGCGCGGTCTATGGCTTCTTCGCCGGCAGCGAGGCCGGCCGTTTCGTCAAGCAGTTCCAGCAGTTCGGCCTGAAAGGCAAAGTCAAACTGACCGGCTTTCAGTCCATGCTCGATTCCGACACGTTCCCGCTGCAGGGCTCGAGCGCGGTCGGCGGCCTGTCGAGCAGCATCTATTGCGAAACCCTCGACACACCCGAGAATAAGAATCTCATCGAGAGATATTCGAAGAAGAGCAAGGAACTGCCCGGCATCTTCACCGAGTCCGGCTACACGGTGATGCGCATCATCGACGATGCCGTGAAAGCGGTTGGCGGCAACATCGAGAATGCGGCCGAGTTCTGCAACGCCATCGGCAAGACCAACATCGTCGCGCCGCGCGGTCCGGTGCGCTTCGATCCGGATACCCATCAGGCCATCCAGAACGTCTATATTCGCGAGGTTCACGAGGAGGGCGGAAAATTCGTCAACAGGGTGATCGACGTGGTGAAGGACGTCGGCGACTATCCGGGCAATAAAGCCTGAGGCAGCGGAATGGATCTCCTCGTCAGCCAGCTTCTCAACGGGCTTGTTTACGGCCTGCTGCTGTTCCTGCTGGCTTCGGGATTGTCGCTGATCTTCGGTCTGATGGGCGTCGTCAACCTCGCCCACGGATCGTTCTTCATGCTGGGCGCATTCATCGGCCTGTCGGTGGTGAGCGTCACCGGCAGTTTCTGGTGGGCGCTGATTCTGGCCCCGATCCCGGTCGCCATCATCGCCGCTATCATCGAGATCGGCCTGCTGCGCCATCTCTACAAGCGCGACAAGGTCGACATGGTCCTGCTGACCTTCGGGCTGTCCTTCGTCTTTACCGATCTGGTCGAATGGGGCTGGGGCAGGGATACATTCTCCCTCTCCGAACCGCCGGCGCTGGAAGACTCGCTCGAGTTTCTCGGCGGCTTCTTTCCGCAATACCGCCTCGCCCTCGTCGTGTTCGGATTGGCGGTGGCGCTTGTCCTTTGGCTGGTCATCGAAAAGACGAGGATCGGCGCCATGGTGCGCGCCGGCATCGATGATACCCGCACCGCCATGGGTATCGGGCTCAATGTTCCCCTGCTGCTGACGACGACATTCGCCTCCGGCGCTGCGCTCGCCGCCATGGCTGGTGTCGTCGCCGGGCCCATCCTGGGCGTCTATTCCGGCGTCGATGTCGAGGTTCTCATCCCCGCTTTCATCGTCATTGTGATCGGCGGCATGGGCAGTCTGAAAGGCGCGTTCGTCGGCAGCCTGCTGATCGGCATCGCCGACACGTTCGGCAAAGCCTATATGCCCGAAGCCTCGATGTTCCTCATCTACGCCACGATGATTGTCGTGCTGCTGGCGCGCCCCAACGGTCTCTTCGGACAGGCCGCGTCGTAATGAGCCAGCAGCAGGTCGATTCCCTTCCGACGCGAATCCCGGGACGCAAGCCGCTCATCGGCGAGTTCGTCTTCTTCCTGCTTGCCCTGGCGTGGCCTTTCGTCGCCGGGACCTATGGAACGGGGCTGATCACCGAAACGCTGATCTTCGCGATCGCGGCGATGAGCCTCGATCTGCTGATGGGCTATAGCGGGCTCGTCTCGTTCGGCCACGCGGCCTTCTTCGGCGTCGGCGCCTATGCCCTTGCGCTGACCGGCATGAGGCTCGGCCTCGACCCCTGGCTTGGCATTGTGGCCGCCATTGCGGCATCGGCCGTCACGGCGCTTGTCATCGGCTATTTCTGCGTTCGCGTCAGCGGTGTCGCCTTCATCATGCTGACGCTTGCTTTCGCGCAACTGCTGTTTTCAGCGGCCGTCAAATGGCGCGGCTTCAGCGGCGGCTCGGACGGCATCGGCGGTTTCGCCCGCCCGGAAATCGCCGGCATCTCGTTGAACGATCCGCTCTACATGTATTTCTTCTGCCTGCTGGCATTCGTCCTGTCGCTGTGGCTCCTGCGCCGCATCATCAGTTCGCAATTCGGCCACGCGCTCATCGGCCTGCGCGAGAACGAGACGCGGATGAAGGCTCTCGGCTATTCCACCGACCGGCTCAAACTGTGCGCCTTCGTCATATCTGGCGCCTTCGCCGGGCTCAGCGGCGCGCTTTATGCGATCTACAACAGCTTTGTCTCGCCCGATGCTCTGTCGTTCGCCCAGTCCGGCATGTTCCTGCTGATCGTCGTTCTGGGTGGCGTCGGCTCGCTCGTCGGCCCGGCGATCGGCGCCGTCGTCTTCCTGCTGATGAAGCAGTTCGTCAGCTCCCATACCGAACACTGGCTGCTGATCGTCGGCATTGTCTTTGTCTGCTGCGTGATGTTCTTCCGCTCCGGCATCTACGGCTTCTTCAAGCAATGGCAGGACAGGAGGGCGCGCACATGACTCTCCTGCGCGTCGAGAACCTGCAGAAATCCTTCGGCAGCCTGAGCGTCACGCGCGATGTCACGCTCGATGTCAGCGCCGGCGAGAAACATGTCATCATTGGTCCCAACGGCGCCGGCAAGACGTCGCTGATCAATCAGATCGGCGGCCAGATCATGCCCGACAGCGGCGCGGTCCTGATCGATGGAGCCGACGTCACGCGTCTGGCGCCGGAGCGCCGGGCGCAACTCGGACTGGCGCGGACGTTTCAGAAGAACACGCTCTTCCAGCGTCTCAGCGTGTTCGAGAATGTCCGCCTCGGCGTGCAGGCGCGATTCGGCAGTTCCTTCAATCTGGCCCGCAACGCTTTGACGCGCGCCGATATCAATGCCCGCACCCGCGATGTGCTGGATCTGCTGCACCTGAGCGCTCTGGCCGAGCGAAGGGTGGCCTCGATCTCCTATGGTGACCAGCGCCAGCTGGAAATCGCCGTGGCGCTGGCCGGCGATCCGCGCATTCTTCTGCTCGACGAGCCGACATCGGGGTTGTCGCCGGTGGAAACGCAACAGTTGATTGGAATCATCAAGCAGCTTCCCTCCCACCTCGGCATCTTGATGATCGAGCACGATATGGAGGTCGTCTTCTCCCTCGCCGATCACATCACGGTTCTCTATTACGGCGAGGTGCTGGCCAGTGGCGAGCCGCAGGCGGTGGCAGCCAACGAGCGTGTTCGCGAAGTCTATCTCGGAGCGAGCGTCTGATGCTGCGGCTGGAAAACGTCCACGCCTACTACGGCCTCAGCCATATCCTGCATGGCGTATCCCTCGAGGTCGGCGATCGAGAGATTGTGTCCCTGCTTGGCCGCAACGGCGCCGGCAAGACGACGACGCTCCTCGCGATCATGGGATTTCTCGAGCCAAAACCGGGGATGATCCACTATGGCGATCGTGACATCTCCGGCCTGGCGCCCTATCGCATCTCGCGCATGGGCCTTGGCTATGTGCCCCAGGAACGTGGCATCTTCGGCAGCCTGACCGTTGAGGAAAACCTGATCGTGGCGGCGCGCAAAGGCGCGGGCGGAGGCTGGACTCTCAAACGTATCTACGAACTGTTTCCCCGTCTGCAGGAACGCGCTGGCTTCCGCGGCCTGAAGCTCTCGGGCGGGGAACAGCAGATGCTGTCGATCGCCCGCGCTCTCCTGCTCAACCCGGAGCTCATCATTCTCGATGAACCCTCCGAAGGGCTCGCACCTTTGATCGTGCAGGAAATTCTGGAAATCCTGCTGAACGTTCGCGCCCAGGGGGTGGCGGTGCTGATCGTCGAGCAGAATCTTCGCGCCGCGCTCCGCATCGCTGATCGGCATTATGTCCTGAGCAAGGGCCAGGTTTGTTTCTCGGGCACCAGCGAGCAGTTGAACGCCGACGAGGCGATCTTGAAACAGCATCTGGGCGTCTAGAGCTTTTTCGGTTCTGATGGAATCAGAACCGAGCTCTAGGTTTTTGTTTTGACGCATTTTCTTCACGCGAACCGACAGCCACTTCGCTCGAAAATGCTCTAGAAGTCGAACCCCAGGCAATGCCCGGCATGTATTAGCCCAGCCTCAGACAAGCAAAAGGCCACGACGAACATCATCGTGGCCTCAATGCCTGTTCCCGAAGATCCGCCAGATCGAAACCGACGGAAAGAGCCGATTAGGGGCTCAGCGGCGGGATGAAAAACCCATTGTTGTTGTTGCTTCTGTTGACTTCGGAGATACCCCAGGCAAGGCCGCCAATGCCGACGGCGGCAACCACGCCAAGGGTCAGCGGATCAACGCCCTGGTCATTCTGGCCCAGGCCCTGAGCATTGACCGAACCCTGTGCCGGCAAGTCGCGGCCGCTGGCGTCGCACGGCGCATTCTTCTGAACGCGGACGAAAGAGCCTGGCGTCACGCGAACGCGGCAGCCGTTGTCATATACCACGTAGCCGACGGCGCCGGCGGGGACATGGAGGGTTGAACCCGGCTGAGCGGCGACCCGGCCGGTCACAGGGCGGAAGCCCAGGCCGCGGTTCATCGAGCCTTCACCGGACGTAACTTCAAAGGAGGCTGCTGAAGCAGCAGCGCTGTAAGCGAGGAGCAGAGCTCCAACGATCGGCCAACGACGGTTCATGCAAATCTCCGGAACTGGATACTGCGTCGCAATATACGCGGATTACGAATAAAAGCAAGGCAAGAGTGTTCTAAACCGCAATTCTAACAAGTAGATGACCACAGCCGCTCAAATCAGCGGCTCGATTGCACAGCATGGCAGTTTTTGACAGTCATCCTAGCAACTTATCGGTGCCGAATTTTTGCGCGTTCCCCGGCAAATTCGAGTGTTGAAAGCGCTTCCTCGACTTTCAACCCTGATTTGCCGGGAGCGGGCTATTTTTGCCACAGAGCCTGGACGCACGGTCCTAACGAGACGCCTCATTGCCCTCGTCCAGCGGCCCGCGGTAGCCCTTGTAGGAGCGGCGAAGCAGCGCGAACACGCTGCCTCCGGTCAAGGCGCCCAGAACATAGATCACCGTCGTGAGCAGCGCGAGCGGCGCCCGCGCCCGGAATCCCAAAAAGGACATGGTGACCATTTCGAGGTTCTGGAACGCGAAGACGACGGTTGCGGCGGCGAACAGGATGATGATCGTGAAGTGAACGGTGCGCATGTCTGATGCCTTTGCCGAGCTGATTCTCAAGCCGCGGGAGCAGCGGCAGCCTTGTTCTTAACGCCAAGGCCAAGTCCGATCCAGGCCGTGCCGGCGAACACGAGGTCGATGCCCAGGAACAGGCCAAGAATATAAACGCTCGAGACCGGCCAGCGGCCGAGGATCACCAGACCGAGCAGCAAGGTCACTACACCCGACAGCAGAACCCAGACCCACGGCGACTCCTGCTTCATGCTGAAGGCAAGCACGATTCGCACGATGCCCGAGGCGATCAGCGCCGCACCCAGGAGCAAGGTCAGAACGGCCGCAGCGAGCAGCGGATTCTCGAACGTGATGAAGCCGGCCACTATATAAAGTAGCCCCAACGCCAGCCAGAGCAGAAATTTAGACCAGGATTTGAATTGAAATGCATTGATCACTTCGGCAACGCCGCTGAACACCATCATGATGCCGACGACCAGAACGCTGACGACGGTCGCCATCGCGACACTGGCGAGCGCCAGCAGGCCTGCAATGACATAAACGACTCCAAGCGCGACGATCCAACCCCATTTGGCGCGGAAGGCATCGAGAGGAGCCGGCGCATTCGTAGCATTTGATGTATCAACCATGAGGTATCTCCTTGGAAGAAACAGTTTATTCGTCACAAGATGCGACGATATCCTGTCCCGGGCAAGGGGATATTGCTGAGGTAGCTTCATTTGAAGCAGTGGCATCGCTACGCGAACCGCCGTTTGCAGCCGGATATCGCGAAGATCGACACCTGGAGCATCATGCGGAAAAGTGGCCGCTAGTGCAGCGCGGCGAATTTCTCCGGTGACCATCCGCCGCCGAGCGCCTGAAACAGGCTTGTCGCCGCCAGCAGCTTTGTCAGCCGCACTTGCGCCAGCGTGTCCTGCGCGGTGAAGAGCGCCTGCTGTGTTTGCAGGACAGTGATGAGATTGACCGAGCCACCGCGCAATTGCGTTTCCGAGACATTGAAAGCGCGGCGGGAGTTGGCGACGACATCGGCCTGCAGGCGTTCCTGCAAAGTCGACTGCTGAAGCGCGATCAGCGCCTTCTCCACATCGGCGAAGGCTGAGAGGACGGCTTTGCGATAGGCTTGCAGATATTGAAGCTGCAATCCTTTCGCCTGCTTCAACTGGCTTTCCAGCAGGTGGCCATCGAAAATCGGCTGAGTCACGCCCGCCATGAGCGTGTAATACCATGCGCCCGGTCCAAACAGTGTCGACAGGGCCGCGCTCTGGAAGCCGGTCTGTCCGGTGAGCTGGATTTGCGGAAAGAAGGCCGCGCGCGCCGATTCAACGCTGAAATTGGATGAGGCAAGTTGCGCCTCGGCGAGGCGGATGTCCGGCCTTTGATAGAGCAGGTCGGACGGCAGGCCCGGCGTGACCTTTGGGATCGCGATCTGCGCCAGTCCGCCGCCATGCACATTGAAGTTCGGCGCCGCGCGCGCGACGAGCACGGCAAGCGCCGCAATATTCTGTCGCAGCGTGATTTCAAGCGGCGGGATAGAAGCGCGCTGGGTCGAGACCAGCGCCTCCTGCTGCGACAGTTCGAGCTGGGTCACCGTGCCGCCGTTGAACTGTGTTTTGACCAAGCCGAGAATGCGCTGGGCGGAGGCCAGATCTTCGCGGGCGATGCGCAGCCGGTCTTGCGCGGCGACCACCTGAAAGTAAGTGTTGGCGACGGTCACGATCGCGGTAAGGGTGACGACATCCCTGTTGTAGCGCGCCGCGATCGCGGTTTCTTCGGCGGCATTGAGCGCGGAGCGGTTCTTACCCCAGAAATCGAGCATGTAGCTCGCGGTGAGACCGGTGCTGAATTGCGAGAAGGTTTTGCCCGTCGCGCCGGGCGTGCGTGCCTGTTCCGCCGATGCTGTGCCGGTGAGCGATGGCAGCAAGGGTGCGCCCGCGATGCCCACCTGCGCATCCGCCTGGATGATCTGGGCGAAGGCCACGGCGATATCGAGGTTCCAGGCCTGGGCGCTCTCGATGAGGGACGTCAATTCCTTGGAGCGGAAGCCGCGCCACCAGTCGAGGGTCGGAACCGCCGCATCGGCCGCTCGCGGCGCCGTGCGATAACTGGTCGGCATTTCGATATCGAGCCTGGGCTGTTCGCTGTCCAGCACGCAGCCGGACAACCCCGGCGCGAGCAAGATCGCACAGCAGACAGATGCGATGCGCAGCCTGCTGCCGAACCGCACGGTGAAAGCCATCGATTTTTCTGCAACGCGACGCATCAAATCCTCAACAAGCTGTCGTTCCGCCTTTGACACCACAAGTGCAACATCATTCATTCTCCCGGCTGCAACGTCGGGTTCGTCCGGGATGGGCGGCCGCGCAGACGCTGACACCAGGCGGGGAACCGGTCGAGATAGAGGTAGATCACCGGGGTCGTATAAAGCGTCAGCACCTGGCTCAGAATGAGCCCGCCGACGATCGCGACTCCCAGCGGCCTGCGCAGCTCGCTGCCTTCGCCCAGGCCGATGGCGAGGGGAAGTGCGCCGAGCAGGGCGGCCATGGTCGTCATCATGATCGGCCGGAAGCGAAGCAGGCAAGCCTCGTAGATCGCGTCATGGGCCGAAAGGCCGCGTGTGCGCTCGGCATCCAGCGCGAAATCGATCATCATGATGGCGTTCTTCTTGACGATGCCGATCAGCAGGATCACGCCGATCAGCGCCATGATGCTGAATTCAATCTTGAAGGCCATCAAGGTCAAAAGCGCGCCGACGCCGGCAGACGGCAGTGTCGACAATATGGTCAGCGGGTGAACGTAACTTTCGTAGAGAATGCCGAGCACGATATAGATCGTGATCAGCGCGGCCAGAATGAGGTAGGGCTGATTGCTCACCGAATCCTGAAAGGCCCTCGCTGTCCCCTGGAAGCTGCCGTGAATCGTCGCTGGAACACCGATCCGGTTCATCGTCGCATTGATCGCGGTGACCGCCGTGCTGAGCGAGACATTCGGCGGCAGATTGAACGAGATCGTGGTGGCGACGAGCAGGCCTTGATGGTTGACGGCAAGCGGTGTTGCCCCCGGCGCAAAATGCGCAACCGCCGCCAGCGGAATCATGGTCTCCTGTCTTGTACTCACGGCCGAGCCCGTCGATGCCGCGCCGCGGCCGGTGGCGCCAATGGAATTGGTCGCCTGATTGCGGGCGGCGTCCGAAGCGATGGAATTGACCGATTCCGTCTCTCCTGTTGCCGCGACCGTCCCGGCAACCGCATTGGTCGCCTGCGAGCCGCCGACCTGTCCCCCCGATTGGCTGATATAAATGTCTTTCAGTATTTCGGGGTTTTGCCAGAAGCGCGGCGCCGCTTCCATGATCACGTGATACTGGTTGCGGTCTACGTAAATGGTCGAGACCTGCCGCTGGCCGAAGGCGTCATAGAGCGTGTTGTCGATCTGGCTGACCGTGATCCCCAGGCGGGCGGCCGCATCCCGGTCGATAATCACATTGGATTGGAGCCCTCTGCTTTGTTGGTCGCTGTTGACGTCGATCAGATCCGGCTCGCGCTGCAGCGCGGCGGCAATCTTCGGCGCCCATTCGGTGAGCTCCTCCAGGGTCGAGCCCTGCAAGGTGTACTGATATTGTGAATTGCTTGAACGGCCGCCGACGCGGATGTCCTGCACGGACTGCAGGAACAGGGTGGCGCCCGGCACCACGGCGAGTTCGCGCCGCAGGCGATTGACGATCTGGTCGGCCGAGCTGCCGCGCCGGCTGAGCGGCTGCAGCGAAATGAACACGCCGCCCGAATTGGTTTGTCCGCCGCCGGTAAAGCCAACGGCGGTTTCCACCGCCGGATCCTTGCGGACGATATCCATGAACTGGGTCAGCTTCTGCTGCATGAGCTGGAACGAAATGCTCTGGTCCGCCTGGATGAAGCCGATCAGCCGCCCCGTGTCCTGCTGCGGAAAGAAGCCCTTCGGGATGATATCGTAGAGATAGAAATTCAGCCCCAGAACCGCGGCGAGAACCACCATGACCGAGCGCGGATGTCGCAGCGCCGAGCCCAGGGTGCGCCGATAGATGTTCAGCATGCCGTCGAAGACGCGCTCGCTCGCCTGATACAGCCGTCCATGGCCCTGGTTTTCTTCCTTGCGCAGCAGCACGGCGCACATCATCGGCGTGGTCGCCAGCGAGATGACCAGCGAGATCAGGATCGCGATCGAAATCGTCATGGCGAATTCGCGGAAGAGGCGGCCGACGATGCCACCCATCAGCAGGATGGGGATGAAAACCGCGATCAGCGACAGGCTCATGGACAGCACGGTGAAGCCGACTTCGCTGGCGCCTTTCAGGGCCGCGGTCACCGGCGTCATCCCGTCTTCGATGTGACGCGTGATATTCTCAAGCACGACAATCGCATCGTCGACGACAAAGCCGGTCGCGACCGTGAGCGCCATGAGCGACAGATTGTCGAGACTGTAGCCCATGAGATACATGGCGGCGAAGGTGGCGATCAGCGACACGGAGACGGCGACGACCGGCACCAAGGTGGCGCGCCCGTTACGCAGGAACACGAACACGACCACGATCACCAGAAAGATGGCGATCACCAACGTCCGTTCCACATCCCGCAACGATGATCGGATCGTTGTCGACCGGTCGACGGCCACTTCGATGTCGATGGCCGGCGAGACCGAGGCGCGCAATTGCGGCAGCAGCGCCGTGACACGGTCGACGATACCGATGATATTGGCGTTCGGTTGCCGCGACAGGATCACGAGGACCGCAGGCTTGCCGTTGGAGAGGCCGGCGTTGCGAAGATTCTCGACTGAGTCGGACACTTCGCCCACGTCGGACAGGCGGACGGGCGCGCCGTTGCGATAGGCGATGATGAGCGATTTATACTGCGACGCCTGGTTGGCCTGGTCGTTGGCGTAGATCTGGTAGCGGCGATCGCCGACGTCGATGCCGCCTTTCGGGCTGTGCGCATTGGCGCTGGCGAGGGCCGCCCGCACATCCTCGAGGCCGATGCCGTATTGAAAGAGCGCCTGCGGAATAAGCTCGACCCTCACGGCCGGCAGCGAGCCACCGCCCACCGTCACTTCGCCGATGCCTTCGACCTGGGACAGCTTCTGCGCCAGCACCGTCGAGGCGGCGTCATAAAGATCGCCGCGGCTCAGCGTGTCCGAGGTCAGGGCGAGGATCAGAACCGGCGCGTCGGCGGGGTTGACCTTGCGATAGGTCGGATTGGCCCGCAGGCTCGTCGGCAGGTCGGCCCGCGCCGCGTTGATGGCGGCCTGCACGTCGCGCGCCGCGCCGTTGATATCGCGGTTGAGGCCGAATTGCAGGGTGATGCGTGTTGCCCCCACCGTACTCGATGAGGTCATTTCGGTGACGTCGGCGATCTGGCCGAGATGGCGCTCGAGCGGGCTTGCGACGGTCGTGGCGACATCCTGCGGGCTGCCGCCGGGCAGGGTGGCGCGCACCGAAATGGTCGGGAAGTCCACCTCCGGCAGGGGCGAGACCGGCAGTTGAAAAAACGCCACCGCGCCCGCCATCGCCAGCCCGAACGTCAGCAACGTCGTTGCGACAGGCCGGCGAATGAAGGCGCTCGACGGGTTCATGCTCAAGGCGCTCCGCTCGCGGGATTGGCGTCGGGCGTGCGCCCGGGCCGTCCGCCGAAGCGGATGGCGAGGCGGTCGAACCAGAGATAGATGACCGGCGTCGTGAACAGCGTCAGCAACTGGCTGACCAGCAGGCCGCCGACGATGGAAATGCCAAGCGGATGCCTCAGCTCGGAGCCGGCGCCGGTGCCGAGCATCAGCGGCAGCGCGCCCAGCACGGCCGCCATCGTCGTCATCAGGATCGGTCGGAAGCGCAACAGGCAGGCCTGATAGATGGCCTCGCGCGGCGGCTTGCCCTCGTTCCGCTCGGCGTCGAGCGCAAAGTCGATCATCATGATCGCGTTCTTTTTGACGATGCCGATCAATAGAATAATGCCGATGATCGCGACGATGGTGAGATCCTGGCCGGCCAGCATCAGCGCCAGCAGCGCGCCGATGCCGGCTGACGGCAAGGTCGAGAGAATGGTGACGGGATGGATGAAGCTCTCGTAGAGCACGCCCAGCACGATATAGACGGTGACGATGGCGGCGAGGATCAGAAACGCCTGGTTTGACAGCGACGATTGGAACGCCAGGGCCGCGCCCTGAAAGTTGGTGATCATGCTCGCCGGCAGGCCGATCTCGGTTTGCGCCTTCGTGATCGCATCCACCGCCTCGCCGAGCGAGGCGCCGGGCGCCAGATTGAACGAGATCGTGGTTGCGGGAAATTGTCCGAGATGGGTGACCTGCAACGGCGCCGTTTCTTCCCTGATCCTGCTGACGACCGACAGCGGCACCAGCCCGCCAAGCGAAGAGGGCAGATGAATGGCCGACAGCGATTGCACGGAGTTCTGCAGCGCGGGATCGGCTTCCAGGATGACGCGATACTGGCTCGAATTGGTGAAGATGGTCGAGACGATGCGCTGGCCGAAGGAATCGTAAAGCGCATTGTCGATGGTCGCCGGTGTGATGCCGAAGCGCGCCGCCTGATCGCGATCGATGTCGACGAAGATGGACAGGCCGCGGGCGAGGATATCGCTGGCGACATCGGCAAGCTGCGGCAGTTCCTTCAGCTTGTCGATCAGCCTGGGGGTCCATTCGGCAAGCTGCTGCGCGTCCGCGTCCTGCATCACGAACTGATATTGCATTTTGCTGACGGTGCCCTCGATCGTCAGATCCTGCACCGGCTGCATGTAAAGGGTGATGCCGGGAAGCGAGGCGGTGCTGTCCTGCAGCCGCCGCATCACCGCGCTGATGTTGGATTTGCGTTGATCGTATGGCTTCAGATTGATCAGGATGCGCCCGCTGTTGAGCGTGGTGTTGGTGCCGTCCACGCCGATGAAGGACGACAGGCTCTCGACATCGGGGTCTTTCAGGATCACCGCGGCCAGAGCCTGTTGCCGCGTCGCCATCGCCGCATAGGAGACCGATTGCGGCGCCTCGGTGATGGCTTGAATGACGCCGGTGTCCTGCAGCGGAAAGAAGCCTTTGGGAATGACGATATAGAGCAGCGTGGTGACGCCGAAGGTGGCGAGCGCCACCAGCAGCACCAGGGTCTGGCGGTCGAGCACCCAACCGAGCATGCGGCCGTAGACGCGGATCAGCCCGTCGAACCATTCGCGGCTGTGGCGTTGAAAGGCGTTCTCTTTCGTTTCGGCCGCAGGCTTCAGCAGTTTGGCGCAAGCCATCGGCACCAGGGTCAGCGATACCAGGCCGGAAATGAGAATGGTGACGGAGAGCGTGATGGCGAACTCGCGAAACAGCCGGCCCACCACATCGCCCATGAACAGAAGCGGGATCAGCACGGCAATGAGGGACACGGTCAGCGAGATGATGGTGAAGCCGATCTGCTCGGAGCCGTGCAGGGCCGCCTCCAGCGGCGTTTCGCCCTCTTCGATAAAACGCGAGATATTCTCGATCACGACGATGGCATCGTCGACCACGAAGCCGGTGGCGATGGTCAGCGCCATCAGCGAGAGATTGTTGAGGCTGAAGCCGAACAGATACATGGCGCCAAGCGTGCCGACCAGCGAGAGCGGCACGGAAAGGCTCGGGATCAGCGTTGCCCGCGTGCTGCGCAGGAAGACGAAGATCACCAGGACGACCAGGATCACGGCAAGCGTCAGCTCATATTCCACATCCCGCACGGACGCGCGGATGGTGACGGTGCGATCGGTCAGGACCGCCATGTCGATGGCGGCCGGCAGCGAGGCCTGCAACTGCGGCAGAAGCGCTTTGATGCCTTCGACCACGGAAATGACATTGGCGCCGGGCTGGCGCTGGATGTTCAGAATGATCGCCGGCACCGTGTTCATCCAGGCGCCGAGCTTGTCGTTCTGCGCGCCATTGATGACCGTGCCGACGTCGCTGAGCCGGACCGGCGAACCGTTTTTATAGGCGACGATCAGGGATTTATAATCGGCCGGGTCGCGGATCTGATCATTGGCGTTGATCGTATAGGCGCGCATCGGCCCGTCGAAGTTTCCCTTCGGCGTGTTGGTATTGGCGTTGCCGAGCGTGGTGCGCAGATCGTCGATGTTGAGCCCATAGGCGGCGAGCTTGCGGATGTCCGCCTGGATGCGCACCGCCGGCCTTTGGCCGCCGCTGATGCTGACAAGCCCGACACCTGGAAGCTGCGAGATTTTCTGCGCCAGCCGTGTATCGACGAAACTCTGCACCTCTGTCAGAGGCATCGTCGCCGAGGTCAGTCCGAGTGTCAGGATCGGCGCATCGGCCGGGTTCACCTTGGCGTAAATCGGCGGCGCCGGCAGATCTGAAGGCAGCAGATTGCCGGCCGCATTGATGGCCGCCTGCACTTCCTGTTCGGCGATGTCGAGAGAGATGTTGAGGCTGAATTGCAGCGTGATCACCGATGCGCCGGCGGAGCTCACCGAACTCATCTGGTTGAGGTTCGGCATCTGGCCGAACTGCACTTCCAGCGGCGCGGTGACGGACGATGTCATCACGTCGGGACTGGCGCCGGGATAGAAAGTCTGCACCTGGATGGTCGGGTAATCCACCTCGGGCAGAGCCGCGACCGGCAGGAAGCGAAAGGCGAGGATGCCGGCGAGCATGATCGCCACCATCAGCAATGTGGTTGCCACCGGCCGCAGGATGAAGGGCCGTGACGGGCTCATTGCCGCTGTCCATTGCCGGACCGGTTTCTGCCGCCGGCGGGTCTGGCTGGGGGCGGCGCGGCGCTGGTGTCGGCCGCTTCCCGCACGATGATGGCAGCGCCGTCGCGCAGCTTGTCGGTGCCGTCGACGACGATGCGGTCGCCAGGCGTCAGCCCGGAGACAACCTCTATGTGCTCGCCGTCCGTTGCGCCCAGGGTGACCTTGCGGACGGAGACCGTGCTGTTGGCGTTGATCAGATAGACGAAGTCGCCGGGCACGCCGCGCTGAATGCCGACGCTGGGCACGGTCGTCACGTTCTTGCGGGTGTCGACCAGCAGGCGCACGTTGACGAACTGGTTCGGGAAAAGCGTTTTGTCGGTGTTGGGAAACAGCGCCCGCAGCCTGATCGTTCCGGTCGTGGCATCGATCTGGCTGTCGAACGTCTGCAACGTACCATCGGCGATTTTATTGAGGCCGCTGCGGTCATAGGCGGTGACGGGTAAGGTCGCGCCTGCCTGCATCCGCCTGGACACCGCCGGCAGATTGTCTTCCGGCAAGGAGAAGAGCACGCTGATCGGCTGCAACTGCGTGATGACGACAAGGCCATTGGTATCGCCCGGCGTCACATAATTGCCCTGGTCCACCTGGCGCAGGCCGACGCGGCCATCGAGCGGCGACAAAACTCGGCAAAAAAGCAGGTTGACCTGCGCGGCTTTCACCGCCGCCTGGTCGGCGGCCACCGTGCCTTCATATTGCGCCACAAGGGCTTTCTGCGTGTCGAGCGTCTGGCGCGGCACGGCGTTTTGCGACGCCAGGCCCTGATAACGCGCCAGGTCGACCTGCGCGCCCTTGAGCAGCGCCTGGTCGCGCATCAATTGCCCCTGCGCCTGGGCCAGCGCCGCTTCATAGGGGCGCGGGTCGATCTCCACCAGCAGGTCGCCCTTTTTGACCTCCTGGCCCTCCTTGAAGGCGACGTTGATCAACTGCCCGCTGATCTGGGTTCTCACCGTGACGGTCGCCAGCGAGGTCACTGTGCCCAGCGCATTGAGGCTGATGCCGATGTCACCCTTGCCGACAACTTCCGGCACGATCGACATGGGGGGCGCACTGCGCCTGCCGCCGGCGGGCTGCTGCGGCGCCGGTTCCCGGCTCCGCCAGAAAAAGCCGGCGACCATCACCAAAGCAAGAAGCGAGACGATGACGATGCCCTTGCGCGATTTGCGCGGAGCGGCTGATTGGGCCTCGCTTTGCGGGCTGCCCTTGAGGGGAGGAGGTTGCTGGTTCATGAACGGACCATCGAAGAACGCGCTGTAAGCATGGACGCCAAATGGACCGATTCTGTTTGCACAGGCGGGGCCAAGCTATGAAATCATCAAAACAGATCGGAGCAAGACTAAATTCAAGAGGTTCCTCGTTCATCCAGATGTTTGTAACGGGCCCGCATATGAGCGCCTGGCGTGCGGCTTGTCGCATTAACAATCCGCAAGAATGACAGTTCGACTTGCACGCGCTCGTCGCATTCGGGCGATAGCTTAGCATTTACAAATGGATATGGAATTGGCGGAGCGGGCAGTGGATGCGCCGTGGCTTTGGAGCAGCGCAATGATGGCCAGGACCGCGCGGCCGAGAGATGTTCTCGACGCCATTGGCAATCAGGTCGTGTCTGGGCACGAGGCGTTCTTTGCGAATCGCCCCGTGCTCCAGGTTCTTTGCCCGATGCTCTAAAACCAGTTGTCGCGATGCAGGCGGCCGCCGTCGATCGGCAACACGGCGCCGCAGACCCAGCTCGCCCGCTGCGAAGAGAGAAACACCACCACATCGGCGATCTCGTCCGGCCGCGCGCCGCGTCCTTCCGGCAGGTCGTTGGACAGCATCTCGCGCCAGCGGCTCGCATCGCCCAGCTTTTCCTGCGCGCGCTTGCCGTGGATGTTGCGCCAGCGCTCGGTCTCGACCGCGCCGGGATTGACGGCGACGACTCGGATGCCGTCGTCGATGCTGCGGCCGCCGAGTGACTGCGTCAGCCCGTTGAGTGCGATGTTCGCGGCATTGCCGCAGACATAGCGGAACATCGGCTTGTCGGCGCCGGTGCCGATGACATTGCAGATGACCTTCGGCGGCTTGCCCTTCATGTGCCGGTACATGGCGCGGCTGAGGTTGATGTAACCAAACACCTTCAGGTCCCAGGCTTCGCGCCAGCGGTCCTCGTCGATGTCGAAAATATCGCCGGTGGGAATGCCGCCGGCATTGTTGATGAGAATATCCGTATCGGAGAATTCGTCGGCGATCTCCTGCGGCGCGCCGCGGCGAGACAGGTCGATGGCGCGGGTGCGGACCCGGCCGGGCGCTGTTTTCGAGAGGTCGTCGCCGACCCTGGCGAGCCGATCGGGATCGCGCGCCACCAAGGTGACCTCGCAGCCCTCCTTCAGAAAGCCCTCGGCAACGGCAAGTCCGATGCCTTGCGATCCGCCGGTGATCAGGACGCGGCGGCCTTCGAGACCCAATTCCAATGTTTCCTCCCAGGTTTCCAGTTTTTATGGAATTGCTACCTAAACCGGATTTGACGTCGGCGGGAAGTCGGGAAAACGCGGACGAAACCCGACACAAAACCGTGATTCAAAGGGCTTTCGTTGACCGGTTCCGGCCAAGTTTATAGACTGTGTTCGAACAGCCGGCCGAACGCGATCTTTTTAAAGGTGCGGCCGGCGCGATGGACGGAGACCAGGGCTATGCACATTATCGATTCGCATTTTCACTGGTGGCCCCGCTCGGTTTTCGAGCGTCTTTGCAAACGCACCGAGTTTCCCCTGGCGGCGGTGAACGCGCGGGGCGGCTACACCATCCGGCGGCACGAGAACGAAGCCAACCCGCTGCCGAGCTGGGCCGAATGGCACGATCTCGACGAACAGCTCGCCCACATGGACGGGCTCGGCCATCAGGTCGATGTCGTCTGCTCGATCGGTCCGATGTCGGTGTTCTTCTCGCAGCTTCCTGCCGAAGAGGGCCGCGACCTCGCCATGCACTGGAACGAGGAAATGGCCGGTGCGCAGCGCAAATATCCCGGCCGTGTCTGGGCCAGCGCCGCCATTCCGCTGGTCGATACCAAGATCGCGATGGACGTGCTCGAACATGCGGTCGGCAAGCTCGGCCTGATGGGCGTCAATATTCCAGGCAGCATCGGCAGCGATGCCCGCATCGACGCCGACCGTCTCGAACCCTTCTATGCCCGCGTGTCCGAACTCGGCCTGCCGATGTTCCTGCACCCGACAGACGCCATCTTCGCCGACATGCTGGATGGCTATAATGGCGCCCTGCATCTCAGCCTCGGTCGCGTCGTCGAGGTCAGCGTGGCGGCGTCGCGGCTGGTTCTGTCCGGTCTGATGGAGCGCTATCCGGAGTTGAAAGTGGTGATGTCGCACACCGGCGGCGCCTTGCCCTATCAATCCGGCCGCATGGACAAGAACACCAAGGCCGCGAAACTGCCGCGCCCGACTAGCGAATACCTGCATCGCATGTATACGGATACGGTCTCGCCCCATTCCGCCGGCATGAAATTCGCGATCGACTACTACGGCATCGACAACGTCATGTACGGCACCGACTATCCCTGCTGGGACCCGGCCACCTGCCTGAAGCTGCTGGCGGAGATCGATCTGACACAAGAGCAGAAGCAGAAGCTGTTCTACGACAATGCCCGCCGCATCCTTGGTCTGAAGGGCCCGGTGGCGCAGAAGCTCGCGGCTGCGGAATAAGATCGCGAGCCTTCAGGCTTTTCATCGAAAACAAAAAAGCTGCCGGATTTTCATCCGGCAGCTTTTTCTTTGATCGCTCGACTGCGTTACGCGCCGCGCGCGGCGCCAAGCGGCGTCATCGGCCGAGCATCGAGAACCGGCGCGCCCATGGAAGCAGGGCGCGACAGCAGCGCATGCGACGGCGGCTCCGGCGGCACGTCGGCGAATGTTCCCGAGATCGTCGTGTCGGGGAATTCAGCCTTGATGCGCGGATAGACCTCGCGGGCAAAATTGCGGATGCCGGCGACGGTGTCGTCATGCTCCAGGAAGCCCGCCTGGCCCATCAGCAGCAGGTGGCCGTAGCCGCCCACATAGCCGTAATGGCGCTTGAACTGCTCGTAGACCTGGTCGGGCGTGCCGGCGAAGAGGAAGCCCGCCTTGATCGCCGCCTCGACGCTGGCGCCCTTGGCGAATTCGCTCAGCGGATGTGAGGCGCCGCGCATCATCGCCACATTGCCT
>Ga0182744_1001137_pt1 | contig 23810 bp, 27 predicted proteins | sample eDN3rd30CKraftMG_FD_128525 | JGI IMG/M metagenome (GOLD analysis project Ga0182744, IMG submission 128525) | Enriched Miracle-Growth compost microbial communities from Emeryville, California, USA - eDNA 3rd pass 30_C Kraft MG (version 2) (version 2) ... | reverse complement strand
CGGCTTTCCCACGAAGGCCGGCACGCAGAAGGCCCATAGCGATGCGCCGGGTGAGGACGAGATAGCCGGCGCGCGCAAGATCCTCGGCTGGACGTCGCCGCCGTTCGTGATCCCGCAGGACCTGTTGAACGCCTGGCGCGACATCGGCGCCAAGGGCCGTGCGGCACGCATGGCCTGGGCCGATCGCGTCAGGAAGGCGCCCGATGCCTTGCGCCTGGAGTTCGAGCGTCGCAACAACGGCGCACTGCCGGCCGGTTGGAAGAAAGCAATTGCTGCCGCGCGCGCCGAATTCGCAGCCAGCGGCAAGGACATGGCGACGCGTTCGGCCAGCGGCGTTGTGCTCGACCATCTTGCGGCGGTCGTTCCCGAACTGCTGGGAGGCTCCGCCGATCTGACACCGTCCAACAATACGAAGGCCAAGGGCATGGTCGAAATCAGGCCCGATGATTACCACGGCAGTTATATGCATTACGGCGTGCGCGAGCACGCCATGGCGGCGGCCATGAACGGCATTGCCCTGCATGGCGGACTGATCCCTTACGGCGGCACCTTCCTGTGCTTCTCCGATTACTGCCGCCCGGCGATCCGGCTCGCGGCGCTGATGCGGATCCGCACCATCTTTGTGATGACGCATGACTCTATCGGCCTTGGCGAAGACGGTCCGACGCATCAGCCGGTCGAGCACCTGGCGGCATTGCGCGCCATCCCGGGCCTTGCGGTGTTCCGCCCCGGCGATCCGGTGGAAACGGCGGAGTGCTGGGAGCTTGTGCTGGAGGCGCCGCGCCGCGCGGCGCTGCTTGCTCTCTCTCGCCAGGCGATGCCGCTGCTGCGGCGCGAGCCCAGCAATGACAACAGGTCTGCCAGAGGCGCCTACGTCCTGCTGGAGGCGGAAGGTGGGCCACGCAAAGTGACGCTCATCGGCACCGGCTCCGAGCTGCATCTGGCAGTCGAAGCGCGCGATGTGCTGCAGAAGGACGGTATTCCCACAGCCGTTGTTTCGATGCCTTGCCGCCTCATTTTTGAGGAGCAGGATGCAGCTTACAAGAAGACGGTGATGGGTCAGACACACGCCCGCGTGGCCGTGGAAGCCGCGGTCGAACTCGGCTGGGAGCGCTATATCGGCTTCCACGGCCGATTTGTCGGCATGCATCGCTTCGGCGAGTCCGGCAAGGCTGCCGACGTCTTCAAGAAGTTCGACATCACGACGGAGGCTGTGGTGCGCGCCGCGCGCGAGAGCCTGGCCGAGGTCGAGGCCGGTTAGATTAGCGGATCATGCCGCGATGTCGTTCTGGGTGGGTCCAGGTCTTGTCTGTCCCAGTCTCGCCATTAACGACCGCGCATCTTCGGGCGCATGCAGTTTGTCGGTATTGTCGAAATAGACGAAGACATCGCGCGGCTTCCGGTTCGCTTGCCGCTTCTCGATGAAGCGCCCGTCCGTCATCGGCTTGCCTTGGGACCAGGCGGCGACGCGGCGGCTCCAGCGGTCGAGTGCGGCGGCGTCGTATGCACTGTGATAAAGTTTTTCGGAGCCGTGCAGGCGGCAATAGACGAAGTCGGATGTGGTATCCATCAGCAAGGGCCATTCGACCGTATCGGCGCACACCAGCGCGACATCATGCTTGCGCAGCAGCGCCGTGAAGGCCGGATCGACAAAGCTCTCGTGCCTGATCTCGATGGCGTGACGTAGAGGCGGGCAGTCCTTGGCGCGAAGCCAGGCGCGGGCCTTGAGACGGTCATCATGCTTTCTGGCGAGCGCGCTCGCGGCCTCGGCGTCGTGGGGCAGCATGGCCAGGAATTCCGCCAGACGCTCTTCCTTGAAATGGAAGTTGGGCGGGAACTGCCACAGGATGGGGCCGAGTTTAGGGCCGAGCCGCAGGACGCCCGAGGCAAAGAAATTCGCCAGCGGCACCATGCAATCCTTCAGCCGGCGCATGTGGGTGATGTAGCGCGACCCCTTGACGGCAAAGATGAAATCTTCGGGCGTTTCGTCCGCCCAATGGGCGAAGGCATCCGGCGTCTGCATGCCGTAGAAGGTGCCGTTGATCTCGATGGTGCGGAACGCCGAGCTTGCATAGGCCAGTTCGCGCTTTTGCGGCAGCCCTTTCGGGTAGAAGGCGCCGCGCCAGGGCGCATACGTCCAGCCTGATACACCGATCCGGATATCGCCCTGCATCGCACTGTCCCTGCACATTCTCATGCGAGAGAATTCTCCAGCCACGATGAGGTTCCGGGACCTCCTGGGTCATTCGTGCGTTGGGATGCCAATGGAGATGGACCATGCCCGTCAAACGCAAAGCCGCCGACGATCCGGTCGAGGATTTCGACAGCCTGAAGGACCTCAATGCGGCGATTGTCGCTATGGAACCGTTGGTGCCTGGCGCGACGCAGGCGGTGCTCGGCGAGGGGCCGATCGGCGCCGACATTGCTTTTGTCGGCGAACAGCCGGGCGATCAGGAAGACCGGCAGGGCCGGCCGTTTGTCGGCCCGGCCGGGCAGCTTCTCAACCGGGCACTGGAAGAGGCGGGCATCGACCGCGACCGGACCTATGTCACCAATGCGGTGAAGCACTTCAAATTCGAACAGCGCGGCAAGCGCCGCATTCACCAGAAGCCGACGGCGGGGGAAGTCAGGCACTATCGCTGGTGGCTGGAAAAGGAGATCGCCTTCGTCGATCCGGCGATCGTCGTCGCGTTCGGCGCCACCGCCGTGCTGGCGCTGGCGGGCAAAGCGATCCCGATCCTGCGCTCGCGCGGCGAGAGTGTGTTCAATGGTCGTCGCGGCTATATCACCGTGCATCCCTCCGCGCTGCTGCGCATCCCGGAGGACGAGGGGAGACAGCAGGCCTACGAGGACTTCGTCGCTGACATGAAGCGCATACGCGCGCTCTCAAAGCGGAGCAGGGCGGCTTGAAGACCACTCCGGTTTGCCAGCACCAACGAACAGCCGCTTAGAAGGCGGCAGCTCGTTAGTTCTGTTTCCGAAGATATCTAGGTCGCCGCCACCAGCAGTTCTTCGGCGTTGTTGGGCGGACGCAGGCCATCCGTCCTGCCGGCGAAATAGCTTTCGCTCAATGCGGCAGCCGAGACATGCCTGGCCTCCTTGAAGCCGTTCTCGCGGGCCAGCGCCAGCATGTCAGCAGGTGTGAAGAAGCTAATGAAGGGTGTGCCGCTGTTGCGGGCGCCCTTGGCTGCCATCTCAAGTCCCGGCCGCACATCCGGGTCGGCGAGTTCGAGCGGCAGCAGGAAGGACATGGCGAGCGTCGATCCCGGTGCCAGCGCCGCGATCTGGCGCAAGGTCGCGGCGATCGCCTCGCGCGTGAGATACATGCTGACACCGGTGGACGCGACGACTGCGGGCCGGGATGCATCGAAGCCGGCGGCCTCGACTTTCTGCAGCCAGCCATCGCCTGCCTCGAAATCGACCGGCACCAGGCGCAGCCAATCCGGCACGCCGAAGCCGAGTTCGATCAGGCGCTGGTACTTCCACTCCTGGGGGCCTGGCGTATCGACCTCGAATACTTTTAGCCCCGACGCGATCTCCGGGCGGCGCTGGGCGAAGGTATCGATGCCGGCGCCGAGGATGACATATTGATCGACGCCAAGCGCCGCCTGTTCCAGCACCAGGTCCTCGATGAAACGGGCGCGGCCGACAATGGAGGCGCGAAACAGCTTGGTGAAGTCCGGGTCCATGTCCGGCCGCTTACGCCAGCCCTCATCGGGTGCCACCAGCTTGAGGCCGATCTCGTCTTCGAGCACATGTGGCGGCGCATCGACCTGGACATGGATGGCGCGCCACAAGGCGACCCGCGCGGCCGTGCTCTCGGGCGCGACGGTTTGCTTTTCATCCATGATGTTTCTCCTCGGATTCATGCGCTTGCTGGGAAAAATGCCGGATCAGCCAGGCAGCAGCAGGGCCGGGCGGCGTGTCGGTGCGGTGGATCGCCTGCATGGCATAGACGCCGCCAGTCCATTCGGGCAAATCGAGCAAATGCAACCGGCCGGCGGCGAGATCGTCCCGCACCATCGGCTCGGGCATGTTGCCCCAGCCGATGCCGGCGAGCAGCAAGGCGTGTTTCGCGCCGAGATCGGCGAGCCGCCAGGAGCGGACGCTGAGCACGCCGAAGTCCTGGCCTTCCGTCAGCGTGGATCGGTCGGAGAGAACAAGCTGGATATGGCTGCGCGCCGCTCCCGGCGCATTGGTCCCAGCCGCCAGCGGATGGCCGGCTGCGGCGACGGGAACCAGATCGACACTGCCGATCTTGGTCTGCTGAAGGCTGGGCGTATCGATCTGCATGGGTCCGCTGATCCCGATATGGGCGACGCCCGAGACGACGAGCTGGGTAACTGCGCCGAGGGCTTCGACATGCAGACGCAGAGCCACTGTTGGAAACTCTCGCTCGAAGGCGCGCATGGCATCGACAAGGCGCGCCGTCGGCAGCATCACGTCGACGGCCAGCGCGACTTCGGCTTCGAGCCCCGCGAGCATGCCCGTCACTTTGGCGCGCAGGCTATCGACGCCCATGGACACGGTGCGCGCTTCCGCCAGGACCGAAGCGCCGACTTCGGTGAGCGTCGGCTTGCGGGTGCGGTCGCGGTCGAACAATTGCACGCCGAGCTGCTGTTCGAGTGTCGCGATGGCATAGCTGACCGCCGAGGTGGCGCGCCCAAGCTTGCGGCCGGCGGCGGCGAAACTGCCGGTTTCGACGACGGTGAGGAACACCTGCAACTGATCGAGGCTGGGCGTACCGGGGCCTGACATCTAGAGTCCTGACTTACCTAAATTATTGAACGTTATATCCGGTCTTTTACGGGTATTTTTTATCAGGGTGAAGCGCTATCTGAGTGCCCTTCAGGCGTTCTGCCGCGATCCGGCAGGGCAAAGCCAATTTTCTTCAATCTCAGGAGCGCCGTCATGGCGAAGGTTCTCGTTCTCTATTATTCCACCTACGGCCATATCGAAACGATGGCCCAGGCCGTCGCCGAAGGCGCCAGCGCGGCCGGTGCCAAGGTCGACATCAAGCGCGTGCCCGAGACGGCCCCTGAAGCGGTGGCCAAGGCCGCGCATTTCAAGCTCGATCAGGCCGCGCCCGTGGCGTCCGTTGAAGATCTCGCCAATTACGATGCGATCATCGTCGGCGCTGGCACGCGCTTTGGCCGGATGTCGTCGCAGATGGCGAGCTTCCTCGACCAGGCCGGCGGCCTTTGGGCCAAGGGCGCGCTGAATGGCAAGGTCGGCGGCGCGTTCACGTCGACGGCGACCCAGCACGGCGGCCAGGAGACGACCTTGTTCTCGATCATCACCAACCTGCTGCATTTCGGCATGACGGTCGTTGGTCTGCCCTACAGCCATCAGGGTCAGATGCGCATCGATGAAGTCGTCGGCGGCAGCCCGTATGGCGCAACGACGGTCGCCGGTGGCGATGGCTCGCGCCAGCCGAGCGAAACCGAGCTGGCGGGCGCCCGCCATCAGGGCGAGCTGATCGCCAAGACGGCCGCGAAGCTCTTCGGTTGAGGACCACTCATCATGAACGCGCAAACACGCTATCTGCCGGCGCTCGGCCGGCTGCTGATCGCCATCATTTTCGTCTTCGCCGGCCTCGGCAAGATCGCGGCGCCGGCTGCGACGCAGGGCTATATCGCTTCGACGGGCCTGCCGTTTCCGCTGCTCGGCTATCTGCTGGCCGTGCTGGTTGAAGTGGGGGGCGGCCTCCTGCTGCTCGTCGGCTACCAGACGCGCATCGTCGCCGCGGTGCTGGCGCTTTTCACCCTGGCGACGGCGGTGATCTTTCACAGCAACTTCGCCGATCAGAACATGATGATCCATTTCCTGAAGAACGTCGCCATGGCCGGCGGGCTGCTGCAGGTCGTGGCCTTCGGGGCGGGCGCCTTCAGCGTCGATAGCTGGCGCGGGGCTGGCAAGCTGGTGCCGGCATCGGCGTAAGAACCCGGCGAGGAATCCGAAGAGGTGGAGCGGCAATGCCTCCACCTCTTTTTCTGTCGCAACACTTAGCTCTTGCTCTAAGTATTTCATCGTGATACTTAGCCTCATGGATCAGTATCAAGAGCAGATGACCGGACTTTTCCAGGCGCTCGCCGACCCCACCCGGCGCGCCGTGCTGGGGCGGCTGGGGCGGGGGCCGGCCAGCATCGGCGAACTGGCGAAGCCGTTCGCGATGGCCCTGCCGTCCTTCATGAAGCACATCCATCTGCTTGAGGAGAGCGGCTGGATCCATACGCGCAAGGAGGGCCGCGTGCGCATCTGCGCGCTTGAGAAAAAGCAATTCGCCACCGTCGAGACGTGGCTGTCCGATCAGCGTGCGCTGTGGGAAGCCCGCACCGACCGGCTCGAGCGTTTCGTCATGACCAAACAGAAAAAGGAAAAATCCAAATGAGCCGATCGTTCAATCCCGATCTCGACCTGAAGGTCTCGCGCATCATCAAGGCGCCGCGTGCTGCCGTCTGGAGCGCCTGGACCGATCCGGAAAGTTTCGCGCAATGGTGGATTCCGGCGCCGACCCTCTGCAAGGTCGTGGCGATGGAGCTTCGGCCCGGCGGTGCCTTCGTCACGCAGATGAGCGACAATGGCGGTCCCTTCGTGCCGCATCTCGATGCCTGCTTTCTCGCCGTTGACGAGGGCACGCGCATCGTTTTTACCAACTGCCTCACCGGCGGATGGCGGCCGGCCGAACAGGCTTTCATCACGGCGATCATCACTCTGAAGGATCATCCGCAAGGCACCGACTACGAGGCCTATGCGATGCACCGAAACATTGCCGACCGAAACAAGCACGAAGAACTGGGTTTCCACGACGGCTGGGGCACCGTGACGGCCCAGTTGGCGAAGCTCGTGGAGTAGGCCGCGCGGCGGTCGCGCTTTACGGCTGCGGTCTCTACAAGTAGTCTCAACCTGGATGGGGATGGAGTCCCCCGATACCCGCCGCAAGGCTGATGACTCCTGCTACGACACGGGCCTTAAGGGTCCTGCCGTGGTGGGAGCATGACCAGCACCCGCCAATGGCGGGTTTTTTATTGCCTGACAAAACGAAAGAAGGGCAATCGGCATGACATATCTGATCGTATTTCTGGGCGGCGGGCTTGGATCCGCTCTGCGGCACGGGGTGAACCTCGTCGCGGCGCGCCTGCTGGGCATCGGCTTTCCCTACGGCACCCTGACGGTCAACGTCGTCGGCTCGCTCGTCATGGGCCTTCTGGGCGGCTATTTCGCTTTTCGCGGCGATGCCTCCCAACATTGGCGACTGTTCCTGACCACGGGCATTCTCGGCGGCTTCACCACATTCTCGACGTTTTCTCTCGATTGCTTCCTGCTGTGGGAACGGCACCAGCTCCTGTCCCTGGCGGCGTATCTGCTCGGAAGTCTTGTTCTTTCCATTGGAGCCGTCGGCGCTGGCGTGTTCGTTGTCAGGCAGCTTGGCTGATGACAGCGATCGTCAACGTGCGCGAGCCCCGGCGGCGCATTGCAAAGGCTTGAGCGCTGCCCAGCTTTCCTCGCTGATCCGCGAGAAAGGCCTGCGCACCATCATCAACTTGCGCGGGGAGAATCCTGACCGACAATGGTATCGCGACGAGGTGGAGGTCGCGGAGCATGCTGGGGTCACGCACATAAGTCTGCCTCTGTCGGCCAATCGTGAACCCAGTGATGCGCTGGTCAAGCAATTGATCGAGGTGTTGCGTACGGTCCGGCCGCCGTTTGTCGTGCATTGCGAGGCGGGCGCGGATCGCACTGGCCTGGCCGCGGCGCTTTATCAGGCGCTGGTCATGCAACAGCCGATGGACCGCGGACCAAGCCGGTAGTGCTGACCGCAGGATCGGCATCCTGCTCCGGCTGCGGGCATTTCCCACTCTTTCCCGCCCATAAGTTATTCATGACAATCCATCGATTGACACCCTTAAATGTCCAGACAAATATGTCAGGGACACTGCAGCTGCACTGTCGAGCTTGGTTTGCGAGACTCTCGGGGACGTGAGGGGCGTCTGCTGAAATCTCGCGATAGGGGAGAATAAAATGAAGCGGGTAAGCATTCAGGCAATCGCAGGCTTTCTTACATTTGCATCGCTTGTGCAGCCATCAATGGCGGTCGAATGGCCGACAAAGACGGTCACGATTCTTGTTGCGACCGCTGCCGGCGGCAATACCGACCTGATGGCGCGAATGGGCGCTGACTACCTGCAGAGAAAGACCGGCAAGTCGTTCGTGGTCGAAAACAGGCCGAGCGCCGGCGGCGTCATCACCACCACGCAGGTGGGCGCCGCGGCGCCCGATGGACATACCTTGATGTTTGCGCCTGCCGCCGTCGCCTTGTTGTCGCCGCTGGTGCAGAAGCTTCCTGTCGATCCCGAACAGGTGCTGGTGCCGGTCACCAATGTCGGCACCGGAGCGCAGATCATCGCCATCAAGCGCAGCCTGCCGGTGAAATCGCTGAACGATTTCTTCGAATATGCCAGGGCCAACCCCGGCAAGCTGAATTTCGTGATCGCCGGCGCCAATAACCTGAGCCACATCGTGCCGATCATGCTGTTCAAGAAGGCCAATGTGAATGTGGTCATGGTGCCGACGCGCGGCGAGACCGATGCGATCACCAGCGTGACGTCCGGCTTCTCGGACTTCTATTTCGGCAATGCATCCATCCTGCTGCAATATGCCGATCATGAGTCCATGCGCCTGCTGGCGGTGGGAACGGCGGAAAGAATTCCGGCTGCGCCGAACCTTCCCACTGTTGGGGAGACGGTGCCCGGTTTCCAGATGTCGTCGTGGAACGGCTTCTTCGCGCCGAAGGGAACACCGGAAGAAATCCTGCAGGTCATCCGCTCGGCCATTGCCGAGATGGACGCCCAGCCCGAAATGAAAGAAAAGCTCTTCAAACTCGGCATCATTCCCGGCGGTCAATCCAGGGAAGAGGTGAAGGCCACGTTCGATCGCGACCGCGCCGCCTTCAAGGCCGGCGTGGAGGCTGCCGGCATCCAGCCGCAGTAAGCGCGCTTGGGCAAAGCGGCGTGTCAGGGTTGGCCTTCAATTTCCTGCACGCCGGCGATCTTCGGCACCCAGGGCAGCCGGCGCTTTGTCCAGATCTCGCGCGCCGGCTGGCCCAGTTCGTTGCGTTGGGCCAGGGCGCCGATGCGCAAGGTGTAGGTCGCCGGATTGTCGATGGCGCAGGAATAGACCGGCGATCCGCAGGTTGCGCAGAAGGCATGAATGCGTTGCGCGCCGCTGTCGCCGGTTTTGACGTAGCGTTGCGGCTCGCCTTTCAGAATGCGGAAGCCTGGGGCAGGCGCGGGGATGCCGGCGCGAAACGCCGTGCCTGAGAGCGTCTGGCAATCGAGGCAGTTACAGATCGCGACGGTGCCGGGCTCGACCTCCGCCTCATAGACGATCGCGCCGCAATGACATTGACCCTGGACTTTCATGTCGCGCCTCCGCTGGCTCCGGCGCGAGCCTTGAGCCTCTATGGCGCGGAAATCAAGATTTTTGGCTCGACCAGCGCCGGCATGACCTTGCTTGCGAACAGGTCGAGGGAGCGGCTCGATTCAGCAAAAGTCAGATTGCCGAAGAAGAAGTGACCGACGAGATAGTTGCATTGGGATTCGTCGATGCGCTCTTGCAGGAAGTGCCGCACCGTTGCCGGCGACCCCGCAATGCCCCTGGTCTCGTCGATGACCTCGCTGAATTCGGTGGCGCGTTCGCCCTTGACGGGAGAGCGGCCGTGCTGACGGTAGAGATAGTTGAAATTGCGATACCAGACCCGGTAAGCCCGCGAGGCGATGGCTTGTGCTTCCTCATCCGTATCGGCGACGACGACAAACAGCGCCAGGCCTCTCTGCGTCGTCGTCGGCTTTCCGGGCTGGCACGCATCCCAGGTTTCGACGTAGCGCCGATTGAACGCGCCGACTTCGATAGCCGGCGCTGAAGCGATGAAGTTGTATCCGGCCTTCGCCGCCGTCTCGGCGCTTTCTTCCGTTGCCACGCCCATCCAGAACGGCGGATGCGGCTTCTGCAGCGGCGCGAGCTGCATCTGAACGTCCGTCGCGCGCCGATGTGCGCCGTTAAAATTGATGCGCTCATCGCGCAGCGCCTGTTTGAGGATTTCGAGCGTTTCCTGATGCACCTGGCGCGAGGTCGTGACGTCGGAGGGCTCGCCATAGATCGCGGCTTCGATCGGGGAGATGCCGCGGCCGATGCCGACATCGAGCCGGCCGCCGCTCATCTGGTCGAGCATGCAGATCTCCTCGGCGAGCCGCAGCGGATGATAGAGAGGCAGCGTGTAGACGAGGGGGCCGAAGCGCAATTTGCGGGTTCGCTGCGCCACGGCCGAGAGATAAATTCCCGGCGAGGCGGCGAGGCCCAGCGGCGTGAAATGATGCTCGGCGGTGTGATAGCCGTGGAAGCCCAGCCGGTCCATCTGCTCGACGAGCTTCAGCCGCTCTTCATAAAATGTCGCAAGCGGCTGGTCATCCGCATCGACATGATCGAAATTGCCAAACGTCAACATGCCTTGCTCCCGCGTTGGTCGGCGATTTATGGTGGCAACGCTGAAGCGCGCCGTCCCGCGGGTCAACGCGCCGCTTTCGAAGCGACCGTCTGCCGGTCATGTTTCCTCGATGGAGACTCTTGCCCTTCCGAGCTGTCCGCCTGGCGGTCAGATCGCCGATCGGATGTTGACACGCCCCGCCGCGCGATGAACGATCCAGGCAGAACACCTCCTGAGAAGAGATGCGACGCCATGAGGAAATGGAACGGGACGGCAGCCGTGGTTTTCGCTGTTGCATTGCAGACGCAATCTGCTGCCGCGGAGAATGCTGTCGCCGATTTTTACAAGGGCCGCGTGATCTCCATCTACGTCGGGCTTCCGGCCGGCGGCAGCTATGACACCTATGCGCGGCTGATCGGAGCTTACCTGCCAAAGCATGTGCCGGGCAATCCGACGGTCATCATCCAGAACATGCCGGGCGGCGGATCGCTGCGTGCCGCGAACTATGTTTACAATGTCGCGCCGCAGGATGGCACGGCCGTCGGCGCGATGTCCTCCAACGTGCCGCTGCAGCAGCTCGTCGACGATAGCGCCGTCAAATACGATCCGATGAAAATCAACTGGCTGCCGTGTCCGACGGGAACCGCGAACCTGCTGCTGGTGCGCGAAGGGTCTCCGGTGAAGACCTTCGATGACCTGCGCACGCATGAAACGCTGCTCGGCACCCTGGCGCCGGGATCGGGGCCGACCATCGCCATCGGCATCTACAAATATGTGCTTGGCGCAAAGGTGAAAGCGGTGCTGGGTTATGAGGGGCTGCCTGCGGTGATGCTCGCCATGGAGCGGGGAGAGGTCGACGGCTATTCGACCGTGCCGTTCGATACGCTGCAGCGGGCCTATGGCACGCAATGGAAAGCCGGCAAGCTGCGGATCATCGCGCAATCCGGCGAGAAGCGGCTCGACGAACTGCCGGACATTCCCACGACCCTGGAACTGGCTAAAACGGACGATGATAAAAAGCTGATCGGCCTGATCAACGCCAGCGGACAGATCACCTTTCCTTACATGATGGGGCCGGGCGTGCCGGAGGATCGGGTGGAGGCGATGCGGGCGGCGATGATGCAGATTTTCGAGGATCCGGAATTTCTGCGTGATGCGGCCACGCGCCAGACGGCGATCAATCCGGTATCAGCGGAGCGCGTCACATCGATCATCCAGGCGGCGTTTGCGACGCCGGCGCCTGTGCTGCAACGTCTGAAGAAGATCGCCGACCTCAAGGAGTGAAGCCGGCCAATATCATCGGGAGGATAAATGAACGACGCTTTGGAAATCGCCAAGATCGATCTCGTGATCGCCAACCGGGTGATGGCGAAATGCGGCGCTGTCGATGCCTACGGGCATGTCAGCGTGCGGCACCCGACCATTCCTGACCGGCTTTTGATTTCCCGCTCGCTCAGCCCTGAGCTTGTCGAGCGTGACGACATCATGGAATTCACCCTGGACCGCAAGACGGTCAATTCAGACAACCGACCGGCCTATCGCGAACTCGTCATTCATTCGGAGGTCTACAGGGCGCGGCCCGATATCAACGCCGTGGTGCACGGCCATCCCAAGCAGATCCTGCCGTTCTCGGTGTCGGAGACGAAGCTGCGGCCGGTGTATTTCGGCGCCAATGAGTGCGGCGCGGATATTCCCATCTGGGACATTCGCGACAAGTTCGGCGACACCAATGTGCTTGTGATCACCGAGGACCACGGCCGCGAAATGGCCGCCGCGCTTGGGCCTAACAGTGTGATTCTGCTGCGCGGCCATGGCATGGTCGGCGCGGCGCGTTCGGCGATGAAGCTGGTGCGTGTCGCGAAGTCGCTGCTCACCAATGCGGAAATGTATCTCGATGCCCTGCGCCTCGGCCCGGTGAAGGAGATGACGCCCGGCGAGCTGGCCGCGCGCGATGCGACTGTCGGCAATGACGACATGGCCCATTCGACCATGCGCGGCTGGGAATACGAAGCCATCACGGTGGGCTGCGGCGATCTGCTGAAGGAGCGCGCCGAGCGCTACAAGCGGCTGCAGGATGCGGCTGCGTGAGAATACTAAGCAGGTGACGCGAGTGCCGCTTCCATGCTCCTGCTGGCCTCCATCAGGTCCGGCAGATAGCGGGCGACCGCTTCTTCGACGGTCAGCACCGAGGCGATGAATATGATCCCGATCGCGGCGATGGAATAGCCGTTGCGTTTCACCGGTACGGCGATGGATCCTGTTTCCTGGACCGTGCCGCGATAGCGCGAGGCGTAGCCGTTCTTTTTGACGGAAGCGATCAGGCGCGCGACGAGCGCGGTATCGGCAGCGAGAACCGCATCGGGTGAATCGGGTTTCGAGGCATAGCTGTCAAGAATGGCAGTCCGCTCGGCGGCTTCGGCGAAGGCGAGATAGGCCAGTCCGGTTGCTGTCTTCAAAACCGAGGAAATCTGTCCGCCGGCCAGGCCGCGATCGACCACCAGGGGACTGTTGCGCCGCGTGGTCTCCACGAGCTGCATGCGGTCGCCGCGAAAGGTGGCGAGATCGGTCGGCCACACGACCTTCTGCTGCAGGCGGTCGAGGATCGGCCCGCCGATCTCGGAGATCCAGGCTTCGTCGCGGAAGCCGTCGCTGAGCATTTTTACCTTGCTGGTGAGCAGGTAGGCCCTGTCCTCCCCACGCCGTGTCAGGTAACCGCTGTCGACCAGGACATTCAAAATCCGGTAGAGCGCCGAGCGCGATATGCCGGTGCGGCGGCTCAGGTCGCTGACCGAGGAGCCGTTGGCCCGGTTCAGGGCGGTGAGCACCTGAAGCGCGCGGGATATGCCGCGATAATTGTCTTCCGACGACATGCTCGTTGCCTTGCTAGTTGCCTTGCAGGGCTACGATTTTTTGCAGCCGCTGGACGATTTCGGGCGGCGTTGCATAGGCGTCGCGAATGATCGCCTCGAGCTTGTCGGCAGCGACCGGCGTGACCGGCAGCAGCTGCTTCTCGGATTCTTCCTTGAAGCGGGCGTCATCGAACATCGTCATGAAGGCGGCGCGCATAGCTTCCACCCGGTTCTTCGGCACGCCCGGACCCATGACATAATTGAACGTCATCCGGTTGGATGTGGTCGCCAGCCGGAGCAGGCGGCGATCGTCGTCAGACGCGGCCAGTTCTTCCATGGTCGGAACGTCCGGCAGCTCCGCATTGCGCTCGCTGCCCGATATGGCAAGCACTCTAAGCTTTCCGGATTTCCACTGCTGCTCATAGGTTCGCTTCAGGGTGTCGAAAGGGACCGTCGGATAGCCGTCGACCTCGCCGCGCTCCACCGCCAGCATGGCCGCCTGAATGCCGGCATAGCCAAGAATGGCGCGGACCCTCGCTCCCAGAACGTGCTTGTACAACCCGATCGTGATCGTCGGCGACGAACCGGGCGCCACCGTGGCCAGCACAGCCTTGCGGTCATGCAGATCGGCGAACTGTTTGATGGGGGAGGCTTGCGAGACGACCAGCACATTTGGAGAGGCGGCGACGACGGGCAGCCAGTTGAACTTCAGCACATCGTATTTGACGCCGGTAGCGTCCAGCAGCGGTTGCATGGCAATGTTGGAAGACAGGGCGCCGATGGCCGAACCGTCCTGGGAAGCGACGTTGTAAAGATAATTGGCGGCGAGCAGCGAGCCGGCCCCGGTCATGTTCTGGACGATGACGGAGGGCGATCCGGGCAGGAAGCGTCCCACATGTGCTGCGACAAGCCGGGCATATGAGTCGTAATCGCCGCCGGCCGGCAAGCCGACGTAAATCGATATCGTGCGGCCGCGATAGAAATCCTCAGCATCGTCTGCGGCGCGCGCTGTAAAGCCGCCGGTAAACAGGCCGACCAATGCCGCCGCCATTGCCGGAAGCAGTGCTTTCTTGAAGTACATGGCGTTCTCCCTCAGCACCATTTGGCGATGGCACCGCTTGGGACTACTCCCGTGGAAAGACCGCGCCCTGTCAACGGGGTTTGTCATGACTGTCCGGCAAGCGGACGTGTCCCATGCCTCAAAAGATCATGACGGCGGTGAACCGGATGCCGGACGCGATAAATCATGCCTTACGGCTTGCTTGGCCTCGACTTGCGGAAAAAAGCCCGGAACTGTTCGGGTTGCTTGTCGTTTTCAGCAGATTGGCCGTCGCGGCCGGCAACGCCAGCGGCATCCCGCAAGCGCCGATCACCGTCCGCCTGGCGGCATAGCCCTCAAGGAAATGCAATTGAACTGGAGCCTTTCATGTCTCGATCCGGGAATTTCGAAACCACGCGGCGAGACGTGCTCGTCGCGGGGGCCATGACTGTGGTCGCAACGAGCACAACCTCTAAGGCCGGCGCCCAGGTTCGCGGGCCTGCGGGAAATGCCGGCAAATCGTCCCCTGTCGGGGACGGGCCTCTGTCCAAAGTCTCGATGACGATTAACGGCAGCCGCCGCGACTTCGAACTCGACACGCGCACGACATTGCTTGATGCCTTGCGCGAGCATGCCCATCTCACCGGCACCAAGAAAGGTTGCGATCATGGGCAGTGCGGTGCCTGCACGGTGCTGCTCGACGGACACCGGATCAATTCCTGTCTGACGCTCGCCGTCATGCATGAGGGCGACAGTGTCACGACGATCGAAGGGCTGGGCAGACCGGACCATCTTCACGAGCTGCAGGCGGCTTTCGTCAAACACGATGGCTATCAATGCGGCTACTGTACGTCCGGACAGATCTGTTCGGCCGTCGGCGTTCTGGACGAAATCCGGGCAGGCATTCCAAGTCATGTGAGCGCCGACCTGACGGTCGCGCCGCAGCTCTCGCCTGAAGAGCTGCGCGAGCGTATGAGCGGCAATATCTGCCGCTGCGGCGCTTATTGCAACATCGTCGACGCCATCTCCGAGGTCGCCGGGAGGAAAGCATGAAGTCTTTCACCTATGAACGTGCGGGTTCGCCGCAGGAAGCTGCGGCCGCGGCGGAGCGTACGCAAGGCGCCAAGTTCATCGCCGGCGGCACCAACCTCCTCGACCTGATGAAGCTCGAAATCGAAACACCGGCTCATCTCATCGATGTGAATGGCTTGTCGCTTGACAAGATCGAAGCGACCGATGACGGCGGATTGCGTATCGGCGCGCTGGTCCGCAATACCGATCTCGCCGCCGATCAGCGCGTGCGGCGCGATTATGGCGTCCTGTCACGCGCGCTGCTGGCGGGCGCCTCCGGCCAGTTGCGCAATCGAGCGACGACGGCCGGCAATCTGTTGCAGCGGACGCGCTGTCCGTATTTTTACGACACCAACCAACCTTGCAACAAGCGCCAGCCGGGCAGCGGCTGTTCGGCCATCGGCGGCTTCAATCGTGGGCTCGCCATCCTTGGGGCGAGTGACGCTTGCATCGCGACGCATCCAAGCGACATGGCGGTGGCCATGCGCGCGCTTGATGCGACGATCGAGACGGTACGCGCCAATGGTGAAGCTCGTCAGATCCCGATTGCCGACTTCTATCGTGCACCAGGCGACACACCGCATCTCGAAAACGTCCTGATGCCGGGTGAACTCATTACGGCTGCGGTGCTGCCCAAGCCTGTCGGCGGCGTGCAGGCCTATCGCAAGGTCCGTGACCGGTCGTCCTATGCGTTTGCGCTGATTTCGGTTGCCGCCATCGTGCAGAAGGACGGCAGCGGGCGCGTGGCTCTGGGCGGCGTGGCGCACAAGCCTTGGCGCGTCGAGGCGGCGGAGGGCGCTTTGCCGCGCGGCGCCAAGGCGGCGGCGGAGCCTCTGCTCGCGGGCGCGAAAACGTCGAAAGAGAACGCATTCAAACGGCCGCTGGTCGAGCGCACGCTCGCGGCGGTGCTGACGCAAGCGAGGTCATGACATGCGCTTTGACACCCCCGCGACAACCAACCCGATCGATCAACTCAAAGTCGTCGGCCAAGCGCTTGACCGTATCGACGGACCGTTGAAGACAACCGGCACCGCGCCCTACGCCTATGAGCGGCATGACGTGGTGGCGAACCAGGCCTATGGCCATGTGATCGGCGCAGCCATCGGGAAGGGCCGCATTACATCGATCGATCTTGCGTCCGCGAAGGCCGCGCCGGGGGTGATTGCCATCGTTACCGCGGAAAATGCCGGCAAGCTCGGGAAGGGCCAGAGGAACGCCGCCAGACTTCTCGCCGGTCCCGATGTAGAGCACTATCATCAAGCCGTCGCGCTCGTGGTCGCGGAGACATTCGAGCAGGCGCGCGCGGCCGGCAACCTGATCAAGGTCAACTACGCCAAGGCGGCCGGCGCATTCGACCTCGAGGCCGCACGCCCCGGCGCCAAGCCGCCGAAGGATGGTCCGTTCGGGCCTTCGGTATCATCGGTCGGCGATTTCGAGGGCGCTTTCGCTGCTGCCGCCGTTCAGCATGATGAAACCTACCGGACGCCAGACGAAGCCCATGCGATGATGGAGCCCTTCGCCACGATTGCGGCCTGGGAGGGCGATCATCTGACCGTCTGGACGTCGACCCAGATGGTCAACTGGGGCCTGGTCGATCTGGCGAAGACCCTTGGCGTGCCGAAAGAGAACATCCGCATGGTCTCGTCATTTATCGGCGGCGGCTTCGGCGGCAAACTTTTCCTGCGCAGCGATGCCGTGCTGGCTGCGCTTGGCGCACGTGAGGCCGGCAGGCCGGTGAAGGTTGCTCTCACGCGGCCGCTCATGTTCAACAATTCGACCCACCGTCCCGCCACGATCCAGCGCATCCGCATCGGTGCAACCACCGACGGCAAGATCACGGCGATCGGCCATGAGGGATGGTCGGGCAATGTGCGCGGCGGCGGGCCTGAGACCGCTGTCCAGCAGACGCGCCTGCTGTATGCCGGCGCCAATCGGCTGACGACAACGCGCCTTGCTGTGCTCGACCTGCCGGAGGGCAATGCCATGCGCGCGCCGGGCGAGGCGCCGGGCCTGATGGCGCTGGAGATCGCCATCGACGAAATGGCCGAGAAGCTGAAGATGGACCCAGTGGAGTTCCGCATCCTCAACGACACGCAGGTGGATCCCGAACATCCGGAGCGGCCGTTCTCACAACGTCAACTGATCGAATGCCTGCGGCTCGGCGCCGAGCGGTTCGGCTGGACGAAGCGAAATCCGCAACCGGGTCAGGTGCGCGACGGCCAATGGCTGATCGGCCATGGCGTCGCCGCCGGATTTCGCAACAATCTGACGGTGAAATCGGGCGCGCGGGTCTTGCTGGATGGTCGCGGCGTGGTGACGGTCGAATCCGACATGACCGACATCGGCACCGGCAGCTATACGATCATGGCGCAGACGGCGGCCGAGATGATGGGTGTGCCGATCGAGAAGGTCGTGGTGCGCCTGGGCGATTCACGTTTCCCTGTTTCTGCCGGTTCCGGCGGCCAGTTCGGCGGCAACAGCGCCACATCCGGCGTCTATGCGGCTTGCGTGAAGCTGCGCGAGGCCGTGGCGCAGAAGGTCGGCTTCAATTCAACCGATGCCGTGTTCAGCGACGGCGCCGTGCAGCAGGGCAACCGCCGCATTCCGCTGGCCGAAGCCGCAGGGAGCGCCGGACTGTCTGCCGAGGATACGATCGAGTTCGGCGATCTCAGCAAGCGCTACCAGCAATCGACCTTCGCTGGGCATTTCGTTGAAGTGGGCGTCGATGCGGATACGGGCGAAACGCGCGCCCGCAGGATGCTGGCCGTGTGCGCCGCAGGGCGCATCCTCAACCCGAAGTCGGCGCGCAGCCAGGTGATCGGCGCGATGACCATGGGCGTCGGCGCGGCGCTGATGGAAGAACTCGTCGTCGACAAGCGCAGCGGCTTTTTCGTCAATCACGATCTTGCCAGCTATGAAGTGCCCGTACACGCCGACATCCACGATCAGGAAGTGATTTTCCTCGACGAGACCGATCCGATGTCGTCGCCGATGAAAGCCAAGGGCATTGCCGAGCTAGGGTTGTGCGGCGTCGGCGCTGCTGTCGCCAATGCAATCTACAACGCGACGGGCGTGCGCGTGCGGGATTATCCAATCACGCTCGACAAGCTGATCGGCGGCCTGCCGGTCTAATCGCTAAGAGCATTTGGCGACGAACGCCTTCAATGCATCCGTCGCCAGCTTGCCGAGCGTCACTTTGGATGATGCGCCGCTTGCGGGCTTGATCTCGATCGTCTTGCCGGAGGTGAGGATGCTGATGGCGCGGCCTCTCGCCTCCAGTGTGGTCAGCACCATCGTGCCGCCAGTCATTTCGATGTCCGGGCTCTCGACGGATACGCCGATGATTTTCGTCGTCAAGGTGCCGTCGCTCAACGTGAGGCTGTCGGGATCGAGTCCGCCTTTGCCTTTCGGAATTTCGCCGCCGATACGCACGTCGAGCTTACGCGATACGCATGTCATGTTGAGGAAGGCGTCGACTTCCGGTTCGTCCGAGCGGATTTCGATGCTCGGCACGGCCATCGTGCGCGCGGTATATTTGGGCTCGGCGCTGGCCGTTTGGGCCAGGGCTAACAGGCACGATCCAATCATGATTATTCTTAGCATGGCCATCTCCATTCGCGCCTGAGCGTCGTCAGGGATCATAGAGATAGAACCTGAAGGGCCGCGCGAGGTGCGCAATGGCACGTCGCGGGCAGGGCGGACCGCAAAGCCCGCTCTGTCGCGAGGTTTCAAGCGGCGGCTTTGCTGCCGATCGTGTCGAGCTTCTTCAGCACGGCGTCCGACAGTGTGATATCGGCCACCGCCAGGTTCTGACGCAGATGCGCTAACGACGACGTGCCCGGAATGAGCAGGATGTTGGGTGCGCGGTGCAGCAGCCAGGCCAGGGCCAGTTGCAATGGCGTCACGCCGAGTTTGCCGGCTTCGTCGGACAGGGTCGAGGACTGCAGCGGCGAAAAACCGCCGAGCGGGAAGAACGGCACGTAAGCGATACCCTTGCCGGCGAGATCGTCAACCAGCGCATCGTCTTCGCGGTGCGCCAGATTGTACTGGTTCTGCACGCAGACGATTTTGGCGATGCCCTGCGCCTCGGCGATCTGCGTCGCGGTGACATTGCTCAAGCCGATATGCTTGATCAGGCCCTGGCGCTGAAGATCGGCGACGGCGGAAACCTGCGCCGCGATCGATCCTTCGCTGGTGCCGTGGCCTTCGCCCATGATGCGCATGTTGACGACATCCATCTTCTCGAGGCCGAGATTGCGCAGGTTGTCGTGTACCGCCTTGGTGAGGTCGGCCGGCGTCTGTGCCGGGTTCCATGAGGCATCGCTACCGCGCACCGCGCCGATCTTGGTCACGATGGTGAGGTTGTCCTTATAGGGGTGCAGCGCTTCCTTGATGATCTCGTTGGTAACATGAGGGCCATAGAAATCGCTGGTGTCGATGTGGTTGACGCCGCTCGCCACCGCTTCACGCAGGACGGCGACAGCTTCGGTGCGGTTTTTCGGTGGGCCGAAAACGCCGGGGCCGGCAAGTTGCATGGCGCCGTAGCCGAGCCGGTTCACCTTGCGGTCGCCAAGCTGGAATGTGCCGGCAGCGCTGATATTGGTCATGGAAAGTCTCCTGATGAGGTGCAGCGGCTTGGATATGGCGCGGAAAGACTTGCGCGATAATCCCAAATAATGAGAACGGGCTGTGCGGCATTCTGGACAATGGCCGGTCCGCGCCTAGAATAGGCTTTGCCCTCGCAAAAGTTCCAGGATTCCGACATGGCGATCGAATTGAACGATCTGGCGGCCTTCGCTTCCGTGGCGCAGGCTGGCGGCTTTCGTGAAGGCGCGCGGCTCAGCGGCGTCTCGGCGTCGCGTCTCAGCGAGGCGGTGCGCCGGCTCGAGGCGCAACTCGGCCTGCGGCTGCTCAACCGCACCACGCGCAGCATCGCACCCACGGAAGCCGGCGCGCGTCTGCTCGAGCGGCTGGCGCCGGCGCTTGGCGAGGTCAATGCGGCGCTCGATGGGGTCAACGCATTTCGCGGCCGGCCGGCGGGGACCTTGCGGCTCAATGTGCCGATGACCGTGTCGCGACTGGTGCTGCCCGCGATCGTGCCGCCATTTCTCAAGGCCTATCCGGACATCAGGCTGGAAGTGATCGTCGAGGAGGGATTTGTCGATGTGCTGGCCGCCGGCTGCGATGCGGGCGTGCGCTACGAGGAGCGGCTCGAGCAGGACATGATCGCCGTGCCGATCGGCCCGCGCGTGCAGCGCTTCGCTACCGCTGCATCACCCACCTATCTCGAGACCCATGGCCGGCCGCAGCATCCTCGTGATCTCCTGAACCACGCCTGCATCCGCGGTCAGTTCGCCAGCGGCAGGGTGGCGATCTGGGAGTTCGAGCGTGAAGGCGAGATTGTGCGCATCGACCCGACAGGTCCGCTCGTCGTGCGCCTGGGCGGGGCCGCGGACCTGGCCGTCGATGCTGCCATTGCCGGCGTCGGCATCGTCTCCTCATTCGAGGACTGGCTGCGCCCGGAGCTCGACAGCGGCGCGTTGGAGCCGGTGCTGGAACCGTGGTGGCAAAGTTTTTCCGGGCCGTTCCTGTATTACCCTGGTCGCCGGCACCTGCCGGCGCCACTGCGGGCGTTTGTGGATTTCATCAAGAGGTAGGGGCTGCCATGCGTAGGCATTTGAAAAGGGCGCTATAAAGAGGTCATGGGATTCGGGATATTCATCCACCGCTCAGACTCAATTTACGATGACAGCCCGGCTGAGCGATATCAATTCCCCAGCCAGTATCTACGACGTGTTGAAGCATGCGTTGGCGACTGGATTATCTACTACGAGCCCCGCAAGGTTCCTGAAACGCGGGGCTATTTCGCGACTGCAAAAGTTCAGCAAGTCATCCCCGATCCTGCAACCCCAGACATGTACCTCGCGGTAATTGCTCCTGGAAGCTATCTGGATTTTGCCGTTTCTGTTCCATTCAGCGGACGCGAAGGAATTGTTGAGCGGGGTATATTGAACGAGGAAGGGCGTATTTCAGGCCGCGCTCAGTCAGCCGCGCGGCCGCTTTCTCGATCTGACTTTGATCGCATCGTCGCGTTAGGTTTCGATCAAAGAGAACCCTTGCTTCCTCGTGTTGATGCAGCAGCTCCATCGCATGGCTTTCACGAAGAGCAAGTCCCATTCGTGTTCGAACAGCCACGTGACCGCGTGAGCTATCTGTCGTCACGGATCGTGCGAGACCGCGTTTTTCGCGGCGCCGTTTTACGTGCCTATGACGAGCGATGCGCGGTCAGCGGGCTGAAGCTCATCAATGGAGGTGGCCGTGCTGAGGTTGAGGCTGCGCATATTCGGCCTGTCGAAGCGAACGGTCCTGATAGCATCAGCAACGGGATAGCTCTCTCAGGTACAGCGCACTGGATGTTCGATCGCGGATTGATCAGTTTGGGCGATGACCTGGAGATTTTGATTTCGCGGCACGTCAATGATCCGGAAGGCGTGCGATCCTTTATCAATAAATCTGGTCTTGCCTATGAGCCGCCGCGCGTTCTCGAACGTCCTCATCCGCATTTCCTACAATGGCACCGCGAGAATTGTTTCAAGCAGTAGGTCAAATCCGAGATCGGCTACATCGAGGAGGCTGTGAGGCTTCAGCGGTTCAACGTTTGAACAAAGTCGCCGGCAGCGTGCCCTGATCCGCCAACTCCTTCGCCGCGGCATCGAAACCCGCCCATGCCGCTGCCGCCAGCCGGCCGCCAATGCTGACGCGGCGCACGCCGAGCGCGGCAAGGGCGGGCACGGTCATTTCCGGTTCCATGACCAGCACATTGACGGGCTTCGGCGCGACGGCGCTGACGATGGCCTTGACGTGTTCGGGCTTGCGGACTCCGGGCGCATAGAGGCAATCGGCGCCGGCGGCCGCATAGGCCTGAAGCCGTTCGATGACAGGCGCGATCTCGCTCTCGCCGTGCAGCATCAGTTCGCATCGGCCGACGAGGATGACGTCGCGCGCGTGACCATCAAGTGCGGCACGGGCTGCGCGCAGACGTGCGACCGCGTGCGCCTGGTCATAGATGCGTGTGCCTTCCCAATCCTCGACCGAGACGCCGGCAATGCCGGTGTCGGCCGCCAGGTTGACGTTGCGGGCGACAGCTTCGGGCTCGTGCGCAAAGCCGTTCTCGAAGTCGGCGTTGATGGGCAGGTCGGTCGCCGCGCAGAGCTCACGCAGATGCGCGAGTTTTTCTTCGAGTGTCACCTTGTAATCGGTGCGGCCGAGCGACCAGGCGAAGCCGGCGCTGGTACTGGCAAGCGCGGAGAAACCCAGCTTTTCGAGCCGCTTGAGGCTGCCGAGATCCCAAGGGTTGGGGAGGGTGAAGCAACCGCTGCGATGCAGGTCGATGAACGCTTGTCTCTTCTCGGCGACGGTGATGGTCATGGAAGCCTCGGACGCGGAAAACTGAATGCGATCAATAGCAGACATCGGTGCCGGATCGAAGCTGTCGTCCGCAGGCCTGTCTTGCACCTGAAGCTTGTCTCTCCAAGCTTGTCTTGCTGCCTGCACACGACACTTCTACAATCGCCGCAGTATGTATGGATGAGATCGGTGATCAGATGAGCGCGCTTAAAGACGATGTTCCGACCCTGGCGGAATGGGCGGGCGGCGATGCGGTTTTCGGGAAACTGACGAAACGTTTCTATGAAAAAGTCCCGAACGATCCGGTGCTTGAACCGGTGTTCCGGAACATGAATCCGGACCATGCCCATCATGTGGCGCAGTTCGTGGCGGAAGTGTTCGGCGGCGCCAGGAGCTATAGCGAAAGCGGCGGCTCCCACGCCGACATGGTCTCCCATCATCTCGGCCGCCACCTCACTGAAGCGCAGCGGCAACGCTGGCTGGGGCTGATGCTGGAGACGGCGGATGAGGTCGGATTGCCGGACGATCCGGAGTTCCGCTCGGCACTGGTCGGCTATCTGGAATGGGGCACGCGCATCGCGGTGATCAATTCACAGGACGGCGTGCAGCCGCCGCCTTCCGACACGCCGATGCCGAAATGGGATTGGGGCGCTACCGGCGGTCCTTATCGCGGCGACTAGAGCTTTTTCGGTTCTGATAGAATCAGAACCGAGCTCTAGGTTTTTGTTTTGACGCATTTTCTTCACGCGAACCGGTAGCCACTTCGCTCGAAAATGCTCTAGGAGAGGCACCGTGTACGATATCACGCGCGCCGGCAGCGCCGACGTGGACGGCATCGCGTCACTGCTGCAAGCCAATTCGCCCTCGCGCGGCGGCTCGCTGACCGGCGAGTTTCCACGCGATAAAGTCTCCGCCATGATCGCGGGCGGCGCGGTGATGGTGGCCTACCGCGACGGTAAGG
>Ga0182744_1001135_pt1 | contig 23821 bp, 20 predicted proteins | sample eDN3rd30CKraftMG_FD_128525 | JGI IMG/M metagenome (GOLD analysis project Ga0182744, IMG submission 128525) | Enriched Miracle-Growth compost microbial communities from Emeryville, California, USA - eDNA 3rd pass 30_C Kraft MG (version 2) (version 2) ... | reverse complement strand
GTCGAGACCGAGGTCCTCCAGGACGAGCGGCTCCTTGCCGTTCGCCACGATGTTCTCCAGCGCGTCGGAGAGCACCGTGAGGTTGCGCAGCCCCAGGAAGTCCATCTTGATCAGCCCGAGACCCTCGCAGGTCGGGTAGTCGAACTGCGTGATGACGGCGCCGTCCTGGGGCCGCCGCATGATCGGGATGATGTCGATGAGCGGGTGGCTCGACATGATGACGCCGGCGGCGTGCACGCCCCACTGCCGCTTCAGGCCCTCGATGCCCCGCGCGAGCTCGACGACGCGCTGCGCGTCCGGGTCGGCCTCGTGCAGCTGGCGGAACTCGGCGGCCTCGGGGTAGCGCTTGTCCTGCGGGTCGAAGATCCCGCTGAGCGAGATGTCCTTGCCCATGATCGCGGGTGGGAGCGCCTTGGTGAGCTTCTCCCCCATCGCGAACGGGAAGTCCAGCAGCCGCGAGGAGTCCTTGAGCGCCTGCTTGGTCTTGATCGTCCCGTACGTGACGATCTGGGCGACCCGGTCCTCGCCGTACTTGTCGGTGACGTACCGGATCACCTCGCCGCGACGGCGCTCGTCGAAGTCGACGTCGAAGTCGGGCATCGAGACGCGCTCGGGGTTGAGGAAGCGCTCGAAGATGAGGCCGTGCTCGAGCGGGTCGAGGTCGGTGATGCCCATCGCGTAGGCGACCATGGACCCGGCCCCGGATCCCCGGCCCGGTCCCACCCGGATCCCGTTCTTCTTCGACCAGTTGATGAAGTCGGCGACGACGAGGAAGTACCCCGGGAAGCGCATCTGGACGATGACGCCCACCTCGTAGTCGGCGCGCTCGCGCACCGGCGCCGGGATGCCGTTCGGGTACCTCTTGGCCAGCCCGGTCTCGACCTCCTTGATGAACCAGGACGTCTCGTCCTCCCCGGGCGGGCAGGGGAAGTTCGGCATGTAGTTCGCCGAGGTGTCGAAGGAGACCTCGCACTGCTCGGCCACGAGCAAGGTGTTGTCGCAGGCCTCGGGGTGGTCGCGCCAGACCTCGCGCATCTCGGCGGCAGACTTCACGTAGTAGCCGCTGCCGTCGAACTTGAAGCGGTCGGGGTCCACCAGGGTGCTGCCGGAGTTGATGCACAGCAGCGCGTCCTGGAAGTGCGCGTCGTGGTCCTGGACGTAGTGCAGGTCGTTCGTGGCCAGGATCGGGGCGTCGATGGTCTTGGCGAGCTTCAGGAGATCCCCGATGACCCGGCGCTCGATCTCGATGCCGTGGTCCATGAGCTCGACGTAGTAGTTCTCCTTGCCGAAGATCTCCTGGTACTCCCCGGCGGCCCGCACGGCCTCGTCCCACTGCCCGAGCCGGATGCGGGTCTGGACCTCTCCGGACGGGCAGCCCGTGGAGGCGATCAGCCCGTCGGAATAGGTCTGGATCAGCTCACGGTCCATCCGGGGCCACTTGCCCATCTGCCCGTCGAGCGAGGCCAGCGAGCCCATCCGGAACAGGTTGTGCATCCCGGCGTTGTTCCGGGCCCACAGGGTCATGTGCGTGTAGGCGCCGCGGGCCGAGACGTCGTCCTTGACCTGGTCGCGCTCGCCCCACTGGACGCGGGTGCGGTCGTGGCGGCTCGTGCCGGGCGTCACGTACGCCTCAAGCCCGATGATCGGCTTGATGCCGGCAGCCGTGGCCTTCGACCAGAACTCGAAGGCGCCGAAGAGGTACCCGTGGTCGGTCACCGCGATGGCGCTCTGCCCCTGGCGCTCGACCTCTTTGAAGAGGTCGGGGAGCCGAGCCGCGCCGTCCAGCATCGAGTACTCGCTGTGGACGTGCAGGTGGACGAAGTCCTGAGCAGCAGACGGCATGCCCTCGATCCTACGACCTAGCGGTAGGGCTCCCGGAGCACCTCGAGCGCGTGTGCGAGGTCCGCCGGGTACTCGCTCGTGACCTCCACCCACTCCCCCGTGCTGGGCTGCGCGAAGCCCAGCCGCACGGCGTGGAGCCACTGCCGTGACAGGCCCACCGTCTCGGCGAGCCGGGGGTCGGCGCCGTAGGTGAGATCGCCCACGCAGGGGTGGCGCAGGGTCGACATGTGGACGCGGATCTGATGCGTGCGGCCCGTCTCGAGGTGGATCTCGAGCAGGGACGCCGCGGGGAGCATCTCGAGCACCTCGTAGTGCGTGACGCTCGGCTTGCCGTCGGCGACGACGGCGAACTTGTAGTCACGGCTGGGATGGCGACCGATCGGCGCGTCGACGGTGCCCGAGGTCGGCTCGGGATGTCCCTGGACGAGCGCGTGGTAGATCTTCTCGACCGTGCGCTCCTTGAAGGCGCGCTTCATCACGGTGTAGGCGTGCTCGCTCTTCGCCACCACCATGAGTCCCGAGGTGCCCGCGTCCAGCCGGTGCACGATGCCCTGGCGCTCGGCGGCGCCGGAGGTCGAGATCCGGTAGCCGGCCGCGATCAGGCCGCCCACCACGGTGGGCCCGGTCCAGCCCGGGGACGGGTGCGCGGCCACGCCGACGGGCTTGTCGATCACCACGACGTCGTCGTCCTCGTAGCGCACGACCATGCCCGGGATCGGCTCGCTGTCGATGCGCGGGGACTCGCTGCGCGGGTCCGGCAGGTCGACCTCGAGCCACCCGTCACGAGGCAGCCGGTCCGACTTGCCGAGCTCGCGCCCGTCGAGCCGCACTCCCCCGGACGCGGCGATCTGAGCGACGACGCTGCGCGAGAGCCCGAGCATCCGGGCGAGCCCCGCGTCGACCCGTTCGCCGACGAGCCCGTCGGGGACCGGGAGCGTGCGTGAGGTCATGCGGAGCGGTCCACGTGGCCGGAGGGCTCGACGTCGTCCGACGTGTCGGCGACGCGACCGGCCGTCGCGGCGGCGTCCTCGTCGGCCGGCTCGTCGGCGTCCGTCGTGGCGACGGCCTGGTCCCGTGGCTGCCGGCGGCCGTCGAGCCCGATGCCGAGGAAGGTCAGCACGACGATCCCGACCGCCGCGACGACGATCCCGATGTCCGCGACGTTGCCGATGAACACGTGGTAGTCGATGAAGTCGACCACGTGGCCGGAGGGGAAGCCCGGTGCTCGGAACAGACGGTCGATCAGGTTCCCGATCGCGCCACCGAGCAGCATCCCCAGAGCCGCCGCCCAGGCGCGAGACCTCAGACGGCGGGCGAGCCGCACGACGACGACCACGACGACCGCGGCGACGATGGTGAACACCCACGTCGTGCTGTTGCCGATCGACAGCGCACCGCCGGGGTTCAGCACGAGCGTGAGCTGGATCAGCGAGCCGAGCAACGGTCTCGGGTCGGCACCCTGCTCGAGCGCCGAGAGCGCCCACGCCTTGGTGAGCTGGTCGAGCACGATCGTGAGGACGACCGCGCCGACGAACAGCCCGATCGACCGGTGGCCGGTGCGGGCGGCGGCGGGAGCGGTCACCTACCGACGCTCCTCACGCTGCTTGCAGGTCACGCAGAGCGTGGCACGGGGGAAGGCCTGGAGGCGCGCCTTGCCGATCGCCTCGCCGCACAGCTCGCAGGAGCCGTAGGTCCCGAGACGGATACGGTCGAGCGCATGGCTGTTCTGCACCAGGAGATCGCGGGTGTTGTTGACCATCGACAGCTCGTGCTCGCGCTCGAGCGCCGAGGAACCGTAGTCGGCCTGGTCGTCGCCCGCGCCGTCGCCGGAGTTGCGCAGCAGGTCGGAGAGCCCCTGGTCGGCCGCCGCGACCTCGTCGCGCAGCCGCTGGTTCTCGGCGATCAGGACGTCGGCGATCTCCTGCAGCTCGGCGAGGGTCCACGGGTCCTCGCCCTCGCGGACCAGGAGCGTCGAGACATCGGTCGTGAGGCTCTTGAAGTCCTCAGGAGCGACAGCCGCTTCAGCGGCGGCATCGTTGGGGCTCATCCCACACTGCTTTCGTCATAGCGGCCGGGACGGCCGCTGCACGGACTCGGACGACACTTCCGGGTAGCACCACGCCCGCGCCTCTCGTGCGATGAGAACCGCACGCCGAGGCACGGGCGCCGTACAGCACGTGAGCCGCGGACGGCCCACGTGGCCAGATCAGAGAGAGACGCTCGAGGAGGCCGAGGGGCCCTCGGCCGAGCCGAGGTCACCGAGCAGGTTCTCCAGGTAGCCCTTGAGACGGCTGCGGTAGTCGCGCTCGAAGGTGCGCAGCTCGTCGATCTTGCGCTCCAGCACCCCGCGGTCCTGCTCGAGCTTGCTGAGGGTGCGGGCCGACGTCTCCTCGGCCTCGCGGACGATGCGGGCGCTCTCGGACCTGGCCTCGGAGATCAGGCGGTCGCCCTCCTCCTGGCCGGCACGGACGTGGTCGTCGTGCAGCTTCTGCGCCAGCTGGATGATGCCGGTGGCGGCCTCAGGCTCAGCGGCGGGGACCGCCGGAGCGGCGACCACGGGCTCAGGCTCGGCGACCACGGCCTCGACGGGGGCAGGAACCTCGACCGGCGCGGCAGCGACGGCCGAGGAGCCCTCGTTGCGTGCGAGCTCGGCGACACGCTCCTGCGACGCGGCGAGCTGACCCTTGAGGTCCTCGTTCTCCGCGTAGATCGAACGAAGCGTGCCCAGGACGAGGTCGAGGAAGTCGTCAACCTCTTCGACGTCGTAACCCTCTCGGAACTTCGTCGTCGAGAACGTCTTGTTCAGGACGTCATCTGCGGTCAGCAGCTCCATCGTGTTCACCTCAATGAGTCGTGCGGATCGGGTCCGAACCCGCGTGCTGGGACAACGGTAGTCGACAAGCTCGAGACGTGCCGATCAACACCAGTCGTGGGGACTTTATCACCGGGGATCGTGATCCACGAGGGGAAAGGGACAATTCGCGGACGTCGTGCGAGCACGGTCAGGTGAACGCCCCGACCACCCGCAGCAGCACGAGGCACACGAGGAAGACCACGGAGAACGCCAGGTCGAGCGCTATACCGCCCAGACGCAGCGGCGGGATCACCTTCCCGACCACCCGCAGCGGCGGGTCGGTCACGGTGTAGACGGTCTCCGCGACGACGGCAGCCCATCCTCGGGGCCGCCAGGAGCGAGAGGCGACCTGCACCCATCCCAGGATCATCCGGGCCACCAGCGCCAGCAGGTAGAGCAGGAGGAGCCACCACAGGACCAGCCAGACGACCGTCACCGATCAGCTCTGGTTGTAGAAGCCGGCGCGCGAGCCCTCGCGGGTCGCCTCCTCGCCGGCGATCTCCACGTGCTCGGGCGAGAGCAGGAAGACCTTGCTCGTGACGCGCTCGATCGCCCCGTGCAGGCCGAAGATCAGACCGGCCGAGAAGTCCACGAGGCGCTTCGCGTCCGAGTCGTCCATGTCGGAGAGGTTGATGATCACTGGCGTGCCGGCGCGGAACGCCTCGCCGATCGCGCGCGCGTCGTTGTAGGAACGAGGGTGCACGGTGGTGATGCGTCGCAGCTCGCTGTCGACGAGCGGCGCGACCTCGTGCTCCACGCGGCGCAGCGGGGTCACCTGGGCGTCATAGTCCTGAACCACGTCAGCACCCGTCTCGTCGTAGTACTCGTCCTCCGCGTACTCGTCCTGCTCCTCCGCGGTCAGACCGAGGAACTTCATCGTCTTGTGCACCGCTCCGGCCATCGCAGGCTCCCCTTCAGCTCCTGATGTCGTCGGTGGCGCGTTCCTGCCAGCACCTACGACCTGACTTCTCGCCTCACGCTATCCGCCCGGTCGCACCCGGCCAGGCACGACACGCCCGAGCGCACCATCTTCCGAGAGAGCCTCCGGCCGGTCGGGCCCCGGCCCGGCGTCCAGCACGACGACCGCGGCGAACCGCCCGGTGGGCGCGGTGCCCGCGGCGGTCGCCCGGCGGTGGGAGAAGAAGGCCTCGTCCTCGAGGGTGCAGCGTTCCACGTGGCGGACGTCCGCGACGCCCGCGTCCGTGAGCTGGGCCGCGACGGCGGCGCGCAGGTCGAGCGCGGGGGTGCCGGTCCGCGTGGTCGAGAAGGCTGCCGGGACCTGGCGCGAGACCTCGTCGCGCAGGGCCTGCGGCACCTCGTAGCACCGTCCGCACACGCACGGGCCGACGACCGCGCGGAGGTCTCGTGCGCCTGCGGCGCGCATCGCCGCGACCGCCCGGGGGACCACCCCGGCCTGGACACCCGCACGACCGGCGTGAACCGCCGCCACGACGCGCGCGCCGGCGTCGGCGAGGAGCACGGGCACGCAGTCGGCGACGGTGATCGCGAGCGCGTGGCCGGGGCGCGTGGCCACCAGTGCGTCGGCCGTGACCTCCGGGCCGGGCGCGCCCGGCGCCGCGGACCCGTCGACGAGCACGACGCCGTCGCCGTGCACCTGGGTCACGAAGCAGAGCGGTGCTCCCACGGACCGGGCGACCAGGTCACGGTTGGCCCGGACCCGCTCGGGGGCGTCGTGCACGTTGAGCCCGAGGTTGAGCGAGTCCCAGGGTGCCGGAGAGGTGCCGCCGGTACGCGTGGTGAACAGCCCGGTGACCCCCGGCCCGAGGTCGACCCGGACGGGAGCGAGGTCGGCTCGTGGGTCGTCGCGGTCCCCGGTCAAGCGACGTCAGTTCTTGAGGAAGTCGGGGATGTCCCAGTCCGGCTCGGTGCTGCGGCGGCGCGGCGGCTCCTCGTCGAAGATGCGGGGCACCTCGAGCGACCCGGTCGCGGGACGCTCGGCGGCGGGCTCCTCGGCCGCGGGGGTCGGCAGCGTGGAAGGACGGGTCCGCGCCGCGGGCAGCGCGGCGGCCTCCTCGTCCTCGAGCGGGACGACGGGTCGAGGGATCGCGTGCGCGCCGGTCACGGGTGCCGGCTGCGCGGCGGGGGCGACGTCCGCGGCGAGCGCCGCCGCACGATCGGCCCGTGTCTGCGCCGCGGCGCCCGCGGCGGCTGCCGCCGTGGCGGCGCGGGTCGTCGTCGGCGAACCGGAGTCGAAGCCGGCCGCGATGACGGTCACGCGGACCTCGTCGCCCAGCGCGTCGTCGATGACCGTGCCGAAGATGATGTTGGCCTCGGGGTGCGCGGCCTCGTGGACGAGGCGTGCCGCCTCGTTGATCTCGAACAGCCCCAGGTCGCTGCCTCCCTGGATGGAGAGCAGCACGCCGTGCGCGCCGTCGATGCTGGCCTCGAGCAGGGGCGAGGAGATCGCGTACTCGGCGGCCTGCACGGCACGGTCCTCGCCGCGCGCGGCGCCGATGCCCATGAGGGCGCTGCCGGCCCCCTGCATGACCGACTTCACGTCGGCGAAGTCGAGGTTGATCAGACCGGGCGTGGTGATGAGGTCGGTGATGCCCTGAACGCCCGAGAGCAGCACCTGGTCAGCCGAGTGGAACGCGTCGAGCGCGGACACGTTGCGGTCGGACAGCGACAGCAGACGGTCGTTCGGGATGACGATGAGGGTGTCGACCTCGGCACGCAGCGCGTCGATCCCCGCATCGGCCTGACCGGAGCGACGACGGCCCTCGAAGCTGAAGGGACGGGTCACGACACCGATGGTGAGGGCGCCGAGCGAGCGAGCGATGCGCGCGACGACGGGCGCTCCGCCGGTTCCCGTGCCACCGCCCTCGCCCGCCGTGACGAACACCATGTCGGCGCCGCGCAGCACCTCGGCGATCTCCTCCTCGTGGTCCTCGGCGGCCTTGCGCCCGACCTCGGGGTCGGCGCCGGCTCCCAGCCCGCGGGTGAGCTCCCGCCCGACGTCGAGCTTGACGTCGGCGTCCGACATCAGCAGCGCCTGCGCGTCGGTGTTGATCGCGATGAACTCGACGCCCTTGAGCCCGACCTCGATCATGCGGTTGACGGCGTTGACGCCACCACCGCCGATGCCGACGACCTTGATGACGGCCAGGTAGTTCTGCGGAGCTGCCACGGCGAAACCTCTCGATCAACCCGAACGTTAACCCTCTAGTTGAGAGTTAACGTTATGTCAGGTGTTGCTGTGGGACGACGCTAACAAGGACGGGCCGCCGCGTCGTCGCACGGGCGCGCGTGTCGCGAGAAACTACGTCGCGAGGGCTACTTCGTGATGGGTGCCGTCGGCGCGGAGACGTCGAAGACCTTCGCCGTCTTGGCGGTCTTGTCCGCCCGCAGCGTCTGGAGGACCTTGATCTTGATCGAGGAGTCCTGGGACCCGCCCCAGATCACCGTGGCGCCGTCCCGCAGGGTGAGGGTGATGTCGTCCTGGGTCTGTGCGGCGACCGTGTCCACCGAGGCGAAGATCTTGTCAGGCAGAGCGTTGACCACGACGAGCACCGCCTCGAGCACCCTCGCGTTCTCGTCACCGACCGGGACGGAGACGACCGGGAGGTCCTTGGGCACCTTGGTCGCACGCCCGACCTGCACGGCGTCCGCGTCGAGCAGGACGTAGCCGTCGGTCCCGTCCGGCACCGCGACGACGGCCGCCCGCGCGGTGATCGCGATCTTGAGCCCACGAGGCCACTGCCGCGTGATGACGACGTCGCGCACACCGCGCACGTCCTTGATCCGGTCGCGCAGCGCGACCGTCCCGAGCCGCGGCAGCGGGGTCCCCGCGGCCTCGAGAGCGATCTCCTCCACGGTGGGCACGTCGACCGTGTCGGCCGACGCCGTGACCGTGATCCGGTCCGCGTCGAGCGCGAGCAGCGGCGACCAGAACAGCGCCCACACGATCGCCAGGAGAAGGACGGCACCCGCACCGGCCCACGCCAACCGCCTGCGGCGGCGGGTCCGCGCCATCTCGGAGCGCTCGAGGATGCGTGCCTGGAGCCCGGTCTCGACGACGCTGCGCAGGCCGGTCCCCGTGGTCGCGGCACCAGGGACGTACGGGGCGATCGCGTCGGTGGCCGCCAACCGGTCGCCAGCGCCGTGGTCCGCCGCGGTGGGGCTCGTCGGGACACGGTCGGTCGCGGCCGGGCTCGTGCCGGTCCCGCTCGTGCCGTTCCCGCTCGTGCCGGTCCCGTCCGCGCCGTCACCGTGGCGCTCGGTCGCACCGGTCTTCTCCTCGGTGGCGCGCACCGGTCGGGTCGTGCGCGCGGCACGCGACTGGCCCGGGCGTGCCGAGCCACCGCGCGGCGACGCACCGCTGCCCGCCGGACGCGGCCGAGCCGGGGGCTTCACGTCAGGTTCCCGTCAGCGCCGAGCCGCTCGACGAGCCGTCGCACCACGACGTCCGCCGCCCTCGTCACGTCACCGGCGCCGACGGTGAGCACCAGGTCGCCCGGGCGTGCCCGGTCCGCGAGCTCACGGGCCGCGGTGTCGCGGTCAGGGAGAGCGGCGAGGTGGGCTCCCTCGGGCGCGAGGCCGGTGATCGTCCACGGGCCGACGGCCGGGTCCGGGTCCTCGCGGGCGGCGTACACGTCGCACACCAGAGCCTCGTCGGCCGCCGCGAGCGCGAGCGCGAACTCGCGCGCGAAGGTCGCGGTGCGGGAGTACAGGTGGGGCTGGAAGAGCACGAGCACGCGACCGCTGCCGGCCACGGTGCGGGCACCGGCGAGGAGCGCGGACACCTCCGTGGGGTGGTGCGCGTAGTCGTCGAGCACCCGTACTCCCCCGACCTCGCCACGCAGCTCGAAGCGGCGGCCGGTACCCCGGAAGGCGCCGAGCGCGGCCGCGGCCGCGGCGGGCTCGTGACCGAGCAGGACCAGCGCCACGAGAGCGGCCGTGGCGTTGCGCAGGTTGTGGGTCCCGGGGACTCCGAGGGCGAGGTCGACGGTGGTCGCGACGAGGGGAGCCGCTGCGTCGGGCGGCGGCGAGACCGTGCCGGCCGTCACGGGTGCGAGCGCGGGCACGACGACGCGCGCCCGCGCGGTGGAGCCCGACTGCTCCCCCAGCACGAGACGGACGTCGGCGTGCTCGTCCGTCCCGTAGGTGACGACGCGCCCCTGAGCGTGCGCGGCGAGCCGCGCGGAACCTGGGTCGTCCGCGCAGGCGACGAGCGCGCCACCGGGACGGACCCGCCCGCTGAACGTGACGAAGGCGTCCTCGAACGCCTCGCGCGACCCGTAGTGGTCGAGATGGTCGGGCTCGACGTTGGTGACGACGGCGATCGTGGGTGCGTAGTTGAGGAAGGAGCCGTCCGACTCGTCGGCCTCGGCGACGGTGACTCCCCCGCCCGCCGCCCGGCCGCCGCTCACGGCGCCCTCTGCGGTCGTGATCGTCCCGCCGATGGCGAACGACGGGTCGGCACCGAGCTCCATGAGGCCGACGGCGATCATCGCCGACGTCGTGGTCTTGCCGTGCGCTCCGGCCACGGCCACCGAGAGGTCGTCGGCCATCAGAGCCGCGAGCGCCTGCGAGCGGTGCAGCACCCGCAGACCCGCGGCCCGGGCCGCGACGAGCTCGACGTTGTCGGGCCGGATCGCGCTGGAGATCACGACCGTGCCCGCCCCGGCGAGGTGCGCGGGGTCGTGCCCCACCCACACGGGCACGCCCTGGGCCTCGAGCGCCCGGAGGGCGGGACCGTCGTTCGCGTCGGAGCCCTGGACCGGGACACCTCGGTCGTGGAGCATCTGGGCGACGACGGACATGCCCGCCCCGCCGATCGCCACCAGGTGGACCGTGCCGAGATCGGTCACGCGCACCGGCTCTCGCGCCGAGCCCTGCGCAGGGTCGTGCGCGGCGCCTCGGTTCATGCCGCGGCCCCCGGACCTCGCCGCACCGTGTCGACGAGGTCGACGAGCCGCGCCGCGCCGTCCGCCACGCCGACGCCGGCCGCCGCCCTGCCCATGCTCGCCAGCCGGTCCGGGGCGGCGAGCAGCGGGACGACCTCCCGGCGCACGAGCGCGGCATCGAGATCGGCGTCGCGCACCAGCAGACCGCCCCCGGCCTCGATCACGCCCGAGGCGTTGCGCGCCTGCTCTCCGTTGCCGATCGGCAGCGGGACGTAGACGGCGGGCAGCCCCACCGCGGCGAGCTCGCACACGGTCCCCGCGCCGGCACGGCAGACGACCAGGTCGGCGGCGGCGTAGGCGAGCTGCATCTCGTCGAGGTACTCGCGCACGTGGTACCCGGCCCGCAGGGCTGGCGAGAGCAGGTCGACGGCGGCGAGGACGGGTCCGGACTTGCCCCGACCGGTCAGGTGCAGCACCTGGGCGTGGGCGAGCACGTCGGCCGCCGCCCCGGTCAGCGCCTCGTTGACGCGCTGCGCGCCCAAGGACCCGCCAGTGACCAGGAGCACCGCGCGCGACGGGTCGAGCCCCAGCGCGCGACGGGCGTCCGCGCGCACCTGGAGGTCGCCGCGCCCACGGGCGAGCGTCTCGACCTCCCGGCGCATGGGCAGCCCGGTGACGGTGGCCCCACGCAACGGCGTGCCCGCGAAGGTCACCGCGGTCGCGGCCGCCCATCGCGCGCCGAGCCGGTTGGCGAGGCCCGGACGGGTGTTCTGCTCGTGGATCACGATCGGCACGCCCCGGCGTCGGGCGGCGAGGTAGGCGGGCGTCGAGACATAGCCGCCGAACCCGACGACGACGCTCGCCCCGACCTCGTCGATCGCCTCGCCGGCCGCCCGCACGGCCGCACGCAGCCGCCCGGGCAGCGACAGGTACGCGGTGGACGGGCGTCGTGGCAGCGGCACGCGCGGCACGAAGGAGAGGTCGAAGCCTCGCGCCGGGACGAGGTCGGCCTCGAGGCCCTCCCGCGTGCCCAGCACGCGCAGCGCGAGGTCGGGGTGCCGGGAGCGCAGCTCGTCGGCCGTCGCGAGCAACGGGTTCACGTGCCCTGCCGTCCCGCCCCCGGCCAGCAGCACACCTGTCATCGCTTCGCTCTCCTCGTCGTGGTGGTCTCGGGGTCGGAACCGGCACGCCGCGTGCGCGCACGCCCGACGACCGCGATGGACTTGCGCACCACCCCCGGGCGGGCGGCGAGGGCCTCACGAGCACCCGGCTCGTCGCGGGCGAAGGAGATGACGACCCCCAGTGCGATCATCGTCGCGATCAAGGAGCTGCCCCCCGCGGACACGAGCGGCAGCGGCACGCCCATGACGGGCAGCAGCCCGATCACCACACCGATGTTGATGAGCGCCTGTCCGATGACCCAGCACCCGATGCCCGCGGTCGCGATCTTCACCATCGGGTCGGGGTGGCGGCGGACGATCCGCACGAGCGCGGCCCCGAGGATCGCGAACAGGACCAGCACCCCGACGGTGCCCACCAGCCCGAGCTCCTCGCCGATCACGGAGTAGATGAAGTCGTTCGGTGCCGCGGGCAGGTAGGACCACTTCTGGCGGCCGGCGCCCAGCCCCACCCCGGAGATGCCCCCGGTCCCCAGACCCCACAGCCCGTGCAGCGTCTGGTAGTCGATGGTCGTGTCACCGCCCCCGAGCCACGACGAGATGCGGGCGCGACGGTTGGTGGACGGGATGACGAAGGCGGCGACGCCGACGAGGGTGACGACGGCGCCCATGCCGAAGTAGCGCATCGGCACGCCTGCCACGAACAGGGCGCCGGCGCACATGATCATCATCACCAGCGCCGTGCCGAGGTCGTGCCCGCCCAGCACGAGACCGAGCGCGATCACGATGCCCGGGACCGCTGGCCACAAGATCTCCTTGCCGATGTGGAGCCGCTCGTAGCGCCGGGCGAGGACGACGCCCAGCCACACGGCGAGCGTGACCTTGATGAACTCCGAGGGCTGCACGGTCCCGATGCCGGGCACCGCGATCCAGTTGCGGTTGCCGGCCTCGGAGCGCACGAGCGGCGTGAAGATCAGCAGCTGCAGCCCGAACGACGCGAGCAGCGCGAGGGTGGCGAACCGCTTGTAGAAGGCTCTGGGGAGCATCGAGGCGATGGTGAGGAGGATCGCGCCGGCGAGCGCGAACTTGGTCTGGTTGAAGAACACCCCGTACTCGGACTGGTTCGCGGCGAGCGCGTCGACCGACGAGCTCGACAGCACCATCACGAGCCCGATGACCAGCAGCAGCGCGGTGGTCCCGGTCACCAGGTAGTAGCTCAGGACCGGGCTGTCCCACAGACCGAGGAGGCGGCGGGGACGCCGCTCCTTCGGCTCGACGACGGTGCGCGGACCACGCTCTTGGTCGGTGGCACGAGGCGCACCCCGGCCCCGCGAGGCCGAGACGCCGGTCCGCGGCGCCGCGGACCTCCCGGTGCGGGGCACGCCCGCGCTCGGGACGCCCGCGCGGGACGCGGCAGGGGGGTGCGGGCGGTTCGAGGTGGACTGGCTCACCGGGCGTCCGCCGAGGCCGCGTCGACGACGTCCCGCACGGCCCGGGCGAACGCGTCACCGCGGTCGGCGTAGGAGCGGAACTGGTCCATCGACGCGCTGGCGGGCGCGAGGAGCACGGTGTCGCCCGCGTGCGCGAGCTCCCGGGCGCTGTCGACGGCACGGATCATCACCGTCCCAGTCTCGCCGGGATCCACCTCGACCACGGGGATCTGCGGCGCGTGTCGGGCGAGCGCCTCGGAAAGCTCATGATGGTCGACCCCGATCAGCACGACCCCGCGCAGCCGCTCGGCGACGGCGGCCACGAGACCCTCGAAGCGGGCACCCTTCGCCAGCCCGCCCGCGATCCAGACCACGGTCCCGTCGGGGAAGGCCCGCAACGACGCCTGCGCCGCGTGCGCGTTCGTCGCCTTGGAGTCGTCGACGTACCGGACCTCGTCCAGGGTCGCCACCAGCTCGATGCGGTGACGGCCCGCGGTGAACGCGCGCAGCCCGTCGCGCACCGCCGCCGCGCTGACGCCCGCCGCACGCGCCAGCGCGGCGGCGGCGAGCGCGTTGCGGACCGTGTGCACCGGCACGAGGCCGTCGGGGCCGGCGAGGTGCTCGAGGTCTGCCAGCGTCCCGAGCTCGGCAGCGCTCTGATGACGCGCCGGGTGGTCCGCAGGAAGGTGGAACGCCCGGTCGACGAGCACGCCTTCGACGACCCCCAGGTCGCCGCGCCCAGGGGCGCCCGCGGTGAAGCCCACGGCCCGCGCGCCCTCGACGACGTCGGCAGCGTGCACGAGCCCGGTCACCGTCTCGTCGCCCACGGGGTAGACGCACGCCACCTGGGCGCGCTCGTAGAGCGTGCCCTTGGCACGCACGTACGCGTCCATGGAACCGTGCCAGTCCAGGTGGTCCGGCGCGACGTTGAGCACGGCGGCGGCGAGCGCCGACATGGAGAACGTGAAGTGCAGCTGGTAGCTCGACAGCTCGAGCGCGAGGACGTCGAGGGACGGGTCGAGCGCCGCCTCCACGAGCGGGCGGCCGACGTTGCCGACCGCCCGGGATCGCCGGCCGTCGGCCGTCAGGATCGCGTCGAGCATCTCGACGGTGGTCGTCTTGCCGTTGGTCCCCGTGACGGCCAGCCACGGTGCGGGCGCGCCCGTGCTCTCGCTGGGCACGCGCAGGTGCCAGGCGAGCTCGACCTCGCTCCAGACAGGGACGCCGTGCCGCGTCGCGGCGACCAGCAGCGGGGCGTCGGGGTGCCAGCCGGGCGAGGCGACCACGAGGTCGACCTCGCCCCAGTCGACCTCGGCGGGGTCGTGCAGGTCGGCCTCGTCGTGCACGTCGACCGTCACCACGGAGGCGACACGCCCCTCGAGCGCCTCGCGCACCGCACGGCCGGTCACTCCCAGGCCTGCGACCACCACCCGGGCGGCGCTGAGGTCAGCGGGCACTACGAGACCACCCACTGGGCGTAGAACACCCCCAGGCCGGCGGCAGCGAGCAGCACCGCGATGAGCCAGAACCGGATGACGATCGTGACCTCGCCCCAGCCCTTGAGCTCGAAGTGATGGTGCAGCGGGGCCATCCGGAACACCCGTCTGCCCGTCATCTTGAAGAAGCCGATCTGGATCACGTCGGAGATCACGATGATGACGAAGAGGCCGCCGATGATGACCGCGAGCACCTCGGTGCGCGACAGGATGGAGATCCCGGCGAGCGCGCCGCCCAGGGCCAGCGACCCGGTGTCGCCCATGAAGATCTGGGCGGGGTTCGCGTTCCACCACAGGAAGCCGACGCACGCGCCGGTGATGGCCGCGGCGACGATGGTCAGGTCTCTTGGGTCGCGGACCTCGTAGCAGTTCGAGGCGATCGAGGAGACGACCCGGCAGCTCTGGTTCGTCTGCCAGATCCCCACGATGACGTAGGTGCCGAAGACGACGAGAGCGCCGCCGGTGGCGAGGCCGTCGAGGCCGTCGGTGAGGTTCACCGCGTTCGACCAGGCCGTGATGAGGAAGTTCGCCCACACCACGAAGAGCACGACGCCGATCGCGGTGCCCGCGAAGGCGAGGTCGATGTTGGTGTCGCGCAGGAACGAGACCTTGGTCGAGGCGGGGGTGCGCCCGTCGGCGTCCTTGAACTGCAGCGCGAGCACCGAGAACGTGATGCCGATCACGCCCTGTCCCACGATCTTCCACGACGGGGACAGCCCGAGGCTGCGCTCCTTGCGGATCTTGGTGAAGTCGTCGAGGAACCCGATGAGGCCGAGGCCCACCATCAGCCCGATGACGAGGATCGCCGAGACCGCCGGCGGACGCCCGAGGACGAGGTAGGACGCGAGCCATCCCACGACCGTGGCGAGGATGATGATGACGCCGCCCATCGTGGGCGTGCCACGCTTGGTGAGGTGCGACTCCGGCCCGTCCTGACGGATGAACTGCCCGTACTGCTTGCGCACCAGGAACTTGATGAACAGCGGGGTGCCGAAGAGCGCGACGAGGAGCGCGACGGCGCCCGAGACGATGATCGAGATCATGACGCCACCCCCGCGCCCACGAGGTCGTCACCGAGCCGCCAGAGGCCGGCCCCGTTGGAGGCCTTGAGCAGCACGACGTCGCCGTCGCGCAGCTCGGTGCCGAGGACCGCACGAGCACCGTCGATCGAGTCGACGAAGACGGCCTCGTCCCCCCACGATCCTTCTTGAGTCACACCGTCGAAGATACCTGAGGCGCCGGCCCCCACGACGATCACGAGCTTGATGTTGAGGCGTACCGCGAGCCGGCCCACCTCGTCGTGCTGCGCTCGCGAGTCCTCGCCGAGCTCCAGCATCTCGCCGAGCACGGCGATGGAGCGCCGTCCGCGCCCGGCGACCACCGCGAGACCCTTGAGGGCGGCGCGCATCGAGTCGGGGTTGGCGTTGTACGAGTCGTCGATGACGGTGACACCGTCGGCACGCTCGGTCACCTGCATACGGTGCGGGGACAGCGCCGCAGCCTCGCTCAGCCGAGCTGCCACCTCGGCGACGTCGAGACCTGCCCGCAGGGCCACGGCAGCCGTCGCCAGCGCGTTGGAGACGTGGTGCTCTCCCGTGAGCAGGAGCGTGACCGCGGCCGACTCACCGGTGGTGGTGTCGGTGAGGACGAAGCCGGGGCGTCCGAGCGCGTCGACGCGCACCTCGTCGGCGCGCACGGTGGCGTCGCGCACGGTGCCGAAGGTCACGACGTCACCCGGCGCGAGCGCGGACATCGCGGCGACCCGCAGGTCGTCCGCGTTGAGCACGGCCGTGCCTCCCGGGGCCAGGCCCGTCACCAGCTCGGACTTCGCGCGGGCGACCGCCTCGATGCCGCCGAACTCCCCCACGTGCGCGCGGCCGACCGCGAGCACCACGGACAGGTCCGGCGGCGCGATCGACGTCAGGTAGGTGAGCTCGCCGACATGGTTCGCCCCCATCTCCAGGACGAGGTAGCGGGTCGTCTCGTCAGCACGCAGGACGGTCAGCGGCAGACCGAGCTCGTTGTTGAACGAGGCGACGGGCGCGACGGTGGGGCCGGAGGCCCCGAGCACCTGGGCGAGCAGGTCCTTGGTCGTCGTCTTGCCGACCGAGCCGGTGACCGCGACCACCGTGAGCTCGCCCGAGGCGCGCAGACGGCGCAGGACGTGCGCGGCCAACAGACCGAGCGCGCGGGTGGTGTCCGGGACCACCACGACTGCGGCGCCAGGCGTCCTGACATCGGCGGGCTCGTGCTCGACGAGCAGCACCGTCGCACCGTCGTGGGCGGCCCCGGCTGCGAAGTCGTGCCCGTCGACGTGCTCGCCGGCGATCGCGGCGAACAGCGAGCCGGGCACGACGGCGCGCGAGTCGGTGACGACGGGACCGTCGACGAGCGCGTCGACCGGACCGTGCAGCGTGCCGGACGTCGCCTCGGCGACCTCTGCTGCGGTCAGCGCGATCATCGTGGTCCTTCCTCGTCGTGCGTGCGGAGGTCGTGCGGCTCGGAGGCGAGGCGCAGCGCGAGCGCGGCTCGCGCCTCGACGCGGTCGTCGAGCGGGCGGTCGGTCCCGTCGACGTCCTGCCACCGCTCGTGGCCACGACCGGCGACGAGCACCGTGTCGGTCGCGCGGGCCCGCACTATGGTCTCTCGGATCGCGTCCTCGCGCGGCCCGATCTCGAGGATCTCGGGCGTGACGGCCACCACAGCCTCTCGCGCCCCCGCCAGGACCTCGGCCCGGATGGGACCCGGCGGCTCGCTGTGCGGGTCGTCGTCGGTGACGACCACGACGTCGGCGAGCTCGGCCGCCACCCGTCCCATCAGCGGACGCTTGGTGCGGTCCCGGTCGCCGGTGGCGCCGAAGACGACGACCAGGCGCCCCGCCGTGGTGGGACGCAGCGCCTGGAGCGCAAGGGCGAGCGCATCGGGGTTGTGAGCGAAGTCGACGATCGTGCGGGGCTCCGTGCCGACGAGCTCCATGCGCCCGGGGACCTGGGGATCGACGACCCCGGCGGCAGCGAGCGCCCTGTCCAGCTCGGTGGCGTCGACACCGGACTCCACGAGCATCACCACCGCGAGGGCGGCGTTCGAGACGTTGAACCCGCCGGGCAGCGAGATGGCGGCCCGCACCCGGCGCCCGTCGCGATGGACGACCGCGAACGACGTGCTGGTCGGGCTCGCCTCGACGTCCCGCACCGACCAGTCGGGGGATACAGGACCGGCGGGCACGGCGTCGGTGGGTGCGGCGTCGACCGCCGGCCGGGTCGCGAGAGTGACGACCGGCACGTTCGCCCGGTCTGCCATGCGCGTGCCCCACTCGTCGTCGACGCACACGACGGCGCGACGGGACCTCGACGGTGTGAACAGCTCGGCCTTCGCCGCGAAGTACGCCTCGAAGGTCTCGTGGAAGTCGAGGTGGTCCTGGCTCAGGTTCGTGAAGCCCGCGACGTCATAGCGGATGCCGTCGACGCGTCGCATGGACAGAGCGTGCGACGAGACCTCCATGGCGAGCATGTCGACGCCGTCGGCACGCATCTCGGCGAGGTAGCGCTGCAGGTCGGGGGCCTCGGGGGTGGTGAGCACGCTCGGGATGACACGGTGGCCGGAGCGGATCTCGACCGTGCCGACCAGGCCCACCGAGCGGCCGAGCAGCCGTCCCAGCGCGTCGAGCAGGTAGGTGGTCGTGGTCTTGCCGTTGGTACCGGTGACCGCGAACGTCGTCATCGCCCGGGAAGGCTCGTCGTACCACCAGGCCGCGAGACGAGCCACGACCGCGCGAAGGTCGCCGGTCGGTACGACGAGCGTCGTCAGGTCCACGCCCGCAGCCTCGACGTGCGCAGCGCCCTCGGGGTCCGTGAGCACCGCGAGCGCACCCGCGTCGCGCGCGGCGGCCGCGAAGCGCGCACCGTGCGAACGGGTGCCGGGCAGCGCCACGAAGAGGTCTGAGGGGCCGATCGCCGCGGTGCTCAGCGCCAGCGCGGACAGCTCGGCGTCGCCGGACGCACCACCCGCCGCCCGGACCACGGGAGCCGTGCCGGTGAGGGTCTCGACCGCTGCGGACACGGCCGACAGGCGACGGGCGGACCGAACGGCGTCGGGCGAGGTACCGGGCGGTCTGCCGGGCACGGGAGGCTCTGGAGTCATCAGCAACAATCTATCGCGCGCGCGATCTCGGGTCCGGCAGCGACGAGGCGGTCTGGGAGCGTCGTCACAGGTCAGCGCGGCGGCGGCGTCACCAGCTCTCCTTGTACAGCTTGGCCTTGCTGGTGCTCGGCTCGACGCCGAGCTCCTGGAGCGCATAGGCACCGACCTCGCTGAACACGGGTGCGGCGACGGTGCCGCCGTAGATCGAGATCTTCTCGCTCGGGTTCTTGATGATGACCGAGATTGCGAGGCGCGGGTTGTCTGCCGGCACGACGCCGATGAACGAGGCCACGATGTCGTTCATCTGCCCGCTCGCGTCCGCCGCCTGCGCGGTGCCCGTCTTGCCCGCCACCCGGTAGCCGTTGATGGCTCCGAGGTTTCCGGTGCCGTCCGAGACGACCGACTCGAGCATCGTGAGCAGCTCCTTGGAGACCTTGGTCGAGACGACCTGCTCCCCCACCGTGGGCGCCGTCTCGTGCCGGGTCCCGTCGGCGTCGATCGTCGCCTTCACCAGGTGCGGCGTGACACGCTTGCCGCCGTTGGCGACCGTGGCGTAGACGCTGTTCGCCTGGAGCGCCGTGACCGAGACGCCCTGGCCGAACAGCACGTTGTACTTGGTGCGACCGTCCCAGTCCGCCACGGGGTGCAGGATGCCGCGCGACTCGCCGCCCAGCTCGATGCCGGTCTTCGTGCCGAAGCCGAACTTCGACAGATAGTCGTAGCGCACCTGCTCCGGAAGTTGCTGGCCCGCCATGACGGTGCCGGTGTTCGAGGACTCCGAGAGGATGCCCGTCAGCGTCCACTTCTCCTTGGCGTGCTCGTGGGAGTCGTGGAAGACCTGCCCGTTCGAGCTCGTGTAGGTGTCCGACACCTTGAAGGGCGACAGCGGGGTCGCGAGCCCGGTCTCCAGGAGCGCGGCCATCGTGATGATCTTCGCCGTGGAACCCGGCTCGAAGACGTCGGCGGCGGCCGTGCTGCCCAGGTTGGACCGTGAGCCCGCGGTCGGGTTGTTGGGGTCGATCGACCCGGACTCGGCGAGCGCGTAGACCGCGCCGGTCTTGGTGTCGGTCACGATCACCGAGCCGCCCGAGGCGCCGTACTTCTTGACCTGCGTGTCGAGCGACTTCTGGGCGACGTACTGGATGTCGCGCACGATCGTCAGCTCGACGTCGGAGCCGGCGGCCGGTGCGGTGGTGGTCTCGTTGCCCGCCGGGATGACGTGCCCGGTACGACCTCGTTCGTAGGTCGCAGAGCCGGGCGTCCCCTGGAGGGTGGAGTTCAGGGACAGCTCGACGCCGGCCTGACCCTCGCTGTCGCTGCCGACGAAACCCAGGACGTTGCCCGCGATGGTCCCGGAGGGGTAGACCCGCTCGCTGACCTCGGTGGCGTAGATCCCGTGGATGCCGAGCGCCTTGATCGCGTCCCACACCTCCGGGAGCACCTGCTTCTTGATGTACTTGAACTTGCGGGTGCCGGTGTAGTCCGCGGCCAGCTCGGCCTCGTCCATGCCCAGCAGCGACGCGGTCTGGCGCGCGGCCTCGGCGGGTCCCGTGCCGGTGACCTCGTGGCTCTCGGGGTCGACGTGCTTGTACGCGACCAGCTCGGTCTGGTTCACCGAGATGTCGTAGCGCGACACCGACGTCGCGAGCACGACGCCGTTCGCGTCGGTGACGGTCCCGCGCTTCGCGGGAAGGTCGACCGTCACGGTGCGCTGGGCGAGAGCGTCGGCGGCGAGAGCGCTCGCCGCGAAACCCTGGATGTAGACGAGCCGGCCGGCGAAGACGACCAGGACGACGAGGACGAGGGTGGCCAGAGCCCGCCCGCGACGGCCGGGCTCCCCGGCACGAGGCGCACGGAACCAGCTGCGTGGACCGCCGCCGTCACCACCGCCCTGGCGAGGCCCGCCGGTCCCCGGTCCGCGGGTGCCGACGACGCGTGACGTGCCACCGCGCGGCGTGCCGCCGTGGGCCGAGGGCGCGCTCGCACCGACCGGGGCGCTCCCGCGTGCGCTCCCCGACCGACCGGTCGTGCTGCCCCTGGGCGTCGGACGAGGCGTGCCCTGACCTGTCGGCGCAGGACGGGAGGACGCGGACCGGGCAGAGGTCGTGCCGGACGTCGTCGCGCCCGACGACGTCGAGCGCGCACGAGCACCGTGGGACGACGCCCCGAGCGCCTGGTCGCGTCGCTCCTGCTCGCGCCGACCCGTGCCCCGGACGCTGCTCTGCGGGGCGCGGCGCTCGTCGCCACGCTGCGCCGCGGCCTCGCCACGCCGGACGTGCGGCCGTGACGAGCGAGGCTGTGACGAACGTGGCTGTGACGAGCGGGCCGCCGCGGACCGGCCACGGTCCGCAGCGGGGACCGGGCGACCTGCCCCGGCGCCCGTCGTCCGGTCGGCTCCGGGCTGCCGAGCCGTCCCGGGACTCCTGCTCGTCCCGGTGGACCGATCCGTGCTCGGCACGGGACGACCCTGCGCCGTGCGGCGCGGCTCCTCTCGAGGATCCTCGGAACGCGGCGTCATGGCTGGTCCAGCCCGATCACCGACTTGTCGGAGAGCCGGATCAGCAGGGGCGCGGACTGTGCCTTCATCCCCAGCTTCTTGGCCCGGGCGGCCAGGTGGCTCGGGGAGGTCTCGGTGTCGAAGCGTGTCATCAGCGTGTCCTGCGTCTGCGCGGCCTGCGCGAGCTCGGCCTGCAGCGCGGACTGCTCGTAGCTGCCCTTCGCCATGACCGTGTTGAGCATGAGGCTGCCGAGCAGCGCGCTCACCAGGATCGCGATGCACGCCAGCATGAACAGCGACGTGCCGCGCGACGGCATGGGGGTGCTGACCACGGTGAGCCGGGGGCGCGGCTGCGACGCGGGTGTCTGCCGTGGCGCCCGAGCCGGGCGCGGCATGGTCTGGGCGTTGGCCATCACAAGCTCCCCTTCTGCGTGCTGCGGTCATGCTGCTTCTTCTCGTCGAGCCGGGTGTCCCGCACCCGCTCGACGGCGCGGAGCCGCACCGAGGCTGCGCGCGGGTTGTGCTCGATCTCCTGCTCGTCGGCCTTCATCGCTCCACGCACGACCGCGCGCAGGTAGGGCTCGTGGCCGGCCAGCTCCACCGGGACGCCGGCGGGCGTGGTCGAGGTGGTGCCCGCGGCGAAGGCGTGCTTGGTGAGACGGTCCTCGAGCGAGTGGTATGACATGACGACGAGACGCCCGCCCACCTCGAGCGCCGAGATCGCCGCAGGCAGCGCGTCCTCGAGCACCGTGAGCTCGGCGTTGACCTCGATGCGCAGCGCCTGGAAGGTCCGCTTCGCGGGGTTGCCGCCGGTCTTGCGCGTCGCGGCCGGGATCGCGGCCCGGAGCAGGTCGACGAGCTCACCGCTGCGCTCCCACGGCCGCTGCTCGCGACGACGCACGATCGCGCGGGCGATGCGCGGGGCGAACCGCTCCTCGCCGTAGTCACGCAGGATCCGGACCAGCTCGCGCTCGTCGTAGGTGTTGAGGACCTCCGCCGCCGTGATGCCGGTGGAGGCGTCCATGCGCATGTCGAGCGGAGCGTCCTGGGAGTAGGCGAAACCGCGGTCAGCCTCGTCGATCTGCAAGGAGGACACCCCGAGATCCATGAGGATGCCGCTGGCTCGCCCGAGCCCGAGGTCATCGAGCACCTCCGGGATCTCGTCGTAGACCGCGTGCACCGGCCGGAACCGGTCACCGAACGGTGCGAGCCGACCACCCGCGAGCGCGAGGGCCTGCGGGTCACGATCGATGCCGACGACCACCGCCTCGGGGAGCCGGTGCAGCAGCGCCTCGGAGTGCCCACCCATGCCGAGCGTCGCATCGACGACGACGGCACCGGAGCGCTGCGCCGCGGGTGCGATCAGCTCGACGCAGGTCTCGAGGAGGACCGGGACGTGGCGGTCGCCGGGTGCGGGCGACGTCGGGCTCTGCGTCATGGTGCTCCTTCCTGCGGGTCGTGGCAAGACGCCGGTAGCTGGGTGAGAGGTGTGGTGCGGTCGGACGACGGGGTCCTGGTGGAGCCGGACGATGGACCGCCACCTGTCCCGGTCTCCCACCGGCACCCGTCTGGCGCCGGGGAAGTGCGCCAGGAGGGTGCGGGAGGAGACCGCGACCTGCGGTGGTCGCGCCGTCCACGAGAGGACGGTCCGTGCAGCGGACGGGCTAGAGGTCCGGGAGCACCTCCTCGGAGGTCTCGGCGTACGCCTGCTCCTTGTCCGCCAGGTAGGACTCCCACGCCTGGAGGTCCCAGACCTCGACGCGCGTCCCGGCACCGATCACGGCGACGTCACGGTCGAGGGAGGCGTACTGCCGGAGCAGCGCAGGGATGGTGATCCGGCCCTGCTTGTCCGGCTCTTCCTGGCTCGCACCCGACATGAAGACGCGCATGTAGTCGCGGGCCTCCTTGGAGGTGATCGGAGCGCGCCGGATCTTCTCGTACTGGCGCCCGAACTCGTCCATGGGGAGCAGGTAGAGGCACTTCTCCTGGCCGCGGGTCATCACGAGACCCGGTGCGAGCTGGGTCCGGAACTTCGCCGGGAGGATGAGGCGCCCCTTGTCGTCGAGACGGGGGGTGTAGGTGCCGAGCAGAAGGCCGGGGACACCCGCGAACAGGTCCGACACGACACATGCACCTCCCCTCTGACTCCCGGTCGTCCCACCGTACTCCACTTTGCTCCACAAAGTTGGGAAGATTCTGCCCACAGGAGCGAAATGACCATAAAAGACCAGGTCAGAGACGTGGGGGAAAGTGGAGCGAATCTCGGCAACGAGGAGCCGCCGCGGGTCCGACGGTCGCGGAGCCCGCTCCCGCAGGCCGTCGGCGGACAGCGATCCCTGGACGGTGACGGCGTCGTTGCAACGCTCCTGGGCCGCACGCACGGCGAACGGCGCCGCCTCTGGGTCGAGGCGACGCCGTCAGGTGGTGGGCGTGGAGGGAAGTGGGGTGGGCTCAGAGCCGTGGGTGGGACGGCGTGGAGGACGGCCGAGGATCTCGGCGAGGGGCGACGGCGGGCTCAGGACCCAGGGGTACCGGGACGAAGGCCAGGGAGGGACGGGCTGGTCCGGTCACGAGATC
>Ga0182744_1001133_pt1 | contig 23856 bp, 18 predicted proteins | sample eDN3rd30CKraftMG_FD_128525 | JGI IMG/M metagenome (GOLD analysis project Ga0182744, IMG submission 128525) | Enriched Miracle-Growth compost microbial communities from Emeryville, California, USA - eDNA 3rd pass 30_C Kraft MG (version 2) (version 2) ... | reverse complement strand
GCCGGCCTCGCCGCCGCCCTTCACCCGCAGCTTGTTGTTGGCGATCGGGTCCTCGACCATGTCGACGTCGAAACTCGGCACCATGTCGGCGCGCATCACGGCGTAATCCATGAAGCTCGCGCTGAGCACCTGGCCGGTATCCTCGTCGTGGACGACCGCCTCGGCGAGCGCCTGGCCCGCGCCCTGGACGATGCCGCCGTGGGTCTGGCCGTGAACGACCAGCGGATTGATGACCTGCCCGGCGTCGTCCACCGACGAATAGCGCACGATCTCCACCACGCCGGTATCCTCGTCGATCTCGACCTCGCAGACGGCCGAGCCGGTCGGATAGGCCGGCAGGCGGCCGACGAACCGCGCCTCCGCGCGCAGCGGCTTGCGTGCCTCCGGCGGCAGGGCCGTATCGTTCTCGATGGCGCGGGCGAGATCGAAGATGCCGAGCCGCAGGTTCGATTTCGAGGTCTGGAACATCCCGTCGTCGAACGCGACCTCGCTCTCGGGCACGTTCGCCATCAGCGCGAAGGTCCGGCGCGCCTGCAGGACGACGTTCTCCGACGCCTCGACCATGATCTTGCCGGCGAGGCGCATCGACCGGTCGGAATGCGTGCCGCCGCCGGCGACGACGATCTTCGTGTCGCCGGTGACGATCTTGATGTCCTCGGGGGTGACGCCGAACTGGTCGGCCATCACCTGCGCGAACGTCGTCTCGTGCCCCTGCCCGCTCGACTGGGTGCCGACGGCGACCTCGATCTTCTTCTCCTCCGGCAGCACCTTGACGTCGACCCACTCGATCGGCGCGCCGACCGGCGTCTCGACGTAATTGGCGATGCCGATGCCGGCGAGCTTGCGGCGCTTGCGCGCGTCGCGCCGCCGCTTTGGAAAGCCTTTCCAGTCGGCCATCTCCGCGACCTTCTTCTGATTGCCGACGAAGTCGCCGCTGTCGTAGGTGAGGCCGGTCACCGACACGTAGGGGAACTGCGAGCGCCGCACCATGTTGCGGCGGCGGATTTCGACGCGGTCGATGCCGAGCTCGACGGCCGCCATGTCGATCAGCCGCTCGAGCGTGTGGATCGCCTCGGGCCGTCCCGCGCCGCGATAGGGCGCGGTCGGCACCGTGTTCGTCAGCGCGCCGCGGATGCGGATGTAGGCGCAGGGCAGATCGTAAACCGTCGGCTGCACATGGGTCGCGTTGTTGAGGAACACGTAGGACACCGGATGACCGCCGACGTTGCCGACCATGTCGATCCAGAGCCCGAGCATCTTGCCCTTGTCGTCGAACGCGAGCTTGCCGACGGTGGTGATGTCGCGCCCCTGATAGTCGCACAGGAACGCCTCGGTGCGGTCGCTCGTCCATTTCACCGCGCGCCGGAGCTGATGCGCCGCGAACGCCACCGCGACCTGCTCCGGATTGAGCTGCGTCCGCAGGCCGAATGCGCCGCCGACGTCCTGCGTGATGACGTGGACCTTGTCCGGCGGCAGGTTCAGGACATGAGCGAGGTCCATCTTCACGCGCACCGCGCCCTGGCTGCCGGTCACATAGGTCAGGACGCCGGTCTCGGCGTCGAAGCGGCCGATATGCGAGCGCGGCTCCATCTGCGCGGCGACCGCGCGCGTGGCGCGGAACGCGTGCTCGACGACGAGATGGGCCTTCGCCAGCGCCGCCTCGGTCGCCGCCTGGTCGCCCTTGTCGGAGACGACCGCGCAATTGTTTGGAACCTCGTCGAAGACCGCCGGCGCTCCCGGCTTGAGCGCCTCGCGCGCATCGACGACCGCCGGCAGGATTTCGTAATCGACCTCGATCGCCTCGCAGGCGTCGCGCGCCTGGATCACGGTCTTCGCCACCACCATCGCCACCGGCTCGCCGACGAAGCGCACCTTGTCGCGCGCGAAGGGAAGCTGCGGCTTCTCGAACACCGGGCTGCCGTCCTGCCCGAACGCCTTGACCTTGTAGTCGACGACGCCCGCCGGATTGGCCACCTGATTGACGCCGCGCGCGCCCGAAGCGACGAAATCCTCCGCGGTATAAACCGCGATCACGCCGTCCATGCCGCGGGCGGCCTCGGTATTGATCGAAACGATGCGGGCATGCGCATGGGGCGAACGCACGAAATAGCCGTAGACCTGATCGGGAAACGAAATATCGTCGGTGTACCGCCCCTTTCCGGTAATCAGCCGGAAATCTTCCAGCCGCGGCATCCAGCGGCCGACATAGGGTTTGCGGGGTTCAAGCTTCGGCTCCGGCATCCAACTCGCTTCCTTGACAATCGCCGGCGCCCCCTCGCGGCCGGTTTTCATGCCCTTGTTTAGTCAAAACAAATGCGCTTGTCTTGCTTTCAGCAACGACCCATTCCGTCAGGCTGCAGCCGATGCGCGGCACACGCACCACCCGCCGGGACTTCATCAGGATCGCCGCGGGTGCCGCCGTGCTGGCGCGGCCCTGCGCGCCGGCGCTCGCGCAGGCTTCCGGGCCGCGTGTCGTGGTCGTCGGCGGCGGTTTTGGCGGCGCGAGCTGCGCACGCGCCCTTAAACGCGCCAATCCGAAAATCTCGGTGACGCTCGTCGAGGCGAATGCAACCTATACGGCATGTCCCATGGCCAATGCCGTGCTGGCCGATCTGCGTCCCATACGGATGCAGCAGTTCGGGTATGAGCGAATCGCAGCCGAGGGAATCGACGTCGTCATCACCTCCGCGACCGCCGTCGATCCCGCCGGCCGCAGCGTGACCCTCGCGGACGGCCGCAAGCTAGCCTACGACCGGCTCGTCCTCTCGCCGGGCATCGCGCTGAAGTTCGACGCGCTGCCCGGCTATTCGGCGCAGGCGGCCGAACAGATGCCGCACGCCTGGACCGACGGTGCGCAGATGCTCGCGCTGCGCGCCCAGATCGAAGCCATGCGGGACGGCGGCACCGTGGTGATCGCCGCGCCCGTCAATCCGGCGCGCTGCCCGCCCGGCCCCTACGAGCGCGCCAGCATGATCGCCTGGTTCCTCAAGAACCATAAGCCGAAGTCGAAGGTGATCGTGCTCGATTCCAAGGAGCGGTTCTCCATGCAGAACCTGTTCCAGGACGCCTGGAACGCGCTTTATCCCGGCATGATCGAATGGATGGGTCTCGGCGACGGCGGCAACGTCACCGCCGTCGAGGTCGCGTCGCGGACCTTCATCACGGACTTCAATCAGGTGAAGGCCGACGTCGGCAACGTCATCCCGCCGCAGAAAGCCGGCGCCGTCGCCGAGATCGCCCATGTCGCCGATCGCACCGGATGGTGCCCGGTCGATCCGCTCACGCTGGAATCGACCCTGCAGCCGAACATCCATGTCATTGGCGATGCCGCGATCGCGGGCACCATGCCGAAGTCGGCCTCGGCCGCCGCGAGCGAAGGCGCGATCTGCGCCGCCGCGATCGCCGCGCTGTTCGAAGGCAAGACACCGCCGCCGCCGAGGATCACCAGCCTGTGCTACAGCCTGATCGCGCCCGGCTATGCGATCTCGATCACCGGCGCCTACCGGCAGGTCAAGGATCAGTTCCTCGAGGTGGAAGGCACCGCGGGCACCAGTCCCGCCCATGCGCCGCAGGAGAAGCGCGGCGAGGAAGCCGCCGCCGCCGACGCATGGTTCAAATCCATCACCACGACGGCGTTCGGCTGACTCCCCGTCAGTTGCCCTTGAACACCGGCTTGCGCTTTTCCATGAACGCCTTGCGGCCTTCCTTGTAGTCGTTGCTGGCGTAGCACTGCGCGACCAGCGCCTCGGCGCGCGCCGAGTTCCTCACGCTGTCCTCGGCGACCGCCTCCGCGACGGCGATCTTCGCGGCATGGACCGTCAGCGGCGCATTCCCCGAGATCGTGTCGGCGTAGCCGCGCACGTAATCCTCAAGCTCGCCCGCCGGCACGACGCGGTTGACGAGTCCCATGCCGAGGGCTTCCTGCGCATCGAACTGGCGCGCGGTGAAGAAGATTTCCTTGGCGAACGAAGGTCCGACGAGATCGACCAGCCGCTTGACGCCGACATAGCCGTAACCCAGCCCGAGCTTGGCGGCGGGAATGCCGAACTTGGAATTGTCCGAGCAGATGCGCATGTCGGTGCACAGCGCGAGCCCGAGGCCGCCGCCGATGCAGTAGCCGCGGATCATCGAGATCGTCGGCTTCGGAAAGTCATTGATGCCGGAAAACGCCTTGTCGCTCACCGCATTGTATCTCTCGATCAGCTCCTGGCTCGAGCGCAGCTTCTCGAACTCCGAAATATCCGCGCCGGAAACAAACGCCTTGCCGCCCGCGCCCGTGAGCACGACGACCCGCACGTCGCTGTCCTTCTCGAACTCGTCGAGGATGCGCCGCGTCGCGTCCCACATCTCGAGCGACATCGCATTGTGGCGCTCGGGATTGTTGAAGATCAGGTAGCCGACGCCACCTTCCTTGCGGGCCAGCATCTTGTCGGTATGTGTTGCCGTGTTCATCTTCCGGTTCCGTTGTTTCGACGCCTCGCCTCTCCCTCGGGAAAGTCAGATGGCGCCCGCCTTTTCGAGATCGGCGATCTGCTTCGCGGTAAAGCCGAATTCCTTGAGCACCGTCCTGGTGTCGCCGCCGAGCGGAGGCGCCTGCCTGACCAGCCTGCTCGGCGTGCGGGAAAGCCCGAACGGCTGCGCGGCCATCGTGAGGTCGCGCTCCTTGCCCTTGATCGTCTGCGCGATCTTGAGATGCTTCACCTGCGGATCGGCGAACACCTGGTCGATGTTGTAGATCGGTCCGCACGGCACGCCGGCCTTGTTGAGCAGCTCGACCCATTCGGCGCTGGTGCGCTTGAGGGTCAGTTGCTCGATCTCGGCGTTGAGCCGATCGCGGTGCTTCACGCGCTCGCGGTCGTTCGCGTAATCGGGATTCTTGGTCATTTCCGGCTTGCCGAGCGCCTCGCCGAGCCGCGCCCAGATCTTGTTTCCGGTCGCGGCGATGTTGATGTAGCCGTCGGAAGTCCTGAACACGCCGGTCGGCGCGCCGGTCGGGTGATTGTTGCCGGCCTGTCCGGGCACCTCGTGTCCCATCAGCCAGCGCGCAGCCTGGAAATCGAGCATGAAGATCTGCGCCTGCAGCAGCGAGGTCGTGACATGCTGGCCGCGGCCCGACGCCTCGCGCTCCAGCAGCGCGGTGAGGATGCCGAGCGCCGCGAAAAGGCCCGCGGTGAGATCGGCGATGGCGATGCCCGCGCGGACCGGGCCCTGCCCCGGCAGGCCGGTGATCGACATCAGCCCGCCCATGCCCTGCGCGATCTGGTCGAAGCCCGGCCGGTCCGCATAGGGGCCGTCCTGCCCGAAGCCGGAGATCGAGGCGTACACGATCTTCTTGTTGATCTTCGCGATGTCCTTGTAATCGATCCCGAGCCGGCGCTTCACGTCGGGCCGGTAGTTCTCGACGATCACGTCGGCCTTTTTCGCCAGTTTCCTGAAGGCGGCGACGCCTTCGCGGCTCTTCAGGTTGAGGGTGATGCTGCGCTTGTTGCGGTGCAGGTTCTGGAAATCCGGACCCTGTCGCGGGCCGCCCAGATCGCCGACCTCCAGATGCGCCGGCGTTTCGATCTTGATGACATTGGCGCCCCAGTCCGCAAGCTGGCGCACACAGGTCGGCCCCGAACGCACGCGGGTCAGATCGAGCACGGTGAATCGTTGCAAGGCTTTGGAAGCACGCGGCGCCGGCATGGAAGCGATCCTGGAGAAGCGTATCCTGGAGAGATGGATGGCGGCCACGATGCGGCCGCGGCGCCGGGATTCGTTCCGCGCCGCGCGAACTTTCTCCGATCGCGTGCGCCTTGTCCACCGAAGGCGCAGCACGCCTCACCTGTCCGGGGCGCGGGACCGGCCGGTCGTCGCGTCCGGCCGATGTCGAGCACCGGCGTTTCTACCTGGCGTTGCCTTTCGCGGCGGGATCGATCCAGCCGATGTTTCCATCGGTGCGCCGATAGACGACGTTGACCCGCCCGGTCGCGCCGTGACGGAACACGATGACCGGCGCGCCGGTCATGTCGAGTTCCATCACCGCCTCGCTGACGGAAAGCGTATGCAGGGTCGCCGTCGATTCCGCGATAACGGCAGGCTTGAAATCGACGACCTCCACCTCGGACTCGCGGTCGGGCGCCTGCAGCACATAGTCGGCCATCTCCGTGCCGTCGGCCTGCGCGTCGCCGCGGCGCGCGGGATGCTCCTTCAGCCGGCTGTTGTAGCGCCGCAGGCGCCGCTCGATGCGCTGGGCCGTGACGTCCGCGCTGGAATAGGCGTCGCCGGCCATGCCGTCGACATGCAGGGTCACGCCGGAATCGAGATGGATCGCGCACTCGGTGCGGAAACCGTAGCCCTCCTTGCCGACCGTCACGTGGCCCGAATAGCCGCCGTCGAAGTATTTCCCGATGGCCTCCTGGACCCGGCCATTGATGCGGCTTCGCAGCGCCTCGCCAACATCGATGTTCTTTCCGGAAACACGAAACGGCATGGCGTCCTCCGTCTGGTTGCGCTTCATCTTATCTGGGAACGTGGCGGGAGGGAGTCAAAGACCGCGGCGGCCGCAGGCCGTGGCGGGGAGGCATGACGGCGGCCGGCATGCCGCGCGCGAACACGAGGCCCACAACGTTTTCCCCGCCGCTTCGTTCCGGGGAAAAACGACGCAGCTATCGCGCCGCGGCGGCCGCCATCTTCTCGCGGCGCCGCTGCACCGAGGAGGGAATCCGCATCGCCTCGCGATATTTCGCAACCGTGCGGCGGGCGATGTCGATGCCGGCCTCCTTGAGCTTCTCGACGATCGTGTCGTCCGACAGCACGGCCCTCGGCGCCTCGGCATCGATGAGCTGGCGGATGCGGTGACGCACCGCCTCCGCCGAATGCGCCTCGCCGCCGTCGGAAGCCGCGATGGACGACGTGAAGAAGTATTTCAATTCGAATATCCCGCGGCTCGTCGCCATGTACTTGTTGGCGGTGACCCGCGATACCGTGGACTCGTGCATGCCGATCGCGTCGGCGACGGTCTTGAGGTTGAGCGGCTTGAGATGCTGCACGCCGTGCAGCAGGAAGGCATCTTGCTGGCGCACGATTTCGCTCGCCACCTTGAGGATCGTGCGGGCGCGCTGGTCGAGCGCGCGGGTGAGCCAGCCCGCGGTCTGCAGGCAGTTGGCGAGGAACGCCTTGTCGCCCTCGCTCTTCGCGGTCCTTGAAACCTCCGCATAGTAGCTCTGATTGACGAGGACCCTCGGCAGGGTGTCCGGATTGAGCTCGACGACCCAGTTGCCGTCGGCGCCCGGCCGCACGAAGACTTCCGGTACCACCGGCTGGATCGGCGCGGCGCCGAACGCCAGGCCGGGCTTGGGATCGAGCGCGCGTATCTCCGCGATCATCTCCGCGAGATCTTCATCGTCGACGCCGCAGAGCTTGCGCAGCGCCGCCAATTCGCGCCTCGCCAGCAAGTCGAGATTCTCGATCATCGCCTGCATCGCCGGATCGTAGCGGTCGCGCTCCTTGAGCTGGGCCGCGAGGCATTCCTTGAGGCTGCGCGCGCACACGCCGGTCGGCGAGAAGGTCTGCAGCACCGCGAGCACGGCCTCGACCTCGGCGGGCGCGGCGCCGAGCTTCTCCGCCACTTCCGCAACATCGCCCGCGATATAGCCGGCATCGTCGACCATATCGATGAGATAGCCGCCGATGAGCCGCTGCCGGGGATCCGCGATCGCCAGCGCGAGCTGTCCGGCGAGATGATCGGCGAGCGTCGTCCCGGCTTCCACGAAAGCCTCGAGGTTGTAATCGTCGTCACCGTGGCCGCTTCCGCCGCTTTTCCATTCGGCATAGGCCGGCGCGTCCGGCGCGGCGGCGCGTTCCGGATTGCCGTCGTTGTCCTCGGCATAGGCGGCTTCCGGCGGCGCATCCGCATCGAGGCGTCCGTCGCGCAGATCGACGGCGGCATCGAGCCGCTCGGCGGAGGCGAAATCCCCGTCATCCCCCCCGCCGAAGCCCGCATCGGATTCGCCCTCGCCGGAACCGTCGTCGCCGTCGCCATACTCGGCCGACGCCTCGGGCGCTTCACCGAGGCTCTCACGATCCCCGCGTTCGCCGGCGTCCTTCTCGTCGGCCCGTTCGAGCAGCGGGTTCCGCTCGAGTTCCGCATCGACATAGGCCGACAGGTCCAGGCTGGAGAGCTGCAGCAGCTTGATGGCCTGCATCAACTGCGGCGTCATCACCAGCGCCTGGCTCTGGCGGATCTGGAGTCGTTGAGAAAGCGCCATCGGTTCCCGGCAATTGGTCCGATTCTTGCTTTAACGCTAATCGATACGGCTGTACAGCGGCCGCCGGTGGCTGCGCCCGCGCAAAAATGAGGCAGGCGGCGCCAAAAGACGCGCCGTCAGAGCCGGAATTCCTCGCCGAGATAGAGGCGGCGGACGTCGGGATTGTTGACGATCTCGTCCGGGCGGCCTTCGGTCAGCACCTCGCCCGAATAGACGATGTAGGCGCGGTCGGTCAGCCCGAGCGTCTCGCGCACGTTATGGTCGGTGATGAGCACGCCGATACCGCGCTGGGTCAGATGGCGGACGAGCTGCTGGATGTCGCCGACGGCAATCGGATCGATGCCGGCGAAGGGCTCGTCGAGCAGCATGTAGTTCGGCCGCGTCGCCAGCGCGCGCGCAATCTCGCAGCGGCGGCGCTCGCCGCCGGAGAGTGCGATCGAGGGCGTCTTGCGCAGGCGGGTGATGTTGAATTCGTCCAGCAGTTCGTCGAGCTGGTGCTCGCGCCGCTTGCGGTCCGGCTCGACGACTTCGAGCACGGCGCGGATGTTCTCCTCGACGGTCAGTCCGCGGAAGATCGACGCTTCCTGCGGCAGGTAGCCGATGCCGAGCCGCGCGCGCTGATACATCGGCAACTTGGTGATGTCGTGCCCGTCGAGCTCGACGCGGCCGCGATCCGCCGCGATCAGGCCGGTGATCATGTAGAACACGGTGGTTTTGCCGGCGCCGTTCGGGCCGAGGATGCCGACCGCCTCGCCGCCGCGGACGTAGAGGCTCACGCCCTTGACGACCTTGCGATTGCCGAAGCTCTTCTCGATGCCATGGATCGCCAGGTATTCGCCGGCCCGCTCCGTCCGCGGCGGCACGTACGCCGGCGCAGCGGGGCGCGCGGGCGGCGGCGGCGGATCCGGATAGGCGGCGGGCGCCATCGTTCGCGCCGCCGCGGGCGGCATCGGGCGGGGCGGTGGCGCCGGGCGCGCACGCGAGCCGCCGGCGGGCAGCCGCATCGGTTCGACCGCGATCCGCCCGACATAGCCGCCGAGGTCGTCCATGTCGATGCGCCAGCGATCGTCGCCGCGCAGGCTGCGGCGCTTGAGAATCCCGATCCGACGCAGGAAAGCAGCGATCTTCTTCACGCTCGAAACCGCCCCCGCTCCGACATGCGCGCACGGCACGCCGACTTCCCGCGTGAACCCGACACTCGCACAGACCCCTTAATATAAACCGGACGGCTGGATGGAACGGCGGGCCGGCGCGGAACCCGCCCCCGGACCGGCGGGCGCCGCCTCGCGCGCGCCCGAACCTTTCGCCGGCTCCTCCTTCTTCATGCCCGGCGCGCTGGAAGGCAGAAACAGGCCCTGAACCCGGCCGCCCCCGCCCTTGCCGCCGCCCTGCACATGGGCCTCCCCGGTCGAGAGATTGACCACCAGCCGCTCGCCGCGCAGCACGCTCTGGCCCTGGGTCACGGTGACATTGCCGCTCAGCGTGACCGTGTTGGACGCCATGTCGAAGATGCCGGTCTCGCCGGTTGCGGTCTGGTCCTTTTGCGTGACGGTAACGCCGCCCTTGGCTTCCAGCCGGCGGATCTTGCCCTGTCCGGCGGGACCGGGCTGCGCCGCCTTCATCGCATTCCCGCCGCTGTCCTGATCGTAATAGACCGCGAGCGTCGCGCAGCGCAGCACGGTGTCGCCCTGCACCACCTGCACGTTGCCGGCGAAGGTCGCGACCTTGTTCTTGTCCCGCACCTCGAGCGTGGCCGCATCGATCTTCACCGGCTTGTCGCGGTTGGTGGCAAAGCCCTGCAGCGCATTCGGCGGGCCGCCCGGCGTCTGCGCAACGGCGCCGGCGCCGGCGAACATGGCCAGCAGCGCGCTCAACAGGAGGGACCGACGGAGATTCATGGCTGCGCTTGCCGGTTTGCGGCCGGTTGATCCGGTTTCTTCGCCGCGTTGTCGAGCATGAGGTTCATCGTTACGCCGCCGCCGAAGCGCACCACGTCGCCCCGGTCGTCGATATTGAGCCGGTTGGCATTGAGCGTGCCGTTGAGCAGCTTCACCTCGATCGGATTGTTCGAGACGATGCTGCCGGACTTCGTATCGACGATCGCCTGCGTGAGGCGCGCCTCATAGCCGGTCGAGGAGGTCAGCACGATCCGCTCGTTGAGCGTGAGCTTCTCGGTGCCGCGGTCGTACACGCCGGCGGCCGCCGTCATCTCGACCTCGGCGTCGCCCTGCAGCGCGACCTTGGCGCGCAAATCCTGCAGCGAGAGGAGGTTCGGCTTGGTGATGTCCTGGGAGGCGGCGCGCGCGGACAAGTCGTAGGCGCGCAGGTCCTTGGTGAAGCCGGCGACGCGCGGCGACGCCATGGTGATCGTCGTGCCCGAGATCACGACCTTGCCGGGATCGATCGGCAGCCGCGCCAACAGCCGCGAGGGATTGAGGAACGTCAGGCCGAGCACGGCCAGCAGCATGAGACCGATGCCCACCGGCAGGGCGACGCGCAGCAGGCGCACCCGCGCGCTGTGGCGCGCCGCCGCGCAAAAGCGCGCGCCCATCTGCTGACGCCCGCCGGCATCGTGCAGGTCTGCGATGGTGGAAAGCGATGACAGCGGACCGGCCCTTGCGCTCTGAAACCGCTCGCCGGGTTACCGCGGCGGGCGAAGCCATTCTACAAACTATGGGGTCGCGGCGGCATCCGCGACACCCGGCCCGCACCCTCGCCTCCGAATATGGCCGGGACGCGGCGGGTATATCCCACGATAAGTTAATGCCGCCAGAAGGTTAGGCGGTCAGCTATGGGCGAAAATGTCTTCCTCGGCCCAGCCGGCAAGGTCGAGACGCGCGCGGGTCGGCAGGAAGCCGAAGCAGGCCTGCGCCAGCTCCGTCCGCCCCTCGCGGGCCAGCATGGCGTCGAGCCGCTCCTTGAGCGCATGAAGATGGAGGACGTCCGACGCGGCATAGGCGATCTGGGCTTCGGTCAGTTCCGCCGCGCCCCAGTCCGAGGACTGCTGCTGCTTGGACAGATCGACGTTGAGCACCTCGCGCACGAGGTCCTTGAGACCATGGCGGTCGGTATAGGTGCGGGCGAGCCGCGAGGCGATCTTGGTGCAGTAGATCGGCGTCGCCATCACGCCAAGCGCATGGAAGAGCGCGGCGACGTCAAAGCGGGCGAAATGGAAGATCTTGGTCTTGGAGGTGTCCGCGAGCAGCGCCTTGAGGTTGGACGCATCGGCCTTTCCGGCCGGAATCTGCACGACGTCGGCGCTGCCGTCGCCCGGCGAAAGCTGCACCACGCACAGCCGGTCGCGCAAAGGCGACAGCCCCATGGTCTCGGTATCGATGGCGACCGCGCCGGTGTAGCGTGACAGGTCGGGCAGATCGCCGCGATGGAGGCGGACCGTCATCGATTGTCTCCTGCGCCAGGCCGACCGGAACCCGGCGATCCGCCGGAAACGTCATGATTGGCAATGCGGGAGGCTTTTACATTCCCTCCCACAAAACGCCGAACTATTTCAAAGGCTTATGATCGCCTCGAAGCTTTTTTAGCATTTTTGGGACCTTATTCAAGAGCGGCCGCGAACGCGGCGGCGAGGATGCGCTCCGCGACGCCGCCACGGAAGCGGACCGGCCCTGTCAGCGGGGATTGATCCTGACGCCGGAGCCCGCGACCTGCGGCCCGGCTTTTTCCGCATTGATCGCCTGCCGCATCTTCCCGACCGCGGAGGCGCTGACCGGCGAAGCCCGGTTGCCCCAGGCGTTGCGCACGTAGGTCGCCACCGCCGCGATCTCCTCGTTGGAGAGTTTCCACGCGAACGCCGGCATGGCGCTCGGCGTCGGCCGCTCCTTCGTCGCGGCGGTCATCGCGCCTTCCAGGATGATGCGCACGACGGTCGAGGGGTCCTCCTGCTGCGCGATCGCGTTATCCTTGAGCGGCGGGAACATGTGCGGCACGCCGACGCCGGACGTATCGTGGCAGGCAGCGCAGCTGTCATTGTAGATCGCCTTGCCGGCATCGACGACCTCCTGGGTCGGCGCGCCCGGAGCGGTGTCCGGCGCAGGCGGCGTATCCTTGAGATAGGTCGCGATGGCGTTCAGGTCGTCGTCGGACATCTTCGAGGTCGAGTTGACCACCACCTCGGCCATCAGCCCGGTCGCGCCCGAGAGCTTGTTCCGCCCGGTCTTGAGATATTCGACGATATCTTCCTTGCTCCAGCGGCCGAGCCCGTCGCGATCGTTGGCGGCGAGCGAGGGCGCGGTCCAGTCCTGGATCTGCGCGCCCCGCAGGTCCTCGCCCGACTTGTCGGCGCCGAACACGTTCTTCGGCGTATGGCAGGCGCCGCAATGACCGGCGCCCTGCACGAGATAGGCGCCGCGATTCCACGCGTCGCTTTTCTGCGGGTCCGGCTTGTACTCGCCCGGCGTGAAGAACAGCATGTTCCAGCCCGCCATCATGATGCGGTGGTTCAGCGGCCAGAGCAGCTCGTTGGGCGGCGGCCGATCGCCGACGGGCGCGAGACTCATCAGGTAGGCGCGGATCGCGTTGACGTCGTCCCGCGTCATCTTCGTGAAGTTCGGATAGGGAAAGGCCGGATAGAGCCGCTCGCCATGCGGCGCGACGCCTTCGTGCATCGCGCGGTAGAAATCGTCCTCGGTCCAGCCGCCGATGCCGCTGTCGCGATCCGGCGTGATGTTGGCGGAGTAGATGGTGCCGAACGGCGTCGGGATCGCACGCCCGCCGGCAAACGGCTTGCGCTTGTCCTGGGTATGGCAGGCCTGGCAGTCGCCGGCATCGACCAGCCGCTTGCCCTTTTCCAGCAGCGAATACGGCAGCCCGGCCGCCTGCGCGGCGCCGCCGGCCAGTACCAGCATCCCCCCTCCGACCAGCATGCGTGCAAGTCTGCTCCACATGATCTTACGCCTGCACCAGAGGGCCGGGATTCTTAAGGTACTGATTGCGGATCGCGTCCGCCGCCCAGTAGGTCAGCGCGCCCACCGTTCCGGTCGGGTTGTAGCCGGGGTTCTGCGGGAACGCGCCGGCGCCCATCAGGAAAAGGTTCGATACGTCCCAGCTCTGAAGGTAGCGATTGATCGCGCTGGTCTTCGGATCGGTCCCCATGATCGTGCCGCCGGTGTTGTGCGTCGTCTGGTAGGGCACGATGGAATAGTGCCCCTTGCGGGCGTTCACCCGGATTTCGCGCGGCTGCATCGCCCGGGCGATGTCGGTCGCGCGGTCGGTCAGGTACTGCGACATCTTCAGTTCGTTGTCGGTGAAATCGAACGTCATGCGCATCAGCGGGCGCCCGTACACGTCGCGATAGGTCGGATCGAGGTCGAGATAGTTGCCGCGATGGCTCATCACCGCGCCGTGGGTGGCGACCGAGGTCGTGCGCAGGTAGCTCTGCGCCACCGCCCGCTTCCACTTCGCGCCCCACTTGGGCGTGCCGTCGGGCACCGGATGGGTCTCGATCGGCCGTCCGCCGGTGTTCCAGCAAGCGATATAGCCGCCGCCGATGAAGCCCTTGCCGGCGTGATCGAAATTGTCGCCGTTGAAATCGTCGATCAGCATTCCCATCGTGCCGGCGCCGATGAAGGGATTCATGATCTTGTCGTCGTAGAAGACGTTGACGCTCGACGTGATCTGGTAGGCGTAGTTCTTGCCGATCACGCCCTGCCCGGTCCGCGGGTCATACGGCGCGCCGATGCCCGAAACCAGCATCGTGTGGACGTTGTGCAGGATGTACGCGCACAGGATCACCATTTCCGCCGGCTGCTCGAACTCCTGTCCCTGCGCATCGACGTAGGTGACGCCCGTCGCGCGCTTGCCGGATGAATCCAGATTGACCTTCAGCACCTCGCTCTCGGTGCGCAGCTCGAAATTGTCCTTGCGCATCAGTACGGGAATGACGGTCGTCTGCGGGCTCGATTTCGAGTAATTGCCGCAGCCGTATTTCTCGCAGAAGCCGCAATAGGTGCAGGGCCCGAGCGTCATGCCGAGCGGGTTGGTGTAGGCGCGCGACATGTTTGCGGCGGGGCCTGGGAACGGGTGATAGCCGAGTTCCTTCGTCGCCTGCGCGAACAGCGTCGGGCCGTAGACCTGCTCGAGCGGCGGATTGGGATAGTCGCGCGAGCGCGGGCCCTCGAACGGGTTGCCGCCGTCGATCTTGCGGCCGTTGAGGTTGCCCGCCTTGCCGCTGATGCCGCAGAGATACTCGAACTTGTCGTAATAGGGCTCGAGTTCCTCGTAGGTGACGCCCCAGTCCTGCACGGTCATGGTATCGGGCATCACGCCCGCGCCGTAACGCTCGATATTGTGGGAGCGGGCGAGGAAATCGCTCTGCAGGAAGCGGAACGTCATCCCGTTCCAGTGGATGCCGGCGCCGCCGACCCCGGTTCCCGGCAGGAACGAACCGAGCTTGCGCATCGGCAGCGCCGTCTGCTCGCCGTTATTGCGGAAGGTCAGCGTCTCGCGCGCGGGCTCCTCGAACAGCGCATGACGGAAATAGTAGCGCAACTCGTCCTGCGCGAAGGTGACCGCGAAATCGGTCGAGGTATCGCGCCAGCTTCCCCGCTCGATCGCGACGACCTTGAGGCCGGCATCGGTCAGTTCGTTGCCCATGATCGCGCCGGTCCAGCCAAATCCCACCAGCACGACGTCGACGGACGGCAGCTTTTTCGCCACGATACGCCTCCTCAAAGGATCAAGACTTGGACGGTTCCCAGCCCGCACGGCCGCGAAGGCTGACCGGTTCGAGCGCTAGCTTCTGGTTGTGTTTCGAAACGTAGGGCCGGTAATCGTAGCGCGCGCCGGGAAAGCCGATCAGCTTCCAGCCCGCCATGTCGCGGTTGCCGCCGTAGATCGGATCGCTGAAAAAGCCCTCGACGACGTTCTGCAGGAACATGTCGAAGAAGGCGGCGGCCTTCACGTTCTCGAGCTTGATGTCGCCCTTTTCGAGCCCGGTGAGCACCTTGTCCTGCTCGTCAGTGGAAAGCGCGCTGAACGCACGGTCGCCGAAGGCCTGCCTGCAATAGGCATCGATGGCCTTGATGGCGGCGCGATACATCTGCGCCGGCGTCATCCGCGACTGATAGCCCTGGGTTTCCTCGCCGTCGTCCCACGGCCCCTGCATGTACCAGCTCTGTGCGCTGCCGAACGGACCGCCGAGCTGCCGGTCGAGGAAGAACGTCACGCCGGCTTCCTTGGCCCCGGGTCCGAGATCGTCGGCGGGGATGAGCCTTGCGACGGCCGCGTCGAGGAAGGCCACTTCGTCGGCCGTGAGAAATTGATAGTCGCCGCCCGCGGCGATATCGGGACGATTGGCGTCTCCGGGCGTCCATGGCACCTCGCCGGTGATGGTCCTGGCTTGCGGAGATGTCGCGGGAAGCGCCGCGCTGCCGGCGGCGATCGTTGCGGAAAGCAGCAAATCTCGTCGATTGAGCGAGTTCGGCACCGCTCACTCCGCCGGTAAAATTGCGCGCTCCCACACGCCTAATCACCGAGCGAAACAAAAGTTCAGCGCGGGCGGTACTAATTTTTCTCATCCCGCTTCTTCGATGGACTGGCGACAGGTCGTCCGCCGAACCTTGAGCGGCCGCGCGTGCGGAACGGGGGTGCGGACGATGCGTTCACCGCAGGACAAACGCGATCCCGTCTCGTCGGCGCCGGACGCGTTCCATTCGAAAGTCCGTCCGATGAGAAACGCCGCCGTCTCCGCTCCCGGCCTCAACCGCCGTAGCTTCCTTTCAACAACGATGGGCGTCACCATGTCCGCAACACTGCTCGAACCGGCGCGCGCGAAGCCTGCCACCGCGCCCGGAACCTCAAATCCCCGTGAACTTCACCGCCAGACGCTGCAGGTCAACGGCAAGCTCCATCACCTCGCGCTCGACATCCGCACGACGCTGCTCGATGCGCTGCGCGAGCATCTCGGCCTGACCGGCAGCAAGAAAGGCTGCGATCACGGACAATGCGGCGCCTGCACGGTGCTGATCGACGGCCAGCGCGTACTCTCGTGCCTGACGCTCGCCGCAGTCGCCGAGGGACGGGACATCGCCACGATCGAGGGCCTGGCGCAGGGCGACGGCACCTTGCATCCGATGCAGCAGGCTTTCATCGATCACGATGCGTTTCAGTGCGGCTACTGTACGCCCGGCCAGATCATGTCGGCCGTTGCCTGCGTGCACGAGGGCCATGCCACCACCGACGCCGACATCCGCGAGTACATGAGCGGAAATCTCTGCCGGTGCGCGGCATATCCCAACATCGTCGATGCCATCAAGCAGGCGCGCGAAAGGATGGAGGCGTGACATGCGCCCGTTCGAATACGCGATCGCGCGAAGCCCGCGCGCGGCCATCGCCGCTTTCGGGGCGGCACCTCCCGATGCGGCCGCGGCGGGCGGCAGCGAGTATCTCGCGGGAGGAACCACGCTTCTCGACCTGATGAAGCTCGATGTGATGCGGCCCGGCCGCGTCGTCAACATCAATCCCCTGCAGGAAAGCGCCGGCAGGATTTCCGCCGGGCCGCGCGTCCTGCGGCTCGGCGCCATGGCGCGGATGAGCGAAGCCGCCAGCCATCCGGCGGTACGCCAGGACTATCCGGTGATCGCGCAGGCGCTCGAGCTCGCGGCAAGCCCGCAGATACGCAACATGGCGAGCCTCGCAGGAAACGTGCTCCAGCGCACCCGCTGCACCTATTTCCGCGACACGTCCTATCCCAACTGCAACAAGCGCGCGCCGGGCTCGGGCTGCGCCGCCATCGGCGGCGTGAACCGCCAGCATGCGATCCTCGGTGCGAGCGAGCACTGCATCGCCACGTATCCCGGCGACTTCGCGCAGGCGCTGATCGCGCTCGACGCCGAAGTGGAGATCAGCTCACCCAGCGGCGTCCGCAGGTTTCCGGTTTCGAAGCTGCATCGTCCGCCGGGAGAGACCCCGCACATCGAAACGACATTGGCGCCGGGCGAACTCATCACCGCTTTCGAAATCGCCGCGACTCCCCTCGCGCAGCGCTCGCTGTATCTGAAGATCCGGGATCGCGAATCCTATGAGTTCGCGCTTGCTTCCGCCGCGGTCGCGCTCGACCTGCGCGGAGACACCGTCGCGGATTGCCGGATCGCGCTCGGCGGCGTCGCCACCATCCCGTGGCGGGCGCGCGAGGCGGAGGCGCGGCTGAAAGGCCGCCGCATGGACGAAACCGCAGCGAATGCCGCAGCCGACGCGGCCTTCGCGGAAGCAAGGCCGCAGCTGGAGAACGGGTTCAAGATCGAGCTCGGCAAGCGGACGCTGGTGCGCGCCCTGCTGCAGGCGGCCACGCTGGAAGGCTGAACACGCTGGAAGGCTGAACGATCGGAGAACCGAGATGAACCGCGCCGCGCCGCAACCCAAAGCCAACATGGGCCGCCCCGAGCCGCGCATCGAGGGCCGCCTCAAGGTCACCGGCGAGGCGCGCTACGGGGCCGACTTCGCGGTCAGCAATCCGGCCTTCGCCTATCTGGTGACGAGCGCGATCGCCAAGGGCACGATCGAGGCGATCGATCTGGCCGCGGCGAGATCGGTTCCCGGCGTCCTGGAGATATTCACCTGGGAGAACACCGGAGAGCTGAAACCGGTGAAGTACGGCGCCGGCGGCGGAGGCCCCACCACCTCCATCCAGGACCTCGGCCCGCACATCCGCCACGACGGCCAGATCGTCGCGATGGTGGTCGCCGACACGTTCGAGGCGGCGCGCGAGGCCGCCTATCAGGTCCGCATCCGGTATCGGGCCGAAACGCCGAGCGCAAGCTTCGGTGCGGCCGGCCTGCAGGAAGAGAACGCAAAGAAGGAATTGCCGAACGCCGGCGACGCCGAAGCGGCCTTCGGGGCAGCGGATGTGAAGATCGACGTCGAATACGGAACGCCGACGCAGCACCACAATCCGATCGAGCTGTTCACCACCACCGCCGTCTGGAACGGCGACGATCTTACACTCTACGAGCCGAGCCAGTTCATGTACGGGCTCAAGAACGGCGCCGCCGAGAAACTCGGCATCCCGCCCGAGCGGGTGCGCGCCATCAGCCGCTTCGTCGGCGGCGCTTTCGGCTCCAAGGCGCAACTGTCGCCGCGGACCGGGCTTGTCGCGCTCGCCGCGCGGCGGCTCAACCGGCCGGTGAAGCTTGTCGCCACCCGCGACCAGGGCTTCACGATCCAGACCTACCGCGCGGAAACCCGCCACCGCATCCGCATCGGCGCGCAACCCGACGGCAGGATCGCGAGCTTCATCCACGAAGGCTGGGAGGTGACCTCGCGGCCCGACCCCTATTCGGTGGCCGGCGCCGAGGACAGCGCCCGCCTTTACGGATTCGGCGCCGTGAAGACCGGCGTCACCTTGGTTCATGCAGACCGCAACACGCCGGGCTTCATGCGTTCGCCTCCGGTCGTGCCTTACATCTACGCGCTCGAAAGCGCGATGGACGAGCTTGCCGTCAAGCTGAACATCGACCCGGTGGAGCTGCGCCGCATCAACGACAGCATGCACGACGCCACGGGCAAGCCATGGTCGAGCCGGTCGCTGATGAAATGCTACGATCAGGCCGCCGCGGCGTTCGGCTGGTCCGGACGCAATGCCGCGCCGGGCTCCATGCAGGACGGCGACTGGCTGGTCGGCTGGGGATGCGCCAGCGCGGTCTACCCGACCCACATCGGCGCGGCCGCGGCGCGCGTGCGCCTGCTCGCGAACGGCGAGGCCCGCGTGCAGATCGCGGCGCATGAGATCGGCACCGGCGTGATGACCGTCGTCGCCCAGATGGCCGCGGAACGGCTCGACATCCCGGTCGGAAAAATCCACGTCGAGGTCGGCGACAGCGACCTGCCGCCCTCTCCGGTGGCCGGCGGCTCCAACCAGACCGCGAGCTGCTGCTCGGCCGTGCAGAAAGCCTGCGATGCCATAAACGCCCGGCTGAATGCGGCGCCCGCAGGAGGCACCGACGGCGCCGCCGGAAGCGCGGGCAATTCGCTGGAAAGCAAGTTCGCGCGGTTGGGCGTGGGCGCCATCGAGGAATACGCGGAGTTCCTGCCACCGGGCGGAAAGCCCGACACGATCAAGAAGCTATACGGCGGCACGCCGTTCCTGACCGGAGGCTCGCACGGCGACAAGCTGCTTTACGCGCTCGGCGCCGAGTTCGTCGAGGTGCGGATCCACCGGCGGACGAGAGAAATCCGCGTTCCCCGCATCGTCGGCGCATTTGCGGCGGGCCGCCTGATGAACACGCGGACGGCGCGAAGCCAGTACATGGGCGCGATGATCTGGGGCATTTCCTCCGCGCTGCACGAAGCAACCGAGATCGACCGCCGCAACGCCCGCTATGTCAACGACAATCTCGCCGACTACCTGATGCCGGTATGTGCGGACATCCGCGATGTCGAGGTCATCCTCGTTCCCGAGGAAGACCACGACGTCAATCCGGCGGGCATCAAGGGCATCGGCGAGCTCGGCAACGTCGGAACCGCCGCGGCCGTCGCGAATGCCGTCTATCACGCCACCGGCATCCGCGTGCGGCAGCTCCCGATCCGGATCGAGAAGCTGATCGCCAGCTGAGCGCAGCCGCTCCCGGGCGCACGCTGGGCATGCCGCGCGCTGGCCCGGGCGCCGTGCTGCCGCCGCAGGGCTTGCCGCCAGCGATCCGGATATGCCTGCAGATACGGAAATTTACTTGGTTGCCAGCCGCTTAGGCCGACGATGGTGCCCAGGAGAGGACTCGAACCTCCACGGTGTTACCCGCTAGTACCTGAAACTAGTGCGTCTACCAATTCCGCCACCTGGGCACAGGCGGGCACAGATAAGGGGCCGCCTTTTGGATTGTCAATGTCGGCGGTCAAAATGACTTTCTTCGACCGTCCCGGCGGGGGCATGCGTCCTTTCCGCCCTGCCCCTATACAGTTCGAGGCCGATCCTGTATTGCGCGGCCGACACCGTTTCTTGCCCGAGCCGAGCCATGCACGAGCACACCAATCAGCAGGAAAACCTCGACCGTCTCATTACGGTGTTCGGCGGGTCCGGCTTCCTCGGCCGCCATGTGGTGCGGGCGCTCGCCCGGCGCGGCTATCGCATCCGCGCCGCCGTGCGCCGGCCCGACCTTGCCAACCATCTCCAGCCGCTCGGCTTCGTCGGCCAGATCAACGCGGTGCAGGCGAACCTGCGCTACCCCGACTCGGTCGCCGCGGCCGTGCGCGGCGCCGACACCGTCATCAATCTCGTCGGCATCCTGTTCGAGCGCGGCCGCCAGCGCTTCGACGCCATCCAGGCCGCCGGCGCGGAAACCGTCGCCCAGGCCGCGGCATCGCAGGGCGCCCGCGTCATCCACATCTCCGCCATCGGCGCCGACGAACATTCCACCTCGGCCTATGCGCGCGCCAAGGCGAGGGGCGAGAAGCTGGTGCTCGAGGCTTCGCCGGGCGCGACGATCTTCCGTCCCTCGGTGGTGTTCGGTCCGGAAGACGATTTCTTCAACAAGTTCGCCGCGCTCGCCCGTATCTCGCCGGTCCTGCCGCTGATCGGCGGCGGACAGACGCGCTTCCAGCCCGTCTATGTCGGCGACGTGGCGGAAGCCGTCGCGAAAGCGGTCGCCGGCGAGACCCGGCCGGGGACGATCTACGAACTGGGCGGGCCGAACGTGCTGACGTTCAGGCAGATCATGGAATTCGTGCTGGCGACAATCGAGCGGCGGCGCCTGCTCCTTCCGCTGCCGTTCTTCGCCGCCCGGATTCAGGCGGGCTTCCTGCAGTTCATGCCCAAGCCGCTGCTCACGCCCGATCAGGTCGAGCTGCTGCGCACCGACAACATCGTCTCGGATCAGGCGCGCGCCGAAGGCCGCACGCTCGAAGGGCTCGGGCTTTCGCCCCGCGCCATCGAGGGCATCGTTCCCGCCTACCTGTGGCGCTTCCGCAAGACCGGCCAGTTCCAGGGCCGGGTCGCCTGACGCAAATCGCGTGATATAAGCGAAGCCGCGCTGCGAACGCGCAGCCAACGGAATGCCAGCGAGGCTTCGTCATGCCGCCCATCACCACCATCGAGGATTTGCGCGTGCTCGCCCGCAGGCGCGTGCCGAAGGCGCTATTCGATTACGTCGACGGCGGCTCCTATGACGAGTTCACGCTGCGCAGCAACCGCGAGGCGTTCCACGCCATCAAGCTGCGCCAGCGCGTGATGATCGACACTTCGAAGCGCGATCTCTCGACCACGATGCTCGGCGAGAAAGTCGCGATGCCGGTGGCGCTCGCGCCAACCGGCATGACCGGGCTCCTGCACGGCAACGGCGAAATGCTGGCGGCGCAGGCCGCGGAGAAGTTCGGTACCAAGTTCTGCCTCTCGACACTGTCGATCAACACCGTCGAGGAAGTCGCCGGCGCGGTGAAGGATCCGATCTGGTTCCAGCTCTATGTGTTCAAGGACCGCGGTTTCGCGCGCCAGATGATCGACCGCGCCAAGGCCGCGAACGTTTCGGTGCTGTTCCTCACCGTCGACCTGCCCTATCGCGGCCAGCGTCACGCCGACATCAAGAACGGCCTCACCGTGCCCCCGCGCCTGACCCTGCGCAACGCCTGGGACCTCACGACCAAGGTGCGCTGGTGGTCGAGCCTGATCGGCAAGCGCCACTCGTTCGGCAACCTCGACACCTATCTCGGCGAGGCGAATACGGTGAAGCAGGGCGGCTGGGCCTCGCGCAATTCCGACCAGAGCCTCAACTGGCGCGACCTCGACTGGATCCGCGAGCGCTGGGGCGGCAAGATCGTGCTCAAGGGCATCACCGACGTCGAGGACGCCAAGCTGGCGGCGGCGGAAGGCGTCGACGGGATCGTGGTGTCGAACCACGGCGGCCGGCAGCTCGACCATACCTGGGGCACCGTCGCCGCGCTGCCTTACATCGCGGATGCCGTTGGAGACCGCCTCGAAGTGCTGCTCGACAGCGGCGTGCGCGGCGGCCACGACGTCTACAAGGCGATCGCCAACGGCGCCAAGGGCGTGCTGATCGGACGCCCGTTCCTCTACGGGCTCGCCGCCATGGGCGGCGCGGGCGTCTCGGCGGCGCTCGAGGTCATCCGCGAGAGCTTCGAGAACGCGATGATCCTCACCGGGGTCAACAATGTGAGCGAAATCTCGCGCGACAACCTGCTCAAGACGCCGCTGAGGAACTGACGCTGAAGAACGAAAGCTCCCGGGCCGCCCGCGATTGCGAGCGCCGCCGCGACCGGTTCTCCTGACCCGCTGCGGCGGCTATCCGTCGAGCCTGTGGAAGCGGTGCGGGTGTGTGTCGTAATTGCGCCGCCGCGTGCTTAAATGACGGCCATGCCGTTCAAGCCCACCCCGCTCAAGCTGACCACCTGGAACATCAATTCCGTCCGCCTGCGCATCGACATCGTCGCGAAGTTCCTCAAGAACGCGCGGCCCGACGTGCTGTGCCTGCAGGAGACCAAGTGCCCCGACGACGCCTTTCCGGCGAAGCGGTTCAAGCGGCTCGGCTACGAGCACATCGCGCTCAACGGCCAGAAGGGCTATCACGGCGTCGCCGTGGTCTCGCGGCTTCCCTTCGAGCGGATCGACAAGCGCGGCTTCTGCGGCAAGACCGACTCCCGCCACATCGCGGTAACGTTCGGCGAGCGCGCCGGGCTCCGGGATCCGCTGTCGATTCACAACCTCTACGTCCCGGCCGGCGGCGACGAACCGGACGTGACGGTCAATCCGAAGTTCGAGCACAAGCTCGGCTTTCTCGACGAGATGCGCACCTGCGGCGACCTCACGCCGAAGCCCAACGAGCGCAGCATCATCGTCGGCGACCTCAATGTCGCGCCGCTCGAGCATGACGTCTGGAATCACAAGGCGCTGCTCAGGGTGGTGTCGCATACGCCGGTCGAATGCGAGAAGCTCACGCAGGTGCAAAAGTCCGGCGCCTGGATCGACATCGCACGCGAGCTCATCCCGCAGCCGGAGAAGATCTATACGTGGTGGAGCTATCGCGCGCCGGACTGGGCGGCGGCGAACAAGGGCCGGCGGCTCGATCATATCTGGGTGTCGCCCGCGCTCGGCGACCGGTTCCATTCGTTCGGCATCACCCGCGCCGCACGCGGCTGGGAGCAGCCGTCGGACCATGTGCCGGTGACGACGACGATCGAGGCGTAGCGCCGCGCGCTTCGTATGCCTCGGCCGTGATGAGCGGGACTGCCTCGATCCTTCGAGGGTGGCCCGGCTCCCTTGCCGGCCACGAAAGCCGTTACGCCTTGCGCTTGGGCGGCGCGTTGAAGCTCGCGCCGATCTGCGCGATCTCGCCGGTCGCCCGGGTCGTGCGCTGCGCCATGAAATCGCGCAGCCGCACCGCGGCGTCCGGATAGCCCTCGAGCATCTTGAGGAACAGCGTGCGCGGGATGCGCAGCACCGTGGACGGTTCCGCCGCCACGGCCGACATCGGACGCACGGTCTCGGTGAGCAGCGCGAACTCGCCGAGCAGCGTGCCGCCGCGCGCGACCGCGACGCCGCCCTCCGACTCCGGCGGACCTTCCTTGAGCACGATGGCGCCACGCTGGACGATGAAGCCGGCATCGGCGGCATCGCCGCGCGCGAACAGCACTTCGCCGGCCGGCACCG
>Ga0182744_1001132_pt1 | contig 23901 bp, 23 predicted proteins | sample eDN3rd30CKraftMG_FD_128525 | JGI IMG/M metagenome (GOLD analysis project Ga0182744, IMG submission 128525) | Enriched Miracle-Growth compost microbial communities from Emeryville, California, USA - eDNA 3rd pass 30_C Kraft MG (version 2) (version 2) ... | reverse complement strand
TTCCGCGCCGGTCATGGACATGGATCCCGGCTCCTCCACGGAGGTGGTGGAAAGTCTGAACCACATTCTGGCGAACGAGTTCACGCTCTTCACCAAAACGCTCAATTACCACTGGAACGTGACCGGTCCGCGGTTTCATTCCCTGCACGTGTTTTTTGAGGAACAATACCGGGCCCTTTTGGAAATGATGGACAGCGTGGCGGAAAGAATCCGCGCCCTGGGTGAATCCCCGGTCAGTACCTTAAGGGAAATGCGCTCGGACAACACCATCATCGAGACTCCGGGAAAATTCATGAGCGCGGACAAGATGATCAATGATCTGCTGGCGGGCCACATGGAAATCCAGCGCCAGTTGAAAAATACTTTGGATCTCAAGGATCTCGATCCGGGAACGGACGATCTGCTTTCGGGATTGATCCGGGATCATGAAAAAGCAAGTTGGATGTTGAAGAGCCATCTCATGTGATTGCACTCATGAGAAAGGCTTAAAGGGGGGCGACTCAGCCTCCCTTTTTTATTTTCGCCTCAAACAAACGGTAAAAACTTTGAAGGCGCGCGCGGACCTCTTTGTCGTTGTAAAGAGTCTCGGAACTCAAACTCCAGCCTTTGGGATGATGAAGCTGAAAAAGAGAAAGCGCGATCATTCCCTGATTGACCGCCAATTGGGCCGGAATGATTTTCATTTGATGGTCCTGAAGAAGCAAACCGTCCATCCACCCAAGTCCGGAGCGAAAGAGAGTTTGTCCGTCCACCCGCAGGGCGCGCGCATTTTCATGGGCCTTTAAGAAATGCGTTTTCCAGGAGGTGGACGCCATGAAGAAAGCGTAAGGCGTAAAGAGCTCGTCCCACTGCGAAGCATAGCGCGGATCGTTCAGATCCTGATTGTAGCGGCTGACCAAGGCGCGCAGTCCCGATTTGTCCTGATACACTTCGTAAGAGGCGCGCGCCGGGGAATGGGCGGCGGGAAGAATCAGATTCCTCGTTTTTCCTTCCTCAAGAATCAAGCGCGCCGTGTTTTTGTAATAGGCCTTCATCTTGGGAGAATAAATTTCTTCGTTGATGAAGATCTTCGGAAAATAAAGTTGAAACAAAGCCCCGTCCCAAAGTTTCAAAAGCTCGCCGTGTTCACTGGGAGAGGTTTCGATTTCCAGCGCGGCCAAGGCTTTTTCGATGAAAGCGTCTTCTTGCGGGAAATCCTTAAACAACTTGAGCGCCCATCCCAAACTGTAAAGAAGACGCGCTTCCGAGCCGAAGTGGGAAAAGTTGTATTCTTCCAGCACCCACCGGCCGTTTTTTTCAGGACGCAGATTGCCGCCGATCAAGCCGCTGTCCGGATGGTAAAACACGGAAAAGTTCATGCGCGCAAACAGTTCGGCCGCCGTCTTTCCGAAATCCTCTTTGGGGAAATTTTCCTTCACCGTCCATAGCGCCAAAGCCAGGTGCAGATTGTCGACGGAGGAAACGGCCTTTTGTTCGGCTTTTATTTTCTTCGTGGAATACCAGCTGAAGAACAATCCCGATTTTTTATGATAGGGGAGGGCTTTAAGGGTCTCCAGCACGCGCTTTAAAACGGGCTTTCGTTTTCTCTGCGCCTGAATCAGAAGATCGAGGGCGATGTTGGTGGGAGAGGTCTTCGAATTCAAAACGCTCAAGGACAGACGGTGGTCTTTGTTTTCCTCGATCCACAGGGTGTCTTGAACCAGGCCGTTCTCTCCGCGCAGGAATTCAAAGCCGCTCAGAGTGGCGGTCAGGTCTTTTTGGAAAAGAAAGTCCTGGCAAAGATTGTCGGCCCGGCAGTAAACGGCCATGGCCGCAATCAAGACAGCGAAAAAGAACTTCATTGCCTTTCGTTTTAAGCAAATCAGGGGCCGCTTTCGCAAGGATTAGGGGCCTTCTGGAAAAATTTGCGTCCTCTTCCCAGTGACGAAAAGGGGCGACACGGCCCGGATTTGACACTGGGGGGTGTCTCATTTCGAGACAATTTTTTAAAAATATCAAGTAATTTCATATAGTTATATGTGTTTATGAAATAGGCACAGACCTCGCATTTCATAAAGGAAAGAATCGGGGATTGGGGAGGATTTATGAAAACAAAACTTTTACTCAGCTTCGTGGCCCTCATGGCCGTCAGCTGCGCCAAAAAAGAATTCGCGGCCAATGCGGTTTCTTCCGCAACGCAAGTGCCTGTGGTCGACATTCCGACGGACGGAAGCACCTACGTTCCGGATCAAACCGGCGTGGGTTATGACGACGGCGACATCTACGGTTCCACCGCCTCCTTTCAAGTGACTTCCTTGAATGTGATGAGCGAATACACCGGACGCCCGATGAACAATCCGCAACAAATCGAAGTGAATTTGAACCTGGCCAAATACGGCGACTCCACCGGAGGAACCGTGCGCATTTCTTATTCCGACAACGGCTATCGCTATGAAGGTTACTTCACTGCCGGGCACTCGGAAGCGGAGTCTCAATACAATAAATGGTTCACGAAAAGCGGGAAAAAAGTATGGCACGGATTCTTTGAAGATTATTTGGGAGCCATCGTTGTGGTGATTGACGGAGTGACCGATCTTGGGGACGGCGGCACCGCCGATCAAACGGCGACCGGTTCCGTATGGTTTAAAAATTTCGGCTACACTTATGCGCCCCGGCCTCCCGCTTGGTGCTGGTTCGTCAGCCTCGGCCCTTATGATTGCCGCGCTTGGAAAGACGGCAACGGCGTGGCCACGACCCGCTCGGTGAATCCGGACAATGGGTACAAAAAATTGGGCACCTTTTCAGGTCTTGATTTGAACGGCGCCTTTAACGGAGATCTTTAATCATGAAAAATCTCAGTGGCCTTCTTACTCTGACTCTTTTGCCCTTTCTTCTTGGAGCTTGTTCCACCCAATATCGGACGGCTCCGGAGGCGGACTTTGCGGACATTCAAGCCTCTCTTTCGGAAGTGACTTCCGCCGGTGCTTCAGACAGCACTCTTTCCCAGTTTCAGCAATTGGCGCAGACTTCCGGAGCGAACATTTACTATGCGGACAGCGCCGGCTCTTACGGTCCTGTGGACAGCGTGGCAAGTCTTGGTTCTTTCGCTTTTATGGGACTTCCCGGCGTGTGGGTGGATCAGATTCAGGAAGTGCGCGTGTTTTTCGTGGATGCTTGGACGGCCCAAGGGCGCCAAGCCGGTCTGTTGGTGGCGCTTAAAACTCAAGGAAGCAGCTCTTTTACCGTAAAGGCTTTTGTCAGCTCCCGCCCCTCCGAGGTGGACGCGGGGGAATACGTGGCTGTTTTGGCTTCCGGCGGAACGGAAGCTTTGACGTTAAGAACCATGTACGTGGATGAAAACGACGAGTTGGAAGGGGTCGTGCGGATGGACGTTTCTGAATTCGACGGTCAGGGTTATGAAACCTATATCGGTCAGTTTTCCACCTTGGTGGGCTACCAGATTTACTGACGACGGCTCTTGTTACATAATTTTTCCTTGCAATCTCTTCTTCTTCGCGCCCTAATAAATTCATGGCGCTCAAAATGTGGGTGGAATTCTTCGATGATCTTCAGAATGTGCGGGGCCGCTCGCGCAACACCGTGATGGCTTATCGCCGCGACCTGGAGATGTTCGAACAATTCAAAAGAAACAAAAAACCTTTGCGCGAATTCCAAGACTTCATGAAAAAAAAGGGACTCTCGATCCGCTCCCAGGCGCGGGTGGTCAGCAGCGTTCGGACCTACATGAAATTTCTGGAGCAGCAGGGAGTGGACGCTCCGGAATTAAGGGAATTGCGTCCGCCGCGGGTGAAGGCCACTCTGCCGAAACCCATCACCTTAAGGGAATTTGAAAAATTGTTTGAAGCCTGCGCGGTGGAAGACGTTTACAAAACGGCGCGCAATCAGATCACCTTGCTTTTACTGTTCGGATTGGGCTGTCGCGTGAGCGAATTGATCTCGCTGAGTCTGTATGATTTCAATCCGACGGAGGGGTGGCTGAAGGTCATCGGGAAGGGCTCGAAAGAGCGCTTGGTTCCTTTGTCCGAAAATCTTTTGGTGGAATTGAAGGATTACATCCGGCACGTGCGCCCGCATCTGGTGAAGCACACGACCAATTCGATTTTGGTGAATGACCGGGGCAACCGTCCCAGCCGCATCGACATTTGGCGCTGGCTGGATGCCTGGTCAAAAAAAGCGGGATTCAAGACGACCATTTCTCCCCACCAGTTTCGGCACGGCTGCGCGACCGCTCTCTTGGAGGGCGGCGCGGATTTAAGAACCATTCAAATGCTGTTGGGTCACTCAAGCATTCAGACGACGCAGATTTACACTTCCGTTTCCGGCAAAAAGCTTAAAGAAGAAGTGGATCTGCACCATCCTTTGTCCGACTTAAAAGACCTCTAAGCGTCCGACTTTCGAATCCGGGTTTCAGTCCTGTGGTCTTCGTTTTTTCTTGGAGAGCGCTTTGCTTTTTGCAGAGTTTTAGACCCATGATGATCAAATCTTTTTTTTCCAAAGAAGGACGTCTTCAACCCCTGGAGGTTGAGGTCACGTTGATGCCCGGACTTCCTACTCTTCAAGTGATCGGTCTTCCCGACACGGCTTTGAAGGAAAGCGCTTTGCGCATCAAGGCGGCTTTGACCGCGCAAGGTTTTCAGTGGCCCAAGGCCAAACAGGTCGTGGTGAATTTAAGGCCCACGCATTTAAGGAAACATTCAAAAGGCCTTGAGCTTGCGATCGTTGTGGCCTTTTTGCTGGAAACCGGACAAATCCCCCGGGAAAATTTAAAATTTCCTCTGTTCGCTTACGGAGAGCTGGGATTGGAGGGGCAGGTGAGGGCTCCACTGGATTTGGAATCCGTGCGCGCGTGTTTAAAGGAAGAGGACCTGATGGTGTGCGCTGCTGGAGGAAATCTTCATCATCCGTTGAAGCTGGAGCTTGAGACCTTGGCGGATCTTTTGGCGCCGGTGCAGACCTTGGAGGGCTCTGGGGAAAAGTTTTTGGACAAGTGGATGCCCCGGAAAATTCCGGATCTTTCTTTTCCGGAGAGTCAGGCGCATTTGCTGGCGGTCGCGGCGCTGAGTGGGGCGGCCACGCTTTTGGCGGGACCTCCGGGATCGGGGAAAACCACTTTTGCGGAAAGTCTTTACTTTCTTCTCCCGCGCTTAAAGGAAACGGAGCTTTTTGATTTGCGCGCCCATCATTTGCAGTTGGGGGAAGAATTAAAAGATAGACCTTTGGTGGCCCCCCATCACTCCACCCCCGTGATGTCTTTGATCGGCGGGGGGAATCAGGCTTTCCCGGGAGAAGTGGCGAAGGCCCACGGGGGGCTGTTGATTTTGGATGAATTTTTACTTTTTCCCGCGCGGGTGATCGAAGCCTTGCGAGAGCCTTTGGTGTCAAAAAAATTTCGGGTCGCGCGTTTGGGAAGATCGGTGACGTGGCCGGCGGATTTTCAATTCGTGGCGACGACCAACCTGTGTCCCTGCGGAAGGCTGACGGCAAAAAAAGATTTCCGCTGCGTTTACACCTTGCCGCGCTGTCAGTCGATTTGGACCAAGCTTTCGGGGCCGATGTTGGATCGCTTTGAGTTGGTGGTTTTGTTTGAGGCCTACGGAAAGGAGACTTGGAAAGAGGAGCGCTCTTCTTTGCGGGAAATCAACGAGCGGGTGGAAAAGGCGCGCGCCCTTTATGAGGGTCTGCTTGCCGAGGAAAAGACCCTGGTGGTGCCCGAAGTGTTTAGAACCTTTCAAAGCCGGCGTCGGGAAATGGCGCTTAAAAAACTGTCCGTTGCCTTGGCGGCCCTGGAAGGGACGCGCGGCGTGGAGGACCGGCATTGGCTGGGTGCCTATCGGTTAAGCCAAAGGCCCGTCAAAACACTTCAGGAACTCTTTTCCTGAAGTTAGATCTTGTCAAACCGCGCAAATCCGTGTTTTGAATAAGGTTTCATCTTTCACGTCAGGTGGCTTGGGAGAGCGGTTATCCAGCGGACTGCAAATCCGTTCACGCCGGTTCAAATCCGGCAGCCACCTCCACTCATCCTCAATGACAGGGCCAATCTTTTCCGCTTAACCTGAATCCGATGCACGACACACAAAAATCCTCCTTAGGCTCCCGCTCCGCTTTTATCTTTGTCACTTTGGTGATTGAGGCCATGGGATTTGGCATTGTGATGCCGGTCCTTCCCGATGTGATTCGCAAATTCGTCACCGGGGAATCCACGGTCGCTACGACTTACGGGTACTTCATTGCGGTCTTCGCTTTGCTTCAGTTTCTTTGCGCTCCGATCATGGGAAAGCTCTCCGATAAATATGGACGAAGACCCGTTCTGCTCACTTCTCTTGCGGGAACGGGGATTGATTATTTGTTCATGGCCTTTGCGCCCACGCTGGCGCTTTTGTTTGTCGGAAGATTCATCTCCGGAGTTTGCGGAGCCAGCTACACGGTCGCGACGGCTTATTTGGCCGATATCAGTGACGACTCAAACCGGGCAAAGCACTTTGGCTTGATGGGAGCAGGCTTCGGTTTGGGATTCATCATGGGGCCCGCCATTGGGGGGCTGGTGGCCTTGCATGGATTGATGTATCCGTTTATTGCCGCCGCGATTCTGAATGTGTTGAACTTTCTTTTCGGGCTTTTCGTTTTGCCCGAGTCCTTGTCTCCCACCCTCCGTCGTGACTTTTCCGTGGGAGATTTGAACCCCTTTAAATCTTTAAAGAGCATCATTTCGATGCCAGCGATCAGTCTGTTGGTGATCGCCTATGTTCTTTTGGCCTTGGCGGGACAAACGCATCCTTCGATGTGGGCCATTTACACGGAATCCCGTTTTGCTTGGACACCTGCTCAAGTGGGAATGTCTTTAGCGGCCGTGGGACTTTTCAGTGCGGTGGCGCAAGGGGGACTCACCGGAATTTTAACGAAACATTTCGGTGAGCGCCGGTTGTCCTTTTGGGGAAGTTTGGGCGCGGCATTGACCTTCGCGGGATATGGTTTGGCCACGGTCGGTTGGGTGGTTTATCCCATCTTGGCCATTGCTTCGGTTTTTTCGGCGGCACAACCGGCTTTGCAATCCCTGATCACCCGGGAAGTTCCGGCGGATCGGCAAGGGGAGCTTCAGGGAGCGTTGATGAGCCTTATGAGTCTGATGGGAGTCATCAACCCTTTGATCATGACCCGCGTTTTTGCCTTGAGTTCCGGCCGAGACAGTCTGATCGATCTGCCCGGCTTGGTTTACTATTTCGCCGCGCTCATCGGCCTTGCCGCGTTCTTCACGATCTGGCGGTGGGAAAAATCGCATTCAGTATAAATTTGGAGAAAGGAAGCTCCCCTTCCGTTTTTACGAAAGGGGGTCCCTTATGGATAAATACGTGAGAGCGTATGAATACATATCGGGAATTCGATGGAAAATCTTTACCGGCCTTTTAAGCATGAACCTGGTTCTGCTTAAATTGCTGCTGATTTTTACAAAGTTGGCTTTATTGACTTCAGGACTTAAGTAGCAGTCCTTGGGCTTAAAACCCAAACGGAGATCACTATGGAAGGTCGCACCCGGTCGACACTTTTGAGATATTTTAAAAATTCAGCGCATCGGCGATCTCATTTATTTCCGCTTCGCTCAAGAAGGAGAGACCTTTCATCGGACTTTGGGTGGACAGAGCGCTTTTAATCTGTGCAGCGGTCCGCTTTCGTTTGCTGGTTGAGTCCAAACTTCCGTGGCAGGTTTGGCAGTAAGCCGCGTAGAGGGTCGCGCCTGAGGTCTCGATCTCGCCGGGGCCGCCGCCGGAGCCGGAGGCTGGACCGGGCGTTCCATCCGCGAGAAGGACCAAATGGCTTTCCGGAATCATCAGATCTTCGTCCGTCAGATTTTCGTAAAATTCGCTGGGTTGCACTTCAAAAGTAAAGAAAAGTTTCTCCGCGGAAAAATCACTTTTAATCACGTTGAGAGTGAGATGCACCACCCCAGGCTGAAAGCATTCCATTTCGATGGCGTGGGCAAAGCTTTCATAAGGCTTGAACGTGCAATTCCCGCTGACGCCGTTCAGGGTGTAAAGCCACCCGAATGAAACATCATCCGCGAAGGCGTTCGGATTGGCGTAGAAAATCATCTTTCTCGAGGTAAGAAAAAGCGAGTTCAATGTCCAAACCTTCTTTTCCATAAGAGTTCCCGATTGGGCCATGGTCATGCTGGAGTAATTTTTAAACTGAAGACTTCCGCCACAGTTTTGAAAAAAACCGAAAGTAAGAGCCAGCACCAAAATGAGAAGGACCGTGATACGGGACTTCACACAAAACCTCCTTTTTTAGCGACTCCGAGAGAGTGATCGGTTCCGCCGTATTCGGAATAAGTGATCCCGAATTTGTGGAGAATATCGAGCAACAGACTTCCGACGGGCTTTTTATTGGCGGCGGATCCGCGAATACCTTGGACGCCCGCATTGATCACGTAGGTCGATAAGTTTTCATAATTATGCACGTCGGTGCTCATGCAGGAGCCGGCATTGCAAAAAACGAGGGAATCGTTGTAAAGCCCTTTTTGTTTGAGTTTGTTCATGAATTGGGCGATCGAACTTTGCATGAATTGAGAGGCGTCCAGGTAATCTTGGACCGGATTCACCGTGGAGTAATGGGAAGTTCCGTGAGTTCTTTCCATGTAGAGATTCACCGTCAAAACCCGTGTGATGTTTTGTTCCAAAGCGGTGATCGCCAGATCGTACATTTTGTCCATTTTTTGATTGAAAGCCGAACTGGAGTAAGCGGACCTGTAAATTTCAGCGACCGTCGAAAAGGAAGAACAGGGAACCGACTTGTTGCTTTCCAGGTTTTTCAAATTTGAATCGTATTGTGCCACGCGCGTTTGCAGGTTCTGAGTCAAAGAATCAAATTTTTCATGATCGATCAAAAAATTGCTCGAGAAGATGTGGTGGTTGGACTTGATCAGCTCCAGTGCTTGCAACCGGGTTTTATAGACAGCGGCGCTATACTTCTCGCAAACGATTTTGTTTTTAATTTCCGCCTGCAGGGTTCCGATTGATGAAATAGAGTGTACGACTTCCCCATTCGCGCCCCAGGAAGATGTGCGGTGCGTGCAGGCCAAATGGGACTCTTCATTGTTCGTAATCAATAGATAAGGCAGCGGCGTTTTGTATTGGGCCTGCAGTTTCTCCCCGATCAAAACGTCAATGGATTTCCCGCCTCCTGTGGAGTAGTTCTTGAGGTTTCCGAGAGGGTAGTAAGTCTCGAAGAGTTGGAAACCCGTCATCGCTCCCGAAAGCGCGGAAACTTGAGGGGACGCGTGCGAGTTCATGGGAGCCAGAAAAAGAGTGTTAAGGCCCAAAGGGAGCGCGATGTCGGAGCGGTATTGGGCCAAGGGGCTGAGAGTGTTGTTGAAATCCCAATAGCCGAGTCCTTGGTAGTCCGTGGTGCCGCCGGTGTATTTAATCACGAAGTTGATCAGCCGCGAGGGAGCGCTTTGGGCGAAGGACATGGGACTTAAGATGCTCGAGAGCCCGTACAATAAACAGAAGTCCCTGAAATTTTCTAAAAACTCTCTTCTTTTCATTGCGGTTTCCTCGCATGGGAGAACAGTTGAGAAGCCACGAGTCCTTTGATTTGGTCCCGTATACCGAGACGGGAGTTTAATGTGATGGCGTTTTCGGCACAGGGCTGCTCAAACGCCGTGTTCAAAGGAGCCATTTTGTTGGACATATAGCGGATAAAACATTGATGGAGTTGGGTGTTTTTGGAAAGAGACTTTAAAAAATCATCAAAATTAGTCACGGGCCGAGTGTCGTTCGGGGACATCAGCAGGGAATAGGTGATCGGAGTTCCATCACCATAAGTGGATCTTAGTTTTCCGAATTGGTTAAGGCTTTCGAAGCCGATGCCGTATTTATCGATTTCTTGATGGCAGCCGAGGCAGCTGGGATGTTTCCGGCGGATTTCACCGACTTGAATTTGCTTGAGTTGATCGGCGTGAGGTCCAAGCACTCTTACGACATCTTCGGGACTGACTTCATTCACGGGAATGTCCTGACAAAGGAATTTTTCAGAAAGGAAGATGCCCCTTTTACTGACCCGTGTTTCGTTCGTGGCCGAGTGACGTGTTTTATACGCGAAATAGGGACTTGCGAAGAAGCCGGCTCTGAAGGCCACCTCTTTGGGAACGGTGACTTCCTTGAAATCACCGCCTGCGACAGTGGGAAACTTCTTCGAGCTGTCTTGGAGGTAAAGCGCCACTTTGTCGTTTAAATAAACTTTTCCCCCATAGAAAAATTCGGAGAGCGGTCCGTTGTTTTTGATCAAGTCTTTAAAAGAGAGAAGCTGGCTGTAGGCCAGGTCGTTCAATCCGACCGCCACTCCGTCTTGATTTTGTACGGCTTGCTTGTTTTCAAGATCATATTGAATGCCCAACCAGGGCGTGATCGCGTGATTCATGAAACGGACCAGGTATTTTTCTTGAGCAAGAAGGCGATCAACGTGGGGCAAAAGGTCCGCGGGTGTACGGATCTTTCCTAGACGAACCTCCTCCCATAAGACGGGATCGGGCAGGGAGTTGAAAAGGAAAAAGGAAAAGCGGCTGGCGAGTTCATAAGAGGAAAAATTCACGACGCGGTTTCCGCCCTGAATGCCTGAATAATTTTTGAGATAAAACTGAGGCGACCCCATGGCGGTGATGAAAGCCAACTCTACCTTTTTGGCTAAATCCACCGGTTTCGAAAAAATCTCCAAAAAGAAATCAAACTCTTGGTCGGAAAGGGGTCTTCTCCAGAGGCGTTCGATGACATTCCTGGTGAATTCGAAGCACTTTAACCCCTGACTGGCGTTACCGCATTGGCTCTTGAAATCGGCTTGTTGGCTCCACAACCCGTAAACTTCTTCGGATGTTTCCAGGAGTTGGGCCAAATACAGATCTCCGGCGATGGTGCCGGGATTGTTTTCCTGATAATTTGAAAGGTCGGCCCGCCGATCCACCTGGATTTCGGGAATTTGGGAGAGAGCGTTGGCGACGGCGGAAGAGTCGGCTATGGTGGAGGAAAACAAATCTTCAACGACATATTGGATTTCTTTATTGGTCAGAGCGCTGGGGCGGTATTCCGGCAAGGATTCCGTGGTGCAGGTGGATTTTCCCAAGATATTATTGAGTCCCTGTGAAGGGCGCCCCGCCTGAAAACCCCTGCCGCAGTTTTGGAAAATAAGAAGGGCTCCAACCAAAGTTAAAAAGTAATAGCGTGAGGTCCACAAGTACTGAAATGTTAAAAGAAAGTGGTTCCCTTTAATCCTGACCCCCGCCTCTGTGCCTTATTGAGACTTATCGGAAAGTCCAGGTCGAGTCTTGAGGTTAAAGTAAGGGATGTCGGAGAGCTTTCGGCAAAGTTTCCGTCCCAAACTGAAACACATTCACGACAAATAAGTGGATTTTGAATTCCCCTGAAAACCCCGATCCTGAAAGGGACCAAGGGGGAAATCATGAACAACTTTTTAAAAGCCGTCGCACTCATTACACTTTCACTCGGTTTAACCAATTGCAAAGTGGAGTTCACCGCCGACGGAGACTTGCTTCAAAAAGACGGCATCGAGACTTCTTTGACTAAAATCCGCTATTATAACGGCGGTTGGTATCCGGCGCCGAACCAGGCTAATTTTAAAGCGGATTTAGTCCTTTCTTTGCTTTCCGACGGCAAAGTCGCCCTGGATCTTCAGCTTCCGGAATGCAAAATTTCAAAACTTGTTCCCGTCATTGAATTTTCGAAGTTGGCGGACGCTCTCGATCGGGCTCAACTCTTTAGGGAAAGCGGCGACGTTCACATGGTGGACGGTGGAGACGAATTGATTCAGGCAACGGACGAGTCAGGTGAGATGACGGAGATTCACTTGCGCCAAGGTGATCACTCCAACGGAAAGTGGCGCTTCACTGACCCAAGTGAAGTGCGCCCTCTTGTTGATTCTCTGATCGCTCGGTACGGAACCTGCTCCGGCTCGAACTCGAAGATCGTCGCCGTGGAATTCAGTAGTGCACCGAACGATCCGGTTCCCGTTCAGGCGGGAACGAATGGACAGGACGCCAATGTGGCACCGGCGCCTTACGTTCGGGAAAACCGCTCCCTGCGTGTGGATGTGGTGGGAGGGAAACAGCTGATTTCCGGACGGGAAAGTATCGTTCAGGGAATCACCCGCTGTGAGCGCCAATTTGACAAAGTCGAGTCCCATCAAGACCTGATCGGCCTGGCTGGGAAGATCGTTTTTACGGAAAGTAACATGACCTGTTCCATGAGCCCGTCAAACATCACGGTGATCACCGTAACCTATGCCGACGGGCGGAAACAATACGGGTATATGGGGTGTTGGGCATCCCTCCGCGCGCTGAACTCCGAAGAGTTTGCGAAAGACCTTTTGAAAGCCCTCGCACCGATCCCCGCAAAGTGCTCTTATTGATCAGTTCGGAGTGCAGGCGAGAATGACGGAATTTCGAATGGAGAAATCATGGTCGTAATAATACCTTGCGGCCATTTGATCATTTCCCAGCATATTGGGCGGCTCAATAAGGTGAAACATCCACTTGCCGTCTTTGGCGGTTACCCCAAAGCTGAAGCCGTCCTCGTTATCCAGATAAACCGAAAGGTTTTCGGCGTTTTGCGACGGACCGTTTGCGACTTTGATTGTTACATCCGCGAAAACGGATTGTCTTTCGTCCGCGTGTTCTACGTAGATGATCGTCAGATCTTGTCCCGCGCGATTGATTCCTTTGCAGGTGAAGCTCTTGAGGTCCGCGAAGGCGTTGGCTCCCAGGGAAAAGGCCGCCAGAATAAAAAGCATCTTCATAAAACCCTCCTTCTTTAAGAACGCTCGAGTCTTTAACACGTCCGCTTTATTTGGAGGGAGAGCCCCCGGAAATCCTGACCATTTTTGTAAAGATAACAATCAGATTTCCGGCTTTCGCTTTGGCTGGGAGACTGATAAATCATGCCCAAAAAGGGAGGATCGATGACCGCACGATTCTTAAAGAGGACGATCATTGCCGCCATGTTCTGTCTGGGCTCTCACGCCGCTCTGGCGGGAAAGAGCTTGTGCTTAGAGTCGGCCGAAAAAGCCGCCGCTCTTCAATATGTGAGCGAGCGTGGGCTCAGTTTGAAGTTTGCCGAAGAGTCCGTTTATAGTTTTGTCGAAAGCGGTTCTTTGAGGGAAGGGGATTTGGTTTACGTTTTGACTTTGTTCGAAAAGTTTCAAGACGGATTCTCCGAATCCGGCGAGACCTATGAAGTCCATCTGGATCCGAACCACTGCAAGGTGAATTCAATCGTAAAACTATAAAGGACGCGGATCACCCGATCAGGGACATATCCGGTTTTTGGCCTTTTCGAAATAACTCTTAAAACTCGACGTGGGACCGAGATCTGGAAAATTTTCACGGTAGAAAGCAGTTTTTATAAACTCTTTTAGGGAGGTGAGCTTCGGAGGGATTTGCGGCATACATAGGCCCATACAAAGTCTAAGGAGTTCAAAATGAAAAACACGTTACTGTCCGCTTTGTCACTGATCATGATCGGCTTTGGCGCCGGTCAAACCGCTTTGGCCAACCCCACCGCCGATGCCTGGAAAATTGAAAAACAACAGTGGGAAGAGGCCGTGCCCAAGATGTCCCAACTGGAGTTGGTTGTGAAGTGGACTCAAAACTTCACTGCGACCGTGGTGGCTTGCAGCGCTTCCAGTGCCGTGGCCGGAACCGCTTTGGTGGCGGACACCGTTCCCGTCGGCAACATCCTGACTGAAATTTTGGCGAACTTCGCTGATGAGGATTATCAAAGTCTTTCTTCCAGCGGATACATCGGTGATTCTTTGGAAGGCCTTTTTGCCGGAGGCGGAGCGCTCGTTCGTGACAGCGTTCAATTCGTTCTTTTGGCGATGTCCGGTGACACGGATCAGGCTTGGTCGCACGTGAAGAAGTCCTATGAGTCCTCCGTTGTTCTGTCGAACAAGCTGTTTCAAGACTACTCTTTGTGCAACCGCCTTGCGACCGTGGAATTGATCCTTCGCAAAGAGATCATCTCCCGGGCCCGTGGGGATCAAGCCGTCAGCGAACCGCAACCCCAGTTGGTCGCTCCTGAGCTGCTTCGTCCTTAATTGATTTTGAAAGGCAGGGCCCAATGGCGGCCCTGTCTAAACTATAGACACCTCTTCTCCCCCTCATTTTGCCAACACGTTTCTTTTACCCAGCATAAAGATTGCTCCCCTTCTGAAGTATTAAAAGATTGGGGGAACCTATGAGTTCATTATTTAGAGCCTTATTGCTTGGAAGCTTCCTTTTGTCGCCTTTGGCCTATGGAGGCCAGTTGTTCCAAACGAATTTGCAGTTGGACAAAACCAGCGGCCGCATGAAGGGCGTGATCTATGCCGAATGGAGAACCGCGCACCGCTTTTGTCTTTCCAAGGGCTTCGATGCCGGCGCCCGCTCTTACAGCACGCAAACCAACTTTGACCGCATCCGCAGAACGCGCTCGGTAAAAATTGATCACGTCCACTGCGCGTCCACTCAAAGAGAGCTTGGGAAAGATGCCCTTCGCACAAGACGCGCTTATTACTTGGAGAAAAAAGGTCTTCCTCCCGTCGTTAAACATCACAAAGCTTCAAGAAAATCATTGGCCGCTCGGGCCCGCAGATAATATCGGGGAGAAGGGGTCCATGAAAGCGTTGAAGACTTTCTTTGTCGTGGCACTTTCGTTTTTGTGGACCACGGCCGCGGGAGCGTTGCCGCTCGCGGCCTCGGAGGAGCCCGTGCGCCAGTGCGTAGCGGATCTTTGCGGTTCCACGAAGTTTCTGGTTAACGCCACGGGTTCGGGCGACTTCAGCCGTTTCCAACCCCGGGACGTTAAGCTCTTGTTCAATGATTCCTTGAAGCCCGTCATGAACGAAATCATGGATCTGGAAATGGACCGTCTGAGAAAAATCATCGATCTTTGGCCCCATCTTGAATCCCGGTTTAAAACTGAAACTTTAAATGAAGAGCAAAAGATTCTTTTATCAGTGGTAAAGTTCACCAATGTGGATTTTGATAAGATACAGGTTGTCTTTGAATATAAAGGGGGTCGCATTTGGGTCAACCAAGCGAAATGGAAAGAACTCGAGCCGCAGCGAAGCACCGAAAGTATCCGGGCGACCAGTCAGTTCATTGAAATTTTATTCAACTCCGATCAAGTAAATGCCGCCAGCGATTTGGATGGTACCTCCTATGATTTCGCTTTAAAGCTATTGGACCTTGAGACGCCGGAGGCACTGCAAGCTTGGTCGGGCCGTATGGCAACAAAGGCCTTTTCACGTTTGATCAATCTGGGTCCTTTTTTGGTGAGTCGAAGTGACATCGAACCTCTGCAAAAACTTTCCCGAGGTGAAGAGCTCGATTCTTATGAAAAGACAACCTTCGTTCATACGGTGGCTCAGCTTTTCCGGCAAGATGCTTTCTTTGAAGACCCTTCAATGAGGGAATTCCTTAATCAGCCGCCACCGTGGCAAGAGATCAAGACTTCCTTTAGTCCCTTGGTGAATCGGCTACGCCTCGCTTTGGAAGATCCCTCTCAACAGAAACTTTTCCGGGAGCGGATTCTCGGGAAGTGTGAGAAAAAGATCAACGGTTACATGAGCTCCATTCCGTCGGGGTTGATGATCAGAAATGCTCAAGCCCTTTCTGAGGCGGTCAAGGACCGTTCTCAAGAAATTTTGCGTCGTCTTCTTAGAGGTGATGCTTTGGAAGGAGCTCTTTCCGCTGTTCGTAAAACGAAATTTTCTTTTGTCGGGGATAAAGATCCGGAAGGTCTTCTTCAAAGCATTTTTTTGTCGCGTAAAGACGACTTAGAAAAGGCCAATAACCTCAACCAGGCAAGGGATCTCGTCGCCGCCTTGGTGTTTCAATTGATGAGTCCTTCCGAGACGGACCTTTCCCAGAATCTTTTTCCCACGTTGACGAGTCTTTGTGAAAGAATCAAACCTCCTTTCCTGACGGACAAGACCCTCACCGGATCCCAGCAGATCCTGACCAGTTGGCAATCGGTGAAATGGCCCCAGTATGGCGCGCCCATTATTGCCCACGAACTGGGACATGTGGTTTCAAGGGCCATAGGGGACAAGGACACCTTTTTTCCCCAAATCATGAGTGCCATCAAAAAAAGCCACGAAGAGTTTTATGACTTCAAGGATGAGACGAGTTCCCTCAACAACGAAGAAGACTTCGCCGATTTCTTTTCCGCGCAAGTGATGAAAGATCTTGAGAAGAGTTGGGCTCCCGTGGACAACATGGGCTGTTTGCTCCTTCCGATTGACGGAGAGCGCGAAGACTTTAGGCCGGAGAGTCTGAGTTTTCTTAAAACCAGCGAGGAGAGTCATTCCACGGGGATTTTTCGCCTGATTCAAACGCAAGTTCTTCTCGGAAAAGAGATACCGAAAAGTTGTCAGGCCTTGCCGCCCGTGCAGAGAATCATGAAGGGAAACGAAAGACTTTCCCTTTTGCCGACGGGCAAGATATAAAAGAGGAATGTCTTTTTTGATTCTTGCGGTGATCCTTTGCGTGGGAGCAGTGACCCCGGTCACGGTGAAGGCGGAGGATTCCCTGGCCGTTCGTCCGGATGTCTCTTTGGTCAGCAGCCGCGATCTGATCACCTACGCTTCCCACCAAAAAACGGCGGTGCGCTACCGGGCCCTAGTGATTGATCCGCTGGGAGCGGACAAGGGCGTCGTCCATTTGGTTCTGGAAAAATTCTTTACGGATAAAAACGGAAACCCCGACGGGGTTATTTATTCGAAAAATTTCGCGTCCACGGAATTCCCTTTGGTGAAAGAGGCGGTGGCGAAACTTTCCCGCCCTCAGGACAAGGCGGGGTGTTGTAAAATCAACGCCTTAACTTGGGACAAGGGGCGGATGACCTTTTCGGTGCGGGTGAAGGAAAAGAGCTTTTCCTGTAAAACCGACTCCTTGGACGCCAAAAAAATCGGGATTCACTGCCAGAAGGAAAAGCCATGATCCCGCTTTCCAACTTCTTTCCACACTTTGTTTTTATACTAAGAGAGATTTTTCCGGTTCTAAAAGGAGTTTCATGAGAATCCTTTTCGTTTCTTTTCTTCTTAGTTTCTGTTCCGCTTTTTATTCCGTTTCCTGGGCCCAAACGACGCCCAGCTGGCAGAGCGTGCTGCAGGAAGCTTCAAAGAACAACGGCCAGATCCGCGCCGCGCGGGAGACATTGAGTGCCCGCGGTTATGACGTCAAGGGGGCGAGAAACTCTTTTCTTCCTCAGCTGAGCGCTTCCGTCGGCGCCAATTACGGGGACACGACGTCTCAAGACATCACTCTCTCCCGCGGGGATGACAGCTATGTGACGTCCTTGAATTTGTCTCAGAATCTTTTTTCGGGTCTTAAAGACAAGGCCGCTTTGGAGCAACAGGAAGCCAACAAAAGGGCGGCGGAGGCCGGTCTATCAGGGGTCAAGGCCCAAGTTTCTTACGACTTGGTTCAGGCCTACTCCCAACTTTTGTTCGCGCAGAACTCGGTGGCTCTTCAAGACAAAATCATCCAGCGGCGCGAGACCAATTTGAATTTGGTGAGCCTGCGCTTTAAAAGTGGTCGGGAAAACCGCGGCTCCGTTTTGCTTTCGGAGGCCAACCTGAATCAGGCGACCTACGAAAAATTGCAGGCGAAGAATCAATTGACCGTGGCCAGCAGCCAGTTGTCCAAAGTTTTGGGAAGGGACGAGGATCAAGTGATCGTTTTAAAAGACGAGATTCCTTTGGAACCGCCCATGCCGTCGCCGGATTTTAAAACCATCGCCGCCGGTGTTCCTGAAGTGAAACAGAATCAGGCGCAGGTGGAAGCCTCGAGAGCCGGGGTGACGGTGGCGCGCTCCGGATTTTTTCCGGTGCTGGGGGTTTCGGCCGGCATGGAAAGCAAAGGAACCCGCTGGTATCCCGATCAGGATCATTGGGCGGTCGGCGCCAGTTTGACCTTTCCGCTGTTTAACGGCGGCAAGGATTACTATGCTTCTCAAAGCGCCGTTTCCCAACTTGAGGCCGCGCGGGCGACATTGAACAACGTGCAACGGGACCGCTTGGCGACGCTCAAGCAAACTTATTCCGCCTATGAAGAAGCTTTGCAAAAGTTAAAAGTGGATGAAAGTTTTCGCAAGGCCGCTTCCAAGCGCGCGGAAATCGCCCGCGCCAAATATCAAAACGGCTTGATGAGTTTTGAGGATTGGGACTTGATCGAGAGCGATTTGATTTCAAGAGAGCGGGCGGTCTTGCAAAGCCAGCGGGACGTCAGTCGCGCCCAGGCGGCGTGGCAGCAGGCACAGGGCCAAGGAGTGATTCCGTGAAAAAAAATTTTTTGAAAACGCGTTGGTTTCAATGGGGATTTTTCGCCCTCCTCGGACTGATCGCCGTGTTTTTCTTTTTCTTCCGGGCTAAGGAAGTGCCGGTGAGCTATCAGGAATTCAAGGTTCATCGGGGAAGCTTGCAGGTGATCATTCAAAGCACCGGCACGGTGCAACCGAAAAACCGCCTGGACATCAAGCCGCCGGTGGCGGGACGGGTGGAAGAGATTTTGGTCAAAGAGGGCGAGAAAGTGAAGAAGGGTCAAATTCTGGCATGGATGAGTTCCACGGAGCGCGCGGCCCTGTTGGATGCCGCCCGCAGCGACGGACCCGAGGCGGTGCAGCGTTGGGAGCGGGACTTCAAGCCCACACCGGTGATCGCGCCGATTGACGGCACTTTGATTCTTCGCAATGTGGAAACCGGACAGACCTTCACCAATGCGGATTCGATTTTCACCATGTCGGACCGTCTGACCATCAAGGCCACCGTGGATGAAACCGACATCGGCGCCATCAAATTGGGGCAGGAAGCCAGCGTGACCTTGGATGCTTTTCCGGATCAGGAAATTCCGGCCAAGGTGGATCAGATCGCCTTCGATGCGACCACGACGAACAACGTGACGACTTATCTTGTCGACGTTCTTCCCGATAAAACGCCGAAATTCATGCGCAGCGGAATGACGGCCAACGTGAATTTCAAAGTTCAAACGAAAGAAGAAGTTTTGATGATTCCCAGTCAGCTGCTTCAGTCCGGAAACTTCGTTTACGTGCGCACCGAAAATGGCGGGGCGGAACAAAGGGACATTCACGTGGGAATCAGCAACGGCCCCGAGATCGAAGTGACCGAAGGACTTTCCGATGGGGAGACGGTTCTTCTGCCGGTGCAAGGACAAGGTCTGTCCGCCGGTGAAAAATCGAACCCCTTCAGTCCGTTCGGGGGCCGTCGGGGGCGCAAGAAGTGAAGACCATCATCACTTTGAAGGATCTTTCCAAAAAATATGTGATGGGGGACACCACGGTCGTGGCCCTGGATCATGTTTCCCTGACCATCGAGCAGGGGGATTTCGTGGCGATCATGGGCCCTTCGGGTTCGGGAAAGTCCACATTGATGCACATCCTGGGACTTTTGGATCTGGCCGATGAAGGAAGTTATAATATCCTCGGCCAAGAGGTTTCCCATCTGAATGAAGACGCCTTGGCCGTTTTAAGACGGCGCATGATCGGTTTTGTTTTTCAGCAATTCAATTTGTTGCCGCGGATGTCAGCGGAGGAAAACGTCTGTTTGCCTCAGCTTTATTCCCGGGGAAGTTTTGACGGGGAGAGGGGCAAGGAACTTTTAAGTCAGGTGGGGCTCGGCGAGCGCACGGGACATCATCCCAATGAAATGTCCGGCGGTCAGCAACAGCGCGTGGCCATCGCCCGCGCTCTGGTGAATCAGCCTTTGATGATTCTTGCGGACGAGCCCACGGGAAATTTGGACTCGGCCAGCGAAAAAGAAATCATGGCTTTGTTAAAAAGCCTGAATGAACAGGGAATCACCGTGGTGATCGTCACCCATGAGGAAGAGATCGGAGCCCAAGCCAAACGGGTTATTCGGATGCGGGACGGGCGGGTCCAATCGGATGAAAGACGAGAGGCCCTTGCGCCGACGGAGCGGGAAATCCGCAGCGAAGATTTTTTTTCCGAGGCGAAAGAAAAAGAAAAGAGCCATCTGGGACAACACTTTCTTCAGGCGGTGAAAAACCTGACGGTCAACAAAGTGCGCACCGCTCTTTCCATGTTGGGAATCCTGATCGGGGTCGGTGCCGTTGTGGCGATGATTGCCGTGGGCCGGGGCGCGCAGAATGCCATCGCCGAACAATTGTCTTCTTTGGGATCGAATTTGTTGGTGCTGCGGTCGGGCGCGCATCGGGGACCCGGCGGCAGCATGGGCGAGACCGGTGCGACCACAAGGCTGACGGTGGAAGATGCGACGGCCATCGCCCGTCAGGTGCCGGGTGTAAAAGAGGCGGCTCCCTATGTGAGCAGCCGGGGCCAAGTGACTTACAAAAGTAAAAACTGGAACACCTCCGTTTTAGGGGTGTCCCCGTCTTATGAGCAAATGCATAATTACACGCCCCAAGCGGGAAGATTTTTTTCGAACACGGAAGTTTCCGCGCGCAGCCGGGTGGCTTTGATCGGCGTGCGCATCCAAAAGGAAATTTTCGGGGATGAAGATCCCTTGGGAAAAGAGATCAAGATCAACAAGGTGAATTTTTTGGTGATCGGCATTTTGCCTGAAAAGGGCGCCAGTGGTCCTTTTGACCAAGACGATCGCATCATCATCCCGGTCACGACGGCCATGAAAAGACTTTTCGGAAAACTTTATTTGGATTCGATTGAAATCGGGGCCGTCTCCAGCGATGCCACCTCGCAAGTTCAGGAACAGACGGAAAAGTTGATGTTGATGAGACATCGGGTACCGGAGGCGCAAAAAGAAGAAGCCTTTTCCATCCGCAACATGGCGGAAATCCAGGAGGCTCTGACCTCCAGCACCGCCACCATGACTTTGCTTTTGTCGGTGATTGCCGCCATTTCCCTGGTGGTCGGTGGCATCGGCATCATGAACATCATGTTGGTGTCCGTGACGGAGCGCACGCGCGAGATCGGTTTAAGAAAAGCCGTCGGCGCCCGTCGTCCGGATATTTTGCTGCAGTTTTTGGTGGAAGCGGTGGTGATCAGCGCGGTGGGAGGAATTTTGGGGATTCTTTTGGCTTGGGTGGCCACCCTGGTTTTGACTTATGTGGCGGGATGGGCGACCTCGATCACCTTGAGTTCCATTTTGTTGGCCGTGCTTTTTTCGACCTCAGTGGGAGTGGTGTTTGGTTTGTATCCAGCACGCAAGGCTTCGCTTTTGGCGCCCATTCAAGCGCTTCGTTATGAGTGAGGGGCGGTGCGCTTTTTCCACTGGTGCAAAGTCAGCAGGGTGACGGATTCGGTGTCGGGATCGAAAACGATTTTGACGTCGCCGCGCTCAATTTGTTTTTTTACTTGTTCGATCTTGGTTTGGAGGGAGAACTCCTGGCTTCCGTAATCGGTGCCTTCTCTTAAAACGAAAGACTCGATCAGGGCCGAGAGCGTGTCTTCACCGAGGCGGGAGGCTTCCACTTCCACGGGAGGCTGTGGTTCTGAATCCGTTTTCCTATCCATGAAAAAATTCTTTCAGGCGCCTCGTGAAGTCCTGGGGGTTTTCCACGTTCCAGCAATGACCGGCTTCAGGAAGAATCTCCAAACGGCCTTGAGGTAAAAGCTGTACGAGATGTTTTGCGTCGTCCAGAGGAATCACGGCGTCCTGTTGGCCGTGCAAAACCAAAACGGGAATTTGAAGGGTTTTGATTTCTGATTCCAGATCGACTGTTTTTAAAATTTCTAAAACCGAAGTGCCGATGCCTTTGACCGCCTTGAAGGCGTCTTCAGCGATGCGGTTTTTCATTTCATCATTGACGTGGTCTTGATTTTGAATGGTGCTTAAAATCACCGTACGGGTCAGATCGAAACTTTCCGCCATCTGTCGGAAGGCCTCATACATGCTGTCGTCAAACACCACTCCTTTTGCGCCCACGGGATCCAAAAGAAGGGCTTTGGAAAAATACTCGGGCTTTTCAATCATCATCTGCAGGGCAATCAGTCCCCCCAAAGAATGGCCGACTAAAAACAGCGGGGTTTTAAGGACGCCTTGTTCTTGCAAACGCTCGATCAGCCGCAATTGATCCCCGGCGAGATCTTTCAGCGAAAAGGATTCCTTCAGCCCCAGGGCGGGATTTTTTCCAGATCCCCTGGCATCGGAAAAAATCAAGGCATGGTTTTTAAGAGCGGGAGCATTTTTCAGCTCCGCGCGCACCAAGTCCCACCAGCCTAAGGATGCAAGATTGCCGTGCAAAAAAAGCGCGTCTTGGGAAAGCGGGCTTTGGGATTCTTTTTCAAAGAAGATTTCCGACACAGCGGTTTCCTCCGGGGGAAAGGGCGCGGATTTCCCCGGTCAGGGGATTTCCTTGAAAGACGGCTCCTTGTGAGAGCGCGGGATCCTTTTGAAGGATGCGCAAAATCCAGCGGGCGGTGAAGCTCGGGTAGTCCCAGGGAATTTTGTGCAGGGAATTTTCGACCTTCAGTAAACTGGCGCGGGCCTCCTTGGGCATTTGTTCCCAAAAGGCCAGTTGCTCGCGGAGGGGCACGTGCTGATCCATTTCGGCGGACATCAAATGAATTTTCCCCGCGGGTAAATTTTTGATGACGGAATTGACGTCCCAGTTTTTCGCGCCCTTCACCAAACGGTACACTCCTTCCAGGTAGGAAGGATTTTTTAAAATCACCGGCTCCGCCAAGGGGTAAGTGCCGTAAACCAATACTCTCAAGTAGGCATCGTAAAGTTCTTCCGTGGAGCGCACGTCCCAGGGATAAAGGCGGCGGTGGGCTTCGATCCAGTATTTGATCAAAGCGTCCTGGTCACTCAGGCGGTGAAGAAAGGGGGAAATGGCGATCACTTGGTCGAAGTCTTTTGGATAAAGCGAGCTGTACCAAAGCGCCACGCCTCCTCCGTAAGAAAGCCCGGCCACGGATTTCGGACCTTTAAGATCCAAGGCCCGCAACAAGTCTTTAAGATCCCGGATTTGATTCTCCATGGGGACGTCGGAAATTTCCCCTTCCTCCAAGGTGCGTCCCATGTCCTCCATGTCATAAAGAACAAGACCCAGTCCCGGATTTTGTTTGAGGAGCGCGTCTTTCAAGGAGGACCATTGATCGGTGGTGTAGGTCAACCCGTTCAGTAAAATCAAAGTGGGCTGTCCTTTTTCGGCTTGATGAATTTCCACATACAGTTTTTTTCCCGGTCTGATTTCCACAAAGGATTTTTCAAACGCGGGAGCGTCGGCGGCGAAGGCGCTGGGCGAAAGAAGCAGCGGAAAAATCAGCGCGAAGAGAGAAAGGGAAAACACCCTCATAAGATAAGGCCTCCATCCACACTGATCACGGCGCCGTTGATGTAGGCGGCTTCTTCGGAAGAAAGAAACAAGCAGGTCCTGGCGATGTCTTGGGGCTCTCCCAAGCGTCCCACGGGAACGCGGGCGGCAATGCCGTCCAAGACTTCTTTGGGCATGGCTTGAGTCATTTGGGTCAGAATGAATCCGGGTGCGATCGCATTCACGGTAAAACCTTTTTTGCCGAATTCCCGCGCCCAGGTTTTAGTCATTCCCACCACGCCGGATTTGGCGGCAACGTAATTGGTCTGTCCGAAATTTCCATAAAGGGCCACGACGCTGGCCATGTTGACGATGCGTTTTGGTTTTTGCTCGTCGAACTTTTGAAAGAGACTTTTAGTGACGTTGAAGACGCCGGTGAGATTGGTTTGAATGACTTTGTCGAAATCCTCTTCCGTCATTTTGGCGAAACTTTTGTCCCGAGTGATGCCGGCGTTGTTGATTAAAACATGGATCGGCGCGGAAAGTCCCTCGGCGAAGGCTTTGCAGCTGGCGCGGTCGGTGACGTCCACTCGGTGCGTCTCCAAAAGAGGAAAGGAGGAGAGCTCTTTTTTGGCCGCGGCCAG
>Ga0182744_1001129_pt1 | contig 23936 bp, 17 predicted proteins | sample eDN3rd30CKraftMG_FD_128525 | JGI IMG/M metagenome (GOLD analysis project Ga0182744, IMG submission 128525) | Enriched Miracle-Growth compost microbial communities from Emeryville, California, USA - eDNA 3rd pass 30_C Kraft MG (version 2) (version 2) ... | reverse complement strand
TCGGTGGCGCGATCAGATAACAAAATGCCTTTTTATTGCTGCGGCCTACCCGGCCTCTTAGCTGGTGCAAATCACTTAAGCCAAAATGGTGGGCATTATTAACGATAATGGTATTGACATTGGGAATATCTACGCCACTTTCAACAATATTGGTGCAGACCAGTACATCGTATTTTCTTTCTACAAAGTCCATGATCTTTTCTTCCAGTTCTTTTCCTTCCATCTGCCCATGCGCGAAGGATACGCTTAAATCGGGGCAAAGTGTTTGTATCAGCGTTGACATCTCCTTTACGCCCTGTATCCGGTTGAATATAAAAAAGACCTGTCCGCCTCTTTCGATTTCAAAATAAATCGCTTCCCGGATAAAATCCTGGTTAAAAGTTACCACTTCTGTCTGGATGGGCTGCCGGTTAGGCGGTGCCGTATTAATGATGCTCAGGTCACGGGCACCCATCATACTAAATTGAAGGGTACGTGGAATGGGGGTGGCGGTAAGGGTTAATGAATCCACATTGGTTCTCAGCGTTTTTAATTTTTCTTTATGGCCCACACCGAATTTTTGCTCCTCATCAATCACCATCAGCCCCAGGTCTTTAAACTTGACCGCTTTGCCCAGTAGTGCATGCGTTCCGACAATAATATCAATCTTGCCGGCTGCCAGCTTTTCCAGGGTTTCTTTTTTTTCTTTGGCCGATTTAAACCTGTTGATATAATCGATGGTTACCGGAAAATCGGCCAACCTTTCAGAGAAAGTCTTATAGTGCTGAAAGGCAAGGATAGTGGTCGGCACAAGGATGGCAGCCTGTTTGCCATCTACCACCGCCTTGAAGGCGGCTCTTACGGCAATTTCTGTTTTGCCAAAGCCAACGTCTCCACATATAAGGCGGTCCATAGGGGCGGCGCTCTCCATATCTTTTTTGACATCCGCCGTGGCTTTGCTTTGATCGGGCGTATCTTCATAAATGAAACTGGCTTCCAGTTCCGTTTGCATATAGTTATCCGGTGAAAAAGCGAAACCACTTTGTGCCTTACGCTGCGCATATAATTTGATCAGATCAAAGGCGATTTCCTTGACACGCGTCTTGGTCTTTTCTTTGAGTTTATTCCAGGAATCACTGCCCAGTTTATTGGCTTTAGGCTGGGTGCCTTCCTTGCCGGTATATTTGGAGATCTTGTGCAGCGAATTAATATTCACATATAAAATATCGTTATCCTTATAAATGATCCTGACAGCTTCCTGAATGGTGCCGCCTACTTCCAGTTTCTGTAGGCCGCTATAGCGGCCTACGCCATGGTCAATATGGGTTACATAATCGCCTGGTTGCAGGTCCCGCAGTGTTTTTAACGTCAGCGCTTTATTTTTATTAAATGCCTGCTTAATATGGTATTTATGATAGCGCTGAAAAATCTGGTGATCCGTATAGCAAACGATCTTCAGATCGTCATCAATAAAACCTTCATGGATACTGGTCGCAATAGGTGTGAACTGAATTTCTGTCTGCAGGTCTGCAAAAATGCTTCTGAGCCGCTCCAGCTGCCGTGGCTGTTCAGAGAACAGGTATATCGCATATTTATTTTTCTCAAAAGTCTTGAGATCCTGGATCAGCAAATTGAAATTTCGGTTAAATGCCGGCTGTTCCCGCGTCTGGAAGCTGACCACCTGGTCAGTAAAATGGCTTTGATAGCCAAATTCAATAATGGATTTGGCCTTTAATTGGCTGTTAATCCCATCCGCATCCTGAAAATCTTCGGGTTTTATTTCTTTTAAGATCTTGGTGTCGTCCGGGTCATCCTGCACCTCCATCTCTTTATTGCCGCCGGCCATCTTCTGCTGAAAGTCTTCCATATCCCTGTATTGCTTAGTAATCTGTTCTGCGATTACATCCCAGTCCTTGATCCAATAAATGGTGTTGTCCGGCAAAAAATCCAGGAGCGATACTTTGTCCTCCTGTTCAAACTGGGTTTCCACATTAGGGATAATGGAAACCTGGAGTAATTTACGTTCACTTAGCTGGGTTTCCGGGTCAAACAACCGGATACTATCCACCTCGTCGCCGAATAGCTCCACTCGATAGGGCTTGTCATTGCCAAAAGAATAGATGTCCAAAATGCCGCCTCTAAGCGCAAACTGTCCCGGTTCATACACAAAATCAGTACGCACAAAGCCATAATCCACAAACAGGCCCATCAAGGAATCAAGTTTGAGGGTATCATTGGCCTTTATGTGTATAATATTTCCATTTAATGTTTTTGGAAGGACCACTTTCTCAAACAGGGCTTCCGGATAAGTAACCAAGGCTCCGGTCCGCTCTCCCAGCGGTGCAGAAAAGCGTGTCAGGGCCTCCGTGCGCAACATCACATGCGAGGCATTGAGGAGCCGAAAATTCTTTTTCGTTTTAAAAGAAGAGGGGAAGTAGAAGATATTTAAAGCATTTGTCAGGCTGGCCAGCGAATTGTGGAAATAGGCCGCATCTTCGCTGTCATTTAATACGAAAACATGGTTAAATGCTGACAAGTCTTTATGGTTAAACAAGCCGGAGGCCACAAATGCAGCGGCAGATCCATGCAGGTTTTTTAAAAAGATCTTCTGAGTTCCGGCAATAGCGAACCGTTCCACCAGCCGTTGCAGGTGGGGGGCATCCAGGTATTGACCTAGTAAAGTTTGTAAGTTCATAACGCAGTGCAAAGTTACGAACCGCTCATTAACCCGCCAATATTTTGAAAAATAGGGACAAAAAAGCGAGCGGAAGACTGCCTGAAGGGAGAGCAAGGTAAAAATCCGCAAGTTTTGGACCCCAGACGCTATATAACACTGAATAATAGTGGATTAGACTACCGGTATTCTCCCATTGAAATAATCCTGATAATATTGAAAGCCAACCTGAGACTTACGAATTTGTGGGTTACAGGCCGCGCCAAATTTTGCGTATCCGGTCAGTTTATTTGGCAAATAATGGCTGCCTGTTTTTAAGGATTTTCCATGGCCGGGTCTGGCTTTGAAAAGCCAGACCCGGCCGGTTCAGTGATTGTATTATTAAGGTAGCCTATTCTATCGCCTTGGCTTAAGAAGGGCAGATTTGACCAGGTTTTTACGTCGCGCTACAAAAAATCTTTTCGCTCCGGTGTAAAGACGTCCAGAAGTGCTCCTTTTTCAAGGCAAACACAGCCATGTGGAACATTGGCCCTCATAAAACAGGCGTCGCCCTGACGGACTACTTTTTTTTCGTCTCCGATGGTAAATTCAAAACTGCCGCTAAGTACATATGTGGCCTGCGTATGGGGGTGTTGATGAACTTCTCCGACGGCGCCTTTTTCAAAATCCATGGTTAACATCATAAGCGTACTATCATGACCCAATAAAGTCCTTGTGCTAGCAGGTCCCACTTTTGTGGAAGGCTGAGGTGCGGTATAAAATGATTGTATTTCATTTGTCATAGAAGATTGTTTTTTGTTTTATTCATGTCCTCGATCAGCTTTGTAACATAGGGCGAATGCTATTTTTACAAATGTATACTTTTTACAGAATTGTTCCGATGGAAGGAATTTTAGGATAAAGAATAAGAAAACAATTTCTTTTGCCAAAACATACCAAGCGCTTTAAATTTGACGGACAATGGCAAAGAAAAAGAAAAAAAAGCAGCAGCAATATACGCAGGTCGCACAAAATGAAAAACAGTATTTTGAATCAGGTCGAGCGAGGAAATTACCCTTGGGGAAAATGTTTATGGGAGAAAGCCATGATGACAGCGGTTCGAATTTACATTTAATCCTGATCACAAGGGAGCACATTAATGGCAATTTGGCCATTGCCAATTTTGTTATTGATCCTTACAGTGGCCTTCTTGATTACGGGTTTTATGATTATAATGTACTGCCAGAAATTGTGGAAAACTTTGTAAAGAATTATAATCTTGAGTTATATGAGGATTACGAAAGTTTACGCCAGACAATTTACGAAGCAAACGCGCTTTCAAGGGTAAATGGATTTGAAAGGCGCCCTGAATTATCGGTTGCTTTAAAGATTTTGGAAGAAGCGCCCGCAGAATTGTCCTATGATCTTTCGCTTTTAAATAAATGGATGTCAGTTGTTGAAAAAGAGGAAAATTCATCAGCGGAAGATATGCCTTTAAGTTTTAAGGACCTGCCATTTGAAGAACAGTTAGATCTGCTTATATATGAACCGGAAGAAGTGGAGAGCTGGAATAAATCGGACTGGGAAGGCTATTTTTCAGATTTAAAACAAAACAGACAAACTGAGTGCCTTTTGAATGGTATCTCTCCTTTATTGTATCTTTTCGAAAAGTGCATATTGCCTACCGGCCAGGCACCCGATACAGCGCTTGCTCAGGCTATGGAAAAATTTATCCGCCATCCGGTAGTATTAACCGGACAACCTTTTAAAAAAGTCGGGGAGTACACCCTCTCTGAAAAGGAAGCAAAGATTTATTTAAGTTACTATAATGAAATCAACCGTAGAGATTCTTCTACCGACTACTGGAAAATAATTAATAAAATCCGCAAAACGTCAGAAAAGTTTCCTGACAACCCACAGTTCTATAACTTAATAATGGTTTGTTATCAGTTATTGGAGGATGAAGAAGAGGTTTATGTCGCGGCCCAAAAGACCTACAATAAATTCCCGGAATATCTGTTTGCTAAAATCCAATATATCCAGGTTTTATTGCAAAGAAAGGATTTTGATCAAATTAAGGAGGTTTTAAACGGGAAATATTTACTGGAGGATATGTATCCCAGGCGAAATGTTTTCCATTATTCAGAATATAAAAATTACTACCTGGTCTTCATTGAATATTTAATCCATAGTGGACAATACGATGCAGGCTGGCATTTTTATAAAGCATTTGTTGAGATTTCATATGAGCATTCAGCCGCACTGGAGGACATCAGATTGTCCCTGGGTGCCAGCATGGGAAATTTTGTCGTTAAATGGATTGACCTTTACATGGAAACAGAAGGGTCAATAGACGAACTTTTGAAATACCTCGGAGTATAGCCCTTTTGTGCCGGTAAAAATGTTTTCTGGCAATGGAAATTAAATATTGGAAGGAGTAGGCGGATTTTAATATTACGAGCAGGTTCCGATTGAATTTGCTAATGATTTAAGGCGACTTTTTTGCGGTCCTGCGCTAATTGAGATCCAATGCTGGTAAACCTGGAAGAGGCGCTTTTTTATTTTAAGCATATCATAGCGTTTTATCCTAAAGATAGATATCGTAATCAGAGCTTTAATTTTTGTTCTGGAAAATATTTTCCATAATAATATTCGAGTTCATCCTAAAGGTCCAGGAGCTGACTTTGTTAATAAGATGGAGAATCTTTGCGTTAAATTCAGCAAGCATCTCCTCTTTCTGTAAAAGCTTTAAAGCTTCTTGAAAGACGCTGGACAGGCTGTTATAATAAGATGCATCAAGCTGCCAGAAATTCTTGGCTGCTTCATTGCCGGTTTCAATATAAAAGAACATCAATTCAACATTTTTTTCTGTTGAAGTTCCCATTTTCTTAAACTCGGTGAGCGCCTTTCTGCCTTTTCTCAAATCTATTTTGCCTCTTGACGGGAAAAAAACATCTTTGATCCGTTGAGAGAATTTTTCAAATAACACCTTTTCATCAGGATTGGCAAAGTGGTCCAAAAATTCCTTATTGGCTTTATTGTTTTTATAAAGTTCACCGATAAGGGTGATGATTTGATCTTTGTTCAGGTTTTCCAATTCCTTTTTTACTTTAGAAAATGCCATGTTTCAAAAATTTATTTGAATAATATGTGTTGCACGGTCCCTTATATTCAAGACATGGATTACAGACTTAGTAAAATTATGGAAATGAACCGTATAAAATAAATGATGGGAAGTTTTTTGTTATCAAAAAAGTCCCCCTGAATTTATCAGAGGGACCTTACAACTAAAAACCATTTAAACCAAAAAATTGCTATTTTTAAAATATTGGAGTTCCTGTTAATCCGGTTTTTTACCTTCCAGGAAGGCATTCAAACTGGAAATATTAGCACCTTCTTTATCGTCTTTATTAACAGTATACTTGCTGTAATAATTTTCTGCTGCACTGCTTTGTGCACCACCCAGCATTTCCAGGTTGCGCCTTACATAAGCCGGAACAGCATCAAAATCACCGCTTGGATCCCCATTTTGGACATTATATGAAAGGTTGCGCAGCTTCTGGATTCTTTCTTCTGCCTTTTTACGTTTCATCTCTTCTTCCGAAAGGTCCTGTTGGCCTCCAAGTGCTGCATTGGCATATGGATTAGGCACCTGTGGCTGTTGCGGTGTTTCTTTATATACAATTTGCATTTCTTCCTCTTCCTGTTGGAGATTGGGAATGCTGTTCATCACCGGACGTTGGGCCACTGGCCGGGAAAGGGGCTGTTGTTGCGCAGGCTGCTGTGAAGCCGGCTGAGTTGCAGCCTGCTGGTAATTTGGAGACTGCACGGGTTGGGAAGGTTGTTCAGCGGGCGGCCTTTGGACAAATGCATGTTGTGGCTGGTGGCTTTGCGGCTGCTGCTGCGCAGCTTTAGGCTGCTCAGCAGCATAAATATTGGCTGGTTTATTTAGAAAACCAGGAACCTGTGCGGGCTCCACAGCTGGTGCCGGTTGTGTTTGTTCTGTGGCGGATGTCTTTTCCGTGTAGCCGAACTCGAGCTCGGGAGCCACAGGGGCTGGTTGAGGTTGTTGAACCTGAACGGGAGTCTGAGCCTGAGGCTGAGTCTGAGGCTGCGTTTGTGATTGCGCTGATTGCTGGTACGCAGCTGCCGGTTGCTGCTGGCGGACCTGTTGATCAGGGGTAGACTGCTCTTCAGTATCCAGTGTAAAATGAATGGTCTCAGCCGTTTCCTGCCGATTTGCCGCAGGGTTGACCGGTTGTGCGCTTTGCGCTTGCGGCGCAGATGCTGTATTGGTTACAGGCGCTTCTTCTTCCATTAATCTGGGTGCCAGCCGTTCGCTCTCTGTTTGCTCTTTGGAGGGTACGGCAGCAGGTTCTTTCGGTGCTGCAACCTGCGGCTGCGGTTGAGCAGCGACTGGTGCTGCGCTTGCGACAAGTTCGGCTGGTGTAACCGGTTTTGCTTCCGCGGGCACCGCGTTTTCCTGCAGGTTCAGGGTATAGAGTTCTTTATCTTTATCAGCGATTTTTTTCTGAACGTTTTTATCAAATGGGTCCTTATGTTCAAAACCGGTAGCGATTAAAGTAACAGCAAGGCCTTTTCCCAGACTCTCATCGATACCCATACCGACGATGACGTCCGTTTCATCGCCAGCTTTTTCCCGGACAAAATCGTTAATCAGTTCAAATTCATCAGTACCGCACTCAAATTCGCCTTCGCTCGTATTAATATTGAGCAGGATCCATTTAGCGCCACTGATATCATTATCGTTGAGTAAAGGAGAATTAATGGCGTCTTCAATGGCTGTTTTAGCCCTGTCATCTCCTTCTGCAATCGCGCTTCCAAGGATGGCCACACCTCCCTTACGCATAACGGTGCAGACATCAGCAAAGTCCACGTTGATCTGCCCGTTTGAATTAATAATATCGGTAATACATTTTGCGGCCGTAGATAGGACGTCATCTGCCTTTCCAAAAGCCTCGCGCATCTTAAGGTTCTTGTGTTGCATGCGGAGTTTATCATTACTGATCACCAGTAAGGTGTCCACATGGGGCTCGAGCTCCTTGATGCCGTTTTCTGCCTGCCCCCTTCTTCTTGGCCCTTCAAAGCTGAAGGGAGTTGTAACAATGCCCACTGTCAGGATTCCCAGGTCCTGGCAGATTTTAGCAATGATCGGCGCACCACCGGTGCCGGTACCGCCGCCCATGCCTGCACAGACAAACGCCATCTTGGTATTTACTTCAAGGATTCGTTTGATCTCCTCTAAAGACTCTTCAGTCGCCTGCCTGCCGATGGAGGGATTCGCGCCGGCGCCCAATCCTTGGGTGAGGTGCGGTCCTAATTGAATTCTATTGGGAATGGCACTGTTTTCCAGCGCCTGAGCATCTGTATTGCAAATAATAAAATCTACATTTTCTATTTTCTGGCCAAACATGTGGTTCACTGCATTGCCGCCACCGCCGCCAACACCGATTACCTTAATAATGGATGACTTTTGCTTGGGGATATCAAAGTCGATCATAATGTTTCAATTTAAATGGTTAGTAGTTATAAGTGTTTTTCCTTGGCCTTAAAGTTTACAATTATTATCTAAAATTAATTGTAAACTTTAAAGCTGGTTATTTTTATTTGATAACCTGATCCTCTTCCTCCTTGAAAAGATCAATCAGGTTGTTTTTAAACTTTTCCCAAAACATATTCGGTTTACGGGGCGCTTTGGGTTTCGCTGGTTTAACCGCTACCTGTGGTTTGGGCTGACCAACTGTAGCGCCCGGCTGGCTGTTTTGTTCATCCGGATGCTGTATACCCGCCGGATCACTGGTTAGAATGGGCCCTGTAGGGTGTTTCACCATATTGGACTTTTCAAAGATTTTACTGTGATTTTCAAAATCACTGTAACCTTTTAAGATCAATCCAAGACAAGTGGAGTAAATCGGGCTTTTTAACTGTTCAATATGATTAGGCGCTAGATGTTCATTAGGATAACCGATTCTTGCATTGAGACCTGTAACGAATTCGGTTAATTGTTTTAAATGTTTGAGCTGCGCACCTCCACCGGTTAAAATAATGCCGCCGTTTAATTTACGATTGTCCAGGCCTACCTGTTTTAAATGATAGGTAACAAATTCCAGGATCTCCGTCATTCTGGCCTGGATAATATTGGCCAGGTTTTTCACACTGATTTCTCTGGGCGGCAGACCGCGTAATCCGGGAATAGTGATAAACGCATTGGCTTTGGCCTCATCAGTCAGGGCTGAACCAAATTGCTTTTTCATGGCTTCCGCCTGTTGTTTTAAAACGCCCAGGCCAAGCCGGATATCATGCGTGATATTTTCACCACCGAATGGGATAACGGCAGTGTGTTTAAGCACGCCTTCATAGAAGACAGCCAGGTCGGAGGTACCGCCTCCGATATCCAGCACGGCGACACCTGCTTCCATATCCATGTCACAAAGAACTGCGGAGGAGGATGCCAGTGGTTGCAATACCAGGTCTTTTGTCTTCAGGCCGCTTCTTTCCACGGCGCGGTTGATATTGCGGATGGCATTCCTGTCTCCTGTAATAATGTGGAAGTTAGCTCCAACTTTCACGCCATTATAGCCGACAGGGTCTTTGATGAACTGAAAGTTATCCACATAGAAATCCTGAGGAATCACATCTATGATCTGATCGCCTGCAGGAATAAAGGTTTTACGTTGATTATCGATGAGCTGTTCGATTTCCACTCGCTGGATTTCCAATTCTGCATTCTGGCGGACAATGTCGCCACGTGTCTGCAGGCTCTTGATATGATGCCCGGCAATGCCGACATACACTTCATTGATGTCCAGGTCCGGATTACTTGTGCGGCAGTTCTCCAGGGCGGCATTAATAGCCCGCATGGTCTGATCGATATTGAGCACCTGACCGTGCTGTACGCCGTTGCTGGGTGCATGCCCAAAGCCAAGGATCTCCAATTTGCCCTGTTCGTTTTTACGGCCTGCAATAGCGGCGATCTTGGTGGTGCCGATATCCAGTCCGACGATAATCGGAGCGTCACTGTCGATAGACATCTGAACCATTTCTTCCGCAATTTTCTGTTGTTGTGCGTTTAGATTTTCGTTCATTATTTATGGTTTTTTAGTTGTTTTTGTTTGGGAAGTATGTTTTATTATTTTTTTAGCCGGCGTCATTACGGCCTTAGGTTTTGCCGGATTGGTGGCCTTTGAAGTGGCAGGCGGCGGTATCCCCGTGGATTTATTGGCAGCGGCCGGCAGCGGCTGAGTATGGTGCACCTTGCCAGAAGGGATGGCGACAACCTGTCCCTGATACTGGACGTCGATTTGGCTATATGCATCGAGGCCCGTTCTGGCAATGACTTGCCTATAAAAACTATACAGCCGGTTAAACTTGCTTTCCAGTGCTTCTCCGTTGCCAATACGGATGAGCTGATCACCTACTGTAGGCAGAATTTCAAAGCCGTCTTCAGGATCATAATTGATCTGGGCAATGAAGCTATTCCAAAATGTGTCATTGATGACAAAGGCGGCAATGGCACATATATCTCTTAATACGGCACTATCAGGACGGGAAAGAATTGTTTTATCAGAAGGAAATCCGGTAAATACGGGAATGCGGGCGACAATATTTCTATTGGTAGGCAAAAAATTAGCGCCGCTATCCAGATAGAATGATTTGCCCGTTACCGTGAATACCCGTGCAATCGGATCATTTTCTTCCAGGCTTGCCTGCAGCACCTGATCATTATCAAAATAAAGCTTAATGTGACTGATCCATGGATTTTGTTTCAGGGTTTGTTCTATCTGACTTAAGTGGATCTGACTGATCGGCAATCCCGGTTTGCCACCTGCCTCTGCAATATTTTGTTTGATGCCCTGTACATCGGTAAAGACCTGCTTTGCTTTACGGCTCACTTCCACATTAATACCTTTGCACAGCTTATCCCCTTTGGCGCTGGCACCAATAAAAAACAGGGCCATGGCGCCGAACCCCAGCAGTAACCAGACAAATAATATGAGCTTCTTTTTAATCATTAGAATAGGTTATCCTTTTTTTCCAAAATGTGCTGAACAGGTTCCAGTAATTCTGCAATGTCCCCTGCACCGCAAAGAACGAGTAATTCCGGGTTTTCTTTTTGTATGGTGGTTAAAAGTGCCTCTTTTTCTAAAATTCTTTTTTGCGCTAAATGCATGCCATTTAAAATTAATTCACTGCTCACGCCTTCCATCGGTAATTCCCTGGCAGGATATATAGGTAGAATAATCACCTCATCCGCTTTATCAAGTGCCCCCGAGAACTCGCTGGCCAAATCTTTGGTGCGGCTGTAAAGGTGCGGCTGAAATACAAGGGTCAGCTTTTGAGGGTAGAGACTTCTGACACCTTCTATCAGCGCTTCGATTTCCTGTGGATGATGTGCGTAATCATCTATGAGAACATGCTGATCATTTTTCAGATAATATTCAAACCTTCTTTTTACGCCCTTAAAATCTTCCACCGCTGCCCGGATCTTGTCTGGGCTGATCTGTAAATAGGCAGCGACCGCGATGGCAGCCACCATATTTTCTACATTATGCAGTCCGCCGATAGAAAGCCTGAGCCCTGTTATCAGCTGATCTTTAAATTGAACGTCAAATAAATAATGACCTTTTTCAACTTTGAGATGGCAGGCGTATATATCTGCTGCTGTATCAAAACGGCTATAGCGCAGGTGATGGTCGGCCTTTAATTCCCCGTCTCTTTTTAATCCATATTTACTAATCAAAAGGCCTCCGGCTTTGATCTTATCTGTGAAGGCGATATAAGCGTTTTCAACTTCCTGTGCAGTACCATAAATATCCAGGTGATCTGCGTCCATAGCGGTAACAACGGCGATATCAGGCGATAATTTTAAAAAAGACCGGTCATATTCATCTGCTTCGATAACGCTTACTGCCCGTTCGCTTGCCCAGAAATTGCTGTTATAGTTTACGGCAATGCCACCTAAGAAACTGTTACATCCATATCCTGTGTGCCGTAGTATGTGTGCTGTCATGGCTGAGATGGAGGTTTTCCCATGACTGCCGCCAACACATATATTATAGGTCTGCTCTGTGATCCAGCCCAGTACATCGCTTCTTTTGACGATTTCCCGGTCTTTAAATGCATTCCGTACATATTGCAGTTCAATACTGCTGGCGGGAATGGCCGGAGTATAGATAACCAGGTCTGTTGTTTCCGGTATTTGTTGAATATCTTCTGTAAAATGGATCAGAATCCCTTCTTTTTCCAGCTGTGCGGTCAGCTGCGTAGGGTGCCGGTCATAACCGGCAACTGCAGCACCCTTGCTTTTAAAAAATCTGGCCAGCGCGCTCATGCCAATCCCCCCAATACCGATAAAATAAACCTGGCGGTAATCCTGAAGGCTTTTGGTGGATGAATGTATATGTTGTGTTGACTGGCTCACTGGATAGCTTATATTTATTTTACTGAATAGATTTTAAAATTTCATCGGCGATGACTTCATTTGCATTGGTGACCGCCAGGTTACTGATATTTTGCGCGAATTGATTTAATTTATTTTCATCAAACAAAATATCAGTCACGGTACTGAATAATTTAGTCCCCGCTTCACTGTCAGCCACCATGGCGCCCGCATTTTTACGGATCAGGCGCATCGCATTTTCTGTCTGGTGATCTTCGGAGGCATAAGGGTAGGGGACAAAGACCGTTGGCTTGCCGGCAACACACATTTCCGCTACGGACATGGCGCCCGCCCTGGAAATAACAATATCAGCGGCCGCATAGGCTTTATCGATTTCCTGAATAAATTCGCCGACCCAGACATTGCTTTTATGCACCTTTCCACTCATAATATACCTGGAAGAATTATTTTTTCCGGTCTGCCATATCAACTGGATATTCAACGGGTGAAGGTCGATCAGGTGCGTCAACATGACTTCATTTATGCTGCGGGCACCCAAGGAACCGCCTATAGCCAGAATGGTTTTTTTATTCTCATCCAGCCCAAAAAACCGGATACCCTGTGCCCTGGTAACGGTTGATTCAGAAATGATTTTTCTGACCGGATTGCCAGTGATGATAATTTTTTCTTTGGGGAAGAACTTTTCCATTCCTTCAGATGCAACAAACACCTTGACTGCATGTTTACCCAGCAGAATATTGCTTTTTCCGGCAAAACTGTTGGATTCATGAATAAAAGTGGGGATGCCTTTTTTCTGGGCGTATTTTAAAACCGGGAAAGTTGAATATCCCCCGACACCAATAACGGCACTTGGATTAAACTGCTTAATGATTTCTTTTACCTGAAAAAAGCTTTGGATCAGTTTAAAAGGAAGACTCAGATTTTTAAATAGAGAACTGCGATTAAATCCTGCGATATTCAGCCCCTTGATTTCATAACCTGCCTGTGGTACTTTTTCCATTTCCATTTTACCCTTGGCCCCAACGAAAAGCAGCTCAATTGCCGGATTGGATTTGCGCAGCGCATTTGCAATAGCAATGGCCGGAAAGATATGTCCTCCGGTACCACCACCAGCGATGATGATGCGTATTGGCTTTTGCTGTTTTTTATTTTCTTTTTCCATTTTTGCTGGTCGGTGCTTGTTAAATATTTAAACGGTGGCTGCTTTAATTTTAGCTTTCGGGACAAGAGCAGAAGGTATGGTTGTGGCTGCCTGTTTTCCCTCTGTTTTTTCCACATTACAGGCCACGCTCAGTATAATACCGATAGAGGCACAGGTAAATAAAAAGGAACTTCCTCCCATACTGATCAGTGGCAGCGTCACACCGGTTACGGGCATCAGGTTTACGTTAACCGCCATATTGGCCAGTGCCTGGATGATCAGGGTGAAGCTTAATCCCAATGCCAGAAATGCGCCAAAAGCAAAGGGGCATTTTCTGAAAATCCTGATACACCTGAAAAGAAAGACCAGGTATATAAATATGATAAACACCCCACCCAGAAGTCCGTATTCTTCTATGATGATCGAGTAGATAAAGTCATTATAGGCCTGCGGCAGATAGTTGCGCTGACGGCTGTTGCCGGGTCCCAGGCCGAAAAGCACGCTGCCGTTGGCAATGGCAATTTTTGCCTGTTTAACCTGATAGGGGACCTCCGTATCTTCTGAATACATAAAGTTTTCTACGCGGCTTCTCCAGGTACTGAACCTTTTAAAGACGCCCTCCCCGCTTTGCGCCGTTTCAATGGTATGTCCTGCACTATCCGTGGTCTGGCTGTGGTGAATCGCTGCTGAGCCAATGAGCAGGGCCACAGGTATTAATGCGACCAGGATGACCAGGCCGATATGTTTCAGGCTCACCCGGCCAATAAACATGAGCATGAGGGCCGTAGCGCCGGTTAATAATCCATTGGACAGATTGGCCGGAAATATCAACAGGCAGGTAAGCGCGGCCGGGATAAAAACAGGTAAAAATCCTTTTTTGAAGTCTTTAATGACTTTTTGCTTACGGCTGAGCTGCCGGCTCATGAACATAAACAGGGCCAGCTTAGCAAAGTCACTGGTCTGAAAGGTCATATTTATAATGGGGAGCTTGATCCACCGGCTACCGTCATTGATTTCTGCCCCGAAAAACAAAGTGTAAATCAACAGGGGTATCGAGATCGCATAACAAATCAGGGCGATCTTGGAATACAGGGAATAATTTACCCGGTGCAGAAAATAGATGACGCCCAAGCCCAGCACAATAAATACAATCTGTTTAAAGAGATAAACTTCTGTATTGCCATGATTCATTTTATAGGCCAGGGAACCGGTGGCGCTATAGACGACCAACAGGGATACCAGGGCAAGCAAGGCCACCGATGCCCAGATATACCGGTCACCCTTGGTCCGCTGACTCAGGTTCTTAAATGGATTTTCTATATCTAATAAATCATTGATCATTGCTGGTTAGATCTCCTAAATGATTTTCACTTGTTGATGATTATTTTTTGCCTTTTCATGGCCGACTGGCTTAAACCAACCGCCTCATTTAAAGGTTTTTTACATTCTCCTTGAACTGATCTCCACGGTCCATATAGTTTTTGAATAAATCAAAACTTGAACATCCTGGGCTAAGTAATACAGCATCCCCTTTATCTGCCAGATGATAAGCCTGATCTACTGCATCTTTCATGGAAGTCGTCTGGACGATCTGTCCGACAATGTCCTTAAATGCATCAGCTATTTTCTGATTATCCAATCCGATACAGACGATTGCTTTGACCTTTTCACTGACCAGGTCAGCAATCAGGGAGTAATCATTGCCCTTGTCCACACCTCCCATGATCAGCACGGTAGGCTTTTCCATACTCTCCAGGGCAAACCATACAGAATTCAGGTTGGTCCCTTTACTATCGTTGATAAAATCAACGCCTCTGATGGTGGCTACAAACTCCATACGATGCGCCAGGCTTTCAAAAGTCTGTACCGCGGAGCGTATTTTTTCTTTACGAATATCCAAAACAGATGCGGTGATACCTGCTGCCATAGTGTTGTACTGATTGTGTTTACCTTTTAATGCAACAAAATCATAAATATTCATGCTGACCTGCTCTTCCTGCAGTTTGATCAACATTTCACTGTTTTTGATGTAAGCGCCTTTGGATACTTCATGTTTCATAGAAAAAGGTAATAAGTTAGATGAGATGGAAATATTTTTTAAATGTCCCGTAATTAACGGATCGTCTGCATTGTAGATAAAATAATCACCTGGTTGTTGATTTTGTACAATTTTGAATTTACTCTGAATATATTTTTGGATATCATAATCATATCTGTCCAGATGATCTTCTGTGATATTGAGCAGAATCGCAATATCCGGCCGGAATTGCTGAATGTCATCGAGTTGGAAAGAGCTGATTTCTACAACGTATAACGCTTTTGGATGCAAAGCCACCTGCCGGGCAATGGAGATGCCGATATTGCCCACAAGTGCCACGTCCATACCGGCCTCTTTACAGATATGGTAAATCAGACTGGTCGTTGTGCTCTTGCCATTGGTGCCGGTGATCCCTACGATTTTGCTGTCTTTTTTATACCGGTAAGCGAGTTCTATTTCGCTGATAACCTGAATTTTTTTGGCCCGGATCTTTTTCATCAGGTCATTTTTCTCCGGGATCCCGGGGCTTTTAATGATTAAGCTGCCGTTTAGTATCAGGTCTACTGAATGACCGCCCTGTTCAAAAGGGATATTGTGTTCTTCGAGCTCTCTTTGATATAGCGGTGCCAGCTGGCCGGCATCCGTTAGAAATACGTTGAGACCATTGACACTGGCGAGCAGGGCAGCGCCAACGCCGCTTTCTCCACCGCCAAGGACGATGACTTCATATTTTTTATCCTGTTCTATATGTTGACTTTCTGTTGCCACTTTATTTTGATTACAAAGAATACGTTTATTTTTATTTTATAGGATGCTTACCTGATTTTCAGTGTCGCAATGGAGAATACCACGAGTAAAACTGTGATAATCCAAAACCGGATAGCGATCTTGCTTTCATGAAACCCCTTTTTCTGATAATGATGGTGAAGGGGGCTCATTAAAAAGACACGCCTGCCTTCCCCGTATTTTCTTTTCGTATATTTAAAATAACCCACCTGAATAATCACACTGAGGGTCTCCACGAAGAAGATCCCGCAGAAAATGGGCAGTAAGAGTTCCTTACGTACAATAATGGCCAGTGATGCGATAATGCCGCCCAGAGCAAGAGAGCCCGTGTCGCCCATAAATACCTGTGCCGGATAGGCATTATACCAGAGAAATCCGATACAGGCGCCCACAAAAGCACTGATGAAAATGGTCAGTTCTCCCAGATTCGGGATGTACATTATATTCAGATAACCTGCCATTTTAAAGTTTCCCGATACGTATACCAATATGCCTAGCCCGACGCCAATAAAGGCGCTTACGCCAGCCGCCAGGCCATCCAGCCCATCGGTCATGTTTGAACCATTTGATACCGCTGTAATGATAAAGGTGACAATCAATATGTAGACGATCCAGGTATATTTCTCGGCACCCGGCCCGATCCAACTGATTAGGCGGCTGTAGTTAAACTCATGGTTTTTGACAAAAGGAATGGTCGTAATCGGTGCGTTTACCTTGACGTATTTAATGTTTACGCCATCCACTTTACGAATCGTTTCATTTGGATTATTGATCCGCATATCCACGGTGCTCTGGTTACCGCTTGGAATAACTTCCCTTTCCATGGACACGCTCTGGTTAAAATATAAAGTGGCACCGATTATGATACCGAGGCCGACCTGTCCTATGATCTTGGCAGTGCCGGCCAGGCCGTCCGTGTCTTTCTTTTTATATTGTTCACCCTTTTGCTGCGCTTTACGACGGGATTTGATTTTCAGGTAGTCGTCTAAAAATCCGATCGCGCCCAGCCATACGGTGCACAGCAGCATCAGCCGTACATAAACTTTGTCAAGATCAGCCAGCAGGAGCGTAGGGATGATAATGGCCAGCAGTATGATGATGCCACCCATTGTAGGTGTGCCTTTTTTCTGCGCTTCACCGGCCAGTCCTAAATCCCGGACGGTTTCACCGATTTGTTTTCTGGAGAGTAGATTGATAATACGCTTGCCATACACGGTGGCGATAAATAAGGACAATAATATAGCCATGGCCGCCCGGAACGTGATAAATTGGAATAATCCCGCACCGGCGATATTAAATTCTTGTTTTAACCATGTAAATAGACTGTATAACATTTATTGTTTTGTTGATGGTTATTTTTTTATGCCTTTTATATACTCGTTCCTTATTTAATAATTTATTTATCCAATAGCTCAAACATTTCTCCTACCACTTCGTGGTCATCAAAATGGTTTTTAACACCGGCTATTTCCTGATATTTTTCGTGGCCCTTACCGGCAACTAAAACAATATCGCCCGGAGCTGCCAGACTGATAGCGGTTTTTATGGCTTCCTTCCTGTCAACGATACTAATGGATTTCTTTCTGCCTGCACTGTCGAGCCCTGTTTCCATTTCCCGTATGATCTGTGACGGATCCTCACTTCTGGGATTATCACTGGTCAGGATGACCCGGTCACTCAAGGAGGCAGCCGCCGCAGCCATTTCGGGTCTTTTAGTCCGGTCGCGATCGCCACCGCAACCTATTACCGAGATGATCTGGCCTCCGTTATTTCTTAACTGATTAATCGTGGTCAGCACATTTTCCAGCGCATCCGGTGTATGTGCATAGTCGATAATGGCAATGACCTTGCCCGGGCTGATGACATAATCAAAACGGCCTTCAGCGCCTTTGATCATGGACAAAACCCTAAGGACCTCTTCCTTTTTTTCGCCCATTAACGTAGCAGCGCCGTAAACGGCCAGTAAATTATAGGCGTTAAAAGTGCCGATCAGTCCAAAACTGACTTCGGTGGCCCCGACCAGCATGGTGAGTCCGGTCAGGTTGTTTTCCAGGATTTTTCCCTTGAACTCCGCCATGTTTTTCAGTGCATAATAATGCCTGGATGCCCTGGTATTTTGCAGCATAACCGTCCCACGCTTATCGTCGGCATTGGACAAGGCAAATGCATCTGAAGTCAAACCATCAAAAAAAGCTTTTTTGGCCTTAATATAATTATCAAAGGTCTTATGATAATCCAGGTGATCATGTGTGATATTACTAAATAAAGCCCCCTTAAAGTGTAACCCTGCAATACGCTTTTGGTCGATGGCATGGCTGCTGCACTCCATAAAAACATGTGTACAGCCTTGTTGGGCCATCTGCGCCAGTAAGCCATTTAACCGGATCGCATCGGGCGTTGTATGTGTGGCAGCAATGATCGTCTGCCCTATTTTATTTTGCACGGTGCTGATCAGACCACAGGTATAACCCAGCTCGGTAAACAGGTTAAATAGTAAGGTAGCAATGGTGGTTTTACCGTTGGTGCCGGTGACCCCTACCAGTTGCAATTTAGTGGAAGGCTCATCATAGAAATTATGGGCCATGACACCGGTGGCCTCGTGACTGTTTCTGACCTGTACATAAGTAGCGCTTTCGTGTAATGTGGCTGGAAGTTGCTCACAGATAATAGCGCTGGCCCCCAGCGCAACTGCCTTATCAATGAACGCATGGCCATCGGCCTGCACGCCTGCTACAGCGATAAAGACAGTGCCTGGCTCTACTTTTCTGGAATCCAGCTGCAACTGCTGAACATCCAGGTCTGTACGGCCATGCACCTGTACCAGGGCTACTTTATGTAATATGTCACGTAACTGTTTCAAATGCGGTTATTCAGATAATATGTATAAATACTTTTCGGTTTTCCTTTTGTGCTTTTTCAAGACGTCTTAATCCGGTTATCCCGGAGTGCCTTGTTTAGGCGGATCCCCCAGATATAGCTGGATAACCTGCCCGTTTTCTACCGGTGCCCCGGCTCCTACAGACTGACTGGAGACCCGGCCAAAGCCTTTTACATCCACCTTCAGTCCCAGCCCTTCGCATATATATAAGGCATCCTTGAGGCCCATTCCGCTTAAATCTGGCATTTTATTGCCCTTTAAACCTTTTTTGAATCCGGCCTGCTCGCTTCCAAGCGGTTCCAGGTAATTCTCCGGCTGGTTGTTGTTATAAAACCGGCCCCAGATGGCCTCTTCATCTTTGCTGGTGTATTGATATTTCCAACCAAGGGTATTGGCCACAGTTTTAAAGGAGGAAGTTTTACCGACAAAGCTATAGTCGCCGCTCACTTTTTTCAGGCTGTCCAGGCCAGCATAATGATTGGGGTTGCTGCGCCGGACATACAGCGTATATAGTCTTTCGGCGATTTCCTTAAATACAGGACCGGCCACGGCGGCGCCGTAATAACGTGCTGCATGCGGTTTGTTGACGATTTCCACGACGCAGGTATATTGCGGGTCATCAGCCGGAAAATATCCGGCAAATGCAGACTGGTAAATCTTGGAACTATAACCGTTTTTGCCGTCGGCCACCAGTGCCGTGCCCGTCTTGCCACAGAGTTTAAAGGGAAGATCTTTCAGCAAAGTATATCCCGTGCCGTGTTTATCATTACAGACCCCATAGACCAGGGACTGCAGTTTCTTAATAACAGTGGAGTCTGCGATGGTCCTGAGTTTAACAGGCTCGATTTGCTTGATAACCTGGCCTTCTTTTGCGAACGCAGAAACCAGGTAAGGTTTCATCATTACACCGTCATTTGCCACCGCATTATATAACATGGCGATGGCCAGCGGTGAGATAAGCGTGTTATAACCAAAGGCCATCCAAGGCAGGGTTGTCGCACTCCAAAGCTTGCTTTGGGGCGTATATAAGAACGGATGCCGTTCCCCTTTAATGTCAACGCCTGTTAAACTGCCGAGACCCATTTTCTTAAGGTGGTTGATGAATTGCATGGGATTGTCCTTGTATGCGTTATAGACCAATTCTGCCATGCCTACATTGGAACTGACTTCAAAAGCTTCTTTAACATTGGCCACATTGCCATGGTTCTCTGCATCATTGACGACGCGCCCGTTAATGGCCCAGTGGCCGCCATGCAGGTCAATGGGGGCGTCAAGCGTTGTTTTATTATCTTCTAACAGTGCCAGCATCGTGGCCAGTTTGAAAATAGAACCTGGCTCCGTCGGTGCGACGGCGTAATTAAAATTCTCCCAGTAATTTCCATTGGGTGTCCTGCCCAAATTGGCGATGGCTTTAATTTTACCGGTTTTTACTTCCAGGACAATCGCACAACCATGGGTAGCTTCGTTGGATACCATCATTTTCATCAGTGCATTTTCCGTGATTTCCTGGATATGGGTGTCAAGGGTCGTAATGATATCTTTACCATTTTCCGGATCGATATCTGCCGATTCGTCTACCGGAACAGCCACCCCGCCGGCAATAAACCTGACCAGCCTTTTGCCCGGTGTCCCTTTTAGTACAGAATCATACGTACCCTCAAGGCCTACTTTCTGGGAATTACTGCGGTTGAGCCCAATGGTCCTGTAGGCCAGTATCTGGTAGGGGTTCAGGCGGATATTTTTAGTCTCCGCAATAAACCCGCTTTTATTTCTTCCTTCCCTGACCAGGGGCAGCTTTAATAATTTCTGATAAGTACGATAGGAAATGTCCTTTTTTAAACTGAAATAGCGGCTGCCCTTACGATAACCTTCTTTCAAAAGTTGTTTGTACATGGCAGCCGTCTTGTCTTTAAACAAATCTGCCAGGCCGTAACTTAAGGAATCCAGGTTTTCAGTAAATCGTTTGCCGTTTTTTTCTCTGAGCCCGTCGGCTTCAAAATCAATATATACATCGAACTGCGGGATGCTGGTACTTAGCATCTGTCCATTGTCACTGTAAATAGTTCCCCTGTCAGCTGCGATTTCCTGTATTTTCTGATGCAGGCTATCGCTCATGGATTCCCAATAGTCGCCCTGTACCTGCTGAATATAGAAAGCCTTACCGACGATCACAATACAAACAAGTACCACTAACAAAAAGCAGAGGTACACACGCCATAATATGTCGCGTTTTATTTCCATGTATTAATTGGCCTTGGGTTTTCTTGTTTCTAATTTGATATGAATGGGCGGAATTTCACTGATTTTGAGTCCCGAGGGTTCGACTGATTTTACCAATTCTGATTCCCTGGTCTGATACATCAATTCACTTTTAAGTGTTTTGTATTCAAACTGGAGATCCTTAATTTCTCTTGTTGTTCGACTAATGTCCCGGATGGCTTTATCCGCCATGTGGCCATTAGCGATATATAACACCGTCAATAAAGCGAGGAACAGAAAATACCCGATATTGCCCGTGATCCAGTCATAGCGGACAACTTTCTTAAATGATGCTTTAAACGTATGTCTTTGTTCTTGCTGCTGCATCATGATTCAGTTTAAAGGTTATCTATCGGTTATAAATCTGTTTTTTCTGCGATCCTCAATTTTGCACTTCTGCTTCTTTTATTTTCTTTAAGTTCCTTCGCCTGTGCGGTAATTGGCTTGCGGGTAATGACTTTTAAAGGGTTTTTAAAGGTTGAATTTAAAAAAGGGTTGTCTTCCTCCGGGTCCAGCCTGCCATTTTTAAAAAAGTTCTTCACCATTCTGTCTTCCAGCGAGTGGAAGGTGATGATCGCGGCCCTGCCTCCGGTCTCAAGTACCTGAGGGACCTGTTCCAGCAATTCCTGCAAAGAGAGGAGTTCTTCATTTACCTGTATCCTTAAGGCCTGGAAAACCTGGGCAAAATATTTATTCGGATTGCCCTTTACCATGGGATGAACAAAGTCCTTAAACGCCTGTACGGTTTTTAAATGACCAGCCGTCCGGTTGGCAACGATATATTTAGCCAACGTTTTGGAATTAGAAACCTCTCCATACTGACTGAAGATGCTTAAAAGCTCCTGTTCAGTGGAACTTTCAAGGATCTGCCTGGCGGTGATTGTATTTCTCTGGTCCATCCGCATATCCAAGGGGCCGTCAAAGCGGGTGGAAAAGCCCCGTTCTCCGACATCAAACTGATGGCTGCTGACCCCCAGGTCTGCCAGTATCCCATCCACCGCAGGAACATTGTTTAAGCGCAAAAAACGCTTCATGTACCTGAAATTCTGAGGGATAAAAAGCACCCGGTTGTCTTCTGGTAAATTAGCCTTGGCATCGCTGTCCTGGTCAAATGCGATCAACCTTCCCTTTGGCCCCAGTTTTTCCAAAATCCCTTTGGAATGGCCTCCTCCGCCAAATGTGCAATCTACATAGATGCCATCGGACCGGATCTGGAGCGCTTCCAGGGTTTCCTGGTACAGGACCGGTAGATGATAGTCATATGCTTTTTGAGGACTAATCATTTTCGGGCTCCTTTTTTACCATGACCTGTTGGGCTAATTCACTGAAGTTGTCTGCGGAGAAATCTTCAAAGATCTTTTTATACGTTTCTGCGTCCCAAATTTCAATTTTATCCACTGCGGCGACCAAAATGATGGTTTTAGTCAATCCGGCAAAATCCCTGAGGGTGGAAGGTAGCAGGAGCCTGCCTGCGGTATCGGCTTCCACTTCCGTTGCGCCACCTAAAAATTGTCTTCTAAATGCCCTGACTTTTGGGTCAAAATCATTTAGTGTACTAATTTTGGCGAACATGGGTTCCCAGCTTTGCATGGGATATAGCGTAAGGCATTTTTCAAAACCACGGTTGACGATAAAACGCAGTGCCGACTCTTCCGGGATTTGTTTTTTAAATCCGGCAGGCAAAAGGAAACGACCTTTTGCATCGAGTGTTACTTCGTATTCGCCTAAAAAATGCACCATTGCGGTTGGATCAAGTTGTTTTTCGGAACTTTCTACCACAAAATAACACTTTTTCCCACTTTTAACCCAAAAAATGCGAAAGCTATTTTATCCACACGGGTAATAGCCCTCAAAGCATGACCAGCAGTGAATTACAGGTTAATTGGCGTTGTGATACTGTGAGCGGGTTGTGTATAAGCGGCATAAAATTGTGGATAACCTGTGCATAATGTGTGGATAATATTAAGAAATCTTAATCGTATTTGGCTGATGCTTACTAACCATCGCTATTTGCGGGGTATAGCCGTTTTGAAAGAAAAAATTGTTGGGCGCCATGTGGATAACTACAAATTATAAGCATTCAGCCTTTTTCCGCATCTCGAAATTCTTTTCAGGCGAGGTGCGTTAGCTTTGTCCACCTAAAAGAATGCTTAGATTTTAATTAAAATTTAATACTTTATTAACACAGTGACTCGTACAACCTATACCCGTGCCCAAAGAATTTTGCATTGGCTGATTGCGGCTGTCTTTCTGTTTATCCTATTAACGGTCCTATTGCGACAGAACTGGATGAATAAAAACCAGGTGGCTGATATTCTTTCCGCAAAGTTGTCTGAAAAAGGAATTTCGCTATCAAAAGCGGATGCTGTAAAGATTGGTAAAGCCATTCGTTATCCCATGTGGCGGTGGCATGTATGGGCGGGTTATGTATTAATCGGATTATATGTTATCCGGATGTTGGTGTTCCGGTTGCAGGGAGCGACCTTTAAAAGTCCCTTCAAAAAACAGCTCCCGCCAAAAGAACGGTTCAAATCCATCATTTATGTGCTTTTTTATATTTGTTTCGCAACTTCACTACTAACCGGAATGTTTATGGTGTGGTCCCCCAGGACTGCGGCATGGCAGCAAATACATCATATAGCTAAACTCGTGCATGTGCAGTCCTTATATTACGCGGTTACTTTTATTGTTTTGCACCTGCTGGGACTAATCATAGGTGAACTGGGCAAAGACAAGGGAATTATTTCAAAGATGGTGCATGGAGGTTAGACCGGTAATTAC
>Ga0182744_1001128_pt1 | contig 23958 bp, 20 predicted proteins | sample eDN3rd30CKraftMG_FD_128525 | JGI IMG/M metagenome (GOLD analysis project Ga0182744, IMG submission 128525) | Enriched Miracle-Growth compost microbial communities from Emeryville, California, USA - eDNA 3rd pass 30_C Kraft MG (version 2) (version 2) ... | reverse complement strand
GTCTCGGTGGTGAAGAACAAGCTCGGCTACGATGACTCTCTCGACGTCTTCGGCGTGCACTGCGTCGGCGGCATCATCGGCGCCCTCGCCACCGGCATTCTGGTCAACCAGGCTCTCGGCGGCACCGGTATCGCCGATTACGAATCGAAGCCCGGCGAACTGGTGGTTGCCGCTTACGACTTTGCCCCGGCGTTCCTCGCGCAGGTCAAGGCCGTGGTGCTGACCCTGCTGTTCTCCGGCATCGGCTCGGCGATCCTTTACAAGGTCGTCGACCTGATCATCGGCCTGCGCGTCGCCCCCGATCAGGAGCGCGAAGGTCTCGACGTCGCCGAACACGGCGAACGCGCTTACAACAGCTAAGCGACGCTTCACTCGTCAATATGAAACGGCGCCCTCAGGGGCGCCGTTTCTGTTTTTTGGAGCGTTTTCGAGCGAAGTGGTCGCCGGTTCGCGTGAAGAAAACGCGTCAAAATAAAAAACTGGAGCTTCCGTTCTGATTCTATCAGAACCGAAAATGCACTAGCGAAACCCACCGATCTTAAGCCGCAAACCCGTAAGGTTAAGCGCGCGTTAACCCCGCGCGCCGTAGCATCCGGGCTCACGCTGCGGTGTCTCGCGGCACCCATCCGCGACCACCCCATTGCCCAAGATGATGCGAACTCACAGCTCTTCGGTTCTCGAAAGAATTCCCGATCCTGTCCGCATCTATTTCGGGCGTCGCCTGGCTGAATTTGCCGGCCTGCTGGTGCTGGCGCTCGCCGGCTGTTTCACCCTCGCCCTGGTGTCCTGGTCGGCGCTCGACCCGAGCCTGAATTATGCCACCGACGCCCATGTCCGCAATCTGCTCGGTAAGCCCGGCGCGATCGTCGCTGACCTGTTCATGCAGTTGTTCGGCCTGGCGACCATCGCCTTTCTGCCGCCGATGGTGGCCTGGGCGCTGGCGCTGCTGTCCAAGCGCCGGCTCGACCGGGTCGCCTTCCGGATTCTCTGCATGTTGGCCGGCGTTCTCTGCGCCGCGACGGTGATCTCGCTCTTTCCCTCCAGCAGCAGCTGGCCGCTGCCCACCGGCCTCGGCGGCGTCGTCGGCGACGCCATTCTCGCCGTGCCCAGGAAACTTCTTGGCGGCAGCGCCATCATCCGTCTGATCTTCGGCGCCTTCGCCGGCATTCTCGCCATTTTTTCCTTCACCGCGGCGATGATGCGGGTCAGCGACGAGGATCCCGACGCGCAGCTCGCCGACAGAAAGCCCGCCCCCGCCCGCACCAAACAGGCCGACCTCGAGGACGACGACGACCGCGGCAGCGAACCCGGCCTTGCCCTCACTTTGCTGGGCGGCTGCATCCACATGGTACTGAGCCTCAAGGGGCAGATGCTGCGCATGTTGCGTGGCATGCGCGGTGCGGCCAACCACGCCCGCCACCAGCACGCGCTGCGTCACGATCTCGACGACGACGCGATCGCCATCGCCACTCCGGGCATACCCTCTGCCCGGCCGCGCCGCGCGCCGCCGCCGCCCGTCGATGCCGATCCGGCGCCCACGGTGCCGGGCGCAATTCCGGCCTTGCGCCGCCGTGAGACCATCGACGCACCATTCACACCGCCGGCTTTTCTCGGTGACGATGAACCCGAGGCCGAGGTGGAAGAAACCCGCGTCGCCAAACCGGCGCCGCCGCTGAAGCCGGGCAAGCGCGTCGCGCGCGAAGCCCAGCCATCCTTCCTCGACCGCTCCCGCTATGAACTGCCGCCGCTGCTGCTCCTCAGCGAGGCCAAGAAGATCGCCACCAGCAAGGTCTCGGCCGATGCGCTCGAGCAGAACGCCCGCCTGCTCGAAGGCGTGCTCGACGATTTCGGCGTCAAGGGCGAGATCATCAATGTCAGGCCGGGCCCCGTCGTGACCCTGTACGAACTGGAACCGGCGCCGGGCATCAAATCCTCGCGCGTCATCGGCCTGGCCGACGACATCGCCCGCTCCATGTCGGCGATCTCGGCGCGCGTCGCCGTGGTGCAGGGCCGCAACGCCATCGGCATCGAACTGCCCAACCAGCGCCGCGAGACTGTCTACCTGCGCGAACTGCTCGCCTCCGAAGATTTCGAAAAGTCGAAGCACCGGCTGTCGATCGCACTCGGCAAGACCATCGGCGGCGAACCGGTCATCGTCGATCTCGCCCGCATGCCGCACCTGCTCGTCGCCGGCACCACCGGCTCCGGCAAGTCCGTCGCCATCAACACCATGATCCTTTCGCTGCTCTACCGGCTGAAGCCGGAAGACTGCCGCCTCATCATGGTCGATCCGAAAATGCTCGAACTGTCGGTCTATGACGGCATCCCGCATCTGCTGACGCCCGTCGTCACCGACCCGAAGAAAGCCGTCGTCGCGCTCAAATGGGCGGTGCGCGAGATGGAAGACCGTTACAAGAAAATGTCGAAGGTCGGCGTCCGCAACATCGACGGCTTCAACGCCCGCATCGCCGAGGCCGCCGCCAAGGGAGAGGTCATCACCCGCACGGTGCAGACCGGCTACGACCGCGAAACCGGCGAGGCCATCTTCGAGAAGGAGGAGATGGACCTCACCCGGCTGCAGTTCATCGTCGTCATCGTCGACGAAATGGCTGATCTGATGATGGTCGCCGGCAAGGACATCGAAGGCGCCATCCAGCGTCTGGCGCAGATGGCCCGCGCCGCCGGCATCCACCTTATCATGGCGACGCAGCGTCCCTCGGTCGACGTCATCACCGGCACCATCAAGGCGAACTTCCCCACCCGCATTTCCTTCCAGGTGACCTCGAAGATCGACAGCCGCACCATTCTGGGCGAGCAGGGCGCCGAACAATTGCTCGGCCAGGGCGACATGCTCTACATGGCCGGCGGCGGCCGCATCTCCCGCGTCCACGGCCCCTTCGTCTCCGATGCCGAGGTGGAGAAGATCGTCGCCCACCTGAAAACCCAGGGCGCGCCGGAATATCTCGAGGCGATCACCGCCGACGACGAAGGCGATGGCGAGGACGGCGGCGATGCGCCGTCACCGGGCTCGATGGACGCCGAGGAATCCGGCGATTACTACGACCGCGCCGTCAATATCGTCCTGCGCGACCGCAAGTGCTCGACCAGCTACATCCAGCGCCGCCTCTCCGTCGGCTATAACAAAGCCGCGTCCCTGGTTGAACGGATGGAGAAGGAAGGCGTTGTCAGCGCGGCCAATCACGCCGGGAAACGTGAAATTCTCGTCGGCGGTGGCGTTGATCGCGGCGCGTTCGAACTAGGATCAGCGGATTAGGCGTAGCCTTGCGTCAATGAAAGCCCCGATAAAGCCGAACATTCGCCATAACAGCTCCCTATCTGCACGCCTGATGGAATTCGAAAGGTTCGAGAGATGCGACATATCCAGGCCGTGATGACCGTCATTCCGAGCATGGCCCTCGGCCTGGTCCTGGGCGTGGCCGCCGTCTCCCCCGCGATGGCGCAGCTCGATCTTACGAAAAAGACCTCCCCGGCGGCTGCGGCCATCAACAGTGCGGCGCCGCCGCCGCGTGTGGCAACGCAGGATGCGGCGACGATCGTGCGCCGCGCCAACGCCTATTTCAACAGCATCACCACCCTGATCAGCGACTTCACCCAGTCGGGCGGCGACGGCCGCACGGTCACCGGCAAGCTCTACGTGGCCAAGCCTGGCCGCCTGCGGTTCGAATATGCCAGGCCCTCGCCGCTGGAAATCATCGCCGACGGGACCAGTGTCGCCATCCGCAACCGCAAACTGGCGACGCAGGATCTCTATTTCATCAGCCAGACGCCGCTGAAATTCCTGCTCAAGGGCAATCTCGACCTGACCAAGGACACCAAGATTCTCGAGATCAAGCAGAGCCCCGACGTCACCACCATCAAGGTGGAGGACAAGGCGACGTTCGGCGGCACGTCGCGCATCACGCTGGTGTTCAACACGGCCGATTTCACCTTGAAGAATTGGGTCGTCAGCGATCCGCAAGGTTATGAGACGCTGGTGTCGCTCAACAACATGAACACGAGGCAGCAGCCCGACCCAGCCCTCTTCACGATCAATTACGAACGGCAGGACAGCAACCAGTAACGTCAGCAAGCAATAACTGTTGGTTGCAGCCGGCATTCGCTTGACTGCGCATGCAAGGCGTTCGTTACCTTGTAAAATATCCCAGAAGCGCTCAGGAGAACTGTCATCCCCGACGCCCGCGTAGCGGGTGAGCGAGGACCCAGAAGCCAAGGGCTGCATCTTGCTTGTCTTGTTGCCTCTGGATTCCCGCTCTGCGCTTCGCTTGGCGGGAATGACAAACCCCAGCGTTCCCGGACTCGTATGACCAAACGTATTGCCACCTGGAATATCAACTCGGTTCGTCTGCGCCTGCCGCTGGTCGAGCGTTTCCTCAAAGAACACAGTCCCGATGTCCTTTGCCTGCAGGAGATCAAATGCCGGCAGGCCGAATTTCCGTCCTCGGCCTTCACCGCGCTCGGCTATAGCCACATCGCGCTGAACGGACAGAAGGGCTATCACGGCGTCGCCATCGTTTCGCGCCTGCCGATCGCCGACATATCGACCAGGGAGTTCTGCGAGAAAGGCGACGCCCGTCACATCGCGGCGACCTTCGCCGGCGGCATCCTGCAGCGCGACGAGACGGTGCTGCACAATTTCTACATCCCGGCCGGCGGCGATATTCCCGATCCGGCGCTCAACGACAAATTCGCCCACAAGCTCGATTTCCTCGATGAACTTACCGCCTGGACGATGTCGCACAATCTGGCGCGCGAGAACGCCATCCTCGTCGGCGATCTCAATATCGCGCCGCTCGAAACAGACGTCTGGAGCCACAAGGCCCTGCTCAAGATCGTCAGCCACACGCCGGTCGAGGTCGAGCGCATGAAACGCCTGATCGAAGCCGGGCCATGGATCGATGCGATGCGCACCCTCGTGCCCGAACCCGAACGGCTTTATACGTGGTGGAGCTATCGTGCGGCCGACTGGGAACTCGCCAACAAGGGCCGCCGTCTCGATCACATCTGGCTGAGCGAGCGCCTGGCGCCCAATCTCAAGTCGATGACGATCCTGAAAGACGCAAGAGGCTGGGACCGGCCGTCAGACCACGTGCCGGTGATTGTCGATTTGGAGGATTGACAATTGTCATTCCCGACGCGCGCAGCGCGAGCGGGAATCCAGAAGTTAAGGGCCGCTACGTTGATCCGTCACGTTGCTTTCTGGATTCCCGCTCGCGCTGCGCTTGGCGGGAATGACACCAGGGTTGCAGCGCGCCGCCCTCAATTGAAATGATTCTGCCGGAACTTCGCGAGCTGATCCGAGAATCCCACGAGGCGTTTGGTGATGCCTGATTTCATCCGCGTCGCGCTGGCCGGAAACTCCTGCAACACACGCAGAAACAGGGTGCGCGGTACGAACAGGACCATCGTCTCTTCCTGATAGGCGGTCGCAGTCCCCACGCATTCCGTTTCGATGATGAGCGCGACTTCACCGATCAGCGCACCCGCTGGAATGATCTGCCGCGGGGCTGTCGATGGCGCCGGCTTCTCGATCGCGATGCTGCCGGAGACGACAAGGTAGCCGCCCTCCGACATGTCGCCCGCCTTGAACAGAACCTCACCGGGTTTCAGGGTTTTCGATATCGCCGAAAACGCGATCAGGCGCACCGCCTCGACTTCCATCTGATCGAAGACCGGCAGAGCCGACAGCGTGCGGATATCGTCTTCAAGCGACATGCCTTAAGGCACCAGCTTGTAGCCGCCGGCTTCCGTCACCAGCAATTGTGCGCTGGCCGGATCACGCTCGATCTTCTGCCGCAGCCGGTAGATATGGGTTTCGAGCGTGTGCGTCGTGACGTTGGAATTATAGCCCCAGACTTCACGCAGCAGTACGTCACGTGTCACCACCTGCTGGCCGGCGCGGTAGAGAAAGCGCAGGATCGCGGTTTCCTTTTCCGTCAGCCGCAGCTTGCCGCCCTTCTCGTTGACGAGAAGTTTCGAGCTCGGCTTGAACGAATAGGCGCCGATCTGGAAGGTCGCGTCGTCGCTCGATTCGTGTTGGCGCAGATGCGCGCGGATACGCGCCAGCAGCACCGCGAAACGGAACGGCTTGTTGACGTAATCGTTGGCGCCGGAATCGAGCCCCAGCACCGCATCGGCCTCGGACGTCTGGCCGGTCAGCATGATGATCGGATTCTTGAACCCGTCCTTGCGCATGATGCGCACCGCCTCGCGGCCATCCATGTCAGGCAGGCCCACATCCATGATGACGAGGTCAGGCGTTTGGGTTCGCGTCATCTGCAACGCCTTGCTGGCGCTGTCGGCCTCCATGGTCGAGAATTCTTCGTGCAATGCCAACTGGCTCGCCAGCGCCGAGCGCAGCTCCAGGTCGTCATCGGTGATCAGGATTTTTCGGGTCAAGGCCATGATGCTACTTTGCGCGCGATAGAAGGCCGGCGGCGGCGATTCGGCCATCGCCGCCCCGGGGTTGGGATCATCCAGGAAATCAATGTCTCCCGCAAGTTATGGTCATAAACGCAAACAACTCCAGGTTAAGGACACGATCGCGTTATGACGCCCATCCGCCGTCTCACGATCACGCGAACTGCCTCAGGTTCCAAATCCAGCGCCAGGCTGATGGCCGGCCTGCTGGTCATTCCCTGCCGGATCGGGCGCTCCGGCATCGTCCATGACAAGCGCGAAGGCGACGGCGCCACACCGGCGGGAACCTGGCGCATCGGCGGCGGCTTTTTTCGGGCTGACCGGGTGAGCCGCCCAAATGTGGCGATGGGCGTCCGGCCGATGCGCCAGGACGACGGCTGGTGCGACGATGCCGACAATTTTCAATATAATCGGTGGGTTCGGCTGCCTTTCACGGCAAGCCATGAAACCATGTGGATGGACGCGCCGAGCTACGACATCGTGCTGGTCCTGGGCCACAACCAGACCCCGCGCGTGCGCGGACGCGGCAGCGCCATTTTCTTCCATCTCACCACTGCGGACACGGCAAGGAGCAGCGGGCCCACAGCCGGCTGCATCGCCATTTCCCGCGCCGACATGCGCCGCCTGCTGCCGCGGCTGGCGCATGATTGCCAGATGGTGATCCGCTGAGCGTCAGAGCGGCGGCCGATGCCCGAAGATGGCCGTCCCGACCCGCACCTCGGTCGAGCCGAGCTGGATCGCCAGGGCAAAATCGGCGCTCATGCCCATCGACAACCGCGCCAGCCCGTTGCGCTTGGCGATCTGGCTCAGCAGGGCGAAATGCGGCGACGCCTGCTGATCCACCGGCGGCACGCACATGAGACCGACGATATCGAGCCCAAGCTTGCGGCATTTCGCGATAAAGCCATCCGCATCCTGCGCCAGAATGCCGGCTTTCTGCGGCTCGGCCCCCGTATTGACCTCTATATAGAACTTCGGACTCTTGCCCAGCTTGGCGCTTTCCTGCGCCAGCTCCTCCGCCAGGTTTTCGCGGTCCAGCGTCTCGATGACGTCGAAGAGACGGATGGCGTCGCGCACCTTGTTGGTCTGCAGCGGCCCGATCAGGTGCAATTCGACGTCGGGATAGCGGGCCCGGAGATCCGGCCATTTCGCCTTCGCCTCCTGCACGCGGTTTTCGCCGAACAGCCGGTGGCCGGCCAGGATGACCTGCTCGATCCGTTCGGCCGACTGGGTCTTGGAGGCGACGAGCAGGGAGACCGACTGCGGATCGCGCCCGGCATGGCGGACGGCGCGGTCGATATCGGTCCGCACTTTGGTCAGATTGGTCCGCAATATTTCGCTGTCGCCAGCCGCCGGCTGCGTTCCCTTTATGGCGTTCATGGCTGATTCTCCCGGGAAACGCGCAAGTTACATTAAGTTGCAAGCACTAGGGTTGGATCGTACAAGGAGCGGGCTTTTCACCCCTCCGTCCAGATTTATCCAGCACGCTGCGACCACGCCATATGTTTTCCGACAGATATAATCCCCGCGAGACCGAGCCGAAATGGCAGAAATTCTGGGACGAGTCCGGCACCTTCCGGACCGGCAACGAGGGGCCGCAGCCGAAGTACTATGTGCTTGAAATGTTTCCCTATCCGTCGGGACGCATTCACATGGGCCATGTCCGCAACTACGCCATGGGTGATGTGGTGGCGCGCTACAAGCGGGCGAAGGGCTTCAACGTCCTGCATCCCATGGGCTGGGACGCCTTCGGCATGCCGGCTGAAAACGCCGCCATGCAGAACAACACCCATCCGGCGAAATGGACCTACCAGAACATCGCCACCATGCGCGCCCAGTTGCAGTCCATGGGCCTGTCGCTCGACTGGTCGCGTGAGATCGCCACCTGCGATCCAAGCTATTACCGCCACCAGCAGAAGATGTTTCTGGATTTCCTGAAAGCCGGCCTGGTCGACCGCAAGAAATCCAAGGTCAACTGGGACCCGGTGGACATGACCGTGCTCGCCAACGAGCAGGTCATCGACGGCCGCGGCTGGCGCTCCAATGCGCTGGTCGAGCAGCGCGAGCTGACCCAGTGGTTCCTGAAGATCTCCGACTATTCGCAGGATCTGCTCGATTCGTTGCAGACGCTCGACCGCTGGCCGGAAAAAGTCCGGCTGATGCAGCAGAACTGGATCGGCCGGTCCGAAGGACTGATGGTTCGCTTCGATGTGGACCCGGCCACCGCGCCCGCCTCGGAAACCGAGCTGGAAGTCTATACGACCCGGCCGGACACGCTATTCGGCGCCAAGTTCATGGCCATCGCTGCCGACCATCCGCTGGCGAAAACCATGGCCGTCGGCAACCCTCAGTTGCAGGCCTTCATCGACGAATGCCACCGCATGGGCACGTCGGTCGCGGCGCTCGAAACGGCCGAGAAGAAGGGCTTCGACACCGGCGTCAAGGTCGTCCACCCGTTCGATCCGACGTGGAAACTGCCGGTCTATGTCGCCAATTTCGTGCTGATGGATTACGGCACCGGCGCCATCTTCGGCTGCCCCGCCCACGACCAGCGCGATCTGGACTTCGCCAACAAGTATTTTCTCGGCAACACGCCCGTCGTGGCGCCGGCCGATGCCGACGCGAAGACGTTCACCGTCACCGACACCGCCTATGACGGCGACGGCGTGATGATCAATTCGCGCTTCCTCGACGGACTGTCGATCGAAGCGGCGAAGGAAGAAGTGGCGAAACGGCTCGAAAGCGAGACCCTGGCCGGCCGGCCCCGCGCCACCCGGCAGGTGAATTTCAAGCTGCGCGACTGGGGCATTTCGAGGCAGCGCTATTGGGGTTGCCCGATTCCGGTGATCCATTGCGACGATTGCGGCACCGTGCCGGTGCCCGACGCCGACCTGCCGGTGAAACTGCCCGACGACGTGACCTTCGACCGGCCGGGCAATCCGCTCGAACGGCACCCGACGTGGAAACATGTCGCCTGTCCGGTCTGCGGCAAGGCTGCCGTGCGCGAGACCGATACCATGGACACCTTCGTCGATTCGTCCTGGTATTATGCGCGCTTCACCGATCCGTGGAACGAAACGGAGCCGACGACGCGGCAGGTGGCCGACGCCTGGCTGCCGGTCAACCAGTATATCGGCGGCATCGAACACGCGATCCTGCATCTGCTCTACTCGCGCTTCTTCGCCAGAGCCATGAGCGCGACCGGACATCTCGGCGTCAAAGAGCCGTTCGAAGGCCTGTTCACCCAGGGCATGGTCGCGCACGAGACCTATCGCTCGCAGAACGGCGACTGGCTGCAACCCAACGAAGTCGAGATCCGTACCGAGGGCTCGAGCCGCAAGGCCTATCGCATCGGCGGCGGCGGCGAAGTCTCCATCGGTTCGATCGAGAAAATGTCGAAGTCGAAGCGCAATGTCGTCGATCCCGACGACATCATCGGCACCTATGGCGCCGACACGGCGCGCTGGTTCATGTTGTCGGATTCACCGCCCGACCGCGGTGTCATCTGGTCGGAAGACGGCGTCCAGGGCGCGTTCCGCTACGTGCAGCAGCTCTGGCGGCTCGTCGGATCGCTCGCCAATGTCGCCGCGCCCGCCGGCACCCCTATCGAAGGCATCACCGAGCCGCAGGCTGTCGAAATCCGCCGCTATACCCACAGCCATTGCGCCGCCGTCGGCGATCATATCGAACGGCTTCGCTTCAACACCGCGATCGCGGAAATCCGCAAGCTCTCGAATGCGCTGGCGAAATCGATCGGCGACATCGAGAACCCGGAGATTTCGGCCCAATGCCGCCTGGCCTACCGCGAGGCCGCCGACGCGCTGGTCCTGATGTTTGCCCCGATGATGCCGCATCTTGCAGAAGAATGCTGGGACCGGCTGGGCCATTCCAGCGCCGTGGCGTATGCTGACTGGCCGGTGGTCGACCCGGTTCTGGCAAAGGCTGAAAGCGTCACCATGCCGGTGCAGATCAATGGCAAGAGACGCGCCGAACTGGTCATCGGCCGCGATACGGATGTAAAGACGGTCGAAACCGAAGCGCTGCAACTGGACGATGTCCAGCGCGCGCTCGAGGGCAGGCCGGTGAAGAAGATCATTGTTGTGCCGAACAGGATCGTCAATGTCGTCGTATGATCGCTTAAGGGCTCGTTTCACGCTTCCGCTGCGGATCGCGGTGGTCTGCGCCGTTGCCGGCTTTCTCGGCGGCTGCTTCCAGCCCATGTACGGCGGGGTTGCCGGCGGCCAACTCGTCGAGGAACTGCAAGCGATCAAGGTCGAGCCGATCCCCGAACGTCTCGGCCACTATCTCGCCAACGAGCTGATCTTCAATCTCAACGGCACCGGCTCCAGCCCGCCGCCGAAATACCGGCTGGTGATCACGGCGCGCGAGCGGGTCAACTCGCCGCTCGTCGACACGGTGACGGCCCGCGCCACCGCCGGCACCGTTCTGGTCGATGCCGAATACAAGCTCTACCGGCTGCCGTTCACGGAAGGCGACAAGCCGATCGTCGAAGACGTCGCCGTGTCCGCCGTGAGCTACGACCGCACCAGCCAGCGCTACGCCAACCTGCGCGCCGCGCGCGCCGCCGAAATCCAGAACGCCAAGGTTCTGGCCGATCAGATCCGGACGCGCCTCGCGCTCAGCCTCGCAAAACCGTCTTGAGTATTTGACCATCAAGTGAGACCTGTCATCCCCGACGCCCGCAGAGCGGGCGAGGGGGGATCCAGGAAGCCCGTCGTACAACATTGCCTCGTCACGTTTCGCCTGGATTCCCGCTCTGCGCTTCGCTTGGCGGGAATGACACCCCAGGGCTTCGAGTCAAAACAACAGGATAGAAAGCACGCTGCGCCATGGTCGCGATTCGCAGCAATGAAGCCGAGCGGTTTCTGGCAAAGCCGCAGCCGCAGATCAGACTCTATCTTTTCTTCGGCACCGACACCGGCCTCGTCAGCGAGCGCGCCCGCGCCGTGCTGCGGCAATCAGTCGACGACGTGAAGGATCCGTTCCAGGTCGTCGAACTCGACTCGTCCGACCTGTCGTCGGATCCGCAGCGGCTGATCGATGAAGCCAATACCGTCGGCCTGTTCGGCGGACGCCGCGCCATCCTCGTCTCCGCCGGCGCCGCCAATATCATCGGCGCCTTCGAGCCGTTGATCGACGATCCGCCGACGGACTGCACGGTCATCGTCGAGGCGGGCGCGCTGCGCAGCGATTCGGCCTTGCGCAAGCTCTTCGCCCAGGAGCGCTTCACCGCCGCCATCGAATGCCTGCCCGACAGCGAGGACGATATCGCCCGCCTCGTCGACGCGGAAGTGACGCATGCCGGATTGAAAATCTCCGCGCCAGCGCGCGACATGCTGGTGTCGCTGCTCGGCGTCGATCGCCTGACGACGCGCGCCGAGATCGAGAAACTCATTCTCTACACGCACGGGCAGACGACCATCGAACTGGACGACGTGCTGAACAACAGCGCAGATGCATCGGCGCTCGTCACCGATGAAGCCATCGACGGCGCCTTCGCCGGCAATCATGAAGCGGTGAGCGAAACGCTCGAGCGTGTGTTCTCCTCGGGCACCGATGCCGGCGGATTTCTATCGCAGGCCATGCGCCATGCGGTCATCGCCCATCGCATCCGTCTCGAGATCGACAGCGGCACATCGCCGGACCGCGCGCTCGACATGGTGACACGCTCCATGCCGGTGCCCTATCCGCGCAAGGCCCCGCTGCTGTCACACGCGAAAGCGTGGAACGCACCGAGATTGAACCGCGCTGTCGCCGTCATCGCCGAAGCGGTCAAGCGCAGCCGACGCGAAGCTCATCTCGCTCCGGAGATCGCCATTCGCGCCCTGTGGATGATCGCGCTGGCGGGGAGATCGGTGAGGCGGTGAGTTAGACTTGGTGGCAGCCTCTGTCTCTCCACGGCGTCATGTCCGGCCTTGTGCCGGGCACCCACGCCGCGGTGCGCGTCATGATGGAAGAAAGGCCTGCGCCACAGGGCTTTTCTGAAACGTAATAACAACTTCATCACGTGGATGGCCGGGTCGAGCCCGGTCATGACGGCTGAGAGGCAGCAGCCATCACACTCGGCGCCTCACCCTCTCAAATTCAACGACCGGCTCAAACGCTCCACCAGCGCGTCGAGCTGGTCGAGATCCTTGTATTTCACAACGAGCTGGCCCGAGCCATTTTCCTTGTGATCGATGGTCACCGTCAGGCCGGTCGCCTCGTTGAGCTGCTGTTCGAGCATGCGCGTGTTGGGATCTTTCTCGACGGCGGCGAGCTGCTTGCTCTTCTTCGGCTTGTGCTCCGGCGCTTCCTGCGACAGCTTTTCGAGATCGCGCACGCTCAGCCCCTGGCTCACGGCGCGTTGCGCCACGCCATCGGGATCGGGCAGCGCCAGCAGGGCGCGCGCATGGCCCGCGGTCAGGCTGCCGTCCGCGAGCAGCTTCTTCGTCAGCTCGGGCAGTTTCATCAGTCGCAACGTGTTCGCCACATGGCTGCGGCTCTTGCCGATGATGCGGGCGAGATCGTTCTGCGTATATTGAAAGTCGCCCATCAACTGCTCGTAGCCCATCGCTTCTTCGATGGGATTGAGATCGGCGCGCTGGACGTTTTCGATGATCGCCAGCTCCATCACCGTGCGATCGTCCGCCTCCATCACATGGATCGGAACGATGTGCAGGCCGGCGCGCTGCGCCGCGCGCCAGCGCCGTTCGCCGGCGATGATCTCGTAGGCGTTCGCCGCATGGGGCATCAGCCGCACGACGATCGGCTGAATGAGCCCACGTTCGCGGATCGAACCGGCGAGTTCTTCCAGAGCCTCCTCGTCGAAGGCCTTGCGCGGATTGCGTGCATTCGGCCGCAGGAATTCGATCGGCACCTGCCGCTGGTCCTGGGCGGTGGCGCGCGGTTCGGCCTGGGGTGCATTGTCCCCGAGAAGCGCTGCCAGACCACGACCCAGGCCCCGGCGTGACTCGTCCGCCATATCAACTCACCTTTCGATTCCAACTCGTCGATGTCTGCCCGCCGACATCAGCTCAGGCCGCACGCAGCCCGCGTTCTCTCCGGATGACTTCCGACGCCAGCTTCAGATAGGCTTGGCTACCGGTGCATTTGAGATCGTAAAGCAGGACCGGCTTGCCATGCGACGGCGCTTCCGACACGCGCACATTGCGCGGGATGATCGTCTCGTAGACTTTCTCGCCGAGAAACTTGCGCACGTCCGCGACGACCTGCGAGGCAAGGTTGTTGCGCGGATCGAACATGGTCAGCACGACGCCGTGGATGGCAAGCGTGGGATTGAGCGTCTTCTTCACCTGCTCGATGGTCGAGAGAAGCTGCGATAAACCTTCGAGCGCGAAGAATTCGCACTGCAGCGGCACCAGCACACTGTCGGACGCGACGAGCGCATTGACCGTCAGAAGGTTGAGCGACGGTGGGCAATCGAAGAGAATATAGGTGAACGGGTCTTCGCTGCTGTTGCCGCCCTCGGCAAAATGTCGGATCGCATTGCGCATGCGGAAGGCCCGGTCCTTTTCCGGGGCAATCTCCAGTTCCACGCCGAGCAGATCGAGCGTCGACGGTGCGACATAAAGTCGCGGCACCGCTGTGGGCAGGGCCACCTCGCCCAAAGTCTTCTCGCCCACCATCACATCATAGGTCGAGTGCTTGCGCAGATGGCGGCCGATGCCCAATCCGGTCGAGGCATTGCCCTGCGGATCGAGATCGACGATCAGCACTTTCTCACCGATGGCTGCCAGTGCCGTGCCCAGGTTGATCGCCGTCGTCGTCTTGCCGACGCCGCCCTTCTGGTTGGCCAGCACAATGACGCGGACACCTGCGGAAGCAGACATGTTATCATCCATCTCGAAAAACTGTAGCGTTTCCAGATCCCCGGATCGGAACACGCGTCCCATCTATTAAAGAGTCGCCGTTAGCTTCAGTACTTCGCGGGATTGACCATGACAATCCGGCCCGCTGGGTCGGTTTTGCTCTTAACCAATTGAATCTCAATTTTACTATATGTTGTTGTTGCGGTCAATTCAGCATCAACATCTTGACCCTTTAAGAACAGGCATTTAGCCCCGGTTTCGATAAAAGGCGTGGATAGATCCAGCAAAATCTGCAACGGCGCCAGGGCGCGGGCGCATACCACGTCGACTTTGCCGACCGCTCCGTAGCATGCCTCGATCCGCATATGATGAACGATTGCAGGCGCTTCCACGGCCCGGGCGACCTCACGCAGGAAGGCGCATTTGCGGTTGTCGCTCTCGACGAGATGCACTTCGGCTCCCGCCTGTCCTGCGAGTTGGATCGCCACCACCATTCCCGGAAAGCCACCGCCCGATCCGAGATCGACCCATTTTCGTGCGTCTGGTGCGAGTTCGAGCAATTGGGCTGAGTCGGCGAAATGCCGCGACCAGATTTGGTTCAGGGTCGACGGAGCCACGAGATTCTTGATCTTCTGCCATTTCAACAGCAGGGTTTCGTAAATTTCGAGCCGTTCGATTGTTTCACGTGAAACAGCCAGGGATTGGAGCGTCTGGATTTTGTCCTGTGGCTTCATGGCTAACGGCCACCGTACACGCACTTAATAGGTCTGAATTCCCAATTGCACCTTTGGCGCGTCGGGAACGACAGGAAGCGGCGATTGTTGTTGTTCCCGGCGACCGCGTAGCGGACGAGCCGGAATCCAGGCCTGAAATCCATCCGCCTCACCCAGCCAGCCGCTCTGAACCCTTGCCGCTCTTCTGCCGGGAATGGGCTATCAGCAACGCCACGGCCGACGGTGTCATACCTTCCAGCCGGCTGGCCCTGCCGATGGTCGTCGGCGCGACCTGGATCAGGCGCGCCTGCAACTCGTTCGACAGGCCGGGAATCGCTCGATAGTCGAGATCAGCCGGGATCGGCAGATTCTCTTCCCGCAGAGCGTCTTTCACATCCGACCTCTGCCGCTCAAGATAGACATGGTATTTCGCGTCGTAGGACACGAGCTCCAAAATGGCCGGCGAGAAGCCACGAAGGTCCGGAAAGATCGCCGCGAGCTGGCCGATATCGATATCCGGATAGGACAGGAGCTCGAAGGCCGAGCGCCGCACCCCATCCTGATTGATCGTCAGCCCCTGCTGCCGGGCCTCGCTCGGCGACAGGCTGTGATTCTCCAGCCGATGCCGGGCACCCGTCAACTGCTCCATCTTCTCGCGATGCCTCGCCATCCGCAGATTCCCGACGACGCCGATGTCCAGGCCCCGATCCGTCAGCCTCTGATCCGCATTGTCGGCCCGCAGAGACAGGCGATATTCCGCCCGCGAGGTGAACATCCGATAGGGCTCGGTGACGCCACGGCTGATCAGATCATCGACGAGGACACCCATATAGGCCTCGGTCCGGCCCAGCAGAAAGGGCGGAGAGCCGGCCGCTTTCAAGGCCGCGTTGATCCCGGCGACGACGCCCTGGGCGCCCGCCTCCTCATAGCCGGTCGTGCCGTTGATCTGGCCTGCCAAAAACAAGCCTTCGACCTTCTTGGTCTCCAGCGTCGGCTGCAATTCGGTCGGATCGATGTGGTCATATTCGATCGCATAGCCGGGTCGGATGACATCGACTTTCTCAAGTCCCGGGATCGAGCGCAGGAAGGCCATCTGAACATCAACGGGCAGGGAGGTCGAAATCCCGTTCGGATAGATCGTCGGATCGTCGAGCCCCTCCGGCTCCAGAAAGATCTGGTGGCTGTCCCGGTCGGCAAACCGCGTCACCTTATCCTCGATCGACGGGCAATAGCGCGGCCCCCGGCCGGAGATCTGGCCGGTAAAGATTGGCGCCCGGTGCATGTTCTCGCGGATGATCCGGTGCGTTTGCTCGACCGTACGGGTCAGGAAGCAATCGACCTGCGGCGTCGTAATCCTGCCGGTGAGAACTGAAAATGGTTCCGGCTCCGAATCGCCCTTCTGGCGCTCCAGGCTTGCCCAATCGATCGTCCGGCCGTCGAGGCGGGCGGGCGTGCCAGTCTTCAACCGGCCCAGCCGCAACCCAAACCGCTCAAAACTGGCCGAAAGGCGCACAGACGGACTCTCACCGACCCGGCCAGCCGGCGTCCGGGTCTCGCCGATATGGATCATACCGCGCAGAAACGTCCCCGACGTCACCACAACCGAACCGCATCCGAATCGACGCCCGCCGGACACGACCACCCCCGTGACCCGGCTGCTATCCGCCTCGATGTCCTCCACGTCCCCTTCGATGACGGTGAGATTGGCCTGGGCCGAGATCGCCGCCTGCATGGCCCGCCGATAAAGCTTGCGGTCGGCCTGGGCCCGGGGTCCGCGCACCGCCGGCCCGCGTGAACGGTTCAGCACCCTGAACTGGATGCCCGCCGCATCGGCCACGCGCCCCATCAGCCCGTCGAGCGCATCGATCTCCCGGACGAGATGGCCCTTGCCCAGTCCTCCGATGGCGGGGTTGCAGGACATCTCACCAATCGTTGCGAAGGCATGGGTGACGAGCGCCGTCCTGGCGCCCATGCGCGCGGCTGCTGCTGCGGCTTCGCAGCCGGCATGGCCACCGCCGATGACGATCACATCAAAACTTTGGGTCATATGCCAAACCAGTCCGCATCCGAATCGATCAGTGTTTCACGTGAAACATTGACCCCCACATCACTTGCCAAAACAGAACCGCGCAAAAATAGACTCCAGAAGATCCTCCACGCCGACCTTGCCCGAAATCCGCGCGAAGGCTAGAGCGCATCTCCGCAATTCCTCCGCCAGCAGTTCCGGTTGGCCGAGCAGGGCGGCAGCCATCGCGCGCCCCAATCCGGCCTCGGCATCGAGCAAAACCAGACGCTGACGGTCGCTGGTCACAATTGCCGGCTCGCCCTGCTTGTCAAGGTCGGAAACGCGGGATCGGACCAAACCGATCAAATCGGGCAAGCCCATGCCGGTCGGCGCAGAGATGGCGAGCTCCGCCCCATGCCCATGGATGCCGGGACGATCTGCTTTCGTCCGCACCAGGACAACCGGGCGCCCGGTCTTCCGATAGGCTTCCGCGCCCCCATCGTCGGCCTCCGTCTCGCTCAGCCACAGCACCAGGTCGGCATGCTCGGCACGACGGCGGACACGCTCGATGCCGATCCGCTCCACCGGATCGTCCGTTTCCCGGATGCCCGCCGAGTCGACCAGCACCACTGGCACGCCATCGAGATCGATCAGCACCTCGACCAGGTCGCGAGTCGTTCCAGGAATGTCGGAGACGATCGCCGCGTCCCGCCGGGCGATAGCATTCAGCAGGCTCGACTTGCCGGCGTTCGGCGGACCGCTGATCAGGACGACAAAGCCCTCACGCACGATCTCGCCGTGACGGCTGGTCGCCAGGGCAGCGCGAACCTCGCGACGCATGGCCTCCAGCTCCTCCATGATTGCCCTGGGCTGAAACGCCGGCGCCTCGCCCTCATCGGCAAAATCAATACTGGCCTCAACCAGCGCCATCACCTCGATGAGCTGCTGACGCCAGCCGTCGACCTTGTGCGCGAGACCGCCTTCATACTGACGCATCGCCTGGCGGCGCTGCAATTCCGTATCCGAATCGATCAGGTCGGCGAGACCTTCCACCGAGGTCAGGTCCATTTTGCCGTTCAAGAAGGCCCGTCTGGTGAACTCGCCGGGCTCGGCGGGCCGGCATTCCGGGACGGTACCGATCGCCCGCAGCATGGCAGCGACGACGGCACGGCCGCCATGAACCTGAAACTCGAGACAATCTTCGCCCGTAAAACTGCGCGGGGCGGCAAACCACAGCACCAGGCCGCGGTCGAGGACATCGCCGGTAACGGGATCGCGAAGTGCTGAATAGCCAACGGTCCGATCAGGAGGCAGGGAACCTGCCACGGCTTGACCGACAGTCCGTGCCTGCGGACCCGAAATCCGGATGACGGCGACACCCGCCCGCCCGATCCCGCTGGAAACTGCGTAAATGGTGTCGCTCATCCGCCTGGCATCCAGAGATTGAAAGCAAGAAAGCGTTTCGACGGCGAATCGACTTCAAGCTGCCTCAGAAGCCCTCACCCTGAGGAGCGGGCACAGCCCACGTCTCGAAGGGCGAGGGTGTCACGCCGAAGGCTGCTTTCAGCGCGCAGGTTCAGCGCAAGGCTCACCAAATATCCCTCTATCGCCCCCGTCCTTCGAGACGGCGCTCCGCGCCTCCTCAGGATGAGGGCTTCTGCGAGCATCCGCCAGCGCATAATCATTGCGCCGCCGAATCAACCGTCACGTATTCATCGAATCGAAGAATGTCGAATTGCCCTTCGGCGTTTCGCGCAACTTGCCAAGAAGGAATTCGATCGCGTCGATCGTTCCCATCGGATTAAGAATGCGGCGCAGCACATACATCTTCTTGAGGATGTCGGCCGGCACCAGCAGCTCTTCCTTGCGGGTACCCGAGCGCGTGATGTCGATCGCCGGGAAGACACGCTTGTCCGCCACTTTGCGATCCAGAATAATCTCGCTGTTGCCGGTGCCTTTGAACTCTTCGAAGATCACTTCGTCCATGCGCGAGCCGGTATCGATCAGCGCCGTGGCGATGATGGTCAGCGAGCCCCCTTCCTCGATATTGCGCGCCGCGCCGAAGAAGCGCTTCGGCCGCTGCAAGGCATTGGCGTCGACACCGCCGGTCAGCACCTTGCCGGACGAGGGAACGACTGTGTTGTAGGCGCGGCCGAGACGGGTGATCGAATCGAGCAGGATGACCACATCGCGACCGTGTTCGACCAGGCGCTTGGCCTTCTCGATCACCATTTCGGCGACCTGCACGTGCCGCACCGCCGGTTCGTCGAAGGTCGAGGAGACCACCTCGCCTTTCACCGAGCGCTGCATGTCGGTGACTTCTTCCGGACGCTCGTCGATCAGCAGGACGATCAGATAGCATTCCGGATGGTTGGCCGTGACCGACTGGGCGATATTCTGCAGCAGCACGGTTTTACCCGTCCGCGGCGGCGCCACGATCAGGGCGCGCTGGCCCTTGCCGATGGGCGAGACGATGTCGATGACGCGGGAGGAAAAATCCTTGCGCGTCGGGTCCTCGATTTCGAGCTTGAGGCGCTCGTCCGGGTAGAGCGGCGTCAGGTTGTCGAAATGGACCTTGTGCCGGACCTTGTCCGGGTTCTCGAAGTTGATCAGGTTGACCTTGAGCAGGGCGAAATAGCGTTCGCCCTCTTTCGGACTGCGGATCAGACCTTCGACCGTATCGCCCGTGCGCAGGCCGAAGCGGCGGATCTGCGAGGGCGATACGTAGATATCGTCGGGGCCGGCGAGATAATTCGCGTCCGCCGAACGTAGAAATCCGAAACCGTCCTGAAGCACCTCGACGACGCCCTCGCCGACGATCTCGATTTCCTTGCTGGCGAGCTGTTTCAGGATCGCAAACATCAATTCCTGTTTGCGCATGATCGAGGCGTTCTCGACCTCATGCTCTTCGGCAAAAGCAAGCAATTCGGTAGGCGACTTCTTCTTCAAGTCTTGAAGTTTAATTTCTGGCATTGGAAAGCCGTATTTGGGCTGGGAGCCTATAGGGAGGGGAAATGACACCGCCAAAACTGATGTCTTGGCATAACTGCTGCCTCGGCAAACAGTTCAATCAAGGGGAGACCGGTTAGACCATTCAGGGCGAATGCGACGACCGGTTGTCAGGAAGGAGCAACCGCATAGAACGAATCGAAGACAAATTCAAGCGGCAAGCGCGGAGCGGATCGTCGCGGCAGCACCACGATCAAAACGGTTTCAGCACCACGAGGGCCACGATAAAAATCATCAATAGAGTGGGCACCTCGTTGATAATACGATAGAATCTCTGATTATGACGGCGCTCGCCAGCCGCGAACGCCTTGCGCTCGGCGGAGAGAAATCCGTGTACCCCCGACATGCCCAGCACCAGCGCCATTTTGCACATCAGCCAGACGTCGGAAAAAAATCCTGCTGAGCCCGCCATGTACAGGCCCGTCAGCCAGGTCATGATCATCGCCGGCGTCATGATGGCGTTCTGCAGCCGCCGCTCCATCACAATGAACAGCGCGCTGGAGTCGCTCTCCGGTGTCACCGTGGAATGATAGACGAAGAGGCGCGGCAGATAGAGCATGCCCGCCATCCAGGAAATGACCGACAGGATGTGGACGACCTTGACGATCAGATAGGCCGACATCAGGTCTCGCCCCGCACCCGGGCAACCAGCCGTTCCACATGGGCAATCGGTGTCGGTGGCAGGATTCCATGGCCGAGGTTGAAGATGTGGGGCCGGTTCGAGAAATCTTCAATGATATTATCGATTGCCCGGTCCAGCGCCGCTCCGCCGGCCAGCAGCACCAGCGGATCGAGATTTCCCTGGATCGGCAGACTCGTATCGAGCGAACGCCCAATCCAGCGCCGGTCGGCTGACGTATCGACGCTGATTGCATCCAGCGCTTCGATCTTGGCGAATTCGGTCAGCCTTTCCCCCACGGCACGGGGAAACCCGATCAATTTCGTCTCCGGATGACGCTGTTTCACCGCATCGGCGATGCGCGCGATCGGCTCCAGCGACCAGCGCTCGAATTCCCCGCAAGGCAGCACACCGGCCCAGGAATCGAAAATTTGCACCGCATCGGCGCCAGCTTGGATCTGCAGCGACAAATGCTCCGTTGCAGCCTCCACCAGAAGATCGATAAGCGCCTGAAAATCGTCCGGAAAGCGATAGGCGAACTGACGCGCCGGCGCCTGGTCCGGCGTGCCCCGCCCGGCGATCATATAGGTCGCCAGGGTCCAGGGCGCACCGCAGAAGCCGATCAGTGCCGTCTCGGGCCCAAGTGCCGATCTCGCCAGTCCGATCGCTTCATAGACCGGCCCAAGACGGGCTGCGTCATGTTTTGGCTTCAGCATCTTCAGATCGGGCGGCGTGACGATGGGCGTCAGCCTCGGTCCTTCGCCGACTTCAAATCGGACGTCCTGGCCCAGGGCATCGGGGATGACCAGAATATCGCTGAAGATAATAGCCGCATCGAAACCGAAACGCCGGATCGGCTGCAAAGTGGCTTCCACCGCCAGTTTCGGATTGTAGCAGAAATCCAGGAACGACGCCGATTGGCTCCTGATATCCCGATATTCCGGCAGATAGCGTCCCGCCTGGCGCATCAGCCAGATCGGCGGCCGATCATGTTTCCTGCCGCTCAACGTACTGATCAGCTTGCTGTCGGCAGTTGGATGGGAAATCGAGGTCACAGGGCTCTCTATAAATATAATCTTATCTATAGGACTCTGCTTATTAGATTCTTAGGCAGGGGATAAGACTCATTAATATTTGTTAAACATGCCGGGAGTGCATGGCCACATCCATCGGCTTGTGCACACGAAATCAGCGACTTTGGATAAGTCCGGCATTTCGTAAATAAATCATTAATCTACGGCGAGGAGCGAATGTAACTTCCAGATGATTAACTATTTATTAACACTTCTCGCCCGGCCCGTATTATTTCCGTCCACAGCCTCAGCCGGACGGCCAAAAGCCCGGGTTTTCCCGCGACATCCCCGGCAAAACCGTGCAACATCGACTTACCCACACCTGTCCACATCCCGGGACGTTGATCGTGCATGAGGCGCCGTGAATCGTAACTACTTTCACCTGCATCTGGTTTCAGATGCGACCGGCGAAACTTTGATTGCCGTCAGCCGCGCGGTGACGGCGCAGTTCCAGGGCGTCTCGGCGATCGAGCATGTCTATCCGCTGATCCGCAACCGTACCCAGCTCGACCGGGCGATGTCAGAACTGTCGATTTCGCCGGGCATCGTGCTCTACACCCTGGTCGATGCCGAACTGTCGACCGAACTCGAGCGGGTCTGTGCCGAAACCGGCAGCCCGGCGCTCAATGTATTGCAGCCGGTGCTGAACCTTTTCCAGGCCTATCTTGGCACCGCCTCGACCTCGCGTCCTGGCGCCCAGCACATGCTGAACGCGGAATATTTCAAGCGCATCGACGCATTGAACTTCACCATGGTGCATGACGACGGCCAGTTGCCGGAAAATCTCGAGGATGCCGATGTCATCCTGCTTGGCGTCAGCCGCACGTCAAAGACACCGACCAGCATCTATCTCGCCAATCGCGGCATCAAGACCGCCAATATACCCCTGGTGCCGGGCGTGCCGGTGCCGACAGCGCTCGAAGGCCTGCGCCATCCGCTTGTCGTCGGCCTGCTGGCCTCGCCCGAACGTATCGTGCAGATCCGCCAGAACCGCCTGCTGACATTGAACGCCGACCAGGAAACGCCCTATGTCGACCGCATGGCGGTGGCGGAGGAAATCGCCCACAGCAAGCGTCTGTTCCAGCAGCGCGGCTGGCCGGTGATCGACGTCACCCGTCGTTCGATCGAGGAAACTGCCGCGGCGATCATCGATTACTATCGGGAACACCGGCTCAAGTTCATCGCCGAATCCTGAATCCTATCAACCGGAAGACGCGCAAACATCGATCGCAAGCCGCACATGAACGATCGCTTTCCCGCTCACGGTCTCTGGCTATCACCGCAACCGCTCGTGCTGGCCTCTGGCAGCGCATCGCGGCGCAGGATTCTCGATGAAGTCGGCATTCCCTTCGACGTTCATCCCTCGCAGGTAGACGAGCGCGTTGTCGAAGCGCAGGCCGGGCCCATCCCGCCCTCCCAGTTGGCTTTGCACCTGGCGCGGGCCAAGGCGCTCGATGTGGCTAAAACTCACCGCAACCGATTAGTGCTCGGCGCCGATCAGCTCTTGTCCGACGACGACGGCATCGTTCACAAAGCCGATGATCGCCGCGAGGCAGCCGCCACGCTGCGGCGCCTGTCGGGCCGCAGTCATGTTCTCAACGGCGCGCTGTGTCTTGTGCGCGACGGCGCCGTGGTGTTCGAAACCGTCGCTGCCGCGCGCATGACTATGCGCGCCTTGTCGGACACCTTTATTGCCGACTATCTCGCCCTTTCCGGCGACGCCATTCTTGGCTCGGTCGGCTGCTATCACATCGAGGCGATTGGCGTTCATCTCTTCTCTGCGATAGACGGAGATCAATGGACCATTCGCGGCCTGCCGATTCTGCCTCTGCTGGAATTTCTGCGTGGCGAAAATTATCTCCGCAACTAGCGCATTTTCGAGCGAAACGGACGCACATCATGATCATCGTCGGCCTCACCGGATCGATCGGCATGGGCAAGTCGGCGACGGCCGCGATCTTTCGCGAGCTTGGCGTGCCGGTGCATGATTCCGACAGCGCCGTGCATGAACTCTATCGCGGCGAGGCGGCGCCGCTGATCGAACAGGCCTTTCCCGGCGTCACCACCGATGGCGTTGTCGACCGGCAGAAACTCGGTGCCCGCGTGTTCGGCGATGCGGAAGCCATGCGCCGTCTCGAGACCATCGTTCATCCGCTTGTCGGCGCCCACCGCGAAGCGTTTCTCGAACGCTGCCGTGCAGCCGGCGCGCCCATCGTCGTGCTCGACATCCCACTGCTGTTCGAGATCGGCGGCGAAAAGGATGTCGATG
>Ga0182744_1001124_pt1 | contig 23993 bp, 21 predicted proteins | sample eDN3rd30CKraftMG_FD_128525 | JGI IMG/M metagenome (GOLD analysis project Ga0182744, IMG submission 128525) | Enriched Miracle-Growth compost microbial communities from Emeryville, California, USA - eDNA 3rd pass 30_C Kraft MG (version 2) (version 2) ... | reverse complement strand
GGACAGGTAACCCCGGCGATCCGCGAAGGCGCGTAGGGAAAGCCCCTGGCAAGCTCGCCCGGCAGGCACAGACGCCATTTCCAGCCCAGGGCCGCATGCAGTTCGCGCGCCCGCTCGCGGCGATTGTGGACGGCAAGCTCGTCGACCAGCTCGGGCAGCTCGGCGAGCATCGCGCCGCGCTCGTGCTTTCGCTCTTTCGAGCGGCTGCCGAAGCGCGCCGCGAACCAGTAGAAGAGCACGAAACCGGGCACGAGCAGGACCGCCGAACGGGTCAATGCCGTCTGCAGCAGGCCCATCACATGAGCCCAGGCGCGCGCCACCGGGGGGAAGCTCGCGACCTCGCTCATCGGGAGCTGGACGGAGGCTCCGAATACGGTTTCGAGCACGGCCTGCTTGGCGGGATCGAACTCCATGAAGCCGTAGATCGCGGCATAGCAGCGCATCCACACGAGATAGACTTCGTGGTCGGAAAGACCCCCAGAAAGCGTCCACCAGGCCGTCCCCAGAAGGGTCACGGCGGCCACGATCAGAGGGCCTCTGAGTCCGGCCGCGAACATGAATCCGAAGTGCCCGAGCAGCTGGCTGCCACGCGTGAAGTTGACGAGGTTACGCTTCATCGGAGCCTCCCTTTTCGGAAGCCGGAGCGAGACCCAGTTCACGGCATTTGCGCGCGTAAGCCCGGTGCGCGCGCTCCCTCAGCCCATGGTCGGGATGGCCCGCGAGGAGGGCATCGACGCCTACCATGACGAATACATTCTGGCGGGCGGTCCGCTCGTCCACGCCTTGCAGGCGGGCTACGAGATCCTCGTTATCGCAAGCGGCGACGAGCAGCGGGCGCGCCCACTCGCTCATGTTGAGCTCCTTCGCATGCGCAGCCTTGCGGATGCGCTCGCTGAGCTCGCGGGAGATATAGACCTGGAAACAAACTTGCCGTGTCATGCACGGACTCCCTGGTTGAGGAGCCCGGTTCACACTGCGAAAGGCACTGTCTTTCTACGTCAAATGACGGAACATAGCAAGAACATTTACTGAGCCTGATTTCAAATACTTAGCCGTTCGCCCGCACCGATCCAAACCAGGAATGAGTTGCTAGTCAGACTGACGGAGAAGCTGCCACTCGCTCCGGTCGCGCAATTTATCAAATAGCCGCAGTAGTTTACTTCCTCATAAGCCGGGCGATCCGTCGCGTACGGTGTGCTTGAGTTCCCAGCTTCGGAGTCGGATCCAGGTATCGGGTCCAGGACAAACCTGGCAGCCATGAATGCCTGACCGGCAGGTTAGCCAAAGTGCTGGCGGGCTACGCGAATGCCGCCGCTCATCAGCTAGGCAATGATGCCCAAAAATCGTATCCTGCAGGCGAGGACGGGACCGGCGGGAGTTTGCCAATGTCCAGCGTAACCTTGTCGACCAGCCCCAAGGGCAACGGGTTCCAGGCGACGATCACCTATTCCAATGGGATCGCGGTCAGCTCGGCCGAAGCGTTCCCGAGCGAGTCCGAAGCGATAACAGCTGCGATGCTGAAGCTGCTCGATATGCCCGACAGGCTCGAACGCTTCGACAAGGCCGAATGGGCCGATTGACGCTCCCCAAGGGAGCCGAGCAAAAAGAAAGGAGGAAGCCCGGGTGGGCCTCCTCCGTTGCGTATGCGGCTCAGAACTCGTCGTTCAGCTTGCTCGGAACCGCCTCGATGACGCGGTCCATCATGCTCTGCGGCAAGGCGTTGTAGTCGCCCTCGTCGACCGCGACGTAGCCGGCGGTTTCGTCGGTCAGAACATACTGGGTGAAGTAGCTGTGAAAGGACCGGGCATGGGCCTGATCCAGCGCTGCCACGAAGGCCGCCTGGTCGGCGCTGAAACCCGCATGATCGGTGTTCGATGAAACGTACATGGCCATGACCTCCTGATGTTCGATGCTTCGCATCAGGAGCGCCCCGCGAGGCGGGCGGCGGGCCGGGTCAGGGACCGCGCGGAGCGCGGCCGCGCAGCGGCGATGGGGGCAACGATTTTGTTGGCGCAGGGATTTATCCCTGCTCCGGCAAAATGGTGGGGCCCCGTCGTCCTTGACGCGGCTTGCCGGCCGCATCACGCTTGGACATCTCGCGAGAGAGACCTCTCCAACCTCTCAGGCTGGCGGTTCACCACCCGCAAAAACCGATTTCCTACGCGCCCAGGCGATGACAGAATGTCGGGCGGAGGGGACCAACGGCCAGCGAAAGGAACATGCAATGGCCAGGTCCAGACCGAGCGCTCGGGATGCGCTCAGAAAGCTGCGCGAGCAGCGCGAGGAACTCGATGCGAAGGAGGCGCGGCTTCGCGACGAAGCGGCGGCGGAACTCGGCAAAGTCCTCATCGAATGCGGCGCCGAGACGATCGAGCCGGCCGCATTGCGACAGCTCATGCGGCAGTCGATGACCCTCGGCATCGACGAGACGCTGAAGCGTCTCTCCCCCGCCTGAAACACTTCGGCGGCGGCGCGCAGGCTCGATGCCCCGCGCCGCCGCATGAAAGCCATCGAATAAAAGAAAAGGCCCCGATGGCGCGTGCCACCGGGGCCTTGTCGTGAAGGGCTTCGCCGCTCAGTCCTCGTCGATCGGCGGAGCGTCTTCGTTGCTGGCCTGACGGCCCTTCGAGAGGAAGTCGACCTTGTCGGCGATGATCTCGCAGCCGTAGCGCTTGACCCCGTCCTTGTCGTCCCACGAGGTGTAGTGGATGCGGCCCTCGACCGTCACCAGCTGGCCCGTTGTGCAGTACTTGGCGACGTTCTGGCCGAGCCCGTTGAAGCAGGTGACGCGGTGGAACTCGGCTTCCTTGGCGGTGTAGCCGTTCTCGTCCTTGTAGGTCTTGCCCTCCTTGCGGGCGGGCCGGTCGGTCACGACGGAGATCGAGGTGACAGTGGTTCCGCCCTGGGTGGTGCGGGATTCGGGATCGCGAGCGATACGGCCGACGAGGATAACGAGATTGGTCATGGGTCTTCTCCTGATCTGCAGTCCGGGTCCATCCCGGCTGCGAACCAAGGGAAGAAGCGGCGGCCGGGCTATCGCACCGGGAGGCGCGCAGCGCCGGACGGGGAACCCGGAACCGGTTCGGGTGGTGCGGGCAGCCGGGCATCGCCCGGCAACACGGCCGGACCTGCTTCCGGGTTGCGATGGTCAGAAGCCGATTCAAGGGAAGGTTCGCGCAACGGCCGGAATGGCGCCCGGACGATCGGGAGGGCCATCCCCAAGGCAGTGTCCTCGGCCCCTTCGCCGTCCCATTCCCGTCCGCCCAATGCTGACGGAGCCGGCTCAGATTGCGATACGGACCGGCTGGTCATCCGCGGCACGAGACGGGACGGAAACGCCTTCACCGCCAGGTTCGGGCTTCCCCATCGTGGCGACAGCGGGATCGTCCAGCGGATGCCCCTTCAACATCCAGGCCTGCGGCGCGATGAGGCGCGCCCAGTCGGCGAACGAGGGGATGAAGCCGAGGTCCTCGCGCACGTGCTGCTCCCCGACAAGGCGTACCGGAACGGTCCGGCCGTCGGCATTGACGATCGTCGCGCCGAACAGGGTTTCGAGCATGAAGATACCCTCGGCATGGTGCCGCAGCGCGCGGTGCCGGGGATCGGCGAAGATGGCCTTCGACTGGTCGAACCACCGGTGCAGCGGGAGATAGTCGTCGACCGCCCCGCCCCATTTCCGGACCGAGGAGAGGGCGTGATAGTAACAGTGCGCCATCGCCCCCTCCTAGAGCTCGGTCGAATGGTCGTTGCAGGCGGTGTACCGCACGCTGCAGTCGAGCGTGAAGCCCGCCTCCGCCACGTCGATGACGAGTTCGCCATCGTTGTCCTCCCAACCAGGATGATGGCGTTCGAGCGCGAGGTACGTGAGATTTTCCAGCGCCGAACAGAGCGTCACCTGGCGATGTGGCGTAGGGGCGTCGGGGCTTTTCTCCGGTTCCTCGATCATCGTTTCGGGGCAAGGGACTTCATGTCCAGCGGTGTCGAAACAGGTGCAGCTGTCGACCGCACCGCTGTCGCCGTAGCCCTCGAAGTGGACTTCGACCGTGACGATCCCGGCCTCGCGCAGCGGCGGGATGACAGCCTGCTTGAGGTGCTGCAATTCGGCATGGGCTTGCGCTGCCCGTTCGGCTTGACGGCTGGCAAAATCGGCAATCGCCGCCGGCATATTGGTCATGACAATTCTCCTCGGTGATGATGCACGCCATGGGTCAGAGACGGCAGGGATGCCGGGCGGCGACCGTCGGGCTAGCGCTCCTCAATTGCCAATCTCCCGTGAGCAGCCGACGCCCCTTCCGGACGGGGTGGTGACGACCAGTCAGCAAGGCACCTCAGCAAGGGGCGGCGGCCCGGATTGATCGCGGCGGATAGTGGGGCGCACCTGCATATCCCGTTGGGCGCACCCTGCGGCTGCTTGTCACTAGGTCCGGTAACCGTCCCCAACCCATGGCGAGAAACCGGACGGTCTAACCATCCGGTCCGCCCGCAAAGACGCGCGTCTCTCCTCTCCCGCTGGAAACGCCAGCGCCGGCGCGGCGCTGGCGCGAAGGCCGGGCAGCGATCATTCGCTGCCGGGCGAAGCGGTCTTGGGGCTGGTGCCGAGCGGCCCGCGGCGGTCGACGACGGTGATCCGGCGCGCCTTGGCTTCGATGACCAGGCGCTCGAGGACGCCGTTGCCGGGGAAGACGACGACGTAGCGCGGGTCGAGCGAAAGCATGCGCTCGTTGCGCTTGAAGCCCGCCCGGGCGCCAAGCCGCATGTCGAGCGAGAAGGTGACCTGCGGCACCTCGCGGCGCTCGGCCCAGGAGGATGCCAGGCGGTCGGCGCCCTTCGTATCGCCGCCGTGAATCAGCACCATGTCGGGCACCCGGTCGCGGACCTTATCGAGCGTGGCCCAGATATTGTTAGCGAAGGCCAGCGCCTCCTCATCGGTGGCGTGGCGCGTACGCCCGCCGGCGAAAATAACCGGCGTGCCTTCGGGCATTGCCGCGCGGCGCTTGGCCTCGGCTCGGGCGCGGAGGAAGTCGCGTCCCTCGACGAGCGCCGAGGTGAGCATCGCGCCGTGATTGAAGCGCGAGCTGGAGACCGGCTTCCAGGAGCTGCCGAACTCGTTGAGGTAGAGCGCGGCTGCCACCTCGCGCATCTCCTCGAGCGCCAGCATCGCGCCTTCGGCGCACTGCGCGCGTTCGACCTGGGTTTCGAGTTCGTGGGTCTGCACCTCCGAGCCATCGGCCACGGCGACGAGCGCGCGGACCTCGTCGGTCGCACGGTCGAGGGCCCTGGACTTGCGGTCCGCGGAGCGATGGAAGAGGTTGACGAAGGCCCAGCCGAGATCCTCGGCGTCGGCTTCGAGCGCGGTGCCCGAGAACAGCGCGAAGAGATCGGACCAGACCGCGTCGAGCGTCTGGACAACGGCTTCGCGTGCCGGAAAATCGGTGCTCGAAACGGGAGCGGGACCGATCGAAAAGCCGGCGAGATCGAGACCGGCAAGCTGGTCGGCGAATGACGTATGCATGAGCGTTTCCTCCTGACTGGCGTGACGCCGGCGCCGCTCTTCATGGGATGCGCCAGCGAGAGCCCGTCAGGGCCAGCGCCAAGGCGGCGCCCCGCACCGCAGGGGAACCCGCTTCGGCTGGCTGGCGCGGGCAGGCGCGTGCCGCGGGCCGCGCCAACACGGGCCTGCCGAAGCCGGGTTGCGGGGGGCCGCCGGCTGGCCCAGGGCCTCTCTCGCATGGCGCATGGCCAGGAGCGGTGCATCGGAGGAACCTGTCCCGGAGAGCAAGGGCGAGGCATCCGGCATTGACCCGCCGCTGACGCATTCAGGCGGCGCGCTTGCGATAGACGCCCTCGCCGTTCGACATGTGCCCGAGGCAGTCGTAGTCACCGAACTCGGCGTCGAACCTCGGCGCGATCTGCGCGAGCCAGCGCCGCGCCCGGGGCGAACGGGCACTGCGGCAGTCGGCGTCCCAGTAGGGCCCGTCGTCCCGCTCGACGATCCAGACGGCAACGAGCTCGCCGTAGACCGAGACGCCGAAGTCGGCGAAGGCGTTGCGCGCGAGAATGCGGTCTTCGCGGCCGCGCCAGCCATCGTGCGGTTCGAGCGACGGGAAGAGGCCCGCCGCGCGCTTCAGCAAGTGGGCCTGCAGCCACTCGTACTCGAATTCCCAATCGCTCTCGTCCTCCACCTCGAGCACGGTGAAGGCGACAAGGCTCCCCGAAGGATAGCTGACCGAACGGCCCATGACGCCCTCCCTCAGGCGGCCAGCGCGGCGGCGCTGACCTCGTCAATCGCGTCTGCAATCTCGCGGCCGCCGAGCGAGAGCAGCAGGGCGGAGGCTTCCTCGGCCTTGGCTGCGGCGGTCAGAATGGCGCGGTCGTCTTCCCTGAGCAGCCCCAGCCAATGCTCGATATAGCTCGCGTGGTTGTCGAGATGCGTCACCGGCAGGCCCAGCTCGGCGCCCAGAATCGCGCTCGAAAGTTCGGCGACCAGTTCCTCGGCGGCATAGGCCGCCGTGCCGAACCGGTGCTTCAGATCGCGGTCGAGGCGGCTGGCGTGACCCGTCCAGTGCGATAGCTCGTGCGCGAGCGTCGCATAGTAGTGGTCGAAGCCAGAGAACAGATGGGCGGGCGGCATGGTGACGCGGTCCGCGACCGGCTCATAGTAGGCCTCGTCGCCCTGATGCCGAAGCGCGGCCGGAATCCGCGCGAAGAAGCTATCGAGAGCCAGCTCCCGCCCCTCCGGCTCGACGAGCTCGAGCGAGGCGGCCGGATGAAAGCGTTCGGGCAGGCCATCGACCTGATCGGCGTTGAAGACCGGGTAGGCCTTGAGGACGCGCCTGGCCTCCTCGGTGCTATCGCCGCCGTCGGGCTCCTCCACCTGTCTGGTGTAGCTCTTGTAGAAGATGGCGATGGTGGACTTCTCGCCCTTGCGCACCTGCGCCCCGAGCTTTCGCGCCTGGTTGTAGGTCATCCAGTAGGGCGAGCTGTAGCCGCACATGTCGGCGACCATCCACAGCCAGAACACGTTCATGCCGCGGTACGGCGTGCCGCAGGCTCGCAGGGGGCGCGAGTACGCCACGCCGCGCCAAGGTTTGATCCAGGGTCTGGTACCGGCCTCGAGCCGGGCGACGATTTCCCGGGTGATACGCGCGGCGGGCGAGCGCCCGGCGCTGCTGTGTCTGCGATTGGCCATGCTGCGTCTCCTGATCGGGCCGGCAGGCAGCAGCGCCCTCGGTCCCGAGCCGCGCAGCGCAGCCTCCGCTCTCCTTCCAGAAGGGAAGCGGCCCCCCGCCAAGGCAAGGTACCGCTTCCGGGTTGGCGAACGGCGTACCTGTCAGGAGGTGCTCAGGCCGCCAGCTCGCCGGGGGACTCGTCGATGCCTTCGGCAACGGCATCGACCTCATCGGCCGGCGCCGCATCGCCTTCGGTGGCGGGCGGTTCGCCGAAACGCATCACGTCCGGAACCCAGGCCAAGGCCCGGTCGCGGACATCGGCCTCGGCGATGTAGGTCCCGGAAAAGACCCGCTCGGCGCTCGTCGCAAGCTCGGCCTTCTTGACCGACGCGAAACGCGAGGCGAGTTCCGGGCCGCCAACATCGGCGAGCGCGTCAAGGATGACCTGCTTGGACACCCGGTCGAAGTAGTTGGCCGCGGTCGGCCGCCACCACTGCGCCATGTCGATGCCGATAAGCCGGCCCAGGTGATCATGGAACATGATCCGCCGCTCGCCCGCCGTGTTGAGGCTCGCTTCGAGCGTCCGGCCGACGACGAAGGCGAGCCAGGCAGCGCGCGCTTCGTCCGCAAGGCTCCGGAAGCGGTCGAACCGGTCGGCGACATCGGTGCCGGCGCGCCAGCTCTCGTCGAGCGAACACCTGAGGTCGGCCAGCGCTGCCGTCGCGGGCGCATCGGCGGGCTCGAAATTGATGATGGGCCCGGACGGGCAGGAGCCGCGAATGGTCGTCGCCGCACGCGACCGCCAGTCGAGCGTATCGCCATCGGCCAGCGTGAAGACCAGCAGGTCGAGTGCGAGACCGGGGTCGGATGCGACGTGTAGGGCGAGCACGTCCCTGCGCTGCATCGCGAGCTCGTCGACGAGCCGCTTCGAGAGGACCGAGCGACGCTGGCCATCACCGCTTTCGGTGGGGACAATCTCGATGACCGCGCCTTCGTCTCCGGCGATCGCCGACGATTCGGCGTAGAACTCCGGCTGGAGAAGCGGCATTCCATCGCGCGAGAGCGTGAGGATCATGCCCGCCTCGCTTCTGAGCTCGGGCGGCAGGACCGGGGGGCGATGGCGGATGTCCTGACACTCGCGTTCGATCGCCTCGAGCGCGGCTTCGGCCGCCGCCACGGCTTCCTCGGCGCTGTCCTCGTCCTCGAGGATCGCGGCATGCTCGTCGTAGGACGCATCGAGCTGGTCGAGCCGGGCGGCTTCCGCCTCCGTGAGCGGTGCGGGTTCGGCCGGAAGCCGGGTCAGCCCTTCGACGAGATCGTAGCGGACATAGGGTTCGAGCGTCGGCTTGACCCAGGCAAGGCCTTGCTCCGCAGCGATCAGTTCGGCCTGTTCCTCCATCTTCGCGTTGGCGAGGCTTTCGAGGAGAGCCACATCGACCCAAGCTTCGCTATCCTCGTCGTCGAAGAGCTCGCGCTCGATGCGGCCGCCGGCGTCGATGTAGACGTCGCGGCCGATAAGCTTCGCCCGGGGATCGCTGCCGCGGACAGTGCCGGAAAGCACCATGCGGCGGATGCTGTCGGGATTGGGTGCATAGTAGCCAGATGAGGCCTGCTCAAAGACGCGGGCCTGGATCTCCTGGTCCGAAGTCGCCCCGTAGGCCTTGGCGATGTCGAGCGTGATCTCTCCTGCGGCAAGCGCTTCGAAGACCACCGGCGCGAGCGTGGCGAGGCGAAGCCGGCCCTCGACGAAGCGGACAGTGAGGCCGAAGCGGCGGGCAACGTCCTCGACCGAGGCCCCGCCCTCAACGAGCGATGCGAACGCCTGGGCCTCGTCGGCCGGGTTCATTGCGAGACGATGGAAATTCTCGGCAAGGCTCGTCTCGACGGCGGCATCGTCGCTCTCGAGGACGAGGCACACGACCTCGTGGCTGCGCGACAGAACCTTGTCGTCGGCGAGCGCGAGCATCTGTCGGCGGCGGCGTTCGCCGGCCTCGACCTCGTACTTGCCCTTGGCGGCCGGCCGGACGATGAGATTCTGCAGCAGGCCGCGTGCGGCGATGCTGGCCTTGAGCTCAGCGTCAGCCGCGGCGTCGGAATGACGCCGGACGTTGCGGGGCGACTGAACAAGCTTGTTCAGCGGGATCGACTTGATCATGGGACACACTCCTGATGGCGAGCCAGGACACGCCGACCACCGGCGCTCGATTGGCTCGATCAGGGCAGAGCCCCCTCCCCTCTCATTCTTCTCAGCGGCCGGAATTGGGCCGGAGGCGGACTGTCAGGTTTCGGGGGCGACCTGGGAATAGCAGCTCTTCGCGAGGTCCTAAATAGGAGGCAGGTTGCGACTAGAATGGATGTTTGTCGGCGTTTGCCAGTCTAACGACACCCAGGTTACCGCTTGCGCGGAGAGCGAACCGGGGCGCGGCTCGCCGACTCCGAGATTACTCGAATGCGAGGTTCCAGGCGCGCGTTAGCGTCGCAAAGAACTCTGGCATGTCTGCCTCAAGTTGCTCTCGGGATATCTCCTCACCGGCTTGGCGAGCGAGGACAACCTTTTGCTGTCCATTCATGCCCTGAACTTGCTGCGCAGTTCTCCGCCAAGGTTCAGGATAGCTTTCTTCCAAGCTGCCCAAGGCAAGTTCGTGGAACTGCCCGTTCTGCACGAGCGCGGGGTACGCCGCAATGAAGTTGTCGACCGGCTGGTGCGGTTGTTGGCGATCCACGACGATCAGGAGCCGGTCGGTATAGATGCTGCTGTGAAAGTGGCGATATGCGCGATCGATATGCGCGAACGAGCGGCGTGCGGCCGCCATGTCACCGTTGGCTGGGATGACCTGTAGCCGGGGGCGGTCAGGATAGTGGCGTTCGATGACTTTGTTCAAAAACTCGACCTCTGACGCTCCTTCGACGATCACGAAATTGCGCGGCAGCAGAAGATCGGCGGGACTGCCGCCTAGAAGCTCATAAATCACGGACGGTTTGCCCGCTGGGCCGATGGGCGCGACGGTCGTCTGCCGCTCGATCTTTTCGACCCGGAACAGCGATTGCAGGTCGTCTTCGTCGGCCACCAATACCGAGGAATGGGTATTGATGAAGACTTGGTCCCCCGCGTTTGCGATCTCGAGCAACGCACTTTTAAGCTTACGTTGTGCAGACGGGTGCAAATGCAATTCTGCCTCGTCGATTAAGAACGCGAAGACCTTGCCCGCTTCCTCCTCCTGCTCGCGGCGATATGCGCAGTAGGTCTGAAGGATGGCAAGCATGAGAGCGCGCTGCATGCCATCGCCCTTCTCCCGCGCGTCGGTGCATACGCCGTCATCAATCTGAGTATCGAAGCTTTTTAGCAGGTCGTCGAAAACTGGCGCGGCCACCTCGAACGTCACCTCGGTGCAGTCCGGGAATTGCTTTTCGAGCTGTACCTTCACCTTCCCGCTTAAACTGTTCAACTGCACGCGAACCTCTGACGCAGGCGAGGAAAAAAGTTCGTCAAACTTTGCCCGGAAATGCTGATATTCCTCATTGCGTTCAAGGATGGCGGTGAGAACGCCCGAGAGCATATTCGAGATAGGCGTATTCTTGCCATACTTGGCATAGTCCATCGGATTGATGGCCGTGCTCACATATTCAAGTTTTGGGAGAAAGTCGTTCAGCGCGGCGTCGAAGCCGGTCGGATTTTTCTCCAGCCATCCGCCCTGAGCTTCCGAAAATATTCTTCGCGTCTTTGGGTCGGTACTGCTGCGGCGAATGCGCACGCGATCTTGCCCGGCGATGGCCTTCTCAATCGATGCGCGATTGCGCTCATTGAGCATCCTAGCGAGGCCATTTTGCACGTCGGCAAACTCGACCTCGACAAACACCTCAGCGTCGCCAGCACGTCCGAAGCGGATTTTTTCAATCTCGCCCTTGCCAGTATAAAACCACTCGATGGCCGCAAACAGGTTTGTCTTCCCGTGATTGTTTTGCCCCACAAAGACATTGAACGGGCCCACATCGAGGGAAGCGGTGTGTATCGAACGAAATCCGCTGATGTTAATCGAGTGAATCTTCATGACGCCCTCCCTTGTGGTTCGCGCCGGTGTGGCAGATAGGGCTCTCCAGTGACTTGCCGCCGATCCACTGAAAGCTCGAAGCGGAAGCGCGACGGTTGGTCGTCCCAATCGGCCGGACGCTCGCAGTATGCGACCGCATATCCTGCGGGATCGATCCAGCTGAGACCATCCTCGCTCGCCAGCGGGAGAACACTTAGTTGCCGCGAGTGATAGTCGCCTGCCGGTCGCTCGAGCCACACATCAAGCGCGATACTACGGGGCGTTCGTCGGGGCGGAGCAGGTGGACGCCGCGCTTCGACCCAATCACGAACACGCCTGGGATCAAGCTTGTCGTTCGCTGAGGTACCCTCTTCGAGCTGGGCGTAGTAATCTTGCGCATCCGCCTCGGCTTGCGTACGGTCGCGAGCATTGCCGCGTGCCAACAGGAAGGCCGCGACGGGATCAAGCGTTCCCCAGTTCACCAGTTCCTTTAGCCAAAAGCCGATCCAAGGAAGTCCACTGCGCGGCCAGTCATCCATGGTGAGCGCATCGACTGGACCCGCCGCATCGCCCTGATCCATCAATACGCCGATCAGGCTACCGAGGCCCCAATTGCTCCGATAAATGAAGTTGTCGGAGACGAAGGCGAACCACGAGCCGAGCTCTTTTGGCTTGGGCTGTTTCTTGAGGCTGTGCTTGAACAGCCACCACCGAAGCAACTTCTCCCAGTCAGTGAAAGGCTTACGCTTCCGACCCAGCTTGGTCGAAATCCGGAACGCCGGCACCTCGCTCAGCAGCGAGATCACCGCGCGTACGAACTGAAACTGTTCCTCCGTTGGCCGATCGGCATAATCAATGCCGGTCTGCAATGTCGTGCGGATCTCGTCGACCCGATCGAGGAGGATCGATCCCGACCTTGGCGGCAGGCTCGCCTTATAGAGCTGGCGGCGGCGATTGGGATCAGGATAGAGGCTCGTGATCGCACGGCCTCGTCCAAGCCATGTCTGCGCGAGACCATCTTCTTTCTCGGCCGCCACATGGGCGTAAGTTCGCCGCCAGAGTGCCGACAGCTCGGTTTCGAGGTCGTCAGCGCTGAGGCCCGCCGTGCGCATTTGCTCAATCTCCTGGATTGCTGCAATCAGCAATCCATCGAGCGTGTCGAGCAGCGTCTCACTCTCGTCATCGCCGCCCCCGTCACCGTCAACGACGGCCGTTTCCTCGAGCCATTCTGTAAACTCGTCATCGTCATCGCTGCCGCTCAGTTCCTCCCAGGCATCGCGCAGCCGCTCCAGTAAAATCGCCAGAGCGCTGTTGGCAGTGCCTTCTTCGACCGAGAGATCACCGCTTGACGCGAGTTCTGTTGCTTCCATCAACTCGTCGACGAGCTTCTCGTAACCTTCCCAAGTCCGGTTCCAGACGAACTCGCGGCTGCGGCCCCGATATTGCCGCTCAGGCAGGACAACGAGGGCGTTGCCTTCCGTCGCGACCCCAGGCCGTCCTGCTCGCCCGATGAGATTCGAGAATTCATTGACCGTGAACACAGTTGTCGAACGATGCACGCTCGGGATGAGCAGCGTGTTGACCGGGATGTTGACGCCTTCGGAAAGCGTCGATGTCGCGATCACCACCCGAACATTGCCGCGATCGATCGCCACCTTCAGCCGGCGCGCCAAAAGACCTGGCATTTGGCCGTGATGGACGGCGATCCCGTGTACCAGCAAACGATATTCAAACGAATCCTTGGTGAAATAATCCTCGGCCGCCGCAAGGCAGCTCTGCCAGTGCAGATCGTCATCGGCGACCGACCAATATTTGGGAAGCGGCACTTCGGCTGCCATCCAGGCCTCGAGCAGATCGGCGCAATCTTCAGCGAACGTACTGACGTTCTGCGTCAGCGAGATCATCACCGTGGGCTTGGTGCCGTCCGGACGTTCGGCGGCGAGGTGGAGTGCCGCCCAAAGAGTCGGCCCTCGCAGCGATTTCTCGACGCCGAGCGAACTGTTGACGCCGCCGGGCACAGCAGGAAATGGCCGTGGAATATAAGGACGGTCGTCCGTGCGTTCATCCTCGAACTCGAGCGTCCGCCCGTCCATCAAGTCATAGCGAATGTCGAACTGGCCGGTGCGCGCGATCTCAAGCCGGCCGAGCATCTGACGAGTGCTGCGATACGTTGAGGTGATCGGACCTCCATCTTCGTCGCTGGATAGCCAGGATCCGATCGCCGGCGCAGCCTTGGCCGCGACCGCCGAAAGCGCGATCATGCGGAAATTCTTCTCGTCCTGCGCCCGCAGCAAACGCGCGCTGAGCTGTTCGAGTCTCAGGGCACGGGACGTTCCATCGGATACCGCATCGGCTCGGTTCGGATCCTGCTCCACCATATGCGCTTCGTCGATGACGACGAGGCGCACGCGGTCGAGGAACAGCGCCCCCAGATACCGCAGGAGGGCGTCCGCCTTCTCGAAGGTGCAGATGACGACGGTCGGCTGATCAACTTGAACCCATGCGTCAGTCGGGCCCCAATCGGTGCCTCCGTAGAGTCCCGTCACGACGATGGGCTCCGCCGCGATACCTCTCAAGTCCTCGGCGAACCGGGTCTCGACCTCGGCTGCGAGCGCGCGTGAGGGCACAAGATAGAGCACCAGATTTTCCGCGAGGAAGGGATTGGGCCGAGCCGCGAACAGGCCTTGTACGGCACCGAGGGCCGCGATCGTCGTCTTGCCCGAACCCGTCGGCGTGCACAGAACGAAGCTGTCATTGGCCGCGAGGCGATCGATGCCGGCGCGTTGGGCGGGCCAGACCAGCGCCCTGCGATTGACGAAAGCGGCGCGGGCGAACTGCGTGAGTGCAGCACGGGTGCGCGAGTTCGCGTCATCGGCGAGCCGCTCGATATGAGGCCAGAGGCTGGCGTCGATGAAGCGATGTGCAGCACCTGCGCAGAGCCGCGCCAGCAGATAGGAATACGGATCGCGACTGTGGAGATAGCTCTGCGCCAGCGCGTCGAGCTTTATTAAGGCGCGATCGACCAGGGCGGCTTCGCCCGTGCGCAAGTAGGAACAGATCGTACCGATGCACATCATGACGTGGCGGACGGTCGAGACTTCAAGATCGGCCAGCCTCTCGTCGTCTTCCTCATCTTCCGCGATCACTGCCGCTGGGATACGATCGGTTCCAAGATCGTGCTGGACCTTCCAGAACGCCTGTACGGAGGACAATGCGGCATCGAAATCGCCCCGCAGGAACTCGCGCAGGGTCGACGAAAAGGCTTCGTCTACGGGCATCATCCGTAGGTGGCCGAGGGCCATCGCCGGATAACCGGCGACCTGATAAGCTGCTGCAGACAGCAAATGGATTGGGGCCTCGGGCGGCTTTAATGCAGCATGCGAGATCCATTCAAGGACTTCAGCGGCACGCTTCACGGCATGGGTCCAAGCGCGGCCCTCATCGGCCGATCGCTCGAGCCAGCCCGCTTCGAGCAGCAGGCATGCCTCGTCCAGCCGCGCTGCCAGCTCCGCCGAACTGAACGATCGCAGGCCATCGGCACCCATGTCGCGGCGAACGCGCTGACTGTAGAGCTTCGCCTGCAGTGGCGAAAGCGCGGAGCCGGCCAGATCCTCCCTGATCCTTCCGGCGACGGTAAGTACGGCTTCACTCGGCATCAGGCCCCCCGGTAAAGCGTGTTGACCAGCCCCTCGATATCCGAGAGCTGGAACTCCATGGCGTCGAACCGCCGGTCGACACTGTAGGAAGCATGAGGTGCGTCCGCCGGCAGCCAGCTCACGCGTGTCGTTGGCTTAACTGGCGAGTGGCCGACAGTGTAGGCGAGTCCATCACGCCGCTTGGCGGTTTTAAATCCCTCACGATAGAGTTCGAGCAACCGCGCAACCCATTCCTGGGCTGCCTCGGTCTCATAGTCCGAGAGAAGCGTGATCAATTCGCGGATACCGCTCGGGCGCCGCGTCCCCGCGGCCAGCTTGCCATGAGCATCCGCGATAGTTGCGGTATTGCTACGGACCAGACACTTCGCCTCGAGCGCAAGAACATGCGTGATCTTGCCTTGCGCGTCCAACCGGAACGCGAGCGCGTCGTCTCCCGTCCGCCCTGGACGTTTCTCACTCACGGCATCGGGATCATGTGCCTCCCCCATCAGGAAACGCTCGTTGATGAGATCGAGGTGCTGGAATTCCTGGTCGTGGAAGCGAAACAGGAACGCTGGGACGTGCCAGTCGGTCTTGCCGAACGCACCGAAATGCTCGACCGCCAAACCCGCCAGTGTCTCTCCCAGATAGCCCTGCAGGGTGATGCGATTGAGCATCGCCGGATAGTGAGCTGCGGGGTCGTCGACAGGATCTGAGAAGGGCGAAAGATTGTCCTCGAACCCCTTTCGGATGCGGGCACGGGCATCGTCCAGCGCTTCCTGCGCGTAAGCGATCAGTTCATCACGCAGCGCTGCGAAATTGGCATTCACCTCACGCCAAACGCGCAGTTCATATTTGCGGTGTGAGCCGGCTATCGGTTGCGCGACAAGCCATGCGTTGAGAGGCCGCAAAGTCACGCGGCGAAAGCGGATCATCTTGCGATCACTTGCCTGCGTGGCGAATTGCCGAGCGATCTCATATACAAAGCCCCCCTTTGTCGTCACATGCTATCTATTATGAAAGCCAGCGACTGGCCAGAAGGTTGGGGGCCTTTCTAATCCATCCTGATATTAATTCACTGAAACCCCTTCTAGCGCAGGTAAGGACCGAATCCATCAATCAGCAGCCTGTGCGCCGACCGTTTGACTTCCGACCGCTTTTGGGAAGCGGCATCGATCCTAGCGCGACCGGGATTGGGGCGCAAAGCCGACTTTCCCTTCAATTCAAACGGGCCAGCACTTCCGTAGCGTCATCAATCGGAACGAACAGCCGCGTCCGGTAGCGGATGATCTCGGTGAAGCAGCCCTGCACCTTGTACCAGTCGAGCCTGGCCGCCGACCAGCCCGTGAGCTCGAGGCGCTGCGCGCCATTGACCAGGCTGCGCTTGAGCGTGAGCGCCTCCCGGCTCTTCACCTCCATCGCGCGGCCCGTGGCAAGGACGGTCTGCACCAACTGGTCGGGTGAGATTGCCGGACCGGCATCCAGCCCGAGTGCCTTGCACAGTTCAGGCACGCAGTTGACCGGAACTTCGCGCCCGAGAAGCGAACGCCCGTCGCTCGCCGAAATCCGGCTGACGCGCACGTAGTCGGACGGCAGCTTGTCCCAGATGGGCAGCAACAGGCCGGTCGCAAGGTAGAGCAGCTCCCGCTTGGGGCTTGATGCAGCCTCTTCGGCCTCGGCCCGCCACAGGCGCCGGAACTCGTCGCGCTCCACGGGCTCCCAGCAGCTTTCGTCGAGGTGACCGGCGGTAATGTACTCCCGCTTCAGCGGCCTAAGCAGTTCGAACCGCGCTATCCGAGCGCCCTCATCGGTCAGAAGGCTGCGCGCGGGCAGCAGGAGACCGACCCGGCCCGAACGGCCGTTGCACAGCGTGCGGTGCCGAATGCCATCGATGCCATAATGCTCGTCTAGCCTCGCAAGCGTCAGCGGCTTCAGGGCCCGGGCAATTTCGAGCTTGAGCAGATGCGTCGTCGCGCCCGACAGTGCATCGGTGCGCAGCAGAGTATCCGACAGGACCTCGAAGCTCTCGACCGCAATGGTCTCGACGCCGAGATCGAGCGTGCCAGCCTGCCGCGCCGCGTCGACCCGCGCTTCGACAAGACCGAGGAACTCATCGAAGATCGCGTTCTGGAGTGCGATCGGCAGGGCGAGGATGCGATTGAGCCAGCGCTGGATCGACGGCAAGTCGTCGACCATGCCGCCATCGGGCCCCTCGATCCGGAGCCCGGTCAGTTCCTGGAACCTGGCCAGGCTGACCGCTTCGAGCTTGCCCATGAATAGCAGGCCGAACCAGCGACCCAGCGCCTCCTTGGCATACACGCTTTCGAGATTGTCGGCGGGATCGAACAGGTTTTGCCCGCCGGTCTGGCGCTGTCCGCGGGTCAGGGCCCCGAGACTGTCGAGACGCCGCGCAATGGTCGAGATGAACCGCCGCTCGCCGCGCACGTCGGTTGTCACCGGGCGGAACAGCGGAGCCGAGGCCTGGTTCGTGCGGTTGGTGCGCCCGAGACCCTGGATCGCGGCATCGGCGCGCCAGCCTGGTTCCAGCAGGAAATGGACGCGTCGGTCCTGATTCCTGGCGGTCAGGTCGGCGTGGTAGCTGCGTCCGGTGCCGCCGGCATCGGAGAAGATCAGGATGCGCTTGGCGCCGTCCATGAAGGCCTGGGTTTCGGCGATGTTCGCACGGGGACTGCGCGCCTGAAGTTTCTGCCGTCCGTCGGGCCCGACGACGAGCCGCCGGCTGCGCCCGGTTACTTCGGCAACCTGGTCGACACCAAACCGCTCGATCACGGCATAGAGAGCGGTGGCGATGGGGGGGAGCGCGCAGAGCTGCTCGATCATCCGGTCGCGCGCGGCGAGCGCCGAACGGCACAGCACCGGCCGGCCCTCGTCATCGACCATCGGCTCGGAACGGGCATCGCCGTTCTCGTCGGTGAACACCGCCATCAGGCGAACCGGAAAGCTCCCGGAGAGATAGTCGATCACGTATTCACGCGGGGAAAGGTCGATCTCGAGCGCTTCGCGTTCCTCGTTGGACAGCTCGGCCAGACGTCTGTCGAGCATGGCCTCCGCCGTCGAGACCAGCTGGACCACTATCGCATTGCCTTCGACAAGCGCGGTCTCGATCGCGGGCAGCAGGCTCGGCAGCTTCATCGACAGCAGGAACTGGGCGAAGAAGCGCTGTTTGGTGCCTTCGAATATCGACAGGGCGGCGGCCTTGGCGCCGCTGTTGAGCGTATCGCCGCTTTCCCCGTCGACAATGCGGGTGGCTTCGAGCGCGTCGCGCAGGTTCGCATGGATGATCGCCCAGGCATCGGCATAGGCATCGTAGACCGCGATCTGCTCTTCGGTCAGGCGGTGTTCGAGGATCTCGTACTCGACACCGGCGAAGGATAGCGCGCGGGCCGTGTAGAGCCCGAGCGACTTCAGATCCCGGGCAACCAGCTCCATCGCCGCAATGCCGCCATCGCGGATGTCGGCCACGAAGGCCTCGCGATTGGCGAAGGCCGTTTCCGGGCCCCAGAGACCGAGCCGCGTCGCATAGGCGAGGTTGTTGACGTCGGAGGCGCCAGTCGCCGAGGCGTAGAGCACGCGGGCGCGCGGCAGAAGGTTCTGCAGCCGCACGCCGGCGACGCCCTGCTCCGAACCCTTGACGCGCCCACGCGAGCCTTCGCCGCCAGCAGCGTTGGCCATGGCGTGGGCCTCATCGAACACGATCACGCCTTCGAAGCCGTCACCCGCCCATTCGAGGATCTGATCGAGACGGGTGGCGTCGGTCCGGCCGGAGCGCAGCGTCGGATAGGTGACGAACAGGATGCCCTCGCGCATCGAAACTTCCTGGCCGAGCTTCCACTGGCCGAGCGGCTGGATATCGATCGGCAGGCCGCCGAGCGCTGCCCAGTCGCGGCGGGCGTCCTCGAGCAACGCCTCGTTCTTCGATATCCAGATGTGGCGGCGCTCGCTGCGGACCCAGCGATCGAGGATCACGCTGGCGACCTGCCTCCCCTTCCCCGCGCCGGTGCCGTCGCCGAGGAAGTAGCCCATGCGATAGGCCTGGCCTTCAGCGCTGGGCGCGAGCGAGCAGCCCTTGTCTTGCGGGACAAAGCGGCCAGGCAGGTCGAGAGCGTGGGCGCTTGCAGCATAGATCAGGGTTTCGGCCTGGGCCGCCGAGAGCAGCCCCTTGGCGATGAGCCCTGCGGGAAGCCGCGGGACGGCGGCTGGGACTGGCGCGGTGATCGAGCCCATGGCGACCGATTCCACCAGCGGCGTGGGGTGCTCGGCGGCATCCGGAATGACGATGCGGCTCGGCCGATAAGGCAGATAGTGGCCCACCTGCTCGGCGATCGGAGCCGGGTCTTCGAGCGCTTCGTACCGGCAAGGTTCGACGGAAGCCGCTGACGCGATTTGTTTGGGCGGCACGGGACGCGGCCTTGCCGCCAGGTCGGCGAGCCGGAACGGCGCGGGTCTGCTCGATAGTGCGCCGCGCGGCCTCGCCCCTGGTACCGAACGGGCCGGAACCGCATCGACCAGTTCGCAGAGTTCGCCGAAGTCGTTGGTGCGGGCGACCAGGGGTTCGGTCGCCGCTGCAATCTTGTCGAGCACCAGCAGGCGCGTGGTGATCGAGGTGCCGTGTTTCGTGAAGCCGCGCTGGATGGCGGCATTGAGATGCAGCGTGGCCGGCCCGGACACCGTGCCGAGAAAGCTGTGCACGTCGAACCACTCGGGCATGATCGCGGCCAAGCGGCCACCGGCCGCGAGCCGCTTCCAGGCCGAGCGCAGATGCCGCGCGCCTGTGTTACCGTTGTGCCGCCGCTCGACCCCATGCGAATAGGGCGGATTGACGAGAACGGCGCTCGGTACGTGAAGCGGATCGAGCAGCTCGTCGATCAGCTCGGCGTCGTGGCCGCTCACCGCCGCATCCGGGAACAGGCAAGCCAGGCACTCGCGGCGCTGAGGCGAGATCTCGTTGAGGATCAGGCGCGCGCCAGCCCGCTGCGCCCAGACTGCCAGCATGCCGGTGCCGGCGGAGGGCTCGAGCAGGGTTTCATCCGGTGCGAGCGCGCAGGCACGCGCCAGAATCCAGGCAATGCGCGGCGGGGTCGCGAATTGCTGCAGTTCGATCTGCTCCTCGCTGCGCACGGTCTGGCCGGGCAGCAATGCCTCGAGCCGGGCGAACGCATCGCCGGCGGCGGGGACCGGAGATGCGGGAGTCAGCCCGCACTGCCCTGCAGCCACAGCACCTGGGCGATCTCGAGCGCCGCGTGGGCGTCGCGCACCGACCAGCGGCCATCGGCATCGCTGCCTCCGAATTCGCGTGAAAGAATGGCGCTGAGCCTGACCCGCGAAATCGTCTCGCCGGCTTCGATGAGCTTGGCAAGCTCGCGCGCCGCCGACAGGGCCGTGGGTTCTGCAGGGGATGGAAAGGCAAACGCCGGGGAAGAAGGGGACATGGGACCTCCTGACGAGGCCGCTCACGAATTGTGGCCTCGCGGGATCCGGGGCATCGCTCTCCTCTGACCCTGATCAGGCCGTGGCCATTGCCCGCCTCATCAGGACATCGTTCCAGTCCTCGTCCGTCCCGCCCGGCCGCATGGCAACGATACGCCGGCCATCGCAGGCGTAGACCTCGCGCGCACGCTCTTCGGCGAGATCGCCGCCGGCATCGTTGTCGAGGAAGAGATAAAGCTCGCGCACATTCTCTGGGATCGCGACAAGACCGAAACGCTCGTTTCCGAGCGTCGCCCAGGTTGGCACGCCAAACAGCTGGATCGCCGACAGTGATGTCTCGATGCCTTCGCCGAGCCCCAGGCGTCCGCCCCGCGGCATTGCCAGGCGCACCGCACCGTACTGAAGACCGCCCAAGGCGCGCTTGGGCCGGTCGAAGCCGGCGAGGCTTCCCGACGACGGGTCGAGGAAAGTCCGGTGGACGGCGATGACGCCAAGGTCGGTCCGGACCGCGGCGAGCATGGCCGGCAGGAACCGGACGGCGCCACGCGGTCCGAGGGGCGTCTCGGGATGAAAGCGCAGGTCGGATGAAACCTGCGTGAGGCCTCGCTTCGTCAGGTAGGTCTCCGCCGGACTTCCTCTGAGCGCATCTGCGTCGCGCCAGAGCCGGCAGGCGTTCCGGTCGGCTATTTCCTCGCGGGGCATATCCGGCAAGGGCTCGCCCGAGCCGTCGAATAACTCGCGCGGGCGAACGCCGTGACGTGCGAGCGCGGCGATGACCTCCTCGTTCGAGCATCCGGCAAAGCAGTGGAACAGTATGGCATGGCGGCCGAGGCTGACTCCCAGTGACGGTGTCCGATCGTCATGTGCCGGGCAGCGGCACATGCCTTTGGACCGTCGCCAAGTGCCGCCAAGACTGTCGACGATCTCCTGCGCGCGGCGCTGGAGACGTTCGGAACGGGACGTGCGGGGCATGGCCTTCTCCAGCTGGCATGCCCCCCCGGCGCAGCCTCCGCTCTGCGCCCCATCAATGCGTTTTCCTACAAGCAATGTTCTATATATGTTCTTACCCGATTCGACCAGAGAAGGAATCGGATGACATGGTCCAGAAACTTGCCTTGGCAGCGGCATGGATCGCCGCGACCACTTCGGCCTGCCCTGCCTTCGGCCAGGACCAGGCGAATGCGCTTGCCGCTCCCGCGGTGGCTCACCCCGATGTATCCGAAAACGGGTATCGGCGGGCTGAAAGTTCGAACGGCTTTAAGCTGGTCGAGCATGGTATCTGGCCAGCACCTTCAACCGGCGCCCTCGGTGCGACGATACCAGATCCAGCTTCCGGGCGGACTGATCTGTCCACCCGCAACCCCGGGCGTGCACGGGACATCCCTTCCAGTTTTCGGCGCGCGGCCTATCTCCCGCACGTCTATGCAGTCGAAGCCAGGTATGCACTGCCGGCCGGTCTGCTCGACGCCCTGGTCTGGACCGAGTCCCGGTACGATCCCCTGGCCGTAAGCAAGGCCGGTGCAGCGGGCTTGGGACAGCTCATGCCGGGAACAGCACGCGAGCTTGGCGTGATCAACCGCTTCGATCCGCTGGAAAATCTCTCGGGCGCCGCCAGATATCTGCGCCAGATGCTCGACAGGTTCGGGGTAGTTCATCTGGCCCTCGCCGCCTACAACGCAGGACCGGGAGCTGTGGAGCGGGCAAAAGGCATTCCGCGCAACGGGGAAACACCGGCCTATGTCCGGAATGTCCTTGGGCGTTGGGGTTTTTGAGCAGGGGTTTGAAGTTGGGCAGCGGTCGAATGCGCGTGTCAGGAAAGCTGAGCCGAGGAAGGCGGGGGCTGATCCTCAAGACAAGCGATCATGAACTCTGGGTTCTCGATACTGTGGAAGATGTCGAGCATTTGCTGGGACAGCATGTGGTGGCCGAGGGCTCACTCGCGGGCCTGGATCGCTTGAAGGCCGACTGGATCGGGACCGCCTAGGTAGCCTCAGGCTTCAACCGCCGCATCAGGTGCAGACAGAATTTGGCGTTGGTTACCGTCAGGCCGCTGCCTGCAAGTCTGCCCGATCAAGGACCTCAACGGCTTTCATCTTATGTTCGGGAGCCAAGTGCGCGTAGCGGAGCGTCATCGCATAGTCGCTGTGACCGAGTAGCTCGCGCACGGTGTTCAGATCCACACCTCCCATCACCAACCGGGAAGCGAAATGGTGACGCATGTCGTGCCAGCGGAAATCGCTAATGCGCGCATCCTTAAGCAGCCTCCGCCAGGACGTGTTCACGCGATCGAAGCGCTTGCCGTCATCGTTCAGGAACACCAGTCCCCTGCGTCGTTTGGTCTGATCGCGCCACCCCTGAAGGACTGAGGTCGCTTCCCGGTTCAGCGGGATATGACGTGTCCGCCTCGACTTTGCAGTTGCTCCGGTAACGGTCAGAATCCGTCGGTCGAGATCGACATTCTCCCACGTCAGGTCGAAGAGTTCGCCGCGCCTCGCGCCGGTATTGATTGAAAGCAGGATCAACGGCTTCAGGTGGTCGGTGAAGGACAGCTTTCGAAGGTCCGCGAAGGTCGGGTAGCGCCGCGAACGCCGCCACCGATTTGCCGAATCTCGCTCGCTGCATCGGCGCTCCTCGCGTGCATCGAGTGCTGACCTCAGGCGCTTCTCCTCATCGTCGGTCAGATATCGGACTTTCAGGCAGTCGTCAGTTTTCGCCTTCTTGACCTTCGCAAGCGGATTGCGATCCAGTATCTCCCAATCGACTGCGCGGTTGAGACAGGCCTTGATCGAGGAGATGTCGCGATTGATGGTTTCGTGGCTGAGACCCCGTTCTACCAGCCGGCTGCGCCAGCGTTCGACATCGAGCGCGGTGATGGCATCGAGTTTGCGTCCAAGCAGGTCTTTGAACGCAGTCTTCAGTCTGCGCAGATTCCGCTCATGTGCTCGCTGGTTGGCTCTGGCCCAGGTGGCATAGTCGCCGTCCAGGAAGGTGCCGAGCGTAGGGATTTCGGGGGGAGGCTTGCGCGCCTCGATCGGGTCGATCCCACGATAGAAGTCGGACAGGATGGTCTGCGCCGCGGAGTAAGCTTCCAAATAGGTTACAGCATCGGCTCTTCCTAGCCAAATACGCTTCCCTCGCAGATACTCGCAATACCACGACCTGACACCGGTTGGCAGGGCACGGAGAACCAGCCCCTTGAGGCGGGTATCGCGATAATCGGTGGGCTTGTCCGGATCCGCAAGCTTCTTTACAAACTCCTTGGTCATCCTGACGCGCATGACCTTCCATCCTTCCAAAAGTCGGCCAATCTGGTGGTGCACTGGTGGTGCAAATTAGTGAAACAGAGCGGAACATAACAGGAATAAATGCACCACCAGCGCACGTTTTCCGACCACGCCAGGATGGGGCAAAACGCGATTTTCTTCAAGTTTTATAAGTTGTTATGAGGACTTTTTTTGGACCAAAATGGGCGGCTGGGGGTGTGGGGGTCGCTGGTTCGAATCCAGTCGTCCCGACCAGTGGTTTCCTCCCGACAGCGACGCGGCTGCCAAGGGGTCTTCGATGCCTCCAGCCCATCCCGTTCGTGGCGCCTTGCTATGCATCGCCGCGCTGGCGCTGTTCGCGTGCATGGACACCAGCACCAAGTACCTCGCCCAGAGCCATTCGCCGGCGCTGATCGTGGGCGTGCGCTATCTGGGCAACCTGCTGCTGAT
>Ga0182744_1001123_pt1 | contig 24024 bp, 25 predicted proteins | sample eDN3rd30CKraftMG_FD_128525 | JGI IMG/M metagenome (GOLD analysis project Ga0182744, IMG submission 128525) | Enriched Miracle-Growth compost microbial communities from Emeryville, California, USA - eDNA 3rd pass 30_C Kraft MG (version 2) (version 2) ... | reverse complement strand
GCTGATGGTCGTCGATAAGCAACCACACGGCGTGCAGGATCTCGGGTTTCGCTCGCCGATTAGCGGCACTCCGTTGCAGCAGCGTCAGGGATTTCTGTATTCGCCGCAGGACGGCTTTGCTTTCCCGGTGATCGAGGGAATCCCCTGCCTCAATCCCGAGAATGGCGTGCTGGCGTCGCGCCTCGACGAGGCGACGGCCTAGGTATCGGAGCCCATGCCGAGCATTCCCGTATTCAGTTCGATTGCCGAAGCGGTGCGTGACCCGCGGGTCAAGGCTGTTCTCGACTCGAAGATTCCGCCGGTCGTGATCTTCCCGTCGTCGCATGCCGTGGCGATGAGCGTGATTCGCGCGCTGCAGGATGACAGCGTTCCGATTCTCGCGCTCGATTTCAAGCCGCAGAGCGCGGGCCTGCACTCGCGCTTTGTCGTGCCGGCACTGATCCCCGATCTCTACCGTGACATGGCGAGCTTCGAGGCGCAGATGTTGGAGCTTGGCGCCGCCTTCGCGCAGCGTCCTGTCCTGTTCCTGGTCGACGACGAGGACCTGTTCCTGTCCCTACGCAACCAGGATCGGTGGGAGGCCGTCTATCGTCTGCCGCTATCGCCGTGGTCGATCGTCGGCGGCATCGTCGATAAAGGGCGGATGTACAGGCGTCTGCAGGACGCCGGCTGGTCAGGCTGCCCGGCGACGTGCTTTCCCGATACACCCGCGGCGCTTGCCGCATTGCGCGACACGCTGACGTTTCCCTGCATCATCAAGCCGACCTATTCCACCGCGTTCCGCCAGCGCTTCGGCGTGAAGGCCAAGAAGTTCGATGCGTTCGAGCCGCTGCTCGCCTTCGGCAACGACGTCTTTGCCGCCGGTATTCCCTTCGTCGTGCAGGAGTTCATCCCCGGCGGCGAAGACCTGCTCGTGACCTATGCGGCCTATTCTAACGACGACGGCGAGGTGGTCGCCGCATCGACCGGCCGCAAGATCCACCAGTTTCCGCCCGACTTCGGCACCTGTCGGCTGGCCGAGAGCATTGACGACCCGGGACTGGACAGGATCGGCCGCGAATTCCTGCGTATCCTGCGCTATCGCGGCATCTCGCTGACGGAGTTCAAGCGCACGCCGAACGGCAACTTCAAGCTTATCGAGCTCAACCCGCGGCCCGGCGACTGGCCGGAACGGCTGGCGCAGGTCTGTGGTGCTAACCTCGTGCTGGTGGCCTACAAGGAAACGCTCGGCGAGCGCGTGACGCCACACTCCATCGACAAGTTCGGGCGCAAGTGGGCCAACCTGCCAGAAGACTTCTATTACTGCGTTCGCGGCTATCGACTGCTCGGGTGGCCGGAGGCGCATCGCGGACTGGTCGGCTGGCTGAGCGACATCCGCGGGCTGGCGAGCGATGCCTTCTTCGACTGGCGCGATCCGCTGCCAGCCTGGGTGCGGTTCAAGGGCATGTGCCGCGATTTTCTGCGGCGCGAGCGCGACCTGGCGCGCGGCGTTCACTGAAGGACATGAAGGCGTTGTTTCTCGTTGAAGCCGGCGGACAGTATGGACTTGGCCATCTGGTGCGCTGTTCCGTGCTGGCTGACGCCCTGCGCGCACGCCGCGCGGAGGTGCGGTTCGCGGTGCGGCGAGGGGCTAGGCATCTGCCGGACTGGTTCACCTCGGACACGCCGGTAATCGATGTCGACAATCCGGGGGCTGCCGAAGCATTGGTGATGCAGCACGCCCCAGGCTGGGTCGTGGTCGATGGCTACGGTCTGCTCACCGATGGCGTGGTGCGTCGTCTACGCACCGCGGATCGGCGCGTGCTGGCGTTCGATGATTTCGGCAACGACGGCGGTGGCGCCGATCTTGTCGTGAACCAGAACGTCTCGGTTGACGCGACGGCTCAGCGCGATGCCCGACGCCTGCTGGGGCCGCATTACGCCATTGTTGCCCCGGCGTATGCCGCCAACCGCACGCGCGGCGTGTCCGCATCGCTGCAACGAATTCTGCTGACCTTCGGCGGATCGGACGTGCGCGGTCTGACTCCGCACGCGCTGCGAGCGTTCAAGGATGTGCCGGACTCTCTGTCGCTCGATGTCGTGGTCGGTCCGTATCACCGCACAAGCGCCTTCGAGATATCGGGGCGACACCGGCTGACGGTGCATACGCAGCCGCATGGGCTCGCTGCGTTGCTGGCCACTGCCGATCTGGTCATCTCGGCGGCGGGCAGCACTTGCTGGGAGATCTGCTGCGCGGGCGTGCCGCTGATTGCCGTGCAAACCGCTGACAACCAGCGCGAAGTGATGCGATGCCTGACGTCGCGAAGCTGCGCGCTGACTCTGCCGGCCGAAGTGTTTTTGCCGACGATCGAAAGCGGCGGATTGCCCGCGCTGATCGACCGGTTGCGCGATGCGGCCAAGCGCGAGGCGATGGTGACGGCGCAACGTCAGCTGGTCGACGGGAAAGGCGCGGGACGCATCGTCAGCGCCATGGGATTTTCCGGTTATGCCTAGAAAAGTGCTCGCCGTCAGCGCGCATATCGGCGACGAGATCATGGGCTGCGGTGGTACTCTGCTGCGCCACGTGCGCGCCGGTGACGCCGTGCGCGTGGTCGTGCTCGGCGAGGGCTGGACCTCGCGGACGCGCTCGCTGGAGAAGGGCCTCGAAGCGGTCGACCTCGACGCCTTCGAGGAACAGGCGCGCGGTGCGCTCAGCAAGCTGTCGATTTCCGACGTCGTGTTCCATCGCCTGCCCGACAATCGCTTCGACCGGGCACCGCTGCTCGATATAGTGAAGGTGATCGAGCGGGAGAAAGCCGAGTTTGACCCGGACACCGTCTACACCAACACCATGATCGATCTCGGCATCGACCAGCGCACGACGGCGCGCGCGGTGGCCACGGCCTTCCGTCCGCTGCCGGGCGAACGCACGAGCGAAATCCTGACCTTCGAAGTGCGCTCGTCGACCGAATGGGATTACGGACTCTCAGGCCAGCAGTTCGCGCCGAACTGCTTCGTCAATATCGCCAGGACGCTGGATGCGAAGCTCGAGGCGCTGCGCGCGCTGCAAACGGAAGCGCGTCCATGGCCGCATTCTCGCTCGATTGAGGCCGTCGCCCACCACGCCCGCGGCCGCGGTGCCTCGGTCGGACTGGAAGCGGCCGAAGCCTACTTTGTGTTGCGCAGTGTGAGGAAGGATGACTGAGGTGGTCGATCGAGTTCTGGTTGTTGCTGCGCACCCCGACGACGAGATCCTCGGTCTCGGCGGCACCCTCGCTCGTCACGTCGACGAAGGCGCGACCGTCGACGTGTTGATCATGGCCGAAGGCGCCACCTCGCGCGACGTCATGCGCGACACCTCTGGGCGCGCCGGCGAGATGACTGCGTTGCGCGTGGCGGCGCAGCGGGCGGCGGAGATTATCGGCACGCGCGCTCCGCGCTTTGGCGGGTTTCCCGACAATCGGATGGACGGTCTCGACCGGCTCGACGTTATCAAGCTCGTTGAAGCGGCGGTAAAGGAAGTCCGGCCCGACGTCGTCTACACCCATCATCCGCATGACCTGAACATCGACCATCGCATTACGCACGAAGCAGTGCTCACTGCCTGCCGTCCGCTGCCGGGCGTGCCTATCTCGGCGATCTACGCCTATGAGACCGTGTCGAGCACGGAATGGGCGGTCGAGGGCACGGCCTTCAAGCCCGCGCACTTCGTCGAAATCACCGCGCAACTCGCCAGGAAGATCGCCGCGCTCGAAGTCTACGCGCTCGAGATGCGGCCCATCCCGCATGCGCGCTCGATCGAGGCCGTGCGCGCGCTCGCGAGTGTGCGCGGCGCTTCGGTCGGCGTGCCAGTTGCGGAGGCCTTCACGGTCGTCCGCCAGGTGCGCCGTTGAGCGCGATCGCCCGGACACACAGCCAATGACCGACTGGATCAGATATCGCAACACCCACTTGCAGCTACCTTGGCTGTTCCCGGTGGTGATCGGTGACCGGCAATTCGATGCCGCGCTGGCGAACCATCCGCGCACGTTCGCCGATAAGATGCAGCGCGCGCTCGAACGCCTGCTGTGGTTTTGGCCGCGCGTCATCGAGGCGCGGGGCTGGGCGGCCGGCGTCGCGGGCAAAGGCTGGGCACCGCAGAATTACGCGAAGATGGATGCCGACGGCGAGCGGCTGCTCGGCTGGGTCGAGCGCGTCTGCCCCGCCCGCGATGCGGCGATCCTCGACCTCGGCTGCAACTGCGGCCGGCATATGATCTGTCTGGCTGGTCATGGCTACACCAACCTTACCGGTGTCGACGCCATGGCGTCGGCGATCGAGCTGTTCGCACAGCGTGCGCCTGACGTCTTCCGGAAGATCGCTGTTCATCACGACCTATTCCAACGCTTCCTAATGCGGCAGCCGGATCGTGCCTTCGACCTAATCTATTCCCACGGCGCTACCATCGAGCTCGTGCATCCATCCTTTGACATCGTCGCGCACATGTGTCGCGTCGCCCGGCGCAACATCTGTCTCATTCTGCTCGAGAACGATGGCTTTCCGCGCGACTGGGTCGGCCAGTTCGCCCGGCACGGGTTCGTGCTGCTGCAGGGCGAGCGGCCGATGGCTCCGGGAAGCGCAGCGAGCCTACTGGTATTCCAGCGCGGAGGCGCGGCATGACCACGCGAGCCGAACTGCGCACGCAATATGGCCGTTTTCTGCGATTGTTTCTGCGCACGGTAGCCGCGCAGCCGGGGCTGTTCGGCGGCTTTGTGATGCTGTCGCTGGCGGTGGCGCTGACCGAAGGCTTCGGCGTCAGCTTGCTCATTCCGCTGCTGCAGAGCGGTTCGAGTTTCGGAACCGGCGGCCGCCTTCCGTGGCTCGACGAGATTCTCACCGGGCTGCTTCCGGCGGACACGGCCGAGCGCACCGTGGTGCTGGCCGGCGTCCTCATGGTAGTCATCCTGGCACGCGGCGTGCTGCAACTGGCAGCGTCCTACCTATCGATCCTGCTGCCGCTCAACGTGCAGTCGCGGCTGGCGCAGGACAGCTATAACTCGGTCCTGCACACGAGCCTCGAGTTCTTCACCAAATCGGACGCCGGCGTACTGCGTACCCTCGTGCTGGAATACCCGCAGCGGCTCGCGTCCTCGATCAAGTCGGTAACCGACATCATCGCCTGCGCCTTGCTGGCGGCGATCTACATAACCCTGATGCTGTGGGTGTCGTGGTCTATGACGCTGGTGTCGGTCGTCCTGGTCGGCGCCGCTGGCGTCGGCATCAAGCGCGTTCTGACGGTGCCACTCGGGCGTACTGGCGAGGCCATCTCGGACTGGCAGGAACGGTGGAACTCGCTGATCCACCAGACCGGCATCGGTCTCAAGCTCATCCGTCTGCTCGGCGCCGAACGCATCATGCGCACGTCGTTCCAGAACATCATCCGTAATTTCATTCACCATGACACCGTGCGCCAGATGATCGGCGAGGCGCAGACGCCGTTGCTCACCACCATCGGTGGCCTGTTTGTCTGCGGCATGCTGATTTACGGCACGATGGCCGATACCCGCATCGACGTGGCCATGCTGCTGGTGCTGGTACTGTGTCTCTACCGGGTGACGGCGCCGGTCAGCCGCATCATGACCAACCTCGTGTTTATCAATGCCAACGTCGATGCACTGCAGCGGCAGGAGACGTTTACGCGCACCATGCTCGAGCGGTCATCGCAGGATGGCGCGTACAAGTTTTCGCGGCTGGCGACGAGCGTTCAGTTTAACGATGTGACGTTCCGGTACCCTGGATCGGAGCGCGCGGCGCTCACCAATTTCAACCTGACAATCCGGCGCGGGGAAATGGTCGCGCTGGTCGGCCCATCGGGTGCCGGCAAGACCACGGTCGTGAACCTGCTCGGAAAGCTTTACGACCCGCAGTTCGGCCGCATCGAGATCAACGGCATCGACCTGCGCGACTATGAGATCGCTGGCTGGCGGCAACGCATCGCCGTGGTATCGCAGGACATCACGCTTTTCAACGTTACTGTTGCTGAAAACCTCGCCTTCGGCCTCGAAGACGTCACGCGAGAGGCGCTGGAGCGGGCGGCGGTACAGGCCGCCGCGGCGGATTTCATCGGCGAGCTGCCGGAAGGCTGGGACACACGGCTGGGCGACCGCGGTGTCCGGTTGTCAGGTGGCCAGCAGCAGCGGCTTTCGCTGGCACGCGCGATCTTGCGCGATCCCGACCTCTTGATCCTCGATGAGGCAACCAGCCAGCTTGATACGCTCACCGAGCTCACGGTGCAGCACATGCTGCAGTCCTGGCGCGGTGAGCGCACGATGCTCGTAGTGGCGCATCGCCTCTCGACCATTCGCCAGGCGGATGCAATCGCCGTCATGCGCGACGGCAGCGTCGTCGAGTACGGCAGCCATGCCGACCTGGCCGGGCGCGACAGCGAATACCGGCGGATGCTCGACGCGCAGCAACTTGGTGTGGTGTTGGATGTCGCAGAGCAGCGAGCGGGCTGATGACAAGTATCACACGTATGTCTTCGACACTGACGCACGTCAGCTAGTCGGCGATTTCCAGGCCATGTATGTCTCGGAAGAGCGTGAGGGTTTCGGCAGCTGGCACGGCCACGACGCGCGCCAGCTGCGCCCGCAGATCGCCAACGTGCTGCTGTCGCACTACAACTTCGCTGTGTTCGGCCTGGTGTGCACGTTGAGCGAGCGATAAGATAATGGACATGCTCACCCAGCGAAATCCCGACCGCGACGCCTTTATGCGTAAATACAACGCCGGCTTTCTGACCGAGGTGGGGGCCCAGTCTGTCGCCTGCCTGTGCGGCTCGACCCGAGTGATCAAGTTGTTCGAGAAGGACCGTTATGGTCTCAAGTCGCCGACGGTTGTCTGCAGGCACTGTGGCTTGGTGTTCACCAGCCCACGGCCATCAGAAGCCTTCATGCGCCACTTTTATCAGTCGGACACCTATCGCGTGTTCTATGAGGAGGCGGGAGAGTCGGACCTCGCGGCCCGGCTCGCACCTAAATACAAGACTCAAAGCTTCATCCATGCGACGTGTATGAAGCACCTCAGGCCACATGCGGGCCGCAAGTCACGTGTGCTGGAGGTGGGAGCGGGAGGAGGATGGAATCTTCTGCCATTTGCCGCATCATGCGAGGTGATCGGGATCGACTATAGTCCGATCCTTTGCGATCTAGGCCGCGCTCATGACATCAAGATGATTCAGGGCGGTCTTGAGCATCTCAACGGGCTAATGGGCGAGTTCGACCTAATCATCGTCAATCATGTGATCGAGCATTTCTTCGATTTTGCGGGCAGCATGCGCGCGCTTATAGCGAAGCTCGCGCCTGGCGGGATCGTTTATGTCGGGGTCCCAGACATCTATTTTTATGACATCAGCCAGATCCAGAACGCGCATAATTACTACTTCAGCCCGCCCACACTTGCGCATTATTGCGCTCGCCTGGGCCTGAGTCTCGTCGAGGGCGGGAGGGATGATTCCGGGCTGCACCAATACGGGGTATTCCGCGTCGGAGAAGCCAAACCGACATCGCTATCGTCGGAATATCGGCTCATCAGCCGTAAGCATCGCGATTACACGTTCAAGAGCCTGATCAGCAGTTTGCTTGGCGGGCTTGGCTTGCGCAATGTGGTCCGGGCCGTGCGCAGATCCTTGCGAGAGTCGTAAACGGGCAGCAAGATTTATGCGCTTGGAGCTAGCATGAAAGTTCTAGTGACCGGCGGCAGTGGCTTTCTAGGAAGTCACATCGCCGAACATCTGACGCGCGCGGGGCATGATGTCATCGTCTTCGACCTCAAGGAATCGCCTTGGCTGGTACCCGGGCAGAAGATGATCATCGGTAGCGTGCTGGATGCTGCGGCGGTCGCCGGCGCGGCGAACGGTTGTGACGTGATCTATCATCTTGCGGCGATGGCCGACATCAACGAGGCTATCGACTGCCCAGCCCAAGCTGTCGAAGTGAACATCATGGGCACGGTCAACTTGCTTGAGGCCGCCCGGCTGAGCAAGACTAGGCGTTTTATATTCGCAAGCTCGATCTATGTTTATTCAAATCAGGGGGCCTTCTACCGGACGACGAAGCGTGCCGGCGAAATGCTGCTGCAGGACTATCACGATCGGTACGGGATGGAATTTACGGTTCTGCGCTTCGGCTCGCTATACGGTCCGCGCGCGGACGGAAGCAATGGTGTGTTTCAGTTGCTGACTCAGGCCTTGTCGAAGCGGAAGATTAATTATTACGGAAGCGGCGACGAAATCCGCGAATACATCCACGTCCTCGATGCAGCGGCGATGAGCGTCGACATTCTCGAGCCTGAGTTCGCCAACCAGAATATTCATCTCACCGGCCGCGAGCGGATGACCAGCAGGGACATGCTCAACATGATCAGCGAAATGATGGGCGGCGATATCGAAATCAGCTACCAGTCCACCAGCCCGGTCGGGCACTATGTGCAGACACCCTATAATTACACCCCAAAGCTCGGCCGCAGGCTGATCCGGGGCACATACATCGATCTGGGTCTTGGTTTGCTCGATTGCCTGCAGCACATCGACGCCGGAATGCGTGGTAACGCTGGTGAAGTAGAAGAACAATAATGAAAGCGCTTTTGAGAAGGTTCGCCGTTCGGGCGCTGCGTGCGGGTATTGGCCTTACGGGCGAAACCGGGCGCCGCCTAACAGCTGAAGCGATGGCGGTGGGACCGGAGTCCCTTCTGGAAATCGTCGAGCGGGTTCCCACCAAACGGGGCGATATCGATTTTTACTGTCTAGGCGATCTTGCGCTATGGCGCGCGCGCACTTTGCTGACGAAAGAACCCGAGACGATCGAATGGATCGAGGGGATTATCGACGGTGACGTGTTTTGGGATGTGGGCGCGAACGTCGGACTTTATTCGATTTATGCCGCGATCACCCGCAAGGTCAAGGTGCTCGCGTTTGAGCCCGCCGCCGGGAATTACATGCTGATCAATCGCAACATCGAGATAAATGGCCTTTCAGATTTCGTGCAAGCCTACTGCGTGGCGCTCGCCAACAAGACTGGTATCGATGCACTGCACATGCAGTCCACCGAACTCGGCGGCGCGATGTCGTCGTTTGCCGAGGCAAAGGATCACGAGGGCAGGCCGTTCGTACCGATCTTCAAGCAGGGCGCGATCGGTTATTCGATCGACGAATATATTAAGGTGTTCAACCCAGCGTTTCCCAACCACCTTAAAGTCGATGTGGACGGCATTGAGGACCAGATCATTACTGGTGCGTTCAATACGCTGCGCGATCCTCGGCTGCGCAGGATATCCATCGAGCTTGAAGCGAACCGGGTCGAATATACTAATGCGATCGTGCGCGACATCGAGGCTGCGGGCTTCGTGCTGAAAGCGCGGCGCCATTCCGAATTATTCGAGGGCGGCGACTTTGCTTACGTCTACAACTATCACTTTGAGCGTTCTACGGGCAGGCAGTCATGATCGTTGCAATCCTGATCGGCCGGGAAGGATCGAGCGGTTTTCCGGGAAAAAACGTAATGCCGGTGCTGGGCAAGCCGCTGGTCGCCTGGCCGTTGGCCGCGGCGGCGGCAACGCCCGAGATCGATCGCGTCTATATCTCCACGGACAGTCCGAAGCTCAAGGAGATCGGGCTCGCCGAAGGCGCGCGGATCATCGACCGCCCCGCGCACCTTTGCACCAAGGAAGCGCTGGGCGAACACGCCTACCAGCATGCCCATGAAGTGATTACCGAGGAACTGGCGAAAGAAGGCCAAACACCTGAACTCTACGTGCTGCTGATGGCCAATGCGCCGACAGTTTCGGCGAAGCAGTTGAGCGAGGGAATTTCTGCGCTGCGTGCGCATCCCGATTACGACTCGGCGGTGACGGTTTCCTGCTACAATATGTGGAGCCCGCTGCGCGCCCGCAAAATCGGGACTGATGGGCTGTTGCGGCCGTTCGTTCCGTTCGAGACGTTTGGCGATCCCAAGACCCTGAACTGCGACCGCGACAGCCAGGGCGACGTCTGGTTCGCCGATATGGGAGTGTCGATCGTGCGCCCGAAAAATCTCGACGACCTCGACGAAGGCATGCTGCCGCAAAAATGGATGGGGCAGAAAATCTATCCGATCAAGAACGTTGGCGGTCTCGACGTGGACTACGCCTATCAGATGCCGCAAGCGGTCTGGTGGCTGCAGAACAACGGCGCCGGCTGATCAGGGACCGAGGAAAACGGCGGCGCCGGCGTTAAGCGCATGACGTACCGGCAAGTCGTCAGCTGCACCATCCTGCACCGCGCGTTCGAGCATGGCGGCCTTGTCACCCCCGTTCGTGACGACGAAAAGATGCCGGCTTTGCGTAAGTGCAAGCGGAGTCAGGGTCAGGCGCGGATAGTCGGGCCGCACAACGAACGCAAAACGCGCGGCGGAATGGTTTGCAGCGTCGTGCGGAAAGATCGACGCGATATGGCCATCGGCGCCCATGCCGAGCAAGGCGATGTCGGGTTGCGGAATGCGGTTTTCAAGCTCCGTCGTAGCAGCGGCAGCGTCGATGCCTTCCCGGAAATAGCCGGCGAAGGCGGCGGCAGTGGTCGCCCCCGTGATGAGCGATCGCAACAGGCCTTCGTTGCTGCCGGGATAGTCCGGCGCAACCCAGCGCTCATCTGTCAGTGTGAAAGTGATGCGTTCCCAGGGCAGTGGGGCCGCACACAGCGCGGGGACGAGCTTGTAGGCGGTACTGCCGCCGGGCAGTGCGATCACAAGTTTTCGTTGTGCGGACAGGACAGCGAGCGCCGCGGCGGTCACCGTTTCGGCGGCCGCAGTGATAAAGCTTTCGGTGCTGGAAAAGCGATGAATGCTCAAGCTGTGCGGTGCTATCGGTTGGCGATGGAAATATCGGAAGGAAAGTCCGTTTCGATACGCAACGGCGGTGCGTTCCCAATGGGGGGCTTTTTCATCGCAATCACGGTGAACAGCAGGCGATCGAACGGCGTGTGGGCGCTTGCGGACGGTTTTCCCCAGTATCCATACAGGTAGATCCACGACGGCACGGGCTGCTGTCCACCGAGCCAGTGCAACGCGTCGTCGACATTGAACACATTGTAGGGCGCGCGTTCGCTGTTTGGGGGCGGGGGCGAATCTTCGAACCAGATATGCTGGTAGCTACAAGCCGGGTCGCAGAGTGTCTGCCCGTCCGTCAGGCGCAACGAGATGACGAGATGACCGTTTTCGCGTACATGGCTCCAGCACTGCGAGAGAATGCCGGCGGCATCCACGTTCCAGTCGGCGACGCTCAATCCGGTGACGAGGTCGAACTGCTTGCCCGCAAGCTCACCGCAATTGCAGATGTCGGCGGTGATGAAGCGGCGCTTGCCGGTGAGGCGGGAAGGAAGCGCCGCGCCGTATTCGTTGACCTGCCGATTGATGTCGATGCTGGTGTAGTCCTTCACCGTGCCGAAGCGTTCCATCAGCGCCTCGCCGAGGCCACCGGCGGCGCCGCCGACGTCAAGAATTTCTGAAAAGCTTTCCTTGCCTGCAGCAAGCTTCTCGAAGACGGCGCGTTCGGAAGGATAGAACTCGATCCACCGTCGCCGGTGCGAACGATAGAAATTGCCGATGGCGTCGCTTTGATAGGTGATGTTCTTCAAGTTCGATAACCTGTCCAGGCGCCGCGATAGCGCCGCGCAACCAAGCTCAAAATAGCTTTCAAACCTAAGTCCTGTCCACATGTCGAAGTTCAGCCCGCGCGAACATCTACTGGCTATTGAGCGCACGCCCGAACGGCACGAGCAGCGGGAAGGTTTCGTCTGCCTTGACCGCAACGAGAGAGTCGGCGGCATTTCCGATGCATTTTTCCAGGACATGCTTGCACAGCTTTCGCCTCGCGAAATCACGGCATATCCCGATGCGGGCCCTTTCGTAGCGGCTTTGTCCGCCTATCTTGGATTTCCCGAAAGCTATATTGCGGAGACCAACGGCTCGGATGCAGCGTTGCGCCGAATCTTCATGGCCTACTTGCGGCCGGGCGGAGAGGTGGTTTCGCTTAAGCCGTCTTATGCGATGTACGACCTCTATACTCGCATCTTTCAGGGAAAATCGCGCCGCGTATCCTATCGCGCAGACCGGACGGTCGATGTCGGCGCATTTCTCGGCGCGATGCAGTCCGGCACGCAGCTTGTGATATTTGCGAGACCGGATCAGCCGGTCGGTACGGCAATGGCCGAGAGCGACGTCCGGAAGGTCGTTGCGCGTGCCGCAGAGATTGGCGCGATCTGTGTCGTGGACGAGGCGTATCATCCTTTTTTCCCGGAAACGGTTCTGCCGCTGGTGCGGGAGTTCGAAAACCTGATCGTTACCCGCTCGTTTTCCAAGTATCCGGGCTGTGCCGGTATCCGGCTCGGATATGCCGTAGCCGCGCCACCCTTGATCAAGGGATTGATGGCCGTGCGTGGCGGCAACGAAGTTTCTTCCCTGTCGCTCGCGATCGGGCGTTACATGCTAAACCATTTGGAGATTGCCGAACAGTTCCGTAAGGACGTAGAAGAAAGCCGCGAAATGCTTTCGGATACCGCGCGAGAACTTGGATTCGCCCCGCTGGATTGTGCCGCCAACTTCCAGCATCTGCGGTGCCCGGCGAGAATAAGCGCAGGGGCGGTTGTCGAAGCGCTCAAGCGCCGCGGCTATCTTGTAAAGGGATACAGCGAACCGCCTTTGTCGGAATGCGTGCGGGTTTCTCTCAGCGGTCGTGAGGTGATCGCGCCGTTCCTGCGTGAACTCGAGGCAGCGATGCGCGAATTGCGCGTGCAATAAAAGATCGGACGAATGCGACGATGGAAATGAAGACTTACGCGAAGGGCACGAGTATTCGAGCGCTCAGCGGTGCCGATCACGACGTTGCTGCAGTATTGTCCCGTATTGCAACGCTGGAGGGGGCGCTTTCCTCCCTGACTGTTGATGAACACCGCCGGCAGATCATCGCCCGCGCGTGCCGCGCCTTGCTCGGACGTCCATTGGCCGGCGAGCCGGAATACAACCTGCAGCGCCACGTGATTGAGGAGCTGCATCACATCACCGACGCGGAGTTGCCGCGCTACCTGTTCTATCGCTACCGCTACGACGTGTTTCCGCTCACGCACGAAATCGACACCTTTCCGCCCTGTGTGCAGATCGAGCCGACCAGTATCTGCAATTATCGCTGCGTATTCTGCTTCCAGACCGATAAGGCATTCACACAAGGGCGCAACGGCCACATGGGCCAGATGCCGCTTGAGACGTTCAAACGCATTGTCGATGAGATCGAAGGGCACGTTGAAGCCGTAACGCTTGCCTCTCGCGGCGAGCCGTTGCTGTGCAAGCAGATCGACCAGATGCTGGCTTATGTGCGCGGAAAATTTCTAGGCTTCAAGATCAATACCAATGCCTGGTACCTCGATGAGAAGAAAGCCCACGCTGTTCTCGAAGCAGAGCCTAATACGCTGGTGTTTTCCGCCGACGCCGCGGACCCGGACCTTTACGCGAAGCTGCGCGTGCGCGGCAAGCTTCAGCCGGTACTCGAAAACGTCAAGCGTTTCGCCGAAATCCGCGCAAAGCACTATCCCAACAGCCGGACCATTACGCGCGTTTCCGGTGTGAAATATTCCGCAGAGCAGAAATTCGACGACGTCGAGAAGTTCTGGCACGAATACGTCGATCAGGTTGCTTTTGTCGATTATAACCCCTGGGAAAGCGCCTATGACGTTCCAGCCAATGGGCTTGTTACTCCGTGTTCGGACCTCTGGCGGCGCGTGTTTGTCTGGTGGGACGGCCAGATGAATCCCTGCGACGTGGACTACAAATCCGAGCTCGCAGCCGGCAAGGTCAGCGATAGCGCGAGCGTCAGCGATCTGTGGCGCGGCACTGCTTACACGCGGCTTCGTGAAAAACATCTTGCCGGCGAACGGCAGACGCTGTCGCCATGCAAGGGTTGCGTCGTCGTTTGACGCCCGTCGACGTTATCGTTGCCGCTCCGGGTTATCTCGAACATTGCCCGGACATCGCGACGCGAAAGGTCTGGTATTTCGGCGACGATTACCACGAGTCGGTGCAGCTTGCCGCGATGACCGAATTCCTTGGGGGGGAGTTTGCTGCGGCAGGTGATGCACTGAATGCCGTTGCCGAGCGTGTGGGCCCGGATATTATCGAACTCGATGCGGTCTTGTTCTCAGGAAAGCAACAGATCGCATGGCTGGCGTCCGATCTTGCCGAGCGCAACCCTTATGCTTCTCCGTTTTGCCGGGAGCTGTGCCGGGCGATTGCACTGATCGACGCTTGCCGGAAGGGTGGTGCACATCTGGTTTTGGTGGACAACGCCGGTTTCGGACGAGCGCTCGTGCAAGCCTGCTGTGATAACGGAATTGGTGCAGGCTGGGTAGGAAAGCGAGCGGCTAGCGATTCCATTTTCGGCACGCTCCGGGCGCACAGCGGTTTTTTGCGTCGATGGCTGCGCGAGCGCCGCGCCGCTGCGCGGTTCCGGGCGGATGAAAGTGCGTTGCGGGCAGCGGATATCGTTCTTGTCTCGTGGTCTGAAGGAGAGCGCGGCGACGGAGCGGATGCACCGGATCGTTTTCTCGGTTCATTGCCGCAATGGCTCTACGAGAAGGAACTGCAGGTTTTCTGTCTGTTCAATTCCACACATTGGCTCAATAGCGCAGAAGCGATGGCGGCCTTTGTAGCACGTCGCGTCCCGTCCGGCTCCGGCGCCTTGATGATGCGGTTTTTTAGGTTCGTAGATTTGCTGCGTGCCTATCTGGATTTGTTTGCGCTTCCTGCAGCAATTGCTTCCCGTTACTCGATTTCAGGTATCGATCTCACGCGGATCGCACGGTTGGCGCTGCGACGGGAATTCGCATCGGCACGGTTGGTTTCGGCGGCGCTCTATGCTCGGCTCGCTACCGCCCTCAAGCGCGCGGGAATGGAGCCGCGTGTAATTTTCTATCCGTTCGAAAACCAGCCTTGGGAAAAGGCAATGCTGGCGGGGTTTCGCCGGGACCTGCCGCAGACGATGTTGATCGGTATACAGCACGCTTCCATAGCGGAACGTTATTTTAGCGGCCATCCTAGTCGACGGCAGTGGTCTGACGGAACAGCGCCGGATCTGCTCGTCGCAATGGGTGAAGAGTTTCACGATAGGCTTGCAGCGAAAAACGCGCCGCGTCGGCGGCTGGCGGTCGGCGGAGCCCTGCGATATGGCGCGATGCTGCAAGACGCGCGACGGGAGTTTTCTGGCAAAAAGACGCCGGCGAAACTGATTGTTGCTGCCTGCTCTATGGAAATAAAGGATTCCTTTGAACTGGCCCACAAGGCGGCGCTTGCATCGGCCGGCATCGAAGGAGCAAGGCTCATTATCAATTTTCACCCTCTCACGGAGATGGCGTTTCGTAACAGCATCCGCGAGCGTCTCGGAAGTGTTGCCGACTGTTCTAACGTTGAGTTTGTGGCGGGAGGTGCTCAGGCGTTACTCGAGAAAGCCGATCTTCTGCTCTACAACTCGTCTAGTGTTGCGTTGGATGCCACCGCGGCCGGTGTGCCGGTAATCTACGTTGGTTCGGACGTAGATCTCGATCTCGACAATCTCGCGGGCGCTGACATTCCTCGTGTGCGAAGCGTGACATTACTTCGCAAAGAAATAACGGAGTTGCTGCGCGATCCGGTTCGTTGCAGAAAGATCAATGAGGTCGCGCGCGCCTATCTTGCGTATTGCATGAGCGTTCCGAACCCGGAATTCTGGCTTGAACTGGCGCATGGCCAAGATATTGATCGGTCGGTATCCGGCACCGCAGATTCGTTTGCCTAAGGGGGGCTCTGTTTGAAAGTCGTCATTCTCTGCGGCGGGCAGGGCACGCGCATTCGCGGCGTGGCCGACGACCTGCCGAAACCGATGATCCCGGTCGGCGGCTACCCGATCCTGTGGCATATCATGAGCGGCTATGCCGCCGCCGGCTTCAAGGACTTCGTCCTCTGCCTCGGCTACAAGAGTCACGCCATCAAGGACTTCTTCCTCAACTACAACACGCGCATCTCCGACTTCACGGTGGATTTCAGCCGGAACGGCGAAATCGCCATTGAAAACGGCCAGCGCGCGATCGACTGGCGCGTGACGCTCGCGGAAACCGGCAGCGACACGCTCACCGGCTCCCGCCTTAAGCGCATCGAGCGCCATATCGGCAACGACAGCGAATTCATGCTGACCTACGGCGATGGAGTGAGCGACATCGATTTGAAATCGCTCATCGCGTTCCATCACCGGCACAAGCCGATTGTCACCGTCAGTGGCGTGCGTCCACCGGGCCGCTTCGGCGAGATCGAGCCGGGGGAGGACGGCCGCGTGCGCGAGTTCAACGAGAAGCCGCAGGCGACCGGCGGACGCATCTCCGGCGGTTTCTTCGTCTGCGACCGGCGGCTGTTCGGCTATCTCGACGCCGCGCGCGAGGACCAGGTGCTGGAGGCCGAAGCACTGCAGAAAATCGCGCGCGAGGGGCAGATGGCAATGTATCCCCATGACGGCTTCTGGCAGTGCATGGACACTTATCGCGACTATGCATTGCTCAATGAAATGTACGACAAGGGCACGGCGCCGTGGAAAGCCTGGTAGCGGCGCTGGCGGCTTATCGGGGCCGCCGCGTCTTCGTCACGGGAACGACCGGTTTCAAGGGAAGCTGGCTTTCGGCATGGCTTGCGGAGCTTGGCGCCGAAGTGGCGGGCTTCGCGCTGCCGCCGGCCGACGACGCGCCGCTGTTCGGCCAGCTTCGCTGCGAGGAGCGCATCCGGCAGACTTATGGCGATGTGCGTGATCTTCCCGTCTTGCGCGCTGCGCTCGAGGCGTTCGCGCCGGAAATCGTCATTCATCTTGCCGCGCAGGCGCTCGTGCGGCGAAGCTACGAGCAGCCCACGGAGACGTTCGATACCAACATCATGGGTGGCGTCAACCTGCTCGAGACTATCCGACACATTCCGTCCGTGCGAGCGCTCGTGTTCATCACGTCGGATAAGTGCTACCTTAACAAGGAATGGGAGTTTTCCTATCGCGAGAACGACGAACTCGGCGGTGCAGATCCGTATTCCGCTTCGAAGGCAGCGATGGAGGTTGCGTTCGCTTCCTATCAGCAGTCGTTCTTCGCCGGAAAATTGGGCCTTGCGGTGGCGACGGCGCGCGCCGGCAATGTCATCGGAGGCGGCGATTTTTCGCGCGACCGCATCGTGCCGGATTGCGTGCGAGCGCTGAGCGGCGACACACCCATCGTGCTGCGCAATCCCGATGCGACGCGGCCCTGGCAGCATGTGCTCGAACCGCTGTCGGGCTATCTGATGCTCGGCGCGCGGTTGCTGAAGGCGGTGGAAGAGGGCCAGGGTGCGTGGAACTTCGCGCCGGATGCCGAGAACGTGCGCACGGTTCATCAACTCACGCAACAGGTGGTGACAGCCTGGGGCTCAGGCGAGATCGTGATCGATCGCCCGGCGGAAGCTGTCCACGAAGCGCAGTTGCTGATGCTTTCGAGCGACAAGGCCAAGCGGCAGCTCGGCTGGAAGCCACAGTGGAATTTCCGCGAAGCCATTGCGCAGACCATCGGCTGGTACCGCGAAGTCGCAACGGGGGCGGATCCGGTCGCGGTGACGCAGCGGCAGATCGCGGACTACATGAGGGCCGCGGCGTGATCGACGGCGTGACCGTCGTGCCGCTGCGCATCATCCGCGACGAGCGCGGCGCAGTGATGCACATGCTGCGCGCGGACGCGCCACATTTCGTTTCCTTCGGCGAAATCTATTTTTCGGCGGTGAACCAAGGTGCGATCAAGGGCTGGCGTCGCCACCGGCGCATGGTGCAGAACCTTGCGGTGCCGGCTGGCCGCGTCCGCCTCGCCCTTCACGACGACCGCCCGCAAAGCCCGACACGGGGGCAGACTGCCGATTTCGAGCTGGGCCCGGATGCGACCTATGCGCTCATTTGCGTGCCGCCGGGAGTGTGGAGCGCATTCAGGGGGCTCGCCGCGGGTGTTTCGCTGGTGGCGAATTGCGCCTCGATCGGCCACGAACCGGAGGAGGGCGAGACCCGTCCGCTCTCCGATCCACCCGTAGCGTTCGCCTGGGGCTGATGGGCGTGCAGACCGTTATTGTCACCGGCGTATCGAGCTTCGTCGGGATGCATCTGGCGCGGCGTTTCGCGCGGGAGGGATTCCGTGTCGTCGGAACGCTGAGCAGGCCGCGTGCTGACTACGAAGGCATTCGCGCCGCCCGGCTGCGCATTCTGGACGGCGCGATCACCTTTGCCGAACTCGATATTGCCGATGTCGCGGCGACCGGACGGCTGATCGAGCGCGAGCGGCCGTCGCTGTTCCTGCATCACGCGGGCTTTGCCGACGCCTATGCCTCGCTCGATTACGACGAGGCGAAAGGTTTCGCGGTCAATGTCGTGCCGCTCGCGCATATCTACCGCTGCCTCGCCGGCACCGGCTGCGCCGTCATCGTGACCGGATCGAGCGCGGAATATTCAACCTCCGATGACGCCAATCGCGAGGACGATCCGTGCAGGCCCGACATGCCCTACGGCCTGTCCAAGCTCGCGGGGACCTTGCGTGCCCGCCAACTCGCGGAGCGGTTCGGCGTGCTGACCCGCGTAGCGCGGCTCTATATTCCGTTCGGTCCGCTCGACAATCCCGGAAAGCTGCTCGCGCAGGTGATCGGCGGGCTGCGCAGGGGCAGGCCGGTCGATCTCTCGCCGTGCACGCAGGCGCGCGACTTCATCGGCGTCACCGACCTCTGCGATGCCTATGTCGCCCTGCAGCGTGACATGCCGCGCACCCGGTTCGACATCTTCAATATCTGCGGTGGCGCTCCGGTGATATTGCGCGACTTTCTCGCCGATATCGCACGTTTCATGAAAGCCGATCCGGCGTTGCTGAAATTCGGCGCACGAACGGTGCGCGCGGGCGAGGCGCCAGTTTCTTATGGCAGCAACGAAAAGGCGCGCCGTCTGCTTGCATGGAATCCAGCGGATCTTTCCTTCGCCATCGCGCGCGATCTGCTCGATCCCGTCCTGAAACCGGCCTAGGCGCATGCCGAAAATCAGCGTCGTCATGTCGGTGCTCAACGGCGAGGCGTTCCTGCGCCCCGCCGTCGAGAGCATATTGAATCAGACCTTCGGCGACTTCGAATTCATCATCATCGACAATGCTTCAACCGACGCCACATGCGCAATCCTGGACAGCTATGGCGACCCGCGCATCGTCCGTGTGCGCAATGACAATGTATTGACGCTCACACAATCGCTCAACAAGGGCCTTGCGCTTGCGCGCGGCGACTACATCGCGCGTCAGGATGCGGACGACATTTCCGCGCCGGAGCGGTTCGCCCGGCAGGTGGCGCTGCTCGACGCGCAGCCGGATACGGTGCTGGTCGGCACGCACGTGCGTATGATTGATGAACGGGGCGCCGCTTTTGCGATGTTCGCACCGCCTGTCGATCCCGGCGCGCTTTACGAAACGCTGCCTTCGGCGAATCCGTTTGCGCATTCCTCCTGCATGTTCCGGCGCGAGACGGCGCTGGCGGCCGGCGGCTATCCTTCGCAGTACGCTTTCGCGCAGGACCTTGCGCTGTGGCTGCTGCTCGCGCGCAAGGGGCGATTGGCGATGATCGACCAGCCGCTGCTCAACTTGCGCGAGCATCGCGGCCAGACGACCCAGGCACCGACCTACCGCATCCTGCGCCACCAGGAGTCGATTGTGATCTTCGAGGCCGCGCAGCGGCTGCCGGGCCTGTCCCTCGAGGCGCGACGCAAGGGCCGCGCACACCTTGCGCGGCTGCATGGCATGTTGGCGCGCGACCTCTTGTTGTCCGGCCACGCGTTTTCCGCAACGGCGGCTCTTGTGCGCGGGCTTTTGCTGTCGCCGCTGCCATTCGTGCGCTACCTGTGCGGCGTCAGGCACAGACCGAGCGTAGCGGCGGGCCACGCGGGACTGGAGCCATGAAAGCGCTCGTCACCGGCGGGGCGGGTTTCCTCGGCAGCCACATTGTCGAAGCCCTGCTCGCCGCCGGCCATCAGGTGCGGGTGTTCGACCACCGCCTGCATGGAAAATGCCTCTCCGGCGAAACGCTGCGCCGCGTCGAGACGATCGAGAGCGACATCACCCATGCCGCGGCGGTGGACCTCTCCGTCAACGGCTGCGACGTCGTCTTCCATTGCGCCGCGATGGTCGGCATGGACGCCTATACACTGCAGCCCGCGCGCACCATGGAGGTCGAGGAAGCGGGGCTTCGCAACGTTTGTGCCGGCGCGGTGGCGCACGGGGTCAGACGGGTCGTCTTCGCCTCGTCCTCCGCCGTTTACGGCCGCGCCGGCGGCGCGGAGCCGTTACGGGAGGATATCGAGGTCGCTCCGGTTTCCAACTATGGCGTCGCCAAGCACTTCAATGAACTCTATCTCGCCGCCCAGTTTGCCGAGCATGGGCTGAGCTCGGCGGCGCTGCGCATCTTCAATATCTACGGGCAGCGTCAGGACGAGCGTCTGGTCATTCCGCGTTTCGTGCGGCAGGCCAAGGCGGGAGAATCCTTGAATATTTACGGCGACGGTTCCCAGACCCGCGATTTCGTCTATGCGGGCGATGTTGCCGCGCTCGCACTCGCGTGTTCCGAACGCATTGTAGGCGCGCAAATCGTCAACGCCTGCAGCGGACAGGAAACGTCTGTCCGCGTGTTGGCCGAACGGATTATTGCGCTGAGCGGCTCGCGCTCGCAGATCGCGTTTCATCCCGCGCCGACGGCGCGCAATGCCTTCGAAGTCGCGCGCTGCTTCGGCAGCCGCGATCGCATGGACGAAATGACAAGCGGCCGAACCGCAACGCCGCTCGATGACGGCCTTTGCGCGGTGATTGCTTCCCTTGAATCCGATAGAGAGCCGGAAGCACAGCGTGTCCCGTAACACTTTGCGCGCGATCGTAACGACCGTCCCCTTCGCGGAAATCTCCCCGGAGCCGATGCGAATATTGCAGGATGCCGGCTATGAGGTCGTCATCAATCCGACCGGTAAGAGGCTGAAGGCCGATGAGGTTGCAGGTCTCGTCCGGGGTTTCGATGTCATCATCGCGGGAACTGAAATCATCACCGGTGCGGCGCTCGCGGAGGCAGGCAGTGTGCGCGCAATCTGTCGCGTCGGGATCGGCGTCGATGGCGTCGATCTGATCGCTGCGCGCAATCAGAACATCGGTGTAGCCTATACGCCGGATGGTCCCAGCCCGGCGGTCGCGGAGCTTGCCGTCGGCCTGATGATCGACCTGCTGCGCGGCGTCGGACAAGCGGATCGCGGCCTGCGGCGGGGCGCGTGGACACGTTACAATGGCAGACGCATTGCCGAATGTACCGTGGGCGTGATCGGCTGCGGCCGTATCGGTCGCCGGGTAATCGCGCATCTTTGTGGCGGCTTTCCCGGCGTGAGGATTCTCGCCCACGACATTCTCGGCCCGCAGCAGTTTGCGCATGCCGAACAGGTCACGTGGACCGGCCTTGAAGACATCGTCGCTCGCGCCGATGTCATCACCCTCCATGTACCGCTCACGCGCGCAACGCATGGCCTGATCGGCGCGAAGGAGTTTGCCGCGATGCAGCCCCATGCGCTTCTCGTCAACACCGCTCGCGGCGGCATCGTCGATGAAGCGGCGCTTGCCGATGCGCTTGAAGGGAAGCGGATCGCCGGCGCGGCCATCGACGTGTTCGAGGACGAGCCTTATGCCGGGCCGTTGACACGCTGCGAAAACATCCTGCTCACCTGTCACATGGGCTCGATGACGCGCGATTGCCGCCTGCGGATGGAAATCGAAGCGGCGGAAGAGGCGGCACGGTTTGCGCGCGGCGAGCCGTTCAAATGCCCGGTGCCGGAAGCCGAATATATCATTGCGGCCGACCGCGCCGAACACCGCAAATGAAGCTGGCGGCGCTCTTTTTCGATTTTGACGGCGTCATTCTCGAATCCGGGAACATCAAGACGCAGGCGATGTGCGCGCTGTTCGCCGAGGAGGCGCCAGCGGATGTCGATGCGATTGTCGACCTGCATCTGCGATATGGCGGCGTGAGCCGTTACAGGAAATTCGACATGATCTACGCCGATATCCTGCATCGGCCCCTGAGCGCGAAGCGCCGCGCTGAACTTGGCGAGCGGTTTCGAGAGGAAGTCTTCGGCGCGGTGCTGCGGTGCCCGGAGATTGCGGGTGCGCGCGACCTGCTCGCGGCGTACCGGGAAAAGTTGCCGCTGTATGTCGTGTCGGGCACGCCGGAAGATGAGCTTCGGGAAATCGTCTGCCACCGCAGCCTTGAATCCTTCTTCGCGGAAGTCCATGGCGCGCCACGCAGTAAGTCTGAAATCGTGCGCGACGTTCTCAAACGGCACGGCCATTCGCCCAGGCAATGTGTCTTTGTCGGCGATGCGCCAACCGATCTTGAGACGGCGCGGGAATGCGATCTGTATTTCCTTGGCGTGGTAGCCCCCGGAACCCGTAGCCCGTTCCCCGATGAGACGAGAACGGTGCCGGATCTGACCGGTCTTGAGCAGACCTTGCACAGCGCCGGGTTCGAACTCTGAATGGCAGGCGTTTCGACAACGGTGCGGGAGCGGGAATCGTCCGCCCCCATCAAGCTCCTCATCACTGCCGTCGGCTATCCCTCCGAAGGCAGTCCGGCCGGCGTGTTTCATCAGGAACAGTTCCGGCAGATCGCGGCCGCAGGATTCGACGTGACGGTCGTGGTGCCGACGCCCTGGGTGCCGCCGCCGCTGCGTGCCGATTCGCGCTGGCGTAAATATGTCGACGTGCCGGCCGAGCAGATTGACGGCGAAATTCGCATCCTGCGACCTCGCTATTTCACGGTTCCGCGGGAAAACAGGTGGTTTGCGCCGGACCTGGCGCAATATGTGAGCGTGCGCAGCCTGCGCCTGCCGCGACCCGCTCTCGTCCACGGTTTCCATATTCTGCCGCTCGGTGCGCTCGCCGGATATCTTGCGAAAGGATACGACGTTCCGTTCCTGACGACGGCCCTTGGGGATGACGTCAATGTTTATCCGCAACTCAACCGTCGCAACGCGCGGCTGCTGCGCAATACCGTGGCAAAAGCTGCAAAGACTTATGCCAACGGGGCGACGCTGGCAGCGACAACCCGGCGGCTGACCGGACTGCCGGTCGAAAACCTCCCGATCGGCGTTTCGACGGCGCGCTTTGCAAATCTGCCGCCCAAGCACGAAGCGCGCGCTCGGCTCGGCCTGCCGGTTGGCCGAACGTTGGCGCTCTATGTCGGACGCATGGTGGCGGGCAAGGGTATCGAGGAACTCGCAGCCGCGCTGGACGCGCTGCGTGAGACGTCGCTGACCGGCGTTGCCATTGGTGGCGGCCCTTTGCTCTGCCTGCTTGAAGGCCGGGATAACGTAATCCTGCTCGGCCCGCGGTCGCCGGATGAAGTAGCGATCGCGATGGCGGCGGCGGATTTCCTGGTGCTGCCGTCGCATTCGGAGGGGCTTCCGACCGTATTGATGGAGGCGGCCTTCGCGCGGTTACCCATCATCACGACGGATGCTCCTGGCTGTATCGACCTCGCGGCCGAAGGGCGCGGCGTGATGGTCCCGGTTGGAGACGCCGGCGCACTTGCGCGGGCTTTTCGCGCCGCGATCGAGGGGCGTCTTGCGATGCAGGCGCATGCGGAAGCCATGTTCGTCTACGCGCAGGCGAACTGTGCGCTCGAAAGAAATACCCAGCGCCTGATCGAGGATTATCGTATGCTCGTCGCCGCGGATCGGGCGACGAAGAGCGAGAGATGAGGTCGGTTTCGGTCGTTATCCCGGTTTTCAACCGGGCGCACAGCATCCGTGCGGCCGTTGACAGCGCGCTTGCGCAAGCCTGCGATTTTCCGGTGCAGGTGATCGTGGTCGACGATGGCTCTTCGGATGGTTTGGGGCCCGTGTTATCGCACTATGGCAACCGCATCCTACTTATCTGTCATCCGCGCAATCTCGGAGCGGCAGCCGCGCGTAACACAGGCG
>Ga0182744_1001121_pt1 | contig 24047 bp, 27 predicted proteins | sample eDN3rd30CKraftMG_FD_128525 | JGI IMG/M metagenome (GOLD analysis project Ga0182744, IMG submission 128525) | Enriched Miracle-Growth compost microbial communities from Emeryville, California, USA - eDNA 3rd pass 30_C Kraft MG (version 2) (version 2) ... | reverse complement strand
GAGAAGTTGGAAAAGCAAGAAGATGGTACGTTTAAATTAACAACTAACAGTGAAATTCACTATTCAAAAACAGTAATTATTACTGCAGGAAATGGTGCATTCCAGCCACGCAGATTAGAACTTGAAAGTGCTGCACAATATGAGCGTAAAAACCTGCATTACTTTATTGATGACCTTAATAAGTTTGCTGGTCAAAAAGTTGTCGTTTTTGGCGGCGGTGATTCAGCGGTGGACTGGGCATTAATGTTAGAGCCTATCGCGAAAGAAGTAACGATTGTACATCGAAGAGATAAGTTCAGAGCCCATGAGCATAGTGTTGAGAACCTGCATAATTCAAAGGTAAATGTAAAAACACCTTTTGTACCTGCTGAATTGATTGGTGATGACAGCGGTATTAAGCAAGTTGTTCTTACTGGGGTTAATGGAGAAAACAGAGAAGCCATTGATGTAGATGCCGTTATTTGTAACTATGGTTTTGTATCCTCACTTGGTCCAATTAAGGAATGGGGACTGCAAATCGAGAAGAATTCTATTGTTGTTAACTCTAAAATGGAAACAGCAATACCAGGAATCTACGCTGCTGGCGATATTTGCACCTATGAGGGCAAAGTTAAATTAATTGCCTGTGGATTCGGTGAAGCACCTACTGCTGTAAACAATGCAAAAGCATTTATTGATCCAAAAGCAAAAATTCAGCCGCTTCATAGTTCATCCATGTTTGGTAAGTAATAATAAAGGCGCCCTCGAGGCGCCTTTATTTATTATTAACATTCTTCCGGTGTACCTGCTGCTGTTGCTGTTCTGAACGAAGAGCCGCAACCGCATGATGCAATCGCATTTGGATTATCAATGGTGAATCCGCCACCCATCATCGATTGCTTATAATCAATTTTTGTACCATTTAGTATAGGTGCATCCTCTTTAGCTACAAGAATTTGTATGTCATGCTGAGTAAAATGGAGATCCTCTTCTTTCACTTCATGATCAAATCCCATTCCATATGATAATCCGCTGCATCCGCCGCCTTTTACACTCACTCGTAATAGTGCACCTTCTTCTTCATTGTGCTTCATCATTTCTTTTATCTGGAGAGCCGCAGCTTCTGTTAAAATTACTACATCATTACTCATTTATTTTTTCCTCCTTTTTTGAGGGTTCTACTTCTAGTATATACACTGTAACTTCATGACTCAACTAATTCGTTTCTTATGAGTATTATATGATAAAAAGCAATAGGGAAGCGGTACACGCCTCCCTATGCTGAATATATATTAGAACATTGGATTCTCATCTATGTGTTGGTAAATACGCTCCACTAATTCATCAGGTGTACTGCCTGTTACGACCTCGCCGTTAACAAGCGCATAAAGGGTAGAAGCACATTTCCCGCAATAACCAAGACATCCATATTCAATGATATCAAGATTGGGGTCTTTTTCTAACCTCTCTAGTGCTTTTTGAGCACCACTGGCTAAATTACTAATACAAAATTCAATAATTGGTTTAAACATGGCTATCACCTCTCCATAACATATTATCCTACTATTTTTATTAAGCCACGTCAAATAACATGTATTACTGGAATCTGTCAATAATATCTCTATATGTGTTGTTATTTTGTCATATTTCAGATATACTCTTAATGGATTTAATGGCTATATTACAATTATTTTTATCTTTAACCTAGCATGCATAGGTCTTATATTCTAACTAGCAGAGACATAATTACTGGTTTACAGAAGGGGAAATAAAAAATGAAAAACCTTGTAATTCTCGGTGGCGGATACGGCGGAATGAAAATTTTGAGTGAACTTCTTCCAAATCATTTACCTGAGGATATAAGAATCACACTTGTTGATCGAGTTCCATACCATTGTTTGAAAACGGAATATTATGCCTTGGCGGCAGGGACTGTTTCAGATAAGGAGCTGCGCGTTTCTTTTCCAGAACATCCTCGATTAGAAATAAAATATGGAGAAGTTACAGGAATTGATAAAGACAATAAAATGGTCTTGCTTAAAGATTCCGAGCCCATTCATTACGATGACTTAATCATTGGCCTGGGCTGTGAGGACAAGTATCATGGTGTACCTGGCGCTGATCAATACACCTACAGCATTCAGAGCATAGAAAAATCCCGCAAAACATACTCAGTACTAAACAATTTAGGTCCTGGGTCTGTTGTTGGTATCGTTGGAGCCGGCCTTAGCGGTGTAGAGCTTGCAAGTGAACTAAGCGAAAGCCGGGGCGATCTTAAAATCAAACTATTTGATCGCGGAAAGCATATACTCCCTGCCTTTCCAGATCGCTTAAGTAAATATGTTGAAAATTGGTTCCATAAAAATAATGTTGAAATCATTAATAACTCGAATATCACAAAAGTTGAAGAAAATTTGCTATACAACCATGATGAGCCTATTCCGTGTGATGTGATTGTTTGGACTGCTGGAATTCAGGCGAATAAAATTGTTCGTGAATTAGGGGAAGAAATGGATCGTTCAGGCAGGCTCATCATTACACCTCGTCATCATTTACCGAATGATGAGCATGTTTTTGTTTTAGGAGATTGTGCTAGTCTTCCACATGCTCCAAGTGCTCAGTTAGCAGAGGGACAAGCGGAGCAAATTGTTGAAGTCTTGAAAAAGCGCTGGAATGGTGAGGAACCACCAACAGAATTCCCAACTATTAAATTAAAAGGTGTCCTCGGATCTCTTGGTAAGAAACATGGCTTTGGAATGATGGCGGACAGAGCCATTACAGGTCGAGTTGCCCGTCTGCTAAAATCTGGAGTTCTTTGGCTCTACAAATACCATAACGGATGATAAAAAAAGGCGTTCCAGCCTAAAGCTGGAATGCCTTTTTATATGGATTTATATCCATACTTCTCCATCTCACTGAAAATGGTTTTGAGCCGCGGATTTCCTTCTCCAACAATCTTATCTTTAATCACTACAACGGGATAAAATAAATCTTCTTCAATCACTCTTTTTGCAAAGTTCTCTTTTTCACTTTCATTCGGTGGCTGATATATGTCAACATATGTCATCTTGAATGGCTGCTCAGGGAACTTCCTTGCAATAGCCGCCTGAAGCCATTCAAATGTTTCCTTTGATGAAGGTAAATTAACACAGCTCGGGCATAACTGTTCCGCACCATAAAGGATAATTTCAACTGTAGTATTTGTCATTCCTTCTCCTGCCTTTTTTCTTTTATTTTACATCATTCAAACTATTAAACACACAAATATGGTTGTAAATGTGCGAATTCCCATTTCATGAGAATGGATTTTTACCCTCAATGACATTATAATATAAGTAGGAAAGGAGACGATATAAAATGGCAGAACAAGAAGTGCAAGAAATGTTTGAGCAAGTTCAGGAAGTATTAGATAAATTACGTCCGTTTCTCCTTCGCGATGGCGGGGATTGTGAATTAGTTGATGTTGAGGATGGTATTGTTAAACTCCGTTTACTTGGTGCATGCGGCAGCTGCCCAAGCTCAACCATTACTTTAAAAGCAGGAATCGAAAGAGCATTATTAGAAGAGGTTCCTGGTGTAGTCGAAGTAGAGCAAGTATTTTAATAACCAGAAGAAGCGATTGCTAAATCAGCAATCGCTTTTTTATTACCTAATTAGTAACCAGTCTAATTGAGGAAGTTGTAACGGTTTGATGGGTGCTCTGACAGTATGATAAAAAGTACTCAAAAAACGCTCATATTCAGTGGATTGCTTTAATATCTTTGTTAATTGTTCTTCTAAATATCTTTTTTCCTGTTCAGATCTGGTTATATAGTAATTCTCAATACACTCGAAGTAATGCAGCGGAAATAATAACCGGGAAAATAATAACCGCCATGAAAATGAGGATAACGGGGCGATACTTTGATAATCAACGAAAAACTGTCTCACATCCACCTCATATGTCTGCGTATTCCTAAAGTATCGCTCTCTAGTCCATTCTGCAAGGTCACGGCTTCGATGATCAAAAACCCAGTCGAAAGGGTCTTTAATATAATAATTAGCTCCCCAGGAATGATTTGAAAAACGTTCATGACACACGGTCCCGCTATCGGATTCTTTTGGGTCATCGTCAAGCTCAGTATCAACTAGATACTGGATGGCATTTTCCGTTAACCCAATATAATAGGGAAATGAATCAATAAACATTCTTTCAAAATCATCCTCAGGCGTTTGATACAGAAGCTCACTCCAAACCTTTTCAATTTGGTCTAGACGCTTTTCCCATAATTGCTTCCATTGTCCAATTCTACTCGATCTTTCAATTTTAAACGGAACCGTTTTACCTCGTTCATGAAATTTTGCTAATTTTCTTCCAAGCTTCACTTTTGCCGGCTTTTCTGTCTGCCGATTTGCGAGCACACAATATTGATGTTCTTCCCACGTTGTAATTAAGGTCCCCTCGTTAGATTGTAAAAATGCTGGGACATGAGAATCACCATTATTTCTAAGGTGTTCAGCAATTTTCTCTAGTTCGATAATATCTTCAGCTTCCCTTCCTTCGGGCTTGGCTATTAAGTAAAGCCAGCCATTACTTCTCAACGCATCATAAGTATCCAGCTTTACATATTCATCAACCTGTATTCCATATTTATTTTCAAGTAATTTTTGGAGCACCCTTCCACCTCTTCTCTTTTCTACTCTTATGTCATATATATGTAGTAGCTAAAAAAACTTGTTGTCTTCTTATGCAATAAAAGTATAAGAAATATGTTAAAGGATAATCTGTAAGAAGGGTGTTGATTATTCGTTCCTTTTTAAATGAGCACACATATGTTTAGTATTAAGAATAGTAAAAAATTCCAAGGAAAAGGTGATAAATGGATGGCAGAAGATAAAAAAATGGATTTAACAGAGGAAACTGCACGAAGATGGATTAAAGAAAGAGGCGTAGAAATTCAGGATATTGCAGATTTAGTCTTTTTTTTACAGGAAAAGTATCATGAAAACCTAAAAATGGAAGACTGTATTGCAAATGTCGAGCGCGTTATTGCTAAGCGAGAGGTTCAAAATGCCATCATTACAGGAATCCAGCTCGATATGTTAGCCGAAAAAAACATGCTGGAAGAACCAATACAATCCATTATTAAAACAGATGAAAGTTTATATGGTGTTGACGAGATTCTTGCCTTGTCTATCGTTAATGTATATGGTTCAATCGGATTCACCAATTACGGCTATATCGATAAGCAAAAACCCGGAATCTTAGCCCGTTTAAATGATAAATCAACCGGTGAGTGCCATACATTTTTAGATGACATCATCGGTGCTATCGCAGCGGCCGCTTCAAGCAGATTGGCTCACCGTGCGGCACATGTGGAATAAGTACCTTAAAGAAGAGGATGGAAATCTATCCATCCTTTTCTTACGGCTCCCATTGATCCAATGAATCAATCACAAATGTCGGTTTTCGGTCATACCCCGCAAGTAATTCCTTCGTTGTCACACCCGTGTGGACTAAAAGGGTATCAAGTCCTGCGTTCATCCCTGCTAAAATATCTGTATCATAATAATCCCCGACCATTAAGGTTTCTTCTTTCTCTGTCCCCAATACCTTTAGGGCTTGTTCCATAATAATGGATTCAGGCTTGCCAATAAAAATAGGCTCCGTCTGTGTTGATACGGCAATAACCGATGTGAGTGACCCATTTCCAGGAAGTAAGCCTCTCTCCGTTGGTATCGCGATGTCACCATTAGTAGAAATAAAGACAGCACCATTGCGAACAGCAAGGCAGGCTGTTGCTAATTTTTCATAGCTAATTTCCCTATCTATTCCGATTACTACATATTCAGCATTTTCCCCAGCAAAGGTAAATTTCTTTTCCTCCAAAGCTTGACGAATTCCTTCCTCTCCTATTACATAAACCGAGGCGTCTCTCTTCTGGCTGTAAATATAATTCGCGGTTGCCTGACTCGTTGTAAAAACTAGGTCCTCTTCGGCAGGAATGTCAAAATCCTTTAATTTTTGTGCGACTTGGGCAGGAGTCCGGGATGAATTATTTGTTACAAATAAGTAGGGAATTTCTTTTTCCTTTAACTTCTTAATAAAATCCCCAGCAGCCTCAATTTTCTCTGTTCCTTTATACATCGTTCCATCTAGATCGATTAAGTAACCTTTATACTTTGTCATGATATCACTCCTATTTTTGTATCATATCCGTTTTTCGCTTCTTTTTACCATATAAAAGGACCGCACTGCGGCGGTCCAAAAAATTGTTTAACTAAATGCCGAAACGGGGCCAAGTTCATTCTGCAGGTAGTCACGGACATTTTTAGGAAATATGGCCAGTACCTGCATATGATTAGAGAACTGAAGATAGAGGTCACTATGATTAATCTCTGTGTACAGCTGGACGAGTTCCTTACGTTTCTGGACCAGTATTTTTAAGCTTTTACCCGACTCAGGTGTAACAACCTTTTCGTCGATTAATATCTCAATGATATCCTCGTAGCTGCCAGGGTCCCTCATGATAAATCCATCAATCATTGCGTTGCCCACATCCAACACAGATTCAATCATAAGATGAGTGATCCGTTCTAAGGCAGCTTTCTCTATCGGTGTTTCCCATTGATTCTGACTAGAAAATAGATTGATTTGCTTTTCTAAGAAAGCCAATGTTGTCTCCAACTTTTCGCGGTCTACAAAATACATGTCATCCACTTCCTCATTTGTTTTCACTTATGTTGCAATTTTACTTTATAGTTTTCATTACTTTCGATTGCAGATGTAATTTTAGTTTGTTCAATTATATCCTTTTGGTTCCTTACCATCCCTCTTTAGCTGCGAAGCCTGTGACAATAATAAATATATTGTAACACAATTTGACAGAATCAGTTTTCCCTTTCAGTAAATTTTTAACAATATTCTATTAACACTATAATTACCTCATTGCCATTATATTTGGTAATATAAAGAAGTGAAGAAATAAGCTAAAGGAGAACAGTACATGAAAGAACGTTTTTTCTTATACGATGATACAGAGGATACAAAGACACGATTCGTCAGCTTTGTTGGTGACAACCAGCGCTTCGATTTGGCCATCGTTCAATCTGACCGCCATTATGGGAAACATCTTGTTCTCGATATGCAAGGGAGCCGCTTTGCGATTATTGGCGAGGATGATCTAAAAGAGGAAGGGTATTTGGAATACGCTTATCAATTAAATGAAGAAGATGCTGAAGAATTACGTTCCTTTTTATTAGAATTACTATAATTATTTGTCATTCCTTTTTGCATACTAAGACAAAAGGAGTGATTGGTGCATGGGCGATAAAAAAGAGAGAAGCTATTTTGATCTTTCTAATGTTGAAAAACAGAAAAACTTCTTGACTGCAGAGGAATTCCCAGAGGGTCCCTTTGGGTCACCAGTGGGCAAAGATGAGCCTGTTGAAAATAAAAACACTCCCTGGCAAGAAGGGCAGCGTTATTATAGTAATTTTAACTATGAGGATAAAACGTTTCATCAGAATATCCCACGGCAAATGGATGGGGCCCATCCTACACATGATGACCCTGATACAGAGGAACAACCTCCTTATACAACATAAGCTAATTGCCAAAAATAAAGAAGCTTGCTTACATGCAAGCTTCTTATTTTTTTACCTTCTTCAAGACAAAATAGGCACAGCCAAAATTACAGTATTCATACAAATATTCACTTAATGTACTAATTTTGGTATCAAAGGTTGCTTTTTGATTTTGATCTTCAAAAAAGCCCTTTAGCCGGAGCTGCCCATATCCCCAATCCCCGACAATATAATCGTATCTAGATAATATATCACTATATCTCGCCTTTAAGGCTTCCTCATTAAAGGCATCTCTGTGTTCCTGTACAATTTCATAGGTGGAGCCGTTGATATTGATCATGTTATCACCTCAAATTTTACCAGTAAATCTTTCTTTCATTATAACCGATTCCCCATCAATTACTAAGAAAAAAAATCAGTTAATTGGCTATTCTAAAAAAAGGAGGTGCTTTAAATGAAAAAGTGGTCGATAATAATTGGTTTTTGCTTACTCTTTACAGCCGCAGGCTGCTCAAAGGATATGGCAAATCGAGATGTGTATGAAGAAAGCGGCGATACCATAAATGTAAATAATAAAAGAGAAGAGCTGTACAATGAAGGCGGAAGTAAAGGTGTTCGTAATGTAAGCGATGATTATGGTTTTGTCCGTCATCAAAAAAGCCCTGTCCAGGGTGACCAAGGTGGAACAGAGCACTATTCGGCGATTGACCGTGAACAAGTTGCGAATATTATTAGCCAGCTGAGCACAGATATTCCAAATGTGAATGACGTAGCCACATTGGTTACCGATCAGGAGGTTCTTGTATCCTATAGTACCAATTCCAAGGACCGTAATCATACTGCTGACCAGGTAAAAAGAACGGCTATGTCCGTTATCCCTAGATATTACCATGTTTATGTTTCAGACAACACCAATTTAATGCGCGATGTGGAAAATCTCGCGAACCTAGATTCCAAAAGCAAAAATGCAAGAGGTTTAATTGATGGCTTGGTAAAACAAATGAAGAAGTCGCCGCAAGGTAGTCGAATGAGTGATAGTGAGGATGAAAATGGAGCAACAAAAGATGATGTTATGAATACGACAAATAAATAAAAAAGAAGAGTTCAGCCGATGGACTGAACTCTTCTTTTTGGCTGTGTTAAATTGGGCTGTTGATTTGCGCTCCACTAAGGGAAGCTCCTTGGAATAATCACCCCAGGGACAGGCGGTGTTTGCCTGTCGCGAGGCACTTCGCTTTCCGCAGGCGTTGCGGCGAGCCTCCTCGGCGCTAGCGCCTGCGGGGTCTCACCTGCTCTGTACTCCTGCAGGAGTCTCGTGCCTTCCGCGCAAATCAACAGGATATAAATCATCAGTATCCATTAACACACCTTATATTCAATTTAAGCTTCCTTGGCTTCTGTTTCACCGAGTAATTGTTTATGTTTTGCGGCTGCGTTAACTTGTTCATCCGCATGGTATGATGAACGAACTAACGGCCCAGCTTCACAGTGGCTGAACCCTTTTGCAAGGGCAATGTCACGTAACTCCGCAAATTCATCTGGATGATAGTATTTTTCAACCTTTAAGTGGCTTTTAGATGGCTGCAGATACTGACCTATGGTCATAATGTCCACATTATTGGATCTTAAATCATCCATGACTTCAATAATTTCTTCCTTAGTTTCACCTAAACCTACCATTAAGCTTGATTTTGTTGGAATGGTTGGCTGCATTTCTTTTGCTCTGCGTAAGAACTCAAGAGAGCGTTCATACTTAGCCCTCGCTCTAACTCTAGGTGTTAATCTTTTCACCGTTTCAATATTATGATTCAAGATATCAGGTTTTGCATCCATTAACAGAGCTAGATTTTCTTCTTTCCCACCCATGTCTGAAGGAAGGACTTCAATACTTGTAAATGGATTTTTTCTTCTAATGGCCCTAACTGTTTCCGCAAATACAGCTGCACCGCCATCTTTTAAATCATCCCGGGCTACTGCTGTAACGACAACATGTTTTAAGTTCATCAATTGGACAGAGTCTGCCACGCGTTCTGGTTCTTGCAAATCTAATTCTGTTGGTAACCCTGTTTTAACCGCACAGAAACGGCACGCACGAGTACACGTATCACCGAGTATCATAAAGGTAGCGGTCCTTCTTTCAGCCCAGCATTCGTGAATATTTGGGCAGCGTGCTTCTTCACATACAGTATGTAAGTTTTTTTCACGCATCATCTTTTTTAAACCTGTATAGTGTTCATTCGTATTTAATTTTATTTTCAACCATTCTGGTTTTCTTAAGTAATCTGCATTTTTGCTCACTAATTCCACCCCTATAAATGAGTTTGCTCCTTGTCACTTTACCATACTTTTTGTAACAACAAAAGCATACAACCTTCTTAACCCCTATTTCCAATTATTGATCATTATGAAATAGCCTAGAAGTCATAAACTAAAAGCGTACAATAATCGGAAGGAGGATTCCTGTGCGGGCATTTCTGATAATTGGAACTTTCCTCTTATTAATGAGCAGCATATCTCCCAGGGATGCTCATGCTAAAGCTCCTGATGAATATCAGGAAAGGATGAGGTTATATAAGAAGGTGGAAACCATCACACAAATTCCATGGTATTACTTAGCCGCTGTGGATCAATACGAAAGGAATATTCGCGCGGTACGCAAGGACTTACCAAAGGCGGAAAGTGTGATAGGAATTTATTTTACCCCCGAGAAATGGGCAGGACCAGCCAATCCAAATCCAACAGATGATAACCCTGCAATGATTCAGTTTTTTGGCGGTATGGGCGTGGATGGAGATGGAGATGGTAAAGCCAGTATAAAGAACGATGAAGATGTCTTATATGCTTTTGCCAATTATCTTTTATCATATGGGATAGACCATGATAATATAAAAATCGGTCTATGGAATTATTATCATCGTGACAAAACAGTTGGGATTATTGCGGATAAGGCGAAGATTTACCGTCATTTCGGCCGTTTAGAATTGGATTCACATGTTTTCCCTTTACCATTACGCAGCAATCATAGTTATCGCAGTACCTGGGGCGATGCACGAGGCTGGGGTGGAAGAAGAATTCACGAAGGTACAGACATTTTTGCTGGCTACGGGGTTCCTGTCCGCGCTACAAACTATGGCATCGTTGAAATGAAGGGTTGGAATAAATTCGGCGGCTGGAGAGTAGGAATCCGTGATATTAATAATACGTATCATTATTTTGCTCATCTTAGTGGTTTTGCTAAAGATTTAAAAGTGGGTCAAATAGTGGAACCCGGAACTTTAATCGGCGGTGTTGGCAGTTCTGGATATGGGCCTCCAGGGACATCAGGTAAATTCCCTCCCCATTTACATTATGGAATGTACAAAGATAACGGCTATACTGAGTGGTCCTTTGACCCAACTCCACATTTAAGATTGTGGAAACAGCAAGAGAGACAGGCATTGAAAAAGAATAAGAAGTAAGGACTGTCACAATGACAGTCCTTTTAACTTTCTGGAGGTGGTATTTGAATAGATGGTGTAATACCATTTCCGCCGTTATTATAGAATTGTGGGACTTCCCCCTGTATCAATCTGCCGCCAACCGGAATTTTCTGTTCAAGCTTGGTAATTTCTGTTGCAAACGGCGTAATAATTTGTACCGACACCTCCAAGTGGATGGCAACATCAATCCATGTATTATTGATTCCCATTGGTTTGGGATCAATTTTCACATCCGGCCTCACTTCACCAATTGCATGAAATCGAACGGGTATTTTTGGACCTAGGTTTCCCAATAACGCCATATTGGTTGCCTGCCCCAGCGGAACATTCCAAACAATCCCATCTTCACGTTGCTTCTTTTCTATCTCAATATCCACATCGGTTAATCGCTCTAAGGAGGAGAGATCTCCTTTTTCTGCTGCATTTAAGTTTTTCTGAATTTCACTCGTAATTTCAGATAATTTTTGGTTAATGACTTCTGTCTTTAAACTAGCACTCGGCGCCGCACCATTTTGGCCGGGTTCGACCGCAATCACATCCCCTACTTCAACCGTTTTTTTGTTGATTGCCTTATTGATAACCTGTGAGGCAATTTGTTTTGTTTTGGATTCCGCATATCTCATCAAGGAAGGCTCAATTCCCTTGTTCACCAGCCATATTCCCATTGCAGTAGATAGGAGAAAGAATACAAACGATAATAACATTACATATCGGAAAGGTAATGGTCCCTTTTTTCGGTGACGTACACGAAATTTTGCCAAGTTTGATCCCCCCTTACATGTTATATGTATGCGATGAAAAGGTGAACTAGCCTAAAAATTTTAATGGAGTTATCCTTATCCATAAAAAAAAGCCTGCACATTTGCAAGCTTTTTAGATCATTTTTAGCAAGGCGTCTTTTCCCAGCATTCCTTTTGTGACTCCTAATCTTTCCGCCTCGACCGTAACTGATTCCATTGGAGCATTAAGGAGTTGTTCAATGGTTCTTACCCCTACTGCTCTCGCAGCAATGATTTTGCGATCCTTTAACTTTTCGTTCAACAACCCGACATCTAAAGCACCGCACATAATGTATCCCTTGTCACTGCTTACCGAGAGCAGTGTTGTTTTTGGTAGTAAGACAGTAACAGCCAAGAACGTGTGACCATTAATCTCTACCGGTGATAGCTCAATCAATTTACACACTCCTTTCCTCACTACCAACTTATGAAAGCGAAGGAAAAAGCGTGTAAATAATATTGGACTACTGTTGTAATTTCCATTTTAATAAGTCTCGCAAAAACTCGGGAAGGAAATATTCCTTTTGCTTATTCGGAAAAACTTCTTTAAAAAAGTGCCCGAAGGTAAACATATCTGGAATAGCCAGTGAGTATGTCTTCTCATAATCTAGTTCAAGGTCATTTATAAGGATGTCGTTGTTTTCCTTAAAAGCAATCCGAGAATATACACTGGCTCCCATTACTGTCCCCCTAAAGCCAAGGCCTACTACATGTTTATGCGCCCAGTCTTCCTCCCTCGTTTCAAGTAGAACCTTCCTCAACTCACTACCTGTGAGTTCAATTTTACAGGGATTAATAGGATGAGGACAGATGGTAAGTAAATCATAAGCAGTCACATCGCCTGAAAGTGAACCCAAAATAAGACCTGCATTTATAAAAGCACAATCTGCATCACACCATTCTCTTAATGCATTACACAAGATTTGTGAAAGCTCTGTAACTTGGAAAGAATCATGCTTGTATTCATTAGTCAATGTGGTAATTTTTTGCTTTAATATTTTTTTTCCTTTACGGTAAAGTTCCTTGGAAATTGCCTTCTCATCAGGTACTGGCGGAAGTTCCATTACATTGTACAATTTTGCTTGTTTCTTAATAAGCTTTTTTTCGTCTATATGAAGTGTAACATGCCCAACATACCTTCCATGCTTTCCAGCTCCGGCAATCAGAGTCTGACCCAAATGCTTGCCTTCAGGTAGTGCGTGGTGTGTATGACCGCCAAGTATCACGTCAATTTCGGGATATTCCATTGCAATTCGCTCATCATGGCTTAGCCCCAAATGAGAAAGAAGAATGATGATATCAGATTGTTCTTTTAAAGGTTGAATCCACTTCCCCAACTCTTCAAGCGGCTCAGTCAGATGCCAGCCTAACAACTCGTAAAGAAGAGAAAAATGGGCTGTCAATCCAATTACTCCAATCGCTGTACCACTTGTTGTCTGATAAACCTTATATGGTTTAAGCCATGCTGGATGCTGACTATCCTTGTTATAAAGGTTAGCGACCACAACATCAAAATCGCCTTTGTCATACAAATGATTCAAAGATTCATAAGGAAAATTAACGCCTTCATTGTTACCTATCGTCACAGCTGTATAACCGGATTCATTTAACAATTCAATATTTCCCTGCCCATGTGTCGCCTCAGATAGCGGATGCCAACGATCAATAAAGTCACCTATATCAAAAAGTAAAAAGTCCTCACTTATTTGTGAATAAAGTGTTCTTTGATTTGTTAAGAAATGCTGAATCCGCGGCCAACGTTTTAAATGACTGTGAACATCGTTTGTATGATAAATGTGAATGGTTTCCATGCTTATTTCGCATCCTTCTTAGCCAATAATACCTTGATAAATTAATCGTATGCCAACAATAATTAATATGGTTCGTAATAATAAAACAATTGTTTTACTTTTAAGCTTCATGTTTAAATAGGCTCCTACCTTTGCTCCAATCCATGCCCCTGGCACCAATGCCAGTGCTAGCATCCAATCAACATTTCCAAGTGAAATATGGGTAATAGAGCTTAGAATCGATGTTGGCAAAATCATAAACATGGATGTTGCTGTTGCAACGTGGGGAGGAAAGAAAAAGAATAGGATCATTGTCGGAACCATTAATGATCCTCCGCCAACTCCTAATATTCCGGATAAAAAACCGACTGCGAAAGAGATAACGGTGGCTGCCAAAGGGTTAAAGCCATATTCAAAGAGTTTCCCTGAATTATCGGTGTAACTCCTGACAATACCCTTTTCTTTACGAAACGGAATGGGTTTTAGTTTGTCTTTTAATAGCAGAACAAATGAAACAAATATGATAAAAATTCCAAAGAATAAATTGAATGATTTTAAGTTTAAAATTTCCGTAACCCATGCTCCGAGGATACTCCCTGGACCACTTCCAATCAAAAAGATCAAGCCGCTTTTATAGTCTACTGTTTTATGTTTCATATAAGCTAACGTCGAAGACAGCCCGGTAAAAATCATCGTGAAAAGCGAGGTACCTACAGCTGTCTGAGGAGAGATATAACCAAATCCCGATAAAGAGCCTAAAAAGAGTAAGGAAGGAACAATCACGATTCCTCCGCCTAGTCCAATTAAGCTCCCTAAGGAACTACCTGCAATTCCTATTATTATTAAAACAATCCACTCCATTATTTTTCTCCTTTACACTAAAATAAATCAAGCTGTCTAGGAGCAAGATCATCATATTTTATTCCTAAGAGGTTAATCATTTCTTTCGCATTATCTGCAGCATCTCCGCCAGAATTGTTATTAAATAGGACATAGAGGTTCTTGGATTCCTTGGTTAATCTTTGGATTATATCTGCCCACTCTTGAAGTTCTTGCTGATTGTATCGATAAAGGTACCTGACTTCACGCCAATCACTATCTTGGCGTTTTTGCCAGCCGTGGACGTTACGTCCATGAAACCGAATCAACAGATTTTCGGAATCAGTTGTCTCTAATATAGTTGGTATTGACCCCTCACCTGATTGCGGCTCATCACAAATACTATGGATCCACTTTTCCTCTTTCATAAATTGCAATGTATGCTGGCTGTAACGGGGTGTAAACCAGGATTGGTGCCTAAATTCAAGTGCGCATGGTATATCTCCCATTTGTGCTTTACACCATCTTAAATATTCAACATTCTCCTGTTTACAATCAAACCATGGCGGAAATTGAAAAAGCACCATGGCTAATTTATTTGCTTCTATGTATGGTTCTAACGATTCCTTAAAGGCGTGAAACATTTCCTCCTTTGTTTCAAAAGGTATTTCACCACGCTGATGTCCTGTCATCCCTTGGTAAGCCTTCACGATGAATTGGAAAGAGTCTGGGGTATCTTTTACCCATTTAACTGCATTCCGCTTCGGTTGGATGGCATAAAAAGCCGTATCCACTTCGACTGTCGGGAAATGTCCTGCATACTCCTTTAACTTATCACGGGGTGAGATTTGACCTGGATATAAGCTGTCATGATCTCCCCAGCCTGTTACACCTATATAAATCAACTACATCACCTCCACATGCTAATAATAGCATAACCTTAATTGCTGCTTTTTTCTATCCGAGAGTATTTTCTTGTTATCCAAGAGTGTTTTCCGCTATCCGAGAGTTATCTCGCTTATCCGCAACTAATTCCTGCCATCCGCAACTAATTCCTGCCATCCGCAACTAATTCCCGCCATCCGCAACTATTTCCCGCCATCAGGAACTAATTCCCCGCCATCCGCAACTAATTCCGACCATCCGCAACTATTTCCCTGCCATCCGCAACTAATTCCCGCCATCCGCAACTATTTCCCGCCATCTGCAACTAATTCCCCGTCATCCGCAACTAAACGTAAAAATCCGCCTGCCAAAGCGGCAAGCGGACCTATAAATATTAACCGATAGAACCTTCCATCTCAAACTTGATGAGACGGTTCATTTCGACTGCGTATTCCATTGGAAGTTCTTTTGTAAATGGCTCGATGAAGCCCATTACGATCATTTCAGTTGCTTCTTGTTCTGAAATTCCGCGGCTCATGAGGTAGAAGAGCTGCTCTTCAGATACCTTAGAAACCTTTGCTTCGTGCTCAAGTGAAATGTTATCGTTTAGGATTTCGTTGTATGGAATAGTATCAGATGTTGACTGATTATCCATAATCAACGTATCACATTCGATATTTGCACGTGCACCATCCGCTTTACGTCCAAAGTGAACAACACCACGGTATGTTACTTTACCGCCATGCTTAGAAATTGACTTAGAAACAATCGTAGATGAAGTGTTTGGAGCTAAGTGAATCATTTTTGCTCCTGCATCCTGGTGCTGACCTTTACCTGCAATTGCAATGGATAATGTCATACCACGAGCGCCTTCACCTTTTAAGATGACAGCTGGGTATTTCATTGTTAATTTAGAACCAATGTTACCATCAATCCATTCCATTGTTGCATTTGCTTCACAAACTGCACGCTTAGTAACTAAGTTAAATACGTTGTTCGCCCAGTTTTGAATCGTTGTGTAACGGCAATAAGCATCCTTTTTGATGATGATTTCAACTACTGCACTGTGAAGGGAGTTCGTTGTATAAACTGGAGCTGTACAGCCTTCTACATAATGAACATGTGCGCCTTCATCAACGATGATTAATGTACGCTCAAATTGTCCCATATTTTCAGAGTTAATTCGGAAATACGCCTGCAATGGAGTATCCACTTTAACACCTGGTGGTACATAAATGAATGAACCGCCAGACCAAACTGCAGAGTTCAATGCTGCAAATTTGTTATCTGTTGGTGGGATAACCTTTGCCCAGTGCTCACGGAAGATATCTTCATTTTCTCTTAAGGCAGAATCAGTATCTTTAAAAACGATACCTAAGTCTTCTAGTTCTTCCTTCATGTTATGATAAACAACTTCAGATTCGTATTGCGCAGATACACCAGCAAGATACTTTTGCTCTGCTTCAGGAATACCTAGTTTATCGAATGTTGCTTTAATTTCATCTGGTACTTCATCCCATGATTTTTCAGATTTCTCAGATGGTTTTACATAATAAGTGATTTCGTCAAAATTCAATGAGCCTAAATCTCCGCCCCATTGAGGCATTGGCATTTTATAAAAATGCTCTAAAGATTTCAAACGAAAATCAAGCATCCATTGTGGTTCATTTTTTAACTTTGAAATTTCTTCTACAATTTCACTTGTTAAACCACGTTTTGATCGGAATATAGAAACGTCCTTATCGGCAAAACCGTATTTATAATCTCCGATTTCCGGCATTTTCTTCGCCATCGACCTGTTCCTCCTTCTTTGAAAAGCGGAAGCGCCTTGCTCAGCCCCGACAAGTGCTGGAGGGCCTGCCGGTGAAGTCGTTCTTTGACTTCATTGGCAGGACCGAAGCAACCTCGAGGGGCTAGGCGCTGGAGCTAGACATCTCCCACTTTTTCGTTTACTTTTGTTCCTCTTCAGTTAATCCTTTTTCCATTGCCTTCCACGCTAATGTGGCACATTTAATACGAGCTGGAAACTTCGCAACTCCCTGAAGTGCTTCAATATCACCAAGATCGATATCGTCATCGTACTCTTTCCCTTGCATAATATCAGAAAAAATCTTCGAAAGCTTGATCGCTTCCTCTACTTTTTTCCCTTTAATCGCTTGGGTCATCATCGAAGCGGATGACATTGAAATGGAACAGCCCTCTCCCTCAAATCTTGCATCGATTACAACTCCATCTTCAACCTTAAAGGTCAATTGAATTCGATCGCCGCAAGTAGGGTTGTTCATATTAATTGTATGACTGCCATCTTCTAAAATCCCGCGATTTCGTGGATTTTTATAATGGTCCATAATTACCCGACGGTATAAATTATCTAAGTTATTAGAAGACATCGCTGAAATACTCCTTTGTTTTCACAAGTCCTTCAACCAGCTTATCAATATCGTCTTCTGTGTTGTATAAGTAAAAGCTTGCACGAGCCGTTGCTGATGCCTTAAGCCATTTCATCAACGGCTGGGCACAATGATGTCCTGCACGGACAGCAATGCCCTCAGCGTCAAGAACAGTTGCGACATCATGTGGATGCACATCGCTAATATTAAAGGTAACAAGACCTGCACGTTTAGAAGCGTCTAAAGGTCCATAAATTGTCATTCCAGGAACCGAAGACATTTTATCTAGCGCGTACTCTGCCAGCTTATGCTCATGCAGTGCAATATTATCTAAGCCAATTTCATTTAAAAAGTCAATTGCTGCTCCAAGACCTATGGCCCCTGCAATAATCGGTGTTCCGGCTTCAAACTTCCATGGAAGCTCTTTCCATGTAGATTCTTGTAAATGAACGAAATCGATCATTTCACCGCCAAATTCAATGGGTTCCATTTTTTCCAACAAATGCTTTTTCCCATATAACACTCCAATACCTGTGGGAGCACACATCTTATGCCCAGAAAAAGCCAAGAAGTCGCAATCTAAATCTTGAACATCTATTTTCATATGTGGTGCACTTTGTGCGCCATCGACCACCATAATCGCACCATTCTCGTGAGCAATTTTAGCAATTTCCTTAACAGGGTTAATAACCCCTAGAACGTTCGATACTTGCATTACAGAAACTACACGTGTATTGGCCGTTATGGTTGCCCGAGCATCATCAAGAGAAATCGTTCCATCCTCTTGAAGCGGGATGTACTTCAACGTTGCTCCTGTCCGTCTTGCAACCTGCTGCCAAGGAATGATGTTACTATGGTGCTCCATATAGGTAATGACGATTTCGTCACCAGCACTTAGGTTATCAGCTGCATAGCTAGCCGCAACCGTATTTAATGCAGTTGTCGTACCCCGGGTAAAAATAACCTCCTGGGTAGACTTTGCATTAATAAACTTACGAACCTTTTCCCTTGCTCCTTCGTATGCATCTGTCGCTCTAGTTCCGAGCGTATGAACACCACGATGAACATTGGAATTGATTTCTTTATAATATTTTTCCATTGTCTCAATAACTTGGATCGGTTTCTGAGAAGTAGCAGAACTATCTAGATAGACAAGCGGTTTACCATTTACTTCCTGATCTAAAATAGGGAATTGACGACGAATATCATGGACATTCATTATCGTACTTTCCTTTCAATTACTGCAGTTAATTGCTTTTTAACTCCTTCGATTGGAAGCTGATTAACTACAGGTGCAAGGAAGCCATGAATAACAAGGCGTTCTGCTTCTTTCTTTGGAATTCCGCGGCTCATTAGATAATATAGCTGCACTGGATCCACACGTCCAACGGATGCAGCGTGACCCGCTGTTACATCATCTTCATCGATAAGAAGAATTGGGTTTGCATCTCCACGTGCTTTTTCACTAAGCATAAGCACACGTGATTCCTGTTCTGCATTCGATTTTGAAGCACCATGTAAGATATGGCCAATTCCATTAAAAATGGACGAAGCGCTATCCTTCATAACACCATGCTTCAAAATATAACCTTCAGTGTTTTTACCAAAATGAACTACTTTTGTTGTAAAGTTTTGAGTTTGCTCGCCACGTCCTACAACAACCGTTTTGGTATCTCCATAAGCACCATCACCAACAAGGTTGGTTGTATTTTCTGAGATGGTATTACCTTCATTCATTAAACCTAGAGCCCATTCAATTCGAGCATCTCTGCCTGCAGAACCACGACGATTCACGTAGGTTGTGATGCCCTTCGCAAGAGTATCCACGGCACCATACTGAACTTTAGCACCAGCATTTGCGATTACTTCTGTCACAATATTAAAAACACCATTTGCAGATTCAAGTGTTGACAGATAGTTTTCTACATATGTCACGGAACTATTATCGTCTGCAACGACAATGACATGATTGAAAAGGTTCGTATCTGCATGATCATGTAAATAAATAGAATGGATAGGTTCTTTAACTTCAACATTTTTAGGAATGTATAAGAATGCTCCACCATTTACAAGTGCTGCATGTAAGGCAATTAGACGATGTTCATCAGTCTTAACTGCTTCTGTTAAAAAGTATTTTTGCACAAGTTCACTGTGTTCCCGAATAGCTGTAAAGATATCTGTAAAAATAACCCCTTGCCCTTTTAACTCCTCTGTTAGGGAAATATAAGCAGGTGTATGATTACGTTGAATATATAAATTTTTAGCTGCTGTCTCATCACCAATTAACGCTTTTACCTCTTCAGGAAGTTCAGCAAGTGATGTAAACCCGCTGCTTTTTACAGTATGAGTATCAAATTTAGTGAAGTTCCACTTATCAATTTTTGTTTTATCAGGTCTTGGCATTGGCAGAGTCTCGCTCAATTCAAAAGCTTTTAGACGAAATTCTTCCATCCACGCAGGCTCGTTCATTTCTTTTGAAAAAGAACGAACAAAATCTTTATCAAATGATAAATTCGTTTCTGTTGTCATGATTATCCTCCTAACGCTAAACTCTTACGCTTCTTGCCCAACTGTTTCATCTTCGATTCCAAGTTCTTGCTTGATCCAGTCATATCCTTCTGCTTCTAAGCGTTGTGCAAGTTCTGGTCCACCAGATTTCACAATGCGGCCCTGCATCATTACATGCACATGGTCAGGAGTGATATAGTTTAAAAGTCGTTGATAGTGTGTGATAATTAAACATCCGAAATTTTCTCCGCGCATTTGATTGATTCCCTTTGAAACCACTTTCAAGGCGTCAATATCTAATCCAGAGTCAATTTCATCTAAAATTGCAATCTTCGGCTCAAGCATCATTAATTGAAGAATTTCATTACGTTTTTTCTCTCCACCTGAGAAACCTTCATTCAGGTAACGCTGTGCCATATCAAGATCCATTTCAAGGAATTCCATTTGTTTATCCATTTTACGGATGAATTTCATTAAAGAAATCTCATTTCCTTCACCTAGGCGGCTATTAAGCGCAGAACGCAAGAAATCGGCGTTTGTAACACCATTAATTTCACTTGGATATTGCATTGCCAGAAATAGACCTGCACGTGCACGTTCGTCTACTTCCATTTCAAGTACATTTTCATCATCTAACATGATAGAACCGCTAGTGACTTCATACTTTGGATGACCCATGATGGCAGAAGAAAGAGTAGATTTACCAGTACCGTTTGGTCCCATAATTGCGTGAATTTCTCCACCTTTTATTTCAAGGTTTACACCTTTTAAAATTTCTTTCTCATCAATTGCTACATGTAAATCTTTGATAGTTAATGTTGATCCAGCCATATATATACCTCCGCAAAGATAATTTTGTATCTTGAAGCCTTAAACGTTTGGCTCAAAATTCATTCTCACTTTATTCTCATTACAATCTTATAACAAATAGAATCTGTTAGCAACTCATAAACCGTAATAACGCTACTGAAAAGAAAAAGAATATTTATTTTCACTACACCCAAACTAAATGAGAATGTATAAGCAATAAAGGAGTATGTTAATTCAGAATTTTATATCTTGTGACCGCTTTATGTATTCACATACGAACTAAATCATAACTTATTTTTCTCTAGTTTGCCAAGGCTTCCGCATTATTATTTCCTTCCTATTTTTACCTATCAGTTTAAATTCATGTATATAAAAAGAAAAACCAGTGAATCATGATCACCGGCTTTTACGTTTCTTCCTATTTAATAGTATCTTTTTAGTTAGTCTAGGATGTTATTCTCCTGGAATAACAGCACCTTGGTATTTTTCTTCCAGGAATTTTTTAATTTCCTCTGATTGAAGAACCTCTACTAGTGTTTTAATCTCTTCACGGTCTTTGTCCTCAGAGCGAACGACAACAAGGTTTGCTGGTACTACGTCATCGCCTTCAAATGCAATTCCATACTTTCCAATGTCAATTCCGCCTTCTAATGCATAGTTCGTATTAATTACGACCGCATCACCTTCACCGCTCTCAAAAGAAGAAGCTAATAGTTTTGCTTCAATTAAAGTTGAGAAATCAAGGTCCTTTGGATTCTCAACAATATCCTCCACTCTAGCATTCGCTCCAACGCCTTCTTTAAGCTTAATTAATCCTTCTTTTTCAAAAATAGGTAAAATACGTCCATGATCACTTAGTGAATCACTCATAATAATTTTTGCACCTTTTGGAAGCTCATCTAGGCTTTTGTATTCCTTAGAATAAATTCCGATTGGTTCCTTATGAACGCCGCCTACACTTACAAAATCGAAGTCCTTATTTTCTTCCATTTGCAATTCTAAATACCCTGGTGTTTGAAAGTAGTTTGCATCTAGTTCTTTATCTCTTAACGCTACGTTTGGCAGGATATAATCTTGAAAAACTTGCACTTCTAGGTCAATGCCTTTTTCCTCTAATAATGGTTTTGCTGCATCTAACACTTCTGCATGCGGTACAGCAGATGCTCCCACAACTAACTTTTTATTTCCTTTTTCTCCTCCGTTATCAGCACTATCGTCTTTAGCGCCGCCGCAAGCTGTCAGGGCAAATGCTAATAAGGCAATGATAATTAAACTAAATACTTTTTTCATAATCTAACTCCTCCTGTTATCGTTTATCTGTTCTTTTTGTAAAATAATCACCAATAAATTGGATAATAAAAACCAAAATTAAAATAGCAACCGTTGCAACTAAAGTAACAATGGGCCTATTGCGCTGAAAACCTTCAAGGTAGGCAAAATGTCCAAGCCCCCCTGCTCCGATTACTCCAGCCATTGCTGTAAAACTTACTAATGAAATTGCTGTAACCGTTAGCCCTGAAATTAAAGCTGGCAAAGATTCCGGAATTAATACTTTAAAGATAATACGACCATGTGTTGCTCCCATTGATTGTGAGGCCTCAATAACCCCTTTATCGATTTCCCTAAGAGCAATTTCTACCATTCTGGCGTAAAAAGGAGCTGCGCCAATAATTAAGGCAGGCAGTGCTGCATTTGCACCAAGCATGGTTCCAACCAATAATTTTGTAAAAGGAATTAATAAAACAATTAAGATAATAAAGGGGATGGATCTGAAAATATTTACAAAGGCGGCAATAATCACATTTACCGTCCTATTTTCCCATAAATTACCTTTATCTGTAAGAAATAGCAGCAGACCAAGGACTATTCCTAAGATAAATGTAGTAAGTACTGAAATGGAAGTCATATAAAGGGTTTCTATCGTTGCCTCCCATAACTGATCCCACTTAACCATTTCAAATAAGCTAGCCATTACTAATCACCTCCACACCGACTTGTTGAGAGTGGATATAATTAATGGCTTTCTGAATAACGTCTGCCTTTCCATCTAAGTGTATAAATAAAGTACCGTAGGACCCATTTTGAGTGTGTGAAATTTTCCCTTGCAAGATGTTTACGACAACGTCAAAATCCCTGATTAGAGTGGTGATCAATGGCTGTTCTGCTGCCTCTCCAACAAACGAGAGCTGTACCACCTTTCCATACGGATAACGTTCGAGTAAATGCTCAATCGTTTCTTTGGTTTCTTCTGGTTCCGTTACCTGTTGTACAAATCGTTTTGTAATAGACTGCTTTGGGTTTTTAAAAACATCTAACACCTGACCCAGTTCTACGATTCTACCACTTTCCATAACGGCTACACGATGACAAATTTTACGAATAACATGCATTTCATGTGTTATTAAGACAATGGTTAAGCCAAGTCTTTTATTAATATCTACTAACAAATCCAATATAGAATCAGTCGTTTGCGGGTCTAATGCAGAAGTAGCTTCGTCGCAAAGCAGAACTTTAGGATTATTAGCAAGTGCCCGGGCTATTCCTACACGCTGTTTTTGTCCGCCGCTAAGCTGTGATGGATATGCATTTTCTCTTCCCTCCAGGCCGACTAATTTAATCAGTTCGTTTACCCGTTTCTGCCTATCTGCACCGGTAACTCCAGCGATTTCTAAAGGAAAAGCAATATTTTCGCTGACTGTCCTTGACCAAAGCAAGTTAAAATGTTGAAAAATCATACTAATTTCCTGACGCGCTTTCCTAAGTTCACTGCCTCTAATCTTTGAAATCACGCGGCCAGCAACGGTAACTGATCCTTCAGTTGGAAGCTCTAGACCATTTAGCATTCGAATTAAAGTACTTTTTCCTGCACCACTATATCCAATAACACCAAAAATCTCTCCTTGATGTATTTCTAAGTTAACATTATCGACTGCCTTCAGCTGCCCTTGCTTAGAAGGGAAAACCTTACGGACATCTTTTATAGAAATCATTCCATCACCTACTTTTTTATCCAATAAAATATGAATGACAAAAATTCCAGCT
>Ga0182744_1001120_pt1 | contig 24049 bp, 15 predicted proteins | sample eDN3rd30CKraftMG_FD_128525 | JGI IMG/M metagenome (GOLD analysis project Ga0182744, IMG submission 128525) | Enriched Miracle-Growth compost microbial communities from Emeryville, California, USA - eDNA 3rd pass 30_C Kraft MG (version 2) (version 2) ... | reverse complement strand
CCAAGAGTATGTGGACATCTATGCGGCAACCGCAAAGGCGCGTATAGCAGCAGGTGTGCCAAAGGATTCAGAACCAAAGGGTGCTGCTGCACCCGGTGGCCGACCTGTACCTCAGGTTCAGGTTCCGGAACCACCGGCATCAGAGGATGATGCCAACGTAGACTGAGTTCTGGAGACCCTCGGGCCGTCGGAGCGTCGATAGCCCGGAGTAGTTTCTCTCTGATGTGGTGTCAGCTGAGCCGCTTTTGGCGGGTGCCTGGCATCAGGGAGGACCGCACTGTGAAAATCCGTCGTTCGCGTACGTGGGCGACATGAGGAAAAGGTTGTTGGAATGACTGTTCGTCGCGTCGCGTTGCTCACCGCCGGTGGTTTCGCCCCTTGTCTTTCGTCTGCGGTTGGTGGCCTCATTGAGCGCTACACGGAGATCGCTCCCGAGGTGGAGATTATTGCTTACCAGTACGGCTACCATGGCTTGTTGACCGGAAACAAGATCGTTGTGACTCCGGAAGCTCGTAAGCAGGCTGGTGTCTTGCACCGTTTCGGTGGCTCGCCCATTGGTAACTCCCGTGTCAAGCTCACCAACGCCGCGGACTGCGTTAAGCGTGGTTTGGTCAAGGAGGGCGAAAACCCGTTGACTGTGGCTGCTGAACGCCTCAAGTCAGATGGCGTTGATGTGCTGCACACGATTGGTGGAGACGACACAAACACCACCGCGGCAGATCTGGCAGCATACCTCGCTGAACACGACTACGGCCTGACAGTTGTTGGTCTGCCAAAGACCATTGACAACGATGTTGTGCCTATTCGTCAGTCACTCGGTGCATGGACTGCTGCTGAGGAAGCCTCACAGTTTGCATTCAACGTGATTGGTGAGCACCGCTCTGGACCGCGCATGCTGATTGTCCACGAGGTTATGGGTCGCCACTGTGGTTGGCTGACCGCTGCTGCCGCAGCCGAATACCGCAAGTTCCTAGACACCCTTGAGTGGGCTCCGGAACTTGGCTTGACGCGCGAGCGTTGGGACATCGACGCAGTCTTTGTACCGGAGATGAAGGTGGACATTGATGCTGAGGCGGCACGTCTGCGCGCAGTCATGGACGCCAAGGGCAACGTCAACATTTTCCTTTCGGAGGGTGCGGGCATGCACGAGATTGTCGAGCAGATCGAATCTGAGGGTGGCGCAGTTGAGCGTGACCCGTTCGGCCACGTCAAGCTTGACACCATCAACCCTGGTCAGTGGTTTGCTAAGCAGTTTGCCGAGAAACTCGGTGCTGAGAAGGTTATGGTCCAGAAGTCTGGCTACTACTCGCGTGCAGCCGCAGCAAACGCTGAGGACCTCCGTTTGATCAAGTCGATGACTGACCTTGCGGTCGAGTGCGCACTTCGTGGCGAGTCCGGCGTGATCGGCCACGACGAGGAGCACGGCGACGTTTTGCGTGCCATCGAGTTCCCACGTATTGCGGGAGGCAAGCCATTCAACATCAACCAGCAGTGGTTCGATGAGTTGCTCGCTGGTATCGGCCAGGCAAAGGTAACTGCCTGACATGACCTCTGTGAATGACGATGTGTTTCTTGCCGGTCTAGATAATTTCAGGACTCTGCAGGCCGACCAGCAACCGGTGTGGCCGGATGCGAGCAAGCTTGCGGATGCGGTTGGGAAGTTAGGCGCTGTGGCGCCACTCGTCATTCCACATGAAACGGAACTGCTCACCTCGCGCCTGGCAGCAGCCGGGCGCGGGGAAGCGTTCCTCCTGCAAGGCGGAGATTGCGCGGAAACGTTCGCCGAGGCGAATGCTGACCGTATCCGAAACAAGATCCGTACCATTTTGCAGATGGCCGTTGTTTTGACACACGGCGCGTCAATGCCCATCATCAAGATGGGGCGCATGGCCGGGCAGTATGCAAAACCTCGCTCTTCACACGAAGAAACTCGCGATGGGGTTACGCTTCCGGTCTATCGTGGCGACATGGTCAACCAATATGAGTTTGATCAGGCTTCTCGCACTCCCGACCCTGACCGGCTAGTTCAGGGATACAACATCGCTTCCGCCACTGCCAACATTATTCGCGCTTTCACCACCGGCGGCTATGCCGATCTGCGGCAGGTGCATGAGTGGAATCGTGGGTTCATGGAGAACCCGGCATATAAGCGCTATGAGTCGACTGCTGCAGAGATTGATCGTGCGATCCGTTTCATGGATGCGTGCGGAGCGGATTTTGACCAGCTACGAAGCGTGGAGTTCTATGTTTCGCACGAGGCATTATTGCTGGACTACGAACGCGCGATGGTCCGAATGAACCCGATTTCAGGGTTGCCGTATGACTCGTCTGGCCACTTTTTGTGGATTGGCGAGCGAACGCGCAAGATTGATGGCGCTCACGTGGATTTCCTGTCTCACGTGTCTAACCCGATCGGCGTAAAGCTTGGCCCTACCACGTCGCCAGATGATGCGCTTCGGTTACAGGAAAAGCTCAACCCCAACGGGATCGAAGGCCGGCTAACTTTCATTACTCGCATGGGCGCGGGCAAGATCCGTGAAGCGTTACCTGCAATCGTTGAGAAGGTGACCCGTGAAGGTTCCCCGGTGACGTGGGTGTCGGATCCGATGCACGGTAATACGATCACGTCTGCTTCAGGCTATAAGACACGTCGCTTTGATGATGTACTCGATGAGGTTCGGGGATTCTTTGAGGTGCACGAGTCTGCCGGCTCGGTGCCTGGTGGGTTGCACTGTGAACTGACTGGTGATGACGTCACTGAAGTATTGGGCGGCTCTGAGGAGATTTCCGACGAGACCCTTGCGTTGCGTTATGAGACGCTTGTTGATCCTAGGCTCAATCACCAGCAGTCCCTTGAGATGGCATTTCAGGTTGCGGATATGCTCAAGAATTTTGGTGATCGGGGTTAGGCCCCAGTCCTGAAGTCAGGCGTAGCACTGAGAATCAGAACACAGTAATTGTGATTGTGCTGCCCTTGGGGATTTTTGTTCCTTCTTTTGCGTCTTGCAGCCGGACAAGGTCAAAGAATCCCTGAAGGTATTTGCTTACCTTTACTTTGAATCCGCGTGCCTCGAGGATTGCGGTTGCTTCTGCACTGGAGTGTCCCTTCACATCAGGAACTTCAATGAGCTCAGGTCCAAGCGAGACAGTGATTGTAACGGTGTCGCCACGATGGCCGCTGGTGCCCTGCTTGGGCTCCTGAGAGATGACAGTTCCTTCGGGGACTGTGTCGCTGTTGGCTTTTTCTACTTTGACTTTGAGTTCCCAAGCCTTGAGCAGTTTGGTGGCCGAGTCTTCAGATTCGCCTACGACTTGTTGAATCTTGATGGGCTCAGGGCCGTTCGCCACAGTCACGGTGATCTGTGTGTTGTGGGGGATTGATGTGCCTTCTTTTTCGGAGATGGCAAGAACAGTATTTTTCTTGGTTTTGGTGTTGTAGGTCAGTGCTTCTTTGACGTCGTGGAATCCTGCATCGTTGAGGTGTGCTAGTACTTCGTCGTAAGGCTTGCCCGTGAGTCCGGTGGGCACCTCATGCATCTCGATTCCTTTGGACACGGAAAGATCGACGGTGGAATCCTTTTTGACTCGGGAGCCCGCTGTAGGGTTGGCCTCGATAACCTCACCAGCGGGTACGGTGTCGGAGAACACTGCAGTGTATTGCGGCTGCAGCGTTGTGCCTGTGAACATATTCGCCGAGTCTTCTTGAGTAACGCCTACGATCTCGAGCGGCACAGTTGTATACGAGCCCGGACCCACGTTGTTCCACCAGTAGTAGCCGCCATAACCGCCGCCACCGAGCAGTGCAAGGACAAGGAACGCGAGGAGCGCTCGACGTCCTGCGTGTTTCTGTTTCTTGGAGGGTTTCGCTGACTTTGCACTAAGTCCGACCGTGTGCAGTGCAGAGGTTTCATGCCGCTGCGTGCGTTTACTGGAAGCGTCGTCTGATGCTTGTGGGGCAGACTCGGGGCTATGCGGGGAGTTGGATAAGTTGAGGGGGAGCGCCAACGTAGATCCGTGTGGTTCGCGAAAATTCAGCGGAACCGTTGGGTGGGCTTCTACGTGAGGACGCTTCTGCTGGTTGGCGTCGTATTCGTCGGCAACGTCTTCGGGTGATCCCACGTAGAATGCTGGCTCTTCGGCACTGTGCGTAGTAGGTGCGGAATCAAAACTTTTATCCAGCGGGTCTTGATCTGTGACGGCAAAACTCGCGGTATCGTCGCCAAGGTTTAGCCCGTTACCGGACATATCAGGCTGAAGTGCGGGAGGCTCACCTTCTGGAGAAGTGCCCGGAGTCGACTCTGACAATAGGGGAGGGGTCGCCCGCATTTGGAGTTGCGCGGGCGTGAGCTGTGCAGAGGTGGCGCGCAAAAGCGCGAGTGCCTCACTCGCGTTCGCCGGGCGATTTTCAGGATCACGAGCCGAGAACCGAGTCACCAACTGATCGAGCTGAGGTGGAATCCATGGAACGATACTTGATGGGGCTGCAACATCTTCATTTACATGCCGGAACGCAACATGGATCGGCGCGTCCCCCACAAACGGTTGGCGTCCCGTGAGCATCTCAAAAAGCATGATGCCAACGGAGTAGACATCCGTTCGCGCGTCGCCAACCCCCGTAGTTACGACTTCGGGCGCAAGATAAGCAACAGTGCCGAGCACCGTCCCGGTAGTGGCAGTAACCTCGGTGACCGCGCGCGCCAAACCAAAGTCGGTGATCTTGACCTCATTATCCTTGCTGATCAGGATATTTTCCGGCTTGACGTCGCGATGGATGAGATCGTTGCGGTGTGCGGCTGCGAGTGCGTCGAGAGTGTCCTCGGTGATCGCTAGCGCCTTTGCAACGGTGAAGGTCCCTTGCTCCTCCAATTGGTGGCGCAGGTCTGAACCTTCGACATATTCCAGGGTGAGGTAAGAGATATCGCCATCGATTCCCTGGTCATAGACGCCAACGAGACCCGGGTGGGTCACCCGCGCAGCGGCGCGCGCCTCGCGTCGAAACCGCGAGACAAAGGATTGCCCGCTGTTTCCGTTGGCAAGGTGCGGGTGCATGACTTTGAGGGCAACATTGCGGCCAAGGCGCTTGTCTGTTGCAAGGTATACGGTGGCCATCCCGCCAAGCGCAATGCGCTCTTGGACGAGGTACCGGCCATCAATAAGTTGGCCGATCAACGAGTCATGCACGGAGGTAACCACGGGTCCAATTGTAGGGTGCGAACTGAAACTTTCTGGTGAACTGACCGCTTCTGCGCGGGGTGTGCACATAAATTGCACCGCATCGTCTAGATGCACTTAACCAAAGGTGGGAGATTTGCTGTGAGGCGATACAGTTGTGGCGTGACTGAACATCTTTCCAGCAGCACCGAGCCGCTCGAGGCTCTAGTAAGTGAATGGCTAACCCAACCTGATTTCGCGCAGCGACTGGGCACCGATCCTAAGTCTGTGCGTTCCGCGCTTCGAGACCAGCGCATCATAGGGATCAAGCGAGGTACACCCAAGGTGCTCTGCATTCCCGCTGAGTTCTTGGTTCCGGCGCATATGGCAAATCCAGCTGATGTGAAGGACGACGACGGCTCAGGGAAGCTCATCATTCTTCCGTCGCTGCGTGGTACGTTGATTCAGCTTGGTGATATGCACATGAGCGACGAAGAAATCTTGACATGGATTTTTACTCCCGAGGAATCCTTGGGTAAACGACCCATTGATGCGCTGCACGAAGGAAATAAGAGCGCAGTTCGTCGGGCTGCACAGCAACTCTTGTAGCGCTGCCTAGCGAGCTCCAGCCAGTCAGAATGCTCTCGTCAGAGCGTAATTGGCGAGGTCCCTGAGGGTGTCTTTACCTACCGGGTTGAGCAGTGAATTTTCGAGTTGCTCGCTGGCGCGATGAGCCAAATCATTAACCATGTTCTGGATGCGTGCCACGGCACCTGATTTTTCAATCAATTTCAGCATGGTCGCGATGTGCGAATCATTGAGTTCTGCGCTCCCCAAATGCGTTTGCAGAAACTGTGCGTCGGCGTGGTCAAGATGATCGAGTGCATCAACTACGAGTGCGGTTCGTTTACCTTCGCGCAGGTCGTCTCCTGCGGGCTTTCCAGTGGTCTGTGGATCTCCAAAAGTGCCCAAGAGATCGTCGAGTAGCTGATAGGCGATTCCGATTGGTTGAGCAAAGTCATTTAGTTGGCGCAAGGTATCGGGTGAGGCACCAGCTAATGACGCTCCGATAAGAAGCGGGTAGACCACTGAGTAACTGGCGGTCTTCGTTTTGATGATATTGAATGCTCGTGTGCTGGCAGTCTTGAGATCAACGTCCCACGGCGCAACCTGCGCATGGACGTCGAGAAACTGTCCAACCGTTACCGTTGTGCGCATCGTGTCGAAGTAGTCGTGTGCTCGTTCGCGTTCGTCTGCGCCAAATGGAGCGATTGCTTTGCGGAACTCGTTCTCGCAGGCCACGAGTGAGAGGTCTCCTAAAAGTATCGCTACAGACGTCCCGTAGTTTTCTGGATCCCCTACGAACAGGGATGTCCGGTGGAGAGACTCAAAGGTTTTATGTGCAGTGGGGAAGCCACGTCGGGTGTCAGATCGATCCATTACGTCGTCGTGAAATAGCGCCGCGGCTTGGAATAGTTCGAGTGAAGCCCCAACTCTCATGAGTGATTCGAAGGCATCTTTATCTACTGACGCATTGTGGTCTTGCGCCGCGCGGTATCCCCAATATGCGAATGCGGGCCGAAGCCTCTTACCGCCGCTTAGGAGAGTACGCCAAGCCTCAATGAGCAGGTGGGTGTCTTGCCCAAAGGATTCCAGTAACGTGGCTTGTTCATCAAGCAGCGCCTCTAGCCGCCGTGAAACGCCGCTGCGCAGGCCTTCCTTATCGACGAGTTTGGTTGCGTCAACTGGTTTGGTGCTGCGCTGGTTGTGTGCAGCTGTGGCATCGCTCATCGGTGATCCCTGCTCTTGAGTTCCGTTCCTTAATCCTACGTGCAGTGATTTGTACAGGGTCCTTAACCTGTGATGATGCGGATCACAGTGGATCCACAGGTAGTTTCTGCCGTTGCTATCCACGGATTCGAGGCACTGGCAGACTTGCGGATATTGCCGGCCTCAATGTGGAAGGCATGACATCTGTACTTCGCATAAACCGTGCCAGTGAACTGCTCTCATGCGTTCCTTTTCAACTGGGATTTGTCCCTCAGGACAGCCTGGTCATTATTTCGCTTCGTGGACCTCGGCGTAGGGTCGGACTCATCACTCGCGTCGATATTGAGGCGCTCTTCCTTCCTGATTCACATGCCATTGACCTCATGCTCGCTCACGCCAAGTCCGATGGGGCAAGCGCTATCGTTGCTGTGCTCTATTCAAATACGCCGGATCTCTTTACTTCGTTGGAGGCCGCAGACAATGCGCAACGTGCATTCCGGCTCGTAGACGCTGCGCTAGACGAGTCGGTTCAATTCCTTGAAGCATGGATCGTTGGAGATAACGAATACTCGCACTGGATCATGCCCGACGAGGTAGGCCATCAGCCGCAATGCGTGGCGCTTCAGATAGGCGACCTAGAGTTTGGCGGAGGTATTTGCAGTGAACATTGTGGAAATCCGATCGAGTTTGAATCATCTTCTGTAAGTGCTGCGATGGTTCTCGAAGGACACAGCGTGGCAGGTAATCGGGAGCAGCTGGGACTGATTCCGCGTGCCACAACTGAGGAACGGAAGAGTGCTTACGAGGCGTACAGGCAAAACACACAGGCTCGGCGAGCCACTAACTCCGTGGATAAGCGAGCTTCATGGCGTACCAAGGTAATCGAGCTCCTTATTAGTCAGATCACGTCATGTAACTGTTTGGGAAATCCTGGGCATCGTTGCGAGGTAGCAGTTAGCGCTCGGGAACTCGGACGAATCGCCGCGGGGCTCGAAGACACACTGATTCGCGATGCATTTATTGTTCTTGTAACTTCACTCGGTGCGACGGGTGGGCGCAGGTTGATCGAAATTGGCAACGAGCTAGAACGCGCAAGGCAGGACCGCGCATCCGCGCGAAAGCTAGCTCGGATATCTGGCCACCCGAGCGTGGGCGGCCCGTGGCTGGGCGCAGAAAGAGTGCAAAAGGACGAAGCTGAGCGTCTGGAGTCGCTTGATGCGGAGCTTAGCTCGATTGCTGCGGATGCGGTGGATCGTATCGTTGACCCGCGGGCGGCTGAAGCTCCAGACGAGTGTGTTGTTGGCCGAGCACTCCAACTACTTTCCGCCTTGTTAGCAACCGCACCGTCCGCAAGTTTGGCGGGGCCTCGTGCCCTTATGGCGTTGAGCGAATGGTGGCGGGGAAACGGTGCGCTTGCACACCGACACGTCGAGGAAGGCCTCAAGATTTCGCCAGAGTACGGATTACTACGACTCGTGGAGTCTGCGCTAGACAGGGGGCTACCACCAGGCTGGCGTAGGCAGGATCAGATCTTCACCCGACTTGTTGATACGCATTGAACCTAATGTCCCACGGGAAACTTGGTGCCTTAGCGATACTGTTAGGGGAAACATCTCCTAGTGAAGGATTCAAGATGATCATCGTGGGCTATCTCGCCACCAAGGAAGGCCGCCAGGGCATTGCGGGTGCCATTGAAGAGGCAGCACGCAGGAAGTCTGCACTGACCGTTGTAGTTAGTGAAAAGGCGACGGTGACACCCCCCGATGTTCTCGCTGAACGTGAGGTTGAACTGCAAGGAATCGCGCAGTCAGCGAAGGACCGAGGAATTGAGTGTGAGATCCGAGTCTTAGCCGAGCGCCACGATGTTGCTGAAGACCTCATAGCTGTTGCAGAAGAAACGAAAGCTGACCTGATCGTCATTGGTTTACGGCGACGTTCACCAGTTGGAAAGCTCATTCTCGGTTCGAACGCACAGAGGATCTTGCTTGATGCACCGTGCCCCGTCCTTGCGGTAAAGACCGAACGCGTGCGGTGAATCCCACATGTGGGAATCATTTCGGCGATCTTTACGTTGGTAGGTCTGTCACCATGTGCGGCAAAACCCTCCGCCATAGCGGTTAATCTTGCCAATGTCACATGCGCACTAAGAAGTCAGAGGTGTAAATGCCTCCGAGTTTTTCTAACAGCAAGTACAATATAGGTTTGCGGGCTCCGCTAACGCAGCAGAACCGCCCAACTGCCTGTCCAAAATGCCGAAAGGTCTTTCGTGGCGCTCACCTCGATGAACAACGCACTTCCTCGCGAATTTGAACACCCCTCCATGCAAGCTTTGCTTGAAGCAGGCTCGGCGCAGGGGAAGGTTGACGCGGAAGTGTTCCGTGCTGCCTGCGAACACGCCGAGATCACCGATCCTAAGCGCCTAAAGGCTGTTTTTAAGGCACTTGTTCTTGCGGGAGTGGAAGTCGAAATGTCGGCCTCCGGTGCCAAGGTGGCGGCAGCGACCTCGTCTCGCTCCACCAGCGCAACAGTTCGGGCGACCAAGGCAAAAACGCCAGCCAAGAAGGCAGTCGCTGCTGAAGAATCCAGCCCCGCTGAGGAAGCAGACGAAGCGCAACCTAAGGCGCGCCGCGCTACCAAGAAAGCGGCAGATGAGGCCGCAAAGCAGCCAGCAAAGCGTGGCCGTAAGAAGAAGAGTGACGACGAGGAATTCGATGAGACTGAAGAGGTTGAAATCGAAGACCTTGAAGAGGACGCTGACGAGTCTGCTGACGAAGAAGCGGACACCGCAACTGCGGCCAAGGACGCTAAAGCAACCGAGGAGCCAGAGGAATCCGCAGGATTTGTTTACTCCGATGCTGATGACGATGACGCGCCAGCTCAGCAGGTAGTCACCGCAGGTGCTACTGCTGACCCAGTCAAGGACTACCTGAAGCAGATCGGTAAGGTTGCACTGCTGAACGCCGAGCAAGAAGTTGAACTTGCTAAGCGTATTGAAGCTGGGCTATTTGCTGAGGATTTGTTGAACTCTGGCAAGGAGCTTGACCGCAAGTACGAGCGTGAGCTGCGTTGGATTGCGCACGACGGACGCCGTGCAAAAAATCACCTGCTCGAAGCAAACCTGCGTCTCGTGGTTTCGCTGGCAAAGCGCTACACGGGCCGCGGCATGCTCTTCTTGGACCTGATTCAAGAAGGAAACCTCGGTTTGATCCGCGCGGTTGAGAAATTTGACTACACCAAGGGTTACAAGTTCTCTACATATGCTACGTGGTGGATCCGCCAAGCTATTACTCGTGCAATGGCAGACCAAGCACGCACCATCCGTATTCCTGTGCACATGGTTGAGGTCATCAACAAACTCGCTCGCGTGCAGCGTCAGATGCTTCAGGATTTGGGTCGTGAACCAACTCCAGAGGAACTCGCTAAGGAACTGGACATGACCCCTGAGAAGGTCGTTGAGGTTCAAAAGTATGGTCGTGAACCTATCTCGCTGCACACTCCACTTGGTGAAGACGGCGACTCCGAGTTTGGTGACCTGATCGAGGACTCAGAAGCGGTTGTTCCCGCGGATGCCGTTTCGTTTACGCTCCTCCAGGAGCAATTGCACCAGGTCCTCGACACCCTTTCGGAGCGTGAAGCTGGTGTGGTCTCAATGCGTTTCGGACTCACCGATGGTCAGCCAAAGACACTCGATGAAATCGGAAAGGTCTACGGAGTGACGCGCGAGCGAATCCGGCAGATCGAGTCCAAGACGATGTCTAAACTGCGTCACCCGAGCCGTTCGCAGGTATTGCGTGACTACCTTGACTGATCAGATTGGCACTGATCTGGTTGACTAAACCAACAGGAAAGGGCCAAACACCTTGAGGTGTTTGGCCCTTTCCTGTTGCATTACCAGTTGGCTGCGGAACTAAAACTACATATGAGAACTACTTAGTTATCCTCGCCGTCACACATCGCAGTACTCCAAGTACTTGAACGAATCAGCTGCGCAAGCACAGTTAGACGGCAGCCTTTGCGCCGGTTCCGTGTTCTTCGAAGAGTCGGTCGGTCTCGTCGTGAATCTCGGTAGCCACCTGCGCAAACTTCTCCGAGTGAGCGCGTGCATGGTGGGCGCAGAAGAGCAACTCGCCATTTTCAAGGACAACGCGCACATAGGCCTGTGCGCCGCAGCGATCACAACGGTCTGCGGCCGTAAGCTGTGCCTGGGTTGGTGCGTTCATCGTTTCTTCCATGTGAATATCAAACCACCTAAAGCCCAGAAATTGGTGGGAGACCATGCGAGGTTCGCCGCGGGCGTAGCGGGCCGCACAAGGTCACATTTCCTAGAAATCAGCGAATCTAGCGGACTGCCTAATGCTCAGTGTCAGTGGGGGCGGATAGGATTGCATGCTGTGACCACTCCTTCTGTTGAATCTGGATACTCTGCCCGACACCTCTCTGTGCTTGAAGGTCTCGAGGCTGTTCGAAAACGGCCAGGCATGTACATCGGTTCAACCGATTCTCGTGGATTAATGCACTGTCTGTGGGAAATCATCGACAATTCGGTTGACGAGGCGCTTGCGGGCTTCTGTACCAAAATCTCGGTTGTGCTGTACGCGGATTCATCGGTGTCAGTTGAGGATAACGGTCGTGGAATCCCCGTGGATATCGAGCCAAAAACGGGATTGACCGGCGTTGAGGTGGTCTACACCAAGCTGCATGCGGGTGGAAAGTTCGGCGGCGGGTCATACACGGCCTCAGGTGGTCTACACGGTGTGGGTGCTTCCGTGGTTAATGCACTTTCATCTCGTCTCGATGTTGAGGTAACCCGATCTTCAAAAGTGCACGCGATGTCGTTTCGGCGTGGTGAGCCCGGCGTCTTTGTTGATGGCAGTGCAGCCGTAAATCCCGACGCAGTTTTTGAACCGTTCTTGGACGGCTCTCAACTTAGGATTGTTGGGAAAGCTAAGCGTGGCGTTACGGGCACCCGAGTGCGTTACTGGGCTGATCGCCAAATCTTCCCTGCTAACGCGCGGTTCTCCTATGACGAGTTAGTCAATAGAGTACGCCAAACAACTTTCCTTGTTCCTGGTCTAGAAATAACGTTACGTGACGAGCGGGGATTGCCAGGTACCCCCGGCGAGGCCGGACCAATTGAAGAGACCTTTGTTCATACTGGGGGATCTGTTGACTTCGTTGACTTCCTCGCGCCAGATGTTCCGGCGACGGCAACGTGGAAGTTTGAAGGTACCGGCTCGTTTAAAGAGACGGTGCCGGTTTTGGACGGCAAAGGCCACCTAGTATCGCAGGAAGTGGAGCGGACTTGCGAGGTGGATATTGCGCTGCGGTGGGGTAGTGGTTACGACACAACGGTGCGCTCGTTCGTTAATATTATTGCCACGCCAAAAGGCGGTACCCACCTCGCAGGGTTTGAAGCGGGTCTGCTCAAGTTCATGCGCCGCGCGGTGGAATCAAACGCGCGTAAATTGAAAATTTCCGCCAAAGATGGCGCCGAACGTATCGAAAAGGACGATGTCCTTGCTGGCCTGACAGCGGTTGTTACGGTACGTCTCGCGGAACCACAATTTGAGGGGCAGACCAAGGAAGTCCTGGGTACAGCGCCAGTGCGGGCAATCGTCTCAAAAGTGGTTGAAGACCGTTTCAAAGAGCTCTTCGCATCCGCTAAGCGTGATGATAAGACTCAAACGGCGTTGCTCCTCGAAAAAATCGTTGCAGAAATGCGAGCTAGAGTTTCTGCCCGAAAGCAGAAAGAGATCTCTCGCCGTAAGAACGCACTTGAAACGTCATCGTTGCCGGCTAAACTTGCCGACTGCCGATCAAACGACGTTGAGAAATCCGAGTTATTCATCGTTGAAGGTGACTCAGCTCTTGGAACCGCAAAGTTAGCGCGGAGTTCTGATTTTCAAGCGCTACTTCCGATCCGCGGAAAGATTCTGAACGTACAAAAGGCATCAGTCACCGACATGCTGCGCAATGCTGAATGCGCAGCCATCATCCAGGTCATCGGAGCTGGCTCAGGTCGATCCTTTGATCTAGCTAGCGCACGGTACGGCAAAATTGTTTTGATGACGGATGCCGACGTTGATGGCGCCCACATTCGTACTTTGCTGCTCACCTTGTTTTTCCGCTATATGCGTCCCATGATCGACGCTGGTCGCGTTTATGCGGCCGTCCCACCGCTTCACCGGATCGAAGTTATTGGTGCCGGCTCACGAAAGAACGAGTACATCTACACCTACTCTGAGGCTGAGCTGCAAAGCACACTTGCACGGCTACGTAAGAATGGGCGTCGATACAAGGACGATATTCAGCGGTATAAGGGCCTTGGTGAGATGGACGCGGACCAGTTGGCCGAAACCACAATGGATCCTCGGCACAGAACCTTACGTAGGGTGAGTGCGTCGGATGCACAGTCCGCTGAGCGGGTGTTCGAGTTGCTCATGGGATCGGACGTAGCTCCGCGAAAGGATTTCATTGTGGCTGGCGCTGGCGAACTTGACCGCTCACGAATCGATGCCTAGACCTTAAACGCTCGCGTGTCCGTCGCGTTACCTTGTGTTACGGCCAGGTGAGACTTCGTGGACGATTCCAAAAATGGAGCGCAATCACGGCACTGGAATACGTAGAGTGAGGTTATGGATACGCAAACAACGCTCGCACCGATGAGTTCGCGGATCGCACAACAGGTGCTGCCTTCGCTACCCACCGACTTAGGACTGACCTGGCGTTCACTGCACGTGTCCGATGCGCAGAATCTCTTTGAGCTGATAACGCTAATTGAACGAGCCGACGAGTCGCCTTTTCGGACCTCCCTCGAGGAAACCACCGAGTTGTTCGACGGTGAATGGAAGCACTTTGATACCGATTCCATCGCTGCAGTGAACGAACTTGGCCAGATCATTGCGTATGGCGTACTAGAAATGCCGCCAGGTGACGAATCGATGAGCCGTGTGCTGCTCGATGGGGGCGTGCACCCCGAGGCACGTGATGTGGGTCTGGGCCAAGCGGTGGTGAACTGGCTGACTGCTCGAGCAAAGAACATGCTGCGTGAAGCTGACACCAAGTTGCCAGGGCGAGTTGCAACTTATCTCCAAGACAACGCTCCACAGCATTGGGCTTTGTTCGAAACACAGGGATATAGCGCCCGGCGCTTCTATAAGTCGTTGCAGCGGGACCTTTCCCACCCCATTGAAACAATTGCGCTCGAATCGCATCTTCGGCTCGTTCTGTTCGACGAGTCACTTGATAATGCGGTCCGGCTTGCACATAATGATGCGTTCCGTGACCATTGGGGATCCGAACCGCAGACGCTTGAAACGTGGGTTCAAGGCCGATCCATGTTCATGCCTCAGTGGAGTTTTGCCGTTATCGATACCCGTGCTTCACATGAAGGCAACGAGCCACTTGTTGCGGGATACATTCTGGTGGACAAGTATGAACAGGACTGGGTGGTTGCCGGGCATTCGTCGGGATACATACATTCTCTCGGAGTGCGCAGAAAGTATCGCGGGCAGAAAATTGCGCTCTCGCTGCTCACCGCAGTAATGCGGAAACTCAAGATTGAGGGAATCGAGTACGCGGAACTTGACGTAGATTCGGAGAACCCATCAGGGGCGTTTGGCATGTACACCTCGTTGGGGTTTGAAGAATCCTCAAGTTCACGTATGTATTCGCTTGAGTTCTAGATAAGTACATGTGCCTGCTTGGTCATTCGGAACAGTTCCAACCTATAATCTGTTCGCAGTCCTAGGACGCGACGCACACTGTATGTGCAGGCAATGGCAACAGCTCTCAGCCGCGAGAGGGTAGCAACCAATAAACGGTTGCTACCCTCTCGTCGAAAATCAGCGTGGTGAACCTAAACTAGCCGATTGCGGTCAGCGGCGCTGAAAGCGCCGTACCTGAACCATCACGACGCGCATCGAGTTCTGGAAGTACTACTGGTTGCCCATTAGCAGCACAGGCGCGCGCCGGGGCAACACCAGCCCAGCCCAGAGTCAACACATCCTCACCCTTAAGGAACCTCTGGGCGCGAACGCCACCCGTAGCACGGCCCTTGGAAGGGAATACATCGAACGGCGAGACCTTGGCCGAGCCTGCATCAGTACCAGCAAGTGCAGAAGAATTACCGGCAACCGTGACGACAACGGCATCTGCATCAGGGCTCACAACACCAAAGAACGCGACACTGTGCCCAGCAGAAAGCTTGATTCCCGCCATACCACCTGCCGCGCGACCTTGCGGGCGCACATTTGCGGCCTTAAACCGTAATAGCGAAGCATCAGTAGTGATGAAAACGAGGTCATCGTCGTCTTGAGCCAGTGCGACATTAACCACCTGATCACCGTCCTTGAGATTAATAACCTCCCACTCGTCGGACTTTGCAAAGTCGCCTTGAGCAACGCGTTTGACTACGCCCAAACTGGTACCAAGAGCGAGTGTTGGTGCTTCCGCGGTGAGGGGAGCGAGGCCAACAACTCGCTCGCCCTTTGCCAAGTCAAGTAGCTCGTCCACGTGGATCCCACCGGAAAGCGAAGGCGGCCCCTGTGTGGGAGGGAGCGTGGGTAGTTCCAGCATAGAAACGCGTACCAGCCTGCCAGCACTCGTAATGACACCGATGTCTGCGCGACCTGTTGTGGGAATTACGGAGCGCAAAACATCGTGAGCGGCGCGCGCCCCTTCATGTTCTGGCTCGACCTCATCAGACGTGCGCGCAATTAAACCCGTTGCGCTGAGCATTGCCCAACACGCTGTGTCTGGGATTTCGAGCGGAGCTGCGGTGCGGCGGCGTGGCGACTCACCTGCATCGGTGCCCGCCGCGGAAGTCGCTTCTCCACCTGCCGAGTCCAACAGAATGGTGCGTCGCGGTGTTCCATATGTCCGTGCCACATCTGCCATCTCGCTCGAGACAAGCGACTTAAGCTTGGCCTCGTCACCGAGAATTTCCCTCAGATCAGCGATCTCGGCGGCAAGTTGCTCGTTCTCCTTTTCCAGCTCGATTTGGGAGAACTTGGTGAGGCGGCGTAGGCGAAGTTCAAGGATATATTCGGCTTGAGCTGGTGAAAGGTCAAAGACTTGCATGAGCCGCTCGCGAGCAGTTTCAGAGTCGTCAGAGGTGCGGATCACCTCGATAACTTCATCGATGTCGACGATGGCCAGGAGCAATCCTTCAACGAGGTGCTTGCGCTCTAACCGCTTGTTGAGGCGGAACTGGGATCGTCGTCGGGTCACTACGACCCGGTGGTCGACCCACACGGACAGCATCTGGCGCAGGCCCATAGTCTGAGGTTGCCCATCCACGAGCGCCACATTGTTGATACCAAAGGAATCCTCAAGTGGCGTGTGCTTGTAGAGGGTTTCCAACACCGCCTCGGGATTGAAACCCGTTTTCACTTCGATAACGAGTTTGAGACCATGGTTGCGATCGGTTAGATCCGTGACGGCGGAGATACCCGTGAGTTTCTTAGATTGGACGCCATCTTTAATCTTCTCGATGACTTTCTCGGGTCCAATCATGTATGGGAGCTCAGTGACTACGATGCCCTTGCGCCGAGCAGTGACATTCTCGATACGCGCGGTAGCCCGAGTCTTAAACGACCCACGGCCGGTACGGTAGGCATCTCGCACTCCCTCGAGGCCAATGATCTTCCCGCCCGTGGGAAGATCGGGACCTGGAACAAAACGCATCAGGTCCTCGAGGGTTGCGTTGGGGTGCTTGAGCAAGTGTCGAGCTGCTGAGATAACCTCGATGAGGTTGTGTGGTGCTAGGTTTGTGGCCATTCCCACGGCAATTCCGGAAGCACCATTGACTAAGAGGTTCGGTATAGCTGCAGGCAAGACTTCAGGTTGCTCGAGCTTGTTGTCGTAGTTGGGCACGAAGTCCACTACATCTTCACTGAGGTCCGCGGTCATTGCCATGGCGGCAGCTGCGAGCCTAGCCTCGGTATAACGGGGCGCGGCCGGGCCGTCGTCCAGCGAACCAAAGTTTCCATGGCCGTCTACGAGGGGGAGGCGCAGCGCAAAAGGCTGCGCAAGCCGCACGAGAGCGTCGTAAATTGCGCTATCACCGTGTGGGTGGAGCTTACCCATCACTTCGCCCACAACTCGTGAGCACTTAACGTGTGCGCGATCAGGGCGAAGGCCCATGTCAGCCACCATGTAGAGGATGCGTCGCTGAACCGGCTTAAGTCCGTCACGCGCATCTGGAAGGGCGCGCGCGTAGATGACAGAGTAGGCGTACTCGAGGAACGATGTCTCCATCTCTGTGGTGACATCGATGTCAACGATGTTCTCTGTGTAGTCCTCGTCTTCGAGGTCTGGGGTAGCAGGCTTGCGGGCCATGAACGCAGTGACTCCTCAACGCGTGGGAAATTACCTAGGCTATTGTCCTACGTCATCGTCCCTTGACGTAGTAATGGCGCGCATTACGTGCATCTCATTTGCAGTGAAGTTGGCTGTGAATTAGCGGAACCGGTCTCACTACAGCCGGCCCGTCTGACGCATTATGTGCGGGGTTCATGTTCACGCACTGAAACAGCCACTAACCTTGAGACATGGAGACCAACACGGCGCCACCACGCAGCGAAAGCGACGCCTATCCAGAACATTGGGAGGCCGACGTGGTGCTGCGCGACGGCACGCCAACTCACGTTCGCCCGATTCGTCCCAGTGACCGGGATGCGCTTCAGGATTTCCATATGCGGCAGTCCGAACGCTCCACATATATGCGCTTCTTCGCTGCCATGGAAAGGCTCTCCGAACGGGACCTCGTTCGGTTCACCACAACTGACAATGTTGACCGAGTTGCAATCGTTGCCACCGTGACCAGCGTAGATGGAACTGAATCTATTGTAGGTGTTGCTCGGTTCGACCGGATTGAACACGACGAGGCCGAAGTCGCCTTCAATATTTCAGACAACATCCAAGGCCGTGGGCTCGGATCAGTGCTACTTGAACATATTTCTGCGGCCGCACGTGAACTAGGGATAAGGCGGTTCTTTGCAGAGGTTCTGCCACAAAACGGGAGGATGCTTTCGGTTTTTCGCGAGGCCGGATACAGCCAATCGCAACGCGTTGAAGATGGCGTGGTAAGTGTTGAAGTGGACCTAGACCCGACCCTTGAATCGCTGCAAGTGATGACCGAGCGGGAGTATCGCGCCGAAGCTCGATCTATGCAGCGGTTGTATAACCCAAATCGAGTGCTGCTTATTGGATCCTTAACTGACCAGCCCACCCCGCAAGAAATGCGATTGGCGCAGGGGGCGTTAGCCTCAGGCATTGGAGTTAAGGGCGATGAAAAAGTCCACGTTGTTGGATTGAGCCCAGTATTCATACGTGATGCACAACGGCGTCACGGACTTTCGGACAACTTTGTCCACTACGGGACGCTAAGTGAGCTCGTTCAATCGGGTGAGCAATTTGACCTCGCGGTACTTGCAATCTCTGATACCTCTGTTGCTCCAGTCTTACGTGAGTTAACTGCAGTTGGTGTCCACGCGGCCGTTCTGCTTGCCGGAGGATTCGCTGAGAACGGTGAGGTGGGTCTGGCCCTGCAGCGCGAGGTCATACGAACCGCACACAGCGCAGGAATCCGTATTATTGGACCGGCGAGTTACGGCCTGTTTTCCAACTCCGCCGCTGCACCTTTCAATGCTTCCCTCACTCCGCAGTTGCCAAAGCGCGGACGAATCGGGTTGTTTTGCCAGTCATCGGCTATTGCGGTGACACTGCTCACCACGCTCAATCGCCGCAATCTTGGCGTCTCCACTTTTCTTGCAGCCGGCAACAGGGCAGACATTTCCGGCAACGACCTAATGCAATATTGGCTCGATGACCCACATTCCGCGTCGGTTGGAATGTACCTCGAATCTATCGGCAACCCCCGAAAATTCGCCCGAATTGCACGCAGATTGTCCGCGCGTAAACCCATCGTGGTCGTCACAGCAGGTCAATCAGGCTATGTTGTGCCACGCGGTCATGCGGTGTCTCGTACGAATGCGCCGCGAAAGGCTCTTGACCAAATGTTTGCGCAGAGTGGAGTGATACGAGCTCAAAATACCCATGAACTTGTGGACACGCTTCAACTCTTTGAAACGCAACCACTTCCCAAGGGGTCACGGGTAGGGATCATTGCGAGTTCGGAATCCCTAGCCGCGATCGCTGCCGAGGCGATAAATGCGGCAGGCCTTACGGTTACCGAGCATGTCCACGTGATCAGGTCCCTCGACTTAGCAACAGAGGCTACTCACATCCTCGAGGACATATACGCACCGGAAGCATGCGATATCGTCCTCATCGCACACGTGCCCACATTAGGTGAGTTTCCTGAGGAAACAGCAACTCTCATAGCCACCAAGGCATGTCAAAGCGGGCGTACAACCATCGCCAGTGTGTATGGACTGCATGGCGTGACGGGCGAGTTTACTTGTGAGTGCAGCGAAGAGCCGGTTACTGTCCCCGCATACTCCACTCCGGAGGACGCCGTGCGCGCGCTCGCAAATGTTGTCAGTTATGCGCATTGGCTTGCGCGTGATCATGGTGGGCACGTGCACTTTGAAGACATCGATAGAAGATCCGCAGAGGAGATACTTCGCAGCGCCAAGAAAGGCGCTGTTCCCGAGGAACAACTTCGAGAACTCCTTGACGCATATGGCATAGATCTTTGGCCTTCTGCCATAGTGCACACACTTGAGCAAGCGATTCACCACGCCGAGCGGCTTGGGTATCCCGTGGTTATTAAGAGCACAGCAGACGCACTACGCCATCGCCAAGATCTTGGCGGTGTGCGCCTCAACATCGCTACTGAAGCGGAATTGCGTACCAACTTTGCCGAGATGATCCATGAAATCACCGTACATTTGGGAGCGCTCAGTGGCACGATCGCTCCCGAGTTCGAGATCCAGCACATGGCACCTTCCGGGGTGGCATGCGTTGTTCGGTCTCAAGAAGACCCGTTATATGGCCCTGTCATCTCCTTTGGGCTTTCAGGCGACGCGGTGGAACTTCTCGACGATGTTACATACGGGGTGCCACCGCTTAGTTTTGCGGATGTTTCAGTTATGGTGCAAAGCATTAAGGCGGCGCCGAAACTTTTTGGATACAAGGGTCTACCTCCCGTTGACACACATGCGTTGGAAGAGCTCATCGCTCGTGTTTGCGTCATGTCAGATAACCATCCAGAGGTGCAATCGCTAGAACTGTATCCGGTACTTGTAGGGCCAAAAGGCGCCGTTGTTTTGAACGCACGCATGAACGTTGCACCTGCATTGCGTAAGGATGGAATGCGTCGAGCCTTGCCGCGTTGACCACAGGCTGTGGAAAGGTCCAACTGGCTTCGCCACAGCCCAGTAGACTAGTGAGGTGCAGACTACCGATCAGACACGCGCCCTCACTGAGTCCCTCGAACACGCCGGGTACTACCCACAACTTGTAACCAGTGTTCTAAGCGTTGCGCTCGCAGATGAACCAGTGGTGGGGCACTTTGTCCATATGGAAACCACCTTCGCGACGGCGGAAGTGCGTAGACACGTGACGGTGCTTGCTCTTACTCCGACTCGTCTAGTATTGGCGCACGTTGATGACCAATCTGGTCCGAACGAAGCTGGGGTCGTGGAATCTCAAGCAGCTGCCACAACCGAGTCCGTGTCATTATCGAGTATTCGTTCGGTTGTACTAACTCATGTAGTTGCTTCGCCCGAGTCTTATACGCCTGGCTCGGCTCCTTTAGAGTTGACGCTTGCGATTGGATGGGGCGCCGTTTCCCGAGTCGACATGGAACCCGCCGTGTGCCCCGATCCAAATTGCGAAGCAGACCACGGATATTCGGGTGCCATTACGAGCGACGATGTCATGATTCGGGTCAGCGCCGAAGCGGACGGACTTGCTGCAGTGCATCAAGCAGTCGCCTTTGCCCGTGAATTGTCCGCACGTACCGGCCGTAGCGCGTGACAGACGGCGCTGCACAGAGTCACTTGGAACTTCGCCAACGTATCGCTCAAAACTGTGCAGAACTAGGATTTGTTGAACCGTCTTATGACGGTGCCAGCCTCTCAACGCTGTTATCCGCGGCAGTTGGAGCGCTGCGCTGTGGCGGCGTGGATCTACCGCTCGACGATGCTGGAGCGTCGACATTGCGTTCTGGTGCAGGGCAGCGCGAACCACTGGCCGCCGAAGTAACACTAGCCGCTCAATCTGCCTGGAACCTGCCGGCAGCACATAGCGTGTGCATAGTACTTGTCGATGGTCTTGGTGCTCTCAACCTTGAGGAGTATCAAGACTACGCCCCACACCTAACCCAGTTGTTGACTACTCGTGATGCTCATGATGGTCGTGCAGAAGCCCGGAGTGGATTTCCATCGACCACAGCAGCATCGATGTCTCAGCTCGGTACGGGGCTATGGCCAGGTGCCACGGGGATGATTAGCTATTCTGCGCTGAGTCCAAACACTGGGCGTATTGGCAACTTCGTGTCATGGCGAGACATGGACGACCCAAAAACTGTTCAGCGCACGCCAGTGCTTTTTGAGCAGTTGGGTGCCCTCGGGATGCGGGTCACCTCAATCGGCCAAGCGCGATTCCAAGATTCAGGCATGACCCAAGCGGCGTTGCGTGGAGCACAGTATCAGATCGCCAACGATCTAATTTCCAGTATGAACATTGCGGGCGACCTACTCCGGCAACCTGGTCTCACCTACCTGTACTGGGGTGATCTTGATAAAGCGGGGCATGTTTACGGGGTGGGATCTCCAGCCTGGCTCAGAGAACTGCAGCGCGTAGATGACGCCATCGCGCGGCTTATCGATAGTAAGCCGGGTGGTTCTGCAGTAGTTATCACTGCCGATCACGGGATGGTCAATGTTGACTTCTCTGCGCGCATAGACCTCGCCCAAGAATATCCTCTTGCGCGTGGGCTAAGAGCCCTTGCGGGAGAGCCAAGGTGCCCGCACGCGTACTTTAACTCGCCCAAATACGCGGCGGATGCATACCTTAGATGGCGCGAAGAACTTGATGGCTTTGCCATAGTTCTGACTAGAGAAGAACTGATTGATTCTGGACTGCTGGGTCCAGTTTCGTCGCATGTGGCGCCGTGGATAGGACATCTAGTGGCTATCATGGGCGGCCAACGCACCCTAATTGATTCTGCCTCAGCAAGTCCTAAAGCTATGGCCCTTAAAGGCGTGCACGGTTCGTTGAGCCCAGCCGAGGTGCTTATCCCTAGGATTGTCATTTAGCTGGCAAGCGAGCAGGTCAGGCAAAACGTAGGCATGCATGAAATGCTCGTGGCCGTTAGGTGTTATTCGGGTTTGGCACCGAACATGATTTCATCCCAGGTCGGCATGGGGCTCCGTGTCTTCCCTTTGGCTTTCTTGCCGGTTAGTTCATTCGCTGAAGGCAGGCTTTCAGTGGTGGATTCCTGCACGGTTCCTGTAGTGGGTAATTTGTCAGAACTCCGTGCTGCTCGTGGCTGTGTGGCTGCCGGCCGGTGTCCACGCCCACGTAGACGAGCTAGTGCCGAACTTTCGGATGCTTGGAGCACAGGTGGCTCAAAATGTGGCCCGGGATGAGTGGGCGTTACGGGGGAGTCGGTGCCTTGCGAAGCTTGTGGCACCTGTCCCGTGATGACAGGCACTAGTCCAGTGTGGGGTGGACGAGTGTCAGCGACCTGCGCTCCAGAAGTGTCATCAAAAAGGACATCCTGGCTTTCGTGCGGCGAACGTACACCCGTGGATGGTGTTGCCTGGCGTGGAGCCTGTTCCGTTGAAGGCGGTATGCCCTGAGGGTCCCCATCGCTGGTTCTGGTGCTTGTCGGTGTGGGAGCTGATGCGGGCAAACCGTCTGCCTGCGAAATAGCAGACTGCGGTGATACCTGCACGATATTGTCGGGGACGGGTGTAACCGCAACTTGGCTGGGACGTGATGAATCGTCGAGAAGAGAGCGAGTGCCACGAATTTGGTTGAGCTTATCTACGAGATCTTCAGTCTCGTGGCTGGCGGAGGCTGGTGAGTGGCTGGGGATCGCTTCGAAATCAAATACGGCGTCACGAACGGCGCTCAGGTGGCGGGTAGGTATTGGTTGGTCAACAATTTGGGTCTCGGACAGTGCGCGAGACTCAGCATCGATAGCGCTGAGAGTGTGGGTTGACTGTCGGAAGGTCCAGCGGGCAGTGCGGGCCTCAAGGTCTTGTGTAAACGTGACGGCCACGATCCAGCCGTGACCGTCGCTCTTATATGCATCCCACGTTAGATCGAGGATATTAACGCCACGTGCGGCAAGGCGGTCGGTGACGATCTCGCCGAGATTAGGGGAGTCTGCGTCTTGCTGGATAGGGGTCGCTTTTGCGCGCTCAGCTACAAATGAGCGCTCTGCAAGTACGGGCCCTTCATAACGTTGTATTTGCTCGAGTGGAACGCCGGCCTTCTCGGAGATCTCCGCGGCCGTCATTCCAGCACGAATGCGCGCTTGGATTTCGCGGGGCGGTAGTGTTCCGTCTGCATCGGCCTTGTGATGTTCCATGGCGGGGCGGTCTAGCCGCACCGCTGCCCGGACCATTGGGGTTATTCGTAAGCGGTATTCCGCGCCTTCGGGCGTGGTGACGAAGAGATATTCGCCGTCCTCACTGAGACCGACGAACTTCACATCGGCAGCGAATCTGTTGGACATATTCCCCTCCATCGAGCATTAACCTCTCCATTTTCCCTTGAGTTGAGCCAAACATTGGGTAATTGGTGCGGTGTGCCGCGGCACACCGCACCAACACCCCGTATAACGCAGGTGCAATGCACCTGTAGCGTTCAGGCGCTTGTCGGTAGTGACAAGATGGTCTTATGCCTACTTCAGAATCCTCTGCGTCTAGTCTTCCCATGCATGAGATCCGTGATCTTGCTGACCTCTGTTCTGTGCTCGCGCGGGAAGCTGCCGACTTCATTGCCGAGCATCGCCCTCCGCATGAAGCGGTTGCGGCAACAAAATCGACGCCTACTGACGTGGTCACCCAGATGGATCGTGACATTGAGGTCATGCTGCGTGAGCGGCTCGCGCGGATGCGCCCCTTGGATGGGATCCTCGGTGAAGAAGGGGCTTCGGTTGCCTCCCAAAGCGGCCTGACTTGGGTCATCGACCCGATCGATG
>Ga0182744_1001119_pt1 | contig 24052 bp, 23 predicted proteins | sample eDN3rd30CKraftMG_FD_128525 | JGI IMG/M metagenome (GOLD analysis project Ga0182744, IMG submission 128525) | Enriched Miracle-Growth compost microbial communities from Emeryville, California, USA - eDNA 3rd pass 30_C Kraft MG (version 2) (version 2) ... | reverse complement strand
GCTCTGTTAAGGCGTATGCTGCAATCTTTTCCCCTGAAGCCAGTGCCGGTAAATATTTTTTCTTCTGCTCTTCGTTACCGAATAAAACGATAGGCAGTGAACCGATCCCAACATGGGCGCCATAAGAAAGTGAAAAACCGCCGGCTTTTGACATTTTTTCAGTTACCAGTGATGAAGTCACTTTATCTAAACCTAGGCCATCATACTCCTCAGGTACATCAGCTGCCAAAAGACCAAGATCACCTGCTTGTTTTAATAATTTTACAGTGCGATCAAATTCATGATTTTCAAGATGTTCCAGTTGTGGAAGTACTTCTTTTTCTATGAAGTCTTCTGCAGTTTTCGCGATCATTAATTGCTCTTCGTTAAAATCCTCAGGTGTTAACATTTGGTCATAGGAAATATCGTCGATTAAAAAGCTTCCGCCTTTAATAATTTTTTCTGCTTGTTGTGTCATCAAAAATTCCTCCTAATCTTTTTATATCCAACCGTAATATCATCAATGAATTACCAACGTCGTATTATAGAAGTTCGAAAACTCCGGCAGCGCCCATTCCGCCGCCTATGCACATGGTAACCACCCCAAATTGCTGGTTCCGGCGTCTTAATTCGTGGATTAGTGTTAACGTCAGTTTTGCACCTGTACAGCCTAGTGGATGACCTAGTGCAATTGCTCCGCCATTTACGTTAACCTTTTCTTCATCGAGCCCAAGCTCGCGAATGACTTGCAGGGATTGAGAAGCAAATGCTTCGTTTAATTCGAAAAGATTGATATCAGATAATTCTAAGCCAGCCAGTTTAACGGCCTTTGGCACTGCGACAACAGGACCAACTCCCATAATTTCTGGCGGTACACCTCCGACTGCAAAAGATCTGAATTTAGCTAATGGCTTTAGCCCAAGTGATTCCGCTTTTTCACGGTCCATTATCATTAACGCTGCTGCTCCATCACTTGTTTGTGACGCATTGCCAGCTGTAACAGAACCTGTCACAGAGAAAGCCGGACGAAGTTTTGCTAAAGATTGTACGTTTGTATCAGGACGGACACCTTCATCTTGAGAAAACTGAATTGTTCTCTCAACTAACTTATTGTCCTTTCCAACAGAACGGAAGGTAACATCTACAGGAACAATTTCATCCACAAATTTTCCTTCTTGAATGGCTTTTGCTGCTTTCTGATGGCTGCGAACAGCGAATGCGTCTTGGTCCTCACGCGTTATACCATATTTCTTGGCTACTTCTTCAGCGGTATGACCCATTCCCATGTAGTACTCTGGCGCTGATTCTGCTAGTTTTACATTTGGACGAACCACATGCCCTGCCATTGGAATTAGACTCATCGATTCCGCTCCACCAGCAATCGCTGTATCGCTGTGACCGAGCATTATCCCTTGTGCTGCATAGGCAATCGCTTGTAGTCCAGAAGAACAAAAACGGTTAATGGTGATTGCCGGAACTGTGTGCGGCAGGCCTGCCAGTGCCCCAATATTCCGCGCCATGTTATTTCCCTGCTCCGCTTCAGGCATTGCACATCCCATGATTAAATCATCAATATTTCCTTCGTAATTTCCTGCACGTTTTAATGTTTCTTTTACAACCAATGCTCCCAAATCATCAGGGCGAACATGGGCAAGAGTGCCTTTCTTCGCTTTACCAACCGGGGTTCGTGCTCCGGCTACAATTACCGCTTCTCTCATGCGCGTTCCCTCTCTTTCTCTTATAGTAGCAATCTATTTGTCTAGCTTCAGCACTTAGGCGCTTTTCGCTTTTGATTTAATTACGTAAAGGTTTTCCTTTTACTAACATGTGCTGCATACGTTGTTGTGTTTTTCCTTCTCTTATTAAGCTTAAGAATGCTTCTCTTTCTAAATCCAATAAATATTGCTCATCCACTTCTGAACCATATGGAACTTTACCGCCTGCAAGGACATACGCTACTTTTTTGGCTATTTTTAAATCATGCTCTGAAATATATCCTGATAAGTACATTGATTGTGCTCCTAGTAAGAGTGTAGCGTACCCTGTCTCCCCTACTACTGGTACTTTTTTGCGCACCTTTTGTACATATCCCTTTTCATGCAATGCGAGTACAGCTTGCTTTGCGTCATATAACAAGTGATCTCCGTTAATACTGATGCCATCACCTAAGCCTAAGAAATTATTCTCACGTGCTTCTGCACCTGATGTGGATACTTTTGCAGTAGCAATCGTTTCAAACACTTTGTTTGCTACAGCCTGCAGATCAATTTGCACTCCATTCGGCAGACCCTCTAAATGTTTTATATATAACTCTTTATTACCGCCGCCGCCAGGCAGTAAGCCTACACCTACTTCAACCAATCCCATATAAGTTTCAGCTGATGCTTGAATGTGTGCAGCAGGTAAACATACCTCAGCCCCTCCGCCAAGCGTCATAGCAAATGGTGCTGCCACAACTGGTTTTGCACTATATTTCACCTTCATCATTGCATTTTGGAATTGACGAATAACCATATCAAGTTCATAAATATTGTCATCTTGTGCTTCCATGAGCATCATCGCGAGGTTAGCACCAACACAGAAGTTTTTACCTTGGTTACCGATTACAAGCCCCTTGTAATTCTTTTCCACTTCGTCAATAGCAAAGTTAATCATCTGAATAATATCAAGACCAATCGCATTATTCGGTGAATGGAATTCAAGAAGTGCTACACCATCACCTAAATCAAGTAAGCTAGCACCGCCATTCTTCTTAATTACACCCTTTTGTTTCTTTAATTGTTTTAAATCAATCGCTTTTGGATTGCTTTCGACTAAGCGATATTCCCCATTTTTATAGAAGAACACTTCTCCATTTTCTTCTAAATAAAATGATGTTTTGCCCTTAGACAGCATTTCTGTTACCCATGCTGGAATTTCCAAACCATCATTCTTCATTCTTTCAACTGACTTCTCTAATCCAATGGCATCCCATGTTTCAAACGGCCCCATCTCCCAGCCGAAGCCCCATTTCATAGCACGGTCAATATCGACGATAGTGTCAGCAATATCTCCCAACAGCTGCGCGGAATATACTAGCACCGGACTAAAGATGTTCCATAATAGCTCACCCGCACGGTCCCCGGCGTATACAAGCGCTTTCAATTTATTTGCAGTGCCTTTTTCCTGCTTACTTAATTCGGTTGCTGTTGTTTTTAGTTTTTTCCGTGGAATATAGTTTAACGAAGCTGGGTCTAATTCCAGGATTTCTTTCCCTTTTTTCAGAAAGAAGCCTTGACCAGATTTGCTTCCTAACCAGCCTTTTTCAAGCATGGTTTTCATGAAACCAGGAACTTCAAAAACTTCTTTTTCTTTTCCGCTTACTTTCTCATAAACATTTCCTGCGACATGTGCAAATGTATCAAGTCCCACTACATCAAGTGTACGGAAAGTTGCACTTGAAGGACGGCCGACTAATGGTCCAGTAACAGAATCGACTTCACCTACGCTATATCCGCCCTTCAGCATTTCTTGGACAGTGATAAGGAGACCATAGGTTCCAATTCGGTTTGCAATAAAGTTTGGTGTATCTTTTGCAAGAACGACACCTTTCCCTAATACATCCTCGCCAAAAGTTTTCATGAATGAAACAACTTCTTGACTCGTATACTGAGTAGGTATTACTTCAAGTAACTTTAAGTATCTAGGCGGGTTAAAGAAGTGGGTGCCTAGGAAATGCTTTTGGAAATCCTCAGACCTGCCTTCTGCCATCGCTTCAACAGAGATTCCTGATGTATTAGAGCTAATAATGCTTCCGGGTTTCCGATATTGGTCAACCTTTTCAAAGACCTGTTTCTTCACATTTAGATTTTCAACGACAACTTCGATTACCCAATCAACATCTTTCAATTTAACAAGGTCATCTTCCAAGTTACCCGCTTCAATTAGTGAGAGATTCTTTTTTACCGCTAGTGGTGCAGGTTTTTGTTTTAATAATTTCTGAATGGATTGGCTGCTAATACGGTTACGAACTTGTTTATCTTCAAGCGTCAGCCCTTTCGCCTTTTCATCGTTGGTTAACTCCCGAGGTACAATATCCAATAATAATGTTGGTATGCCGATGTTTGCTAAGTGAGCAGCAATCCCAGATCCCATAACTCCTGATCCTAAAACAGCTGCTTTTTTAATAAGTTGGTTCAACATTGTCTCCCCCTTTACAGGCTTTGAATGAATACTCATTCATTTTTTTGTCAAAAAAAATTCATAAAGAAATGAATGAGTTCTGCTACTTATAACTATAGAATATTTAAAAAATTTGCGCAATAACTAAACGTGGAAAATTAAATTTTTTTTTCGAAAACATTTTACCTTCATAAAAAGATGGAATTGGACATCCTATAAACGAGGTGATAAGGAATGGGAAAAATGAAGAAAAACCCATCTAAAAGAGGCGTAAGTGCTGCCAGCGTCCAAGGAAATGCCGGCCCTGGCGGAGAACAAAACGATAAAAACAAAGTAAACTCCCAAAACAATCAGTATAAAAGATAAGCACTCTCCGATCTGAGATAAAAAAAGCAGGCTGAAAATCGGCCTGCTTAACTTTACGTTTAAAACTTCGCTTGGTAATTTTCAATTTCCCAAGAATGAACAGCTGTACGATAACTATCCCATTCAGCTTTTTTCAAAGAAACAAATTCATCATACACATGGTCACCTAATGTTTTACGTCCAATCTCTCCATCCTCTAACTGCTGTACCGCTGCTGCTAAACTTCCAGGAAGGCTTTCAATACCTAATTCCCCGCGCTGCTCTTCCGTCATATGGAAAATATCTTCATTGATTGGGAATGGCACTGCTAATTCTTGTTCAATACCCTTTAGGCCCGCAGAGGCAATAACAGCAAAAGTTAAGTATGGATTTGCAGACGGGTCAGGACACCTTAATTCAACACGAGTAGCCATTCCTTTTTTTGCTGGAATTCGAATCAACGCAGACCGGTTTGATGCACTCCAAGCAATGTAACAAGGTGCCTCATATCCAGGGACTAAACGCTTATAAGAGTTTACAAGTGGATTCGTCACAGCTGTGATGCTCTTCACGTTTTCAATTAAACCTGCAATAAATTGATACGCTTTACTTGATAGTTGTAATTCATCAGTCGGATCAAAAAAGGCATTTTCATTCCCTTCAAAGAATGACATGTTAACATGCATTCCAGAGCCATTAATTCCAAAGACAGGCTTAGGCATAAACGTAGCATGCAGTCCAAATTTCCTTGCAACGGTTTTAACAACCCATTTATATGTAGTTGCCAGATCAGCGGCACCCAATGCATCAGCATATTTAAAGTTAATTTCATGTTGTCCCTCAGCCACTTCATGGTGAGACGCTTCAATGGTAAAGCCCATTGCTTTCAAAGAACGGTAGATTTCTAAACGAACACGTTCTCCAAGATCCTTTGGTGAAGGTTCAAAGTATCCCGCTTTGTCGCTTAGCTCCTGCGTTGGATATCCGTTTTCATCTGTTTTGAACAGAAAGAATTCTAGCTCAGGACCAACTGAAATGGTATAGCCTTTTTCTTCTGCTCGTTCTACTGTTTTCTTTAAGACATTTCTAGTGTCACCTTCAAACCAGGTACCATCAGGATTTTTTACAGAGCATAGAAAACGCGCTTCAGAATATCCATCTTCTACTGTCCAAGGTAAAACGGCAAAAGTTGCTAGATCCGGCTGTAAATATAAATCTGATTTATTGATTGGTGAAAATCCTTTAATAGAGGATCCATCAAACATGATTTTACCATCAACAACATCTTCCAGCTGCTCACTCGTTACTGTTACGTGTTTTAAGATTCCTTCAATATCCACAAATTGTAAGTGCAGTAGTTCGACACATTTATTATTTATCACTTCTTTGATTTGTTGAACCATTTCAGTTTGATCATTTACATTTGAAAGAATAGCTTCAGTCATGTTATTTCTCCTCCCATTTTCATGTTACGTTTCCTAACATTGAATTTATTATAGGATGAAAAAGAATTTTTGACAATATTTTTTATTAAATTTTTAGAATATTTATGTATATAATAAAGTAAGCGCTTTCTAAAATTCCGCAATAGAAAAGCCACCTCTTTAATAAAAGGTGACTTAATTTCCTCATAAATATTCATTTTACTGCATACTATTATTTTGTCTTTCTGTGCTGTTCATTAAGTAGTTTAACTTCATTAATTATTCCTATCATTTCTTTCTTCGCTTCTGGATAAAGTCCATTCCAGTGCTTCGCTAAGGCTGGCATTGACTTTGCTATATGTGTATATAATGCCCAGGTCTTAACTTTCTCCTTCGTTTGCTCACTAGACTCACCCACAAGCAGGTCACTATATTTTTCAAGTAATGCTTCGAACTGCTCCGCAAATACTTTCTCCATCAAGGCACACTCCATCCTTAACCAAATGGGTACATGGACATGTTTTACAGCGTTTTGACCCCAGCTGATAAGTAAAACAACAAGTTTTTCTAATCCTGACCTCATCTTGATTCTTTTCTGAATAATATTTCTGTATTGGATTTAGATTGTATCCGCCAAACAAGTGTCCTTCTGCTTCATTAATTAAAAAACGGAAATCACTTAGTACGTTAGGATTATTGCTGTCCTTTAACTCCGACTCATATAACCAGAAAAGATAAACAGCGATATTTTCCCATAATATTAGTTTAGAAACCTTAAACGTCTTTTCAAATTGTTCAAGGATAGGATAGATATTGTTAGCAAATAGATCAGTGTAAACACGTTTCCGCCATTCATCCCGGTTTTCTCCATCCCATTCCTCAATGGATACATCCCTTAATGAAATCGACGGGAGCCAGTCTTTTCCGCGTTCAGCCTCTTCCAATTCAACATTATCCAAGGATAAATTCAATTTCTTATTACCCGTCGTCATTGCAAAAAGGGCAATCACCGCAATAAATGCATATCTCTTAATAAAAATGGAGGCAGCCGCTCTTTCTGAAGGAGCTCCTATTGAATAGGCTAAATTTTTCATAAAATCTGTTACATATGCTTTTTGTAACAGATTTGCCACGTTAAAAGATTTGCCTATTTCCGGCCTTAGCCTGTATTTCTCCAGGGCACCTAGGCTATTGTCTTTAAGTATATTAACCATTCGACACAGCCGCCTTTTGTAGGATCCGTCTTCCTTTTCCATATGGGATACATAACGGTGTACCAAATAGAGGATCCATTGTAACTTCACATTCCATGCCAAAGACATTTTGGACAAGACTGCGATTTATTACGTATTCAGGTTTTCCCTGGTCATATACCTTCTGATCCTTCAGGGCAACGATATTGTGTGCATAGCGGCAGGCAAGATTCAGGTCATGAAGGACCATCACAACTGTTCTTTTTCTCTTTTCATTCAGTTCGAAAAGAAGGTCAAGTATTTCAATTTGGTGTGTCATATCTAAATACGTTGTTGGCTCATCTAAAAGAATAACGTCCGTATCCTGTGCCAATGTCATTGCAATCCAGGCACGCTGCCTCTGACCGCCTGAAAGAGAATCAATAGGTCTTTCCTTTAAATCCTCGAGCCTTGTAGCCTTTAAGGCATCATTGACCTTTTTCTCATCTTCTTCTGACCATTGTTTTAACCATGATTGATGTGGATAGCGCCCTTGTTTCACTAGCTGCAGGACCGTTAAGCCTTCTGGGGCTGTAGGTGACTGCGGCAAAATAGCCATTTTCTTTGCTACTTCCTTCGTGGAAAGCTTTGCAATTGCTTCCCCCTCTAAAATAACAGTACCAGACTTTGGTTTAAGAAGACGGGCAATCGAACGAAGAAGAGTTGACTTTCCACATCCATTCGCCCCAATAAAAACAGAAATTTCACCTTTTGGAATCTTCAAATCCAACTCGTCTATTATCAGAGTTTCCCCGTAGGAAAGTGACAGATTCTTCGTTTCAATTGCACTCTTCATCTTCTTCGCCCCTTTAAGCATTTCTTGTTTTAAAAAGTAAATATATAAAATATGGTGCACCGATTCCTGCTGTAAAAACTCCTGCAGGAATTTCCAGCGGTGAAAACATCGTTCTTCCAATTAAATCAGCGAGCATGACGAGAATTCCGCCAATTAATGCTGAAGCTGGCAATAAGGCACCAAACGAGGACCCTACCAGTCTTCGAGCCATATGCGGCGCCATTAACCCAACAAAACCAATCCCTCCGGCAAAGGCAACCGAGCCGCCGATTAACGCTGTACTAATCATTAATAAAAGGAATCTTTGCTTTTGTATTTTACCGCCCAAGCCTGTGGCAACTTCATCCCCAAGTTCTTGGATATTTATCGTTCTAGCAGCAGCAAACGCAATCACCAGAAATACAACACTCCATGGAAGTAATGTACCGACATTATCCCAGTTGGAACCATAAACTGTTCCCGTTATCCAAATATTAGCCTGACTTGCTTGGTAAATAGGACCCATAATCATCATTAAGGTGGTCAACGCTTGCATCAAGGTTGATATCCCAATACCAATTAAAACTAGTCTAATGGGTGAGACCCCATTCTTCCATGCTAATAAATAAACTAAAAATGCAACCACACAAGCACCTAAGAAGGCAGCCAATGGAAGCCAATTAATACTCACTGTCAGAGCATTACTTTCATCCGAGAATAAGGCTAGAAAGGCTACTACCGCTGCACTTGCTCCACCTGTAATACCTAGAACGTCTGGTGATGCAAGTGGATTTCGAATCATTCCCTGTAAGATTCCACCAGCAACAGCTAATGAAATCCCGACAATCAGGGCAATAATAATTCTAGGCAAACGGAAGGATGTTATAATTAGCGTTTCCATTTCAGGCCCACTGCCTGCAAATACTTTTAAGACTGTAAGTGGGTTTATTTTCATTTCACCAATCGCTGTACTGACCACAAACACGATGAAAGCGACTACCATTAACACACCAAAGGTAATTGTTGCATTACGATCTAATAGAAAGGATAACTTCCCGTTGAAAAAGCGAATATTTTTATATTTGCTCATCGTGCGTTGAACCCCTTTCTAGCTATGTAAATAAAGAATGGAGTTCCAATGATAGCCGTCATGACCCCGACCGGCACCTCGGACGGCATCAGTATATATCTAGCAGAAATATCTGCTGCTACCAATAAAATCGCACCTAAAATTCCCGATAAAGGAATAACCCAGCGATGATCGATTCCAATGATTGATCTTGTAATATGTGGAATAACAATGCCTACAAAACCAATTGGACCGGCAACGGATACAGCTCCGCCTGCTAGTAGAATAACAATAATACCTACTGAAACTTTTACAAGTCCAGTTTTTAAACCCAGTCCTTTTGCCACGTCTTCCCCCATTGAGAGAATATTCATTTTCCCTGCAATGATAAGCGAGGCAAACCAACCAATTCCCAAATAGGGTAAAACAGAAACAAGTGTCTCTAACTTTCGTCCCGATACAGAACCAGCCAGCCAAAATAGTACCTGCTCAAGTGCAGCTTCATCGATAACCAATAATCCTTGGGTAAATGATGAAAACATTGCCGCAATGGCTGCCCCTGCTAAAGTCAGCTTCATCGGTGTTAAACCCTCCCGGCCGACAGAACCAATCGTATAAACACTAAAAGCAGCTATGGCAGCCCCTAAAAAGGCGAGTCCACTAAATGCCTGCAAACTTGAAACAGAGAAAAGGGTTACTGCTGCAACTACTGTAAAGCCAGCCCCTGCATTTATACCAAATATACCTGGTGAAGCCAGCGGATTTTTGGTTAATGTTTGCATTAACACTCCGGAAATCGCTAAGCTCGCACCTACTGCAGCAGCAATAAGTGCTCTCGGAAGTCTCACGGTTTGAATAATAATATGTTCATTTGAGCCATTATAATGGGTAAAGGCATCAATGGCCGTACGAAATGATGTTTCTGTATAGCCGAAGATGACACTGGCACACATGAAAAACACCAGCAAAAGTCCAGAGGTAAGTAATCCCACCCATCTTAATGCACTATTTTTTAAAAGCATTTGTTTGAAAACCTTTCTAAACATATTTATTGTATAAATGCGCTTTTCTTACCTTAAGTTTATATCCAATTGATAATGATTGTCAATGAGGCTGATAACCATTTTCAACTATTTGGACATAAGTATAAAAAAATGTCAATGTAATCAAACTAAAATTTCAAATAAAGCGTTGACATAAACGATTATCCATTTTATTATAAGGTTGTCATTGAAAATGATTATCATTCACAATTAAAGACAAAGGGGATACATACAAAAATGAAAAGACTTAAGCCACTATTTACACTCTTTTCTATCATTGCACTTTTTCTGCTAGCTGCTTGCGGTGGTACGGAAGAGAAGACTACTGAGAAAGAAGAAACAACGAAGACGGCAGAAGAAACAAGCTATACAGTTGAACATTCTATGGGATCTACAACAATCAAAGGCACTCCTAAACGAGTTGTCATCCTAACAAATGAAGGTACAGAAGCTTTGCTGGCAATGGGGGTTACTCCTGTCGGTGCAGTACAATCTTTTACTGGTGACCCTTGGTATGAACATATTGCTGACCAATTAAAAGATACCCAAGTGGTTGGTGTAGAAAGTGAAGTCAATGTTGAAGCGATTGCTGCTTTAAAACCCGACTTGATTATTGGGAATAAAATGCGTCAAGAAAAAATCTACGATCAATTAAATGCCATTGCACCAACTGTTTTTGCTGAAACCCTTCGCGGTGACTGGAAAGTAAACTTTGAACTATATGCAAAGGCTTTAAACAAGGAAGAGAAAGGCAAAGAAGTACTTGAACAATATGAGGCACGAATCGCTGAGTTAAAAGAAAAGCTTGGTGATAAATTAAGCATGAAGGTTTCTATGGTTCGCTTTATGGCTGGTGAGGTTCGTATTTACCATAAGGATACATTCTCTGGAGTTATTTTAGGAGACTTAGGATTTGCTCGACCTGAGAGTCAGAATGTTGATGATTTCGCTGAAAGAAACGTCACAAAAGAAAGAATTCCTGCTATGGAAGGCGACATCCTCTTCTACTTCACTTATGAGACAGGTGATGGCAAAGGCTCTGAGCTAGAAAAGGAATGGATTGCTGACCCACTTTTCAAGAATCTAGAAGTAGCGAAAAAAGGTGAAGTTCACAAGGTTAGTGATACTATTTGGAATACAGCTGGCGGCGTGCTCGCAGCAAACTTAATGCTAGATGATATTGAGGAAATCTTCTTAAAAAAATAAGCAAAAACGCGGGGATTTAATCTCCGCGTTTTTTACTATTTTAGTCAGTTGTGGAAAACATGTATTTTTTATAGTGGTAGCGAATCGAGAAGATTAATCCTATCCCAAGCATATTCCCCATCAGAGAACTGCCTCCATAACTAATAAACGGTAATGGAATTCCTGTAATCGGAAGCACGCCAATGGTCATTCCGATGTTTTGAAACACGTGAAAAGTTATCATACTAATGATCCCTACACAAATGTACGTATAAAAATTATTCTTCGTTTCCATACCAACCTTTGTAACATGGTAAATCAATAAGAAAAACAAACTAACGAGAACACTTGCACCAATAAAACCAAATTCTTCTCCAACAACACTAAAAATAAAGTCCGTATGGCTTTCAGGTAAGTAAACCTCCCTATTTCCATAACCCTTTCCACCCGTTTGCCCTGATCCAATCGCAAGCAGCGATCTTGTTAGCTGATAGCCTGCTGAGCTTTGGAAATTATAGGGATCTAACCAGGAATAAATTCGGCTGAATTGATACTGCCTTACACCTAAATACTTTTCAAGAACTTCGGGTTTTAATAAAACAAAATAGAATATAACTGAAATAAATCCAGTTCCAACTGTAAATATCGGCACGAGTATTTTCCAAGTAATACCTGATATAAAAATCATTCCAAGCAGGATGGCTAAAAAAACGAGTGAAGTCCCTAAATCCTGCTTAATAATGAGCGCTAAGGGAATCATTGTTACAATCCCCAGTTTTATTAACAACCAGAAATCGGATGAAATCGTTTTGACTGGGTTCTTTTGGTGATGCTCATCAATAACTTTAGCAAGTGTTAATATAATAAAGATTTTGACAAACTCTGAAGGCTGAAGTGACCCAATTCCAGGAACTTTAAACCAGTTTTTGGCTCCATTGATTACAGGTGCGATACTTTCTGGTGCTATGATTAAAAAAACTAGTAGAAATATTCCTGCTCCATAAGCATACCACGTTAATTTTTTTAGCTGGTCAGAATCAAGCCTAATTACAGCTGCAATAATTCCACACCCAATTCCATAAAAAATAATTTGCTTAATTAAGAAGTTACTGTCATATTGACCACTAGCCTGCGCACTATATATAGATACACAACTAGCTAGAAACATTAACATTAAAATGAAAACAAGGCTATAATCAAGTTTTGAAGTTGTATTTTTAGTCGATGTCATTGTTACACTCCTTTATGCAAGGTCTCAAAAAGGAACTTGTACATTATTTCATTATATTTTTTAATAGAACAAAGTACAACTTATAACCTAAGATTGGGTTAATTTACATATACAAAAAAGGAAAGCCCCTATTATTAGGCGCTTCCATTTGTGTAATATTTACTTTTAATGTCATCTGCCATCCAAGTTAAATTATTAGGGACCTGTGGAATTCCGTAGCCTATATAAAGCGGCGTTGTCACGAACCGGGGGACAATTTTAACATAGATCCTTCGATTATAATGATGAAAGAAAAGATTATAACTGCTCGCCTTAAAAGGGAAGTTATACAGGATATAATGCACTGCTTTTTGAAGATTGACGCCAAAGGTTTCATGATAGCTGGAATCATCCATATCAATATTAAACTCATAGAACCCGACCTTCGGTTTTGTCGATAACGTAAATCTAACTCCATCCTTTTCTTCTATTAGAATACCCTGAAAGACCTCTTCAGTTACGTTTTCCTTATAGTTTATATCATTTAATCCTATAATTTGCATATGTGGATGAGCTAGGGTCCCGCCTGATAATGGACCATGATTTTTGAAAAATATCACCGATTCATATTTCCCCGTTTTATCCATCTCCAGCCAATGCCTAATCGCAAACTGCAGCAGTCTATGTAAATATGGAAGCTCATAGGTTGATAATTCACCATGGCAATCATCTGTTTCGATTAAAACAGTTTGGTAGGCATTCTCTAGGACAGGATACTTATTTTTCAAAAGTATGATAGGTCCATCCACTTCAATGAGATCTGTCAATTCTTCCCGTACACAAAAAGGGCATGGCTGTTGTTTATTTCTAATATTTTCTGGTTTCTTAACACCAATTGATGTATTGAAATGTAGATGGCTATTTTTCAAATGAAGCGCTCCTCTCCAAAATCCTTACTTCTATTTTATGGGAGTAACCGCTTCAATTGCACTATTTTTGCCTTGGTAATAATTAAAATTTCTTGGTTATTTGCGGGAGCTCGTGCATATCTATACTATGTACAGGCTCTATGGTGCAGAAAGAGAGGTTTGGATATGTTAGGAAAATTAGAAGCACTTATATTAGGAATTATTCAGGGATTAACGGAATTTCTACCCATTAGCTCTACTGGACATTTGTATTTAGGCAGGAATTTATTTGGTTTGCAGGAAGCTGGTTTATTACTAGATACCATGCTTCATGTAGGTACCTTGCTTGCTGTTTTTGTCTTCTATAAGAACGAGTTTGTTAAGATTATTAGAAATCCCTTTAGTAAACTCACCTTTCTATTAATAGTAGGAACCATCCCTGCTGTAGTGATTGGACTGCTTTTCAAAGACTACTTTGAGGAGATTTCAAAGACAGGGGTTACCATTGGGTGGGAGTTTTTAGTTACCGGCCTATTTCTATGGATAGCTGATTCGGCAAAAAATGGCTATAAAAAAATGGATGATATTAGTTATACTGATGCTTTCATCATTGGCTCCTTTCAAGCTGCCGCTATCCTGCCAGCCATTTCACGCTCCGGCTTTACAATTGTCGCTGCCTTGTGGAGAAAGTTAGACCGTGAAACAGCTGCCTATTTTTCCTTTCTCTTATCTACACCCGCTATCGTGGGAGCTGTAATCCTTCAATCACTCGATTTATTTAGCGGTACAGGGGAAGAAATTTCATTATCTGCCTTGGTTATTGGTATCCTATCCTCTGCCCTATTCGGCTATTTTGCCGTTAAGTGGATGATTGGCTTCTTAAAAAAGCGTTCCTTAAAGCCATTCGCTGTTTATGTCTGGATCCTAGGGTTTGCGGTGTTGTTTTTTCAGTTTACTGGACAATTCTAATCAAAAAAATGCGACTCAAAATCAGAGTCGCATTTCTTTGTTTTTACACCGTAACGCTTTCTTTAGCCATTTCTTTTGCTGCTTCTATCACTTGTTCTTTTGCTTTTTCCATAATTTCTGGTACTTTTTTTGGAAAGTGGTCCATTCCTTCAGCAAAAACGGTAGGCAATACGTCCATTCCTAAGAAGCTGAGTACCTTGGTTAGGAAACGATCACCGAATTCAAATTCAACCATTGGCCCAGTGGAATAAATTCCACCGCGGGTTTGAATATGAAGTGCTTTACGATTTGTAAGTAATCCTTTGGCACCTTCATGTGTATTCACAAAGGTTTTGTTTACAATAAATAAATTATCAAGGAAGGCTTTTAAGATAGCTGGTGAACCAAAATTCCAAATTGGAGTAACAAATACATAATAATCTGCCTCAATAAAACGGTCTGCTAAGGCATGCATAGCTGTAATTTGTTTTTGTTCCCCCTCTGTAAGCTCATCAAAGGTTTTACCCATGAAAGATAATTTAGCACGAGCATATAACAGATCCATATCAATTTGCGGGATATCCATATCATATAAATGCATATGTTCAATTTCTACTTCAGGCTTTTGTTTCTTAAACTCTTCAAGAAAAGCCTCACCAAGCTGCATACCCTTCGAAAGCTTTATATCATTTTTTGGGTTAACAGTAATATAAAGAAGTTTAGACATCTGATCCCCATCCCTTTTATAATTTTTCATCTATTAATATAGTACAACAAACATCCTTGTTCACTGATGAACAATCCGTGACGTTTTTGAAGAAAATGTGAACTTTTCGATTATAAGTGAACAAAACGTGACGATTCCATATGAAACTCAACAAAACTTAACAAAACTTAACAAAAATCACATTCTCCACTGTATAATTACCTTATATTGTAACTAGAAATTAGTAGGGGGACATGAAGATGGACGGAAAAGCCTATACACCTGATGAGGTAGCCCAGCTATTCCAAATCTCAAAACATACGGTCTATGAACTTATTAAGCGGGGTGAATTACAAGCATTTAAAGTTGGAAATAAAATGAGAATCGAGCATTCTGAGATTGAAAGATACAAGGAAAGTACAAAGGCCCCTTCTAAAAAAAATCAGACAGATCAGCCGGACATACATTCATCGTTTCCTATTCGCCTATCTGGAAGTCATGACTTTCTAGTGGAGCATTTTGTTAAACAAACTTCTAAAGATCTGCAGCTTCAAATCCAGCCAACCTACATTGGCAGTCTCGAAGGATTAATGATGCTGTACCGTGGTCAATCTGATATCGCAGCCATACACCTATTAGATCCAGCCTCAGAAGAATATAATTTACCTTTTATCAATCAGCTCTTTGTATACGAATCGATTTCAGTAATACGATTTGTTTCAAGAGAACAAGGCTTTATCGTAGCCAAGGGTAATCCAAAAAACATTGTAGACTTTAATGATCTCACTAGAAAAGATGTTCAGTTTGTAAATCGCCAAAAAGGTGCTGGAACAAGATTTCTTTTAGATAGCATGCTTTCAAGGAATGGAATTGATCCCGCTCAAATAAATGGGTACAGCACTGAAGAATGGAATCACCTTTCAACCGCTTCTTATATTAGCAGAGGGATGGCAGATGTCACCTTCGGAATTCAATCGGCCGCTAGCCATTTAGGTCTTGATTTCATCCCTATTGCCAAAGAACAGTTTGACCTTGTTTTTCGGTATACAAATGAGAATAAGGAAAATCTTACGAACTTAGTTCACTATCTGCAGTCTTCTGAATTCAAAAGAGGATTAACAGATTTGGAAGGCTATGATATTGAAGATTTAGGAACAATAATCTATCAAACAAGTAAAATGGAGGAAACATCATGTTAAAAAATCGTTTTTTTGCTACACTATTTGTATTCATGTTACTTTTCCTAGCAGCATGCGGGAACACAGAAACGAAGCAGGAATCTACTCCAGAGAAAAAAGTAGAACCTAAGGAAGAACCTACTGAATTAATCCTAGCCACCACCACTAGTACTCAAGACAGCGGATTACTAGATGTTTTATTGCCAATCTTTGAAGAAGAAAACAATGTAAAAGTAAAAACCATTGCTGTAGGAACTGGACAAGCATTAGAAATGGGTACAAAAGGTGAAGCAGATGTCCTTTTAGTTCATGCTCCTAAATCTGAGGAAGAGCTCGTAACTAGCGGTGATGCAGTTAATCGCAAACGCGTGATGTACAACGATTTCATTTTAGTAGGGCCTAAAGATAATCCAGCGGATGTAAGTGGAGACGACATTTTAGCGGCATTCAAAACAATTTCAGAGGGTAAAGCTAATTTTGTAACTCGCGGTGATGACTCAGGTACGCATAAAAAAGAACTAGGAATTTGGACAGCAGTTAATATCGAGCCTACTGGTGATACATATATCTCAACAGGTCAAGGGATGGGTGCTTCTTTACAAATTGCCAACGAGAAAAATGGATATATTTTAACTGACCGTGCTACATGGTTAGCGCAAGAGAAAAATTTAACTAGCCTTCAAATTGCTGTTGAAGGCGGCAAAGATTTAATGAATATTTACCATGTTATGCAGGTAAATCCAGAAAAACATGAAATGGTTAACAGCAACGATGCAGAAAAATTTGTAGAATTCATGGTTAGCAGCGAAACACAGGATGTAATCGAAAGTTTTGGTAAGGACGAGTACGGACAATCATTATTCTTTAAATATACTGAATAGAAATTGGAAGGATGTAAGTCAGGATGGAATTAATTTTCGATGGGCTGAAAAAGGCGATAGAAATGATCCTTACCGGTGATCGAGAGATTCTCGAAATAACATGGCTGACGTTGAGAGTTTGCTTTATGGCCATCATCATTAGTTCTATCATTGGCCTGCCACTGGGCATGCTTCTTGGCTTAACAAGATTTAAGGGAAGAAAAATAATTCTCGTACTCATTAATATTGGTATGGGCTTGCCCCCTGTCGTTGCGGGCTTATGGATCACCATGCTATTATGGCGTTCTGGTCCCTTGGGACATTTACAATTACTTTATTCCCCAACAGCCATTGTCATGGCTCAGGTGTTAGTTTCCTTACCGATTGTAACTGGTTTAACAAGCTCCGCCTTTCAACAAATTAACGAAAAAATGTTGTTACAAATTAAGGCACTCGGAGCCACAAATATTCAAACGATCGCATTGCTTCTAAAACAAACAAAGATTCCTATCGTGGCAGCGATTATGGCAGGCTTCGGCCGGGTAATTGCTGAGGTTGGGGCTGCGATGATGGTAGGCGGAAATATCCAAGGAGACACACGAATTCTAACTACCTCTATTGTCATGGAAGTATCCAAAGGTAACTTTGATGTAGCTCTTGCTATTTCCTTCATATTATTGACGGTTGCATTATTGATCACTGCAGCTTTAACACTGTTACAGCAAAGGAAGCGAGTATCATGAATCCATTGATTGAGATTAAAAACATAAGCTATCGAGCAAATCATAAAAGTATTCTGGACATCCCTCATTTTCAGATTCAAGAGGGTGAATTTCTTGGAATCATGGGACCGAATGGGGCCGGTAAAAGCACCTTGCTCAAAGTAATGGCTATGCTGGACAGTATTAGTGGCGGTGAAATTCTTTACCGTGGGCAAGCTGTTCCAAATGGAACTCCCTCACTTGATTTGCGCAGGAAATTCTCAGTTGCACTGCAGCAATCTTTGTTATTAGAAGGAACCGTTTATCAAAATATTGCAATTGGCCTAAAGCTCAGAAAGGTTCCCAAAGCGATTATTAAAGAAAAGGTAACATTGTGGATGGAACAGTTTCAAATCAGTCATTTAGCAAAGAAAAATGCCCATTTCCTTTCAGGCGGTGAGGCGCAGCGTGTAAATCTCGCAAGAGCTATGATTGTTGATCCAGAGATACTTTTTCTTGATGAACCTTTTTCAGCATTAGACTTTCCAACAAAGATTAAATTAATGGACGACTTTAAAGGAATTATTGAAGGTTCAGGAACAACAACCGCCTTTGTTAGTCATGATTTAATGGAAATCAATTATTTGACCAGTACCCTGGCGATTATCGTCAACGGAGAAATCAAGCAATGCGGATCCACCCAGAGAGTCCTTGAACACCCCAATTCAGCGACTTCTCCTTTCCTAAATGAATGGAAAAAATTTTATCCCTTACACTCTAACAATCAAAAGCCGCTATCCCTTATGAGATAGCGGCTCTTATGTCAAGTCTCAGCGCCTAGGCGCTAAAGCTTTTCTCTTAATCTTCTTCAGGAAACCATAAGATAATGCTAGTCCCCTTGTTTTTACGACTTTTAACTTTAATGACTCCTTTATGTGCTTCCATTAATGCCTTTACGATGGAAAGGCCAATTCCAGCACCTCCTGTTTTTCTATCGCGTGATTTATCACCGCGGTAAAAGCGCTCAAATATATGAGGAATATCTTCCTCAGCCATTCCAGAGCCTTCATCTTCAATCTTGAAACCTACATATCCTTCTTTTTCAGTTTGTACCGATATGGTTACATTCTTACCTTCTGGAGTATACTTAAGGGCATTGTTCAAAACATTAGAAAGGATTTGCATTAATCGGTCCTTATCTGCTGGGAAAAGAAGTTCATTATTAGGCTCATCTATATGAAGATGGACACCCTTTTGCACGAATAAAGGTACAAACATTTCCCATAATGCAGCCAGTACATTACCAGCTTCTACTTCTACTTTTTCCAATTTAATTTGTGGATTTTCGGCAGCAAGCAGTTTCTCAAGTTCGTTAACCAACCTTACTAATCTCATAAGCTCTTCGTGACTTGATTGCAGTCGTGCTGGTGTGGGCTCCCAAATCCCATCCTGGTAGGCTTCAATTTGACTCCTTAATGTGGCAAGCGGTGTCCTCAGTTCATGGGCTAAATCGCCCGTAAATTGCTTTCTTAACATCTCACCCTTTGCCAGCGATTCTGCTAGATTGTTAAAGGAAATCGCCAGCTGTTTAACCTCGGTTGGTAAACCGGCTAGAGGAATTCGAATAGAGAGATTATGCTGCTGGAGCTCATTTGCCGCAAAGGAAACCTTATTTAAGCTAGATGTTATTTTTTTTGAGAACAACATACTTAGTAGAATGGATAACAGGATCGTTAAACATACGGCGGCATAAATGTATAATTGAATCGTTTGTAAAAAATTATACTCATCATCAATTAAGCCGATTGGGTAGATCACTACAAGTTTACCAATCACTTTATTGTCTGCTCTCAAAGTAAAAGAGGCAGTATGCCACTCCTCATCATTCGGTTCGGGCTCGGTCAATCCCAGGCTGTTTAAATAGCCCACAATATTAGAGGTCCCCATTTGCAATTGACCACGGTTATCATATAAATCGAAATAAAGCTGATCGGTCATCGCATGTTCATGGAGGTAACCAAAAACTGGATCTCTAGTAAAATGGCCATTCTTCTGATAGCCCTTTTCAATCTCTGTAATGATTCTATCAATCTTCTTTTCTCGATTACGATCTAGATAATTCTTAAAGCTCTCCTCAAATCCCCACTGCATAAAAAAGCTGACAAAGAGAATTCCGATCATTGAGCTGAGTAGTAAATAAAAGAGGATTCTAGACCGCAGCGTTTGAAACATCCAGCACCCCTCCAAATTTATAACCCATCCCAAATACGGTTAGGATAAACGCAGGCTGCCTAGAATCCAATTCAATTTTTTTCCGAAGGTTTTTAATATGCGTATCGACACTGCGCTCATAGCCTTCGTAATACATACCTTCATCCTGAATCTTCTCAAGTAGATCCATCCGACTGTATACTCTGCCAGGATTGAGTGCCATATTGGTGAGCAATTTATATTCAATTGGGGTCAAAATAACATCCTGCCCTTTAACAGTCACTTCTTTTTTACTTAGGTCAATTGAGAGTTGCCTGTTATTGAATTCAATTCGTTCCACTTTCTCTGTTTTTTTGACTCTTCTAAGGATTGCTTGGACCCGCACCACTACTTCCCTAGGACTAAATGGCTTCGTTAAATAATCATCTGCCCCCATGACTATTCCGTTAATGCGGTCATCTTCTGCAGACTTAGCGGTCAGCATGAGAATAGGAACTTCCGATTCTTTTCTTACTAAACGACATACCTCTTCTCCAGAGATATCAGGAAGCATTAAATCTAAGATAATTAAATCAGGATTTATTGTTTTCGCCTTTTTTAAGGCATCTATTCCATTATCTGCACAATGAATTTCATAGCCTTCTCTTTCCAGATAGGCTTCGAGGACTTCTAGTATTCTCTTTTCATCATCAACCAGTAATATTTTCATCGTTCTCACTCCCCTTACCAACAATATATCATGTTGGGGGATGGCTGTTTTCATCTTCACAAATTCATCACAAGTTCTTCATAACATCTACAATATTTCTCGATAAGATGTACCTGTAGCAATGAAAGAGTTACTCTTCTCCTAAGGTAATGAACCTTCTTGCTTCCCAATTTTAATCTCTCTTTTTTTACATATGGGTTCCCACCGTTGGGAATCCTTATTTTTTTGCATGGCTGTGTTAATTTGTCTGTTGAGTTACACTCCACTAAGGAAAGCTACTTTGAATAATCACCGCAGTGACAGGCGCTTTTTGCCTGTCGCGAGGCACTTCGCTTTCCGCAGGCGTTGCGGAGAGCCTCCCTGGCGCGAGAGATGAGTGGGGTCTCACCTGCTCCGTACTCCTGCAGGACACTGATTTACATCCTCGAAACTGCCCACGCACGAAGAAAATGCGATAGCATTTTTGAGGAGTCTTCGTGCCTTCCGCGCAAATCAACAGAGTGCAAATATCAACTTTTTGCTTTAACACAGCCTAAACGTAAAAGAACCTTATCAATTTTTGATAAGGTTCTTCTCTGTTTATTCTTCGGTCTTTTTAATTGTGTCTGTTAGTTCTTGGATACTGCTTTTTACATTTCCTTTTCCGGAGTAGTTTTCGATTAGTTCTTTTACGTCTATTCCGCTAGATGCTTTTAATGTCTCTTGAAGTGTTGCCATTAGGTTTGTTGCATAGCCGGTGATCTTGTTTGCACCGCCATTTTCTCCGGAACCACCGGTGTCGACCACGGTAATCTTATCGATATTGGAAAGCGGGCTTGCCACCTGCTTCGCATATTCCGGAAGCATTTTGATGATCATATCTAAGATGGCCGCTTGACCGAACTGTTCGAACGCTTCTGCAATCTTTTCTTTTGCTTCCGCTTCTGCCAAACCTTTCAAGCGAATAATTTCTGCCTCTGCTGTACCTTGTGCCTTTTGAGCCTCCGCTTTGGATAAACCGTCGAGACGCACTCGTTCTGCTTCCGCTTTTGCCATTGCTTCAATACGATATTTATTCGCTTCCGCTTCCGCAATTTGTTTTGCCTTATCCGCAGCTGCGGCTTGCTCAACGGAGTAACGATCAGCATCGGCTTTTTTCTTGACTTCAGAATCGTATTGACGTTCACGGCGCAGAATTTCTTTTTCTTCCAGTTCAATCTGCTTTTGTCTTTCGATAATTTTAACTTGCATTTCCTGCTCTGTTACTTCTTGCTTTGCCCTTGCACTTTCCAATTCATACGCCATGTCTGCCCGTGCTTTTGCACTATCTTGTTCACGGCGGAACTCAGCAACCTTTAGTTGATTCACTTTTTCTGCCTCTGCGATTTCTGTTGCACGTTCTAACTCAGAACGCTTAGCTTCTTTGGCTGCCTCTGCTTTTTTAATTCTCGTTTCTTTGTCCGCTTCCGCTGTCGCAATATCAGCATCACGTTTCACTTGGGCAATACGCGGTTTACCAAGGGAATCCAGGTAGCCATTTTTATCACGAACATCTCTAATCGTGAAGGAAACAATCACTAAGCCCATTTTTGCTAAGTCCTGTGAAGCGACTCGCTGAACCTCTTGAGAGAACTTATCACGGTTCTTATAAATTTCTTCCACTGTCATGGATCCTAGGATGGAACGTAAATGACCCTCTAGAACTTCTCTAGCTTCATTTTCACGGTCATCCTTTGCTTTACCAAGGAATTGCTCCGCTGCAGTCGCAATTTCACTAATGGAGCCGCCAATTTTAATAATGGCTACACCATCTGCCATGACCGGTACCCCTTGCTCCGTATACACTTCCGGTGTCGTTACTTCGAGCTTACTTGAAAGCAAGCTAAGCGGCTTTGCTTGTTGAAATACTGGTAAGATGAAGCTACCGCCACCGCGGATAATCTTAATCTTATTTCCTGATTCATCAACATGGACGTTCCCGTTTCCTAAGAAACTACCAGTAACAATCAGCGCCTCATCCGGCCCTGCTGTCCGATACTTTGTGATAAAAACACCAATTAAAGCAATCAAAATAAAGGCAACAATCCCAATAACAATCCAAAAACCTAAATCCATCTAACCAACCTCCCTATAGTAAATATGTCTCTACTTCTTGATGGGAACTTACTTGAAGCACTCCATCTTTTATATCAACCACAAGCACATTCGTTCCATTATCAATTTGAACAGAATCAAAGCTTGTTGCTGGTTTTGCAATTCTTCCGCTAATACTTTCAATCATTACTTCCCCATACCCATCTGCTGGAATCGCTGTAATGACGGTTCCAATTCTTCCTCTTAAATCACTATCTTTGTATACAAGTGACTCTTCGGCATTCGATAATGGGATAAGGACAAATACATTTAAAAAAGTAACCAGAATAAAGGCTATAATGGCTGATATTCCAATGATTCCTAAATAATGAATACCGGTAAACTTTTCAAATAAATATCCGCTAGCTGAAAAAAGGGTTACAAAAGCTAAAATAATCACTGGATTAAGAAAATCTGGCCCGTCAAAATGGACAACATCTGCAAAGAATACATACAAAATGGTTAAAATACCTGAACCAATTAATCCATATAAATAAATGGTTTCTAATGGCAGATTGAATACTTCCATTGGCACCACTCCCTTCTTTATGTATGTAACTTTAATACGGTTAAGAATTGGAAAAGTTTCACTTTTCTAACTAAATTTTACCTAAATAATAAAAAAAGTACTATGACTTTCGCCATAGCACTTACTGAATCATATTTAAAAATTTCTTCGTCCGTTCTTCTTTTGGATTGGTAAAGATATTTTCAGGTTTATCCCTCTCCACAACGACACCTTGATCCATAAAGATAACCTCATCTGCAGCCTCTCGTGCGAAGCGCATTTCGTGTGTAACGACGATCATCGTCATCCCTTCAGTCGCTAGGTCCTTCATCACTTTTAAAACTTCACCGACTAGTTCCGGGTCTAGAGCAGAAGTCGGTTCATCAAACAGCATAACCTTTGGTTCCATTGCCAATGCTCTTGCAATCCCAACCCTTTGCTGCTGCCCCCCAGAAAGCTGTGCAGGATAATAATCCACTTTATCTCCCAGCCCTACCTTTTCTAATAAAGTTTGAGCCTTTTTTCGTGCGGATTCTTTATTTTCATTTTTTACAATTACAGGTCCCTCCATCACATTTTCAAGAGCTGTTTTATGGGGGAATAAGTTATAGCTTTGAAACACCATACCGGTTAATCGCCTGAAGGCGGCAATATTTTTCTTCGGAACATTACCCGAGAAATCAAGTGTGTTACCTTCGATGGAAATAACACCTTTTGTTGGTGTTTCTAATACATTTAAACAGCGCAGCATGGTTGTTTTTCCTGACCCTGATGGTCCAATTACCACG